>Ga0182030_10011870_pt1 | contig 17532 bp, 16 predicted proteins | sample 812S3MmetaG_FD_121299 | JGI IMG/M metagenome (GOLD analysis project Ga0182030, IMG submission 121299) | Permafrost microbial communities from Stordalen Mire, Sweden - 812S3M metaG (Illumina Assembly) | ecosystem: Environmental > Terrestrial > Soil > Wetlands > Permafrost | place: Sweden...
ACTTTGGGCTAAAGATCCGGAGCTTGATGCCAGTATGGTTGTTGACGGCGCTCTACGGTCGGGTGTTTACCAAATGATCTGTGTTGGCTGCGACTTAGATGATAGTATTTTAGCGATAAATTTAGCTAAGGGATATCCGAGTTGTTTTGCGTCCATCGGGTTACATCCACATGAGGCAGATCACTATGTAAATCAGTCGGCCAAGCTGGATGGTTTTACTAAACTTGCGACTAGTCCAAAAGTTGTTGCTGTCGGAGAATGTGGGCTCGATTATTTTTATAATCATTCGACAAAGGAAAATCAGATAACTATTTTAAGATTCCAGCTTGAACTAGCGATAGAACATAACCTACCAGTAATTTTTCATGTTAGGGAAGCTTATGATGACTTTTGGCCAATACTCGATGACTACCAAGGCATAAGGGGGGTATTACATAGCTTTACTGATACAACCGAGAATCTATATCGAGCTATCGAAAGAGGCCTATATATTGGCGTTAACGGTATTGCTACTTTCACCAATAAGCCCCATCAGCTTGATATGTATAAGGCCATTCCTTTAGATAAACTTGTTCTTGAAACAGATGCACCTTTTCTGTCTCCATCGCCCTTTAGAGGAAAAATTTGTAAACCTGAGTATGTTGCCCAAACAGCTAAATTTTTAGCTGGGCTGCGTAAAGTGGATACTGATCAGCTTGCTCAAGCAACGACTGAAAATGCTAAAAGGCTATTTAATCTAAGCGAACCTACCTTATGAAAAAGCTTATTTATCTTGACTACGCTGCCGCTTCGCCAGTTGACCCAATAGTCCTAAAAGCTATGGAGCCATATTTTAGTGATAGTTTTTATAATCCATCGGCTGAATATTTGCCGGCTAGGGCTGTCCGAAAAGATCTTGAGGCTGCTCGTTCTAGCGTCGCCTGTAGTCTAGGGGCAAAGACAACCGAAATTATATTCACGGCCGGTGGAACTGAGGCCAATAACCTGGCAATAAGAGGGGTGATGGAGAAATTTCCTGGCACTAATATGGTCCTATCAGCCATTGAACACGATTCGGTAATTGGGCCGAGCCAGCTCTATAAGAATAAACAGGCTCCAGTTAACCAAGACGGCATTGTCGATATCGCCAAGTTAATTAATCTTATTGATAACCAAACAGTTCTAATTAGTGTCATGTGCTGCAATAATGAAGTCGGCTCAATCCAGCCGGTAAATAAAATATCAGCAGCTATAGATGTAATACGAAAAGATCGGCTGTTAAAAGGCAATAAACTACCGATATATCTGCATAGTGATGCTGCCCAGGCCGGTAATTATCTCGATGTTCACGTCGCCAGGCTTGGTGTTGATTTATTGACTATAAATGGGGGGAAGATTTACGGCCCGAAACAATCCGGAGCACTTTTCGTTAAGACCGGTGTTTATCTCTTACCGCAGATATTGGGTGGTGGCCAAGAATATGGGATTAGGAGTGGAACTGAAAATGTTGCAGCCGATGTTGGTCTAGCCAAAGCTCTAAGTTTAGCCCAAGAAAGACGGCAGAGTGAATTTCATCGTTTAAGACAACTACAAACACAATTCATAGGTCTACTGGAGGAAAAAATCCCCAGCGTTATCATCAATGGCTCGGTAAAATATCGATTAGTAAACAACATCCACATAACACTTCCGGGAAAAGATAACGAACGGGTTTTGATGCTTCTTGATGAGGCCGGGATTTTAGCGGCCGCTGGGTCAGCTTGTAGCGCGAGTAACGAGGAGCCGTCACATGTGCTAATGGCCATGGGCGTTAGTGATTCATTCGCTCGTTCTAGTATTCGCTTTACTATGGGCCGAGACACTGATCTAATATCTCTACAAAAAGTTATCGCAGTCCTCTGCTCATTGCCAATCTAGCCCTAAACTATATACTAAGGATAACCATGATAAAAAAAGCGCTTTTCTTCCCGGCAGTTCTGTTGACGCTTATTATTCTTAGCTCGGCGATTGTTTCTAGGGCTTCTGCTCAACTAGTCGTCCAGAGCTATGAATCTACCCAGACTCTTCAGAATGGGCTGATCGTTAGTCTTAAAGTCGGTAATTCTACCGAAGTTATTCCGACAACCAAGAGCGCCGAGAAGGGGATGTTTGGCGTTGTTACGACACCGGGGGCATCGGCTATCTCGCTATCCGGCATCACCACTCAGCAAGTATTTGTGGCTAATAACGGCAATTATAGCGTACTGGTTAGTAGTGAAAACGGGGCGATAAATACCGGTGACTATATTACTGTGTCTTCACTTGACGGAATCGGTATGAAGGCTTCTAGCAGCGATGGATACATTCTAGGTAAGGCACTGAGTAGTTTTAATCCAGTTCTTGACAGCATAGGTTCGACTTCACTAGTTAATGCTGCGGGGGCTAAATCTACAGTCCAGCTAGGTAGAATCAATGTTGCTATAGGCGTAAGCCATAACCCACTCCAAACGCCAAACCACTCCAACCTACCCGCTTTCCTAGTAACTGCCGGAGACAGTATCGCTAATAAGTCGGTTAGTACTTCAAGGCTGACTCTATCTTTTATAGTATTGCTGATTAGTTGCGCTATAACTGCCAGCCTACTTTATTCTGGGGTGCGCACGGCATTTATAGCCATCGGGCGAAATCCATTATCGAAACAATCAATTTACCGAGGACTGCTCCAGGTTATTATAACCAGTATAATGGTTTTTATTATTGGTCTTTTTGGGGTATATTTACTACTGAGGTTCTAACAATAAGCATTTTAAAAAGAGATGGGCATTTAATAACGTGAGTAACCAGTTGATTATAGTAATAATTGGCGCACTGGTCGTTGTGGCTATAGCAATTGTTTGGTATATTTTAACGTCGAAGAAAAAACCAACCAAACACGCCATAAAAGGAACCTATGAGGATCAAGCCAAAAGTGACGTTGAGCATATTTTTAATGATGATTTTCGTCAAGAATTACGCAACCGAGGCCGGTTATATTTTGAAAAAATAATTAATGAAAATGCCACTTTTTTGCAGCAAGATCTGCGTCAGACGACTTCCCAGCTTAATGAATACATAAAAAAAGAGATAACCGAGAAACTCGGAGAAGAATTCATTAAGTATGAACAGACCATGCGTGACGCTAATCAGATCGCTCTTGAATCAATTAATAAAACTAATGCAACCCTAGAAACTGAAACCCAAGCTTTAAGCGCTCAATTACGAGAGCAGTTCAGCAACGAAAAGGCTCGCTTAATAAAAAGATTTGAAGAGAACATGGCCGAAATAGTTAATTATTACGTCGTATCAGCCGTGGGCAGCCAAGTCGACCTTAATGATCAATTGTCATTTATAATCGGTGACCTTCAGGCTAACAAGGATGAGATAGTCAAGGATATCAACAATGGTGCCTAAAGAACTATCGGAGGAAATGTTACCCCCTCAGATTACCACTCCAGGCGACTTGAACCGTCTAATAAGAGAACTTGATAATCTCGATGAGTATCTCCGACAAGCTGCCCTTCGTAGTTCCCAGGAACCCTCCAACTTGCCCCAAACTTCTAAGGCACTTGAAGAGCTTGCCGCTTTAAACTCTCTGCAACTATTAAAACCCGACGACCGAAAGATTTTTAAAGATCTTCTGTCTAAAATTAAACAACAGGCACCAACAATTCATTTTGGTTTCGCTACTGCTCCGTCGCTAACTTTCTTAAGTAAATTAGTATCCTGGCTGAGAATCAACGTTCATCCACAGATACTCATTAAGGTAGGTCTTGAGCCTTCAATTATTGGTGGCTGCATTGTTAGAACCACTAACAAACAATTTGATTTCAGTTTACGTAAGCACTTTGTTGCACAGCATTCGGTTTTAGTTAAGAGCTTGAGCGGTATGGAAGAGACGCCCCAACCATGAGCGATAATAAACGATTTAATCAACTAGTCGAAGCCGGTAATCCGGTAGGTGAAATAATTGGCATCAATCGGTTTCTAATTAAAGCAACTGGCCTTCAACCTATCAACATTCACGCCTTAGTTATGTTTGAAGATGGTAGTAATGGTTTTATTCAAGCTATCTTTGAAGACCATGTAATGATTCTTCACCTCGGCTCTAAGAGTTTAACGATCGGCATGGTGGTTGTCCTGCAGCACCATGAGCTTGTTACTAAAGTTGGTAAGAACTTTATTGGTCGAGTTGTTTCTTTGACAGGTGATGCACTCGATGGCAAGGGGCCTATAACTGCCGAAACAACCTGGCCGGTTTTCGCTGATGCCCCAATGCTTTATAAGCGGGAATTATTAGACACTCAGTTGGAGACAGGTATAACTATGCTTGATGCTTTATTCCCTCTGGTTCGCGGTCAGCGTATAGCCGTACTTGGCGATAGCAAGGTCGGAAAAAGTACTTTAGTTACTCAGATTGCAATCAATCAGCGAAAATCCGACGAGGTAGTTATCTACTGTTTAATCGCTAAACGCCGAAGTGATATAGATAGTTTAATTAGTCAATTAGAGACAAATAAGGCTATGGAAAAATCTATAGTCGTCGTATCGGTAATGTCAGAGTCTCTAGTTTTAAGCTACCTTGCGCCGTATGTTGCCTGTGCAATTGGCGAATATCTCTGGCAGAAAGCCGATCAAGACACAATTGTTATCTACGATGATTTAACTTCCCATGCCCAAAGTTACCGCGAAATTGCTTTATTATCCGGCACAAGCCCAGGACGCGATTCTTACCCAGGTGATATTTTCTATGCTCACTCAAGTCTACTGGAGCGTGCCGGTAAACTAGCCGGTAATCATAAAACTCAAACAGCGATTCCGCTAGTTCTAACACCGAGCGGTGATATAACTGCTTACCTACCAACTAACATAATGTCTATCACCGATGGTCAGTGGATATTAGATGAAAAAATCTTCCACGAAACCGTTCGACCAGCGCTTAGTATAGGCCTTAGCGTTACCCGTGTTGGTGGCCGTGGTCAAAATTCTCGTCAAAAAGATCAGGGAGTTCGTACAACGGCAGTACTTAGTAATTACGCTCAAGCTTTGGAGTTCTCGCATTTCGGCTCGGAGATGGCCTTAGAATCGGCCAACAACCTAACCCTAGGTAAAAATCTCTACGCCATCTTTAATCAGAAACCGGGTGAGCTATTTGACTTGGTCTGCCAACAACTTCTTCTCGATATCGCACTTGGAGTTGATCGTGACACTGAAGTTCTCGATATCGCAATCTTAAGAGACAATGTTTTAGAATCAGCGTCACAAATAAAAAATGATGATGATTTTGATAAAGTTCGCGATCAACTAAGACTACTGTGCGTTAAGAAAATTGCTGGCAAAGCAACGGTAACAGCCGCAGCTCCTCCGGCAGAAGCTCCAGTTCCAGCTGAGGAGGCTAAAAAATGAGACAGCTCCAAGACATTGATCAGGAACGGGCTTCGATGATGACTATCGTACAGCTAACAAGTGCTTTTGAAACTCTAGCTAGCATGAGAATATCTCAAATCAAAAACCAAGTTATTCAAGCCCAAGGTTTCTTCGATGAACTGTGGAATATCTACATTCAACTTCGAGTTGACAGTATATTCCGCTTTGGCCGTCACAAAACTCAAAACGTAATCGATAAAGAGCTATTCATAATTATTACAGCTACCGGTGGCTTTGGTGGCGATATTGACCAAAGGGTGATTAATCGAACCCTGGAAGACTACGATAAAGACAAACAAGACATAATTATAGTTGGCCGCCATGGCTCGGTATTACTAGCTCAAGAAGGCATCCACTATAAAAGATTTTTTGAATTACCGGCTAGTGATCACAACATAAACGTTGAACCACTAGTTCAAGAAATAGGTCAATACAAGAATAGTTTTGTCTATTATCAAACATACATCTCACTGATGAACCAGGAGATTAAACGTTTAGAGCTGAGCACGGCAATAAAACAATTTAATAGCTTAGCTGGAGAGTCCAAAGATGTTATTAGTGAAGAGACTTACATTTTTGAACCGACCGCCTTTGATGTAGCAGCCCACTTGGAAAGATCAATGCTTCAAATTACCCTTGGCCAAGTTATCTTTGACTCAAAGCTCGCCCAGTACGCCAGTCGATTTCGGGCTATGAGCGCTGCCAACGATAAATCCAAAGAATCCTTTTCAGATCTTAATACCTTATACAACCGAACCAAACGGGCAATTCGCGACGCTCAACTTAAACAGATCATAATTGGTCTAAAGATGCAGGCATAAACCACATGGTACAAGGCGTAATTCAAACAGTTAAAGATCTCGTCGTAACAGTCTCATTTGACGATGACTGCCCAGACATCAACGAAATAGTCGTCATCGACAACCCGAGTAAATCTATTCTGCTGGTTGATAGTGTTGGCTCTAACAATAACGTCCTTTGCCTTAATATTCACGGTGATAGGACGATTCAAAAGGGCATGGTCGTTAAGGGTACTGGCAAAAGCATTGAAATCCCAGTCGGCGATAAGACCATTGGTCGGATGCTAGATGCACTCGGTAACCCAATTGACGGCCTAGATGCACTTGATAGCCCGGACATTGAAAGGCGCAATATTTTTACCAGTGCATCCCATAACGATAATTTTAAAATAGCTAAACCCGAGATTCTGGAAACGGGCATCAAAGTAATTGATTTCTTCACGCCATTCGTTAAGGGACGAAAAATTGGCATTATTGGTGGTGCCGGTGTTGGCAAGACCATATTAATGATGGAACTAATGCACAACGTCGCTGTAAGTGGCTCTGGGCTTAGTTTCTTTACCGGTATCGGCGAACGTATCAGGGAAGGCCATGAGCTATATATGACCCTAAAGGACAACAACCTGCTTGGCAGTACTTGTATGTTCTTCGGGCAAATGAATGAGAACCCAGTACAAAGAGGTATTGTAGCGATTTCTTCTGTAACTTTGGCCGAATATTTTAGGGACGAACAGGGCAAGGACGTCTTATTCTTCGCTGACAATATGTACCGCTATGTTCAGGCTAAAAACGAAGTCTCGACTATTATTTCTCAGATTCCAGCCGAGGGTGGTTATGAGCCAACGATTTTTAGCGATGTCAAAACGCTTCAGGATAGACTCAGTTCGAACGAAAAAGGTTCTATTACTGCTGTTGAAACGATTTATGTTCCAGCCGACGACTTATCCGATCCGGCGGTGCAAATGATTCAACACGAACTAGATTCAACTATCGTTCTAAGTCGTAAAGTTGCAGAGCAAGGAATTCGTCCAGCCGTTGATCTTATTAATACAACCTCGTCTCTACTTGCACCAGATATTGTTGGCGATCGTCATTATAATCTTAGCGTCCAGGTTCAAGGTTTACTTCAAAAATATGAATCATTAAAAGGTATTATCGCGATTATTGGCGAGAACGAACTCTCGCCGTCCGACCGGGCAGACTACGGTAAAGCCAAGAAACTTATTACATATTTCTCTCAGAACATGACGGTCATGGAAACCTTAAATGGTTTGAAAGGTGAGCAATTTACTCGTGAGCAAACGTTAAAAGGTATAGAAGAAATAATCGCATGATTAAACAGAGGAGAATCTAACCGCCATGGCTGAAGCCCCTAACACGACTACCGACAAACCGCTAGCAGATCATTCCGCCGCAACTGATGGCATAAAAGACCAGGCTGGAAAACCGATGATCCATGTCAAAGTTTATTCACCCTACCAAACCTATTTTGACGACGACGCCTACAGTATCTCGGGGCTCAATAACACCGGTCCGTTTGACGTTCTACCAAGACATCACAATTTCATTACTCTTCTAAATCCTTGCGTTCTGGAAGTACACGTCCCGACTACGGTTAAGCGCATTCGTATCTCACGAGGTGTCATGCACGTAAAAGCAGATCAAGTCATCGTTTTTCTAGACGTCTAGATAACAATATAATCGAAACCAAAACTGATACTAGCTGCTGGTGCTGAATTACTACAAATACTAAAATTAGATGCCGTTCTGGTTATGTAGTAGGCTAGTCCTCCGGCTCCGCTGCCAACGGGTGTGATTATTATCGACGGGCTCGAGCTAAATTTATGGGTAAAGGTGATTGTCATAAAACAGCCGGTTCCTGGGGAACTGCCACTATTAACAATAACCGAACCGGCCGTATCCGTTCCACTGATTGAAACAGTTCCACCATTTCCAAGAACGGAGTCGTCTGAGCTGGCGGTTGGCGTCGCGCCAGAGACTAAGATATGTTCGGAGATCGTTAAGTCGCCGCTTAGATCAAGATTTTGAACCGTTAATTGGTTGGCCGTAACCGTACCGCCAAAACTAGCGGCACCACTTACTGCGAGAGTGTTATTTATAGCAACTTGGCCGGCAATAGCTGCGTTGCCCGAAACGGCCAATTTACCAGCTTGAACCTGACCGAGATTAGCTACACCGGTGACTGTAACGGAGCCGAGATTTACAGCTTGACTGACATTTATATTACCGGCGACGTCTAAGTCCTTACGGATAAGTACCTGACCACTAAAGATGGTATTAGGTTCAATGTTTAAAACTTGGTCAGATGCGCCAATGGTGGTTGAACCTGATGCCAGTAATTGAAGCTGGCTGGCACTTAAGTTCTGTGGCTTAATGTTACTAGAAGTTGGGGTTGATGGTGTCTTAATAAAGGCGATAACCGTTACGGCGATTCCAATAATCACAACTAGTCCAAAAATCAATAAATAGATATTAATTTTCTGCAAGATACCCGAAACGCTTTTTTTCTTAACTTCTGTCGGCAAAGGAGCGGCAGTGTCAGACCTAGCCTCTATAACATCGGACGCCGCTGGGTCGGTTGAACCGGGGGGAGTAGTTCCTGACGCTGGGCTTGGCGCCTTAGTCTCTGGAGCAGTTCCTTCTAAAGAGCCTGACTCTTCTGGAGTTGGTGCTGATGGTGGTGCTGGCGTTTTTGGTGGTTCCATAGAATAGGCAAAATTACTCCTTAATAATACAAGATTAGCTACCAAAGCGTAAACGGATTGATTTTTATCGGAAAATCTTACACAATTACTACTTAGATATGAAAATGTGGCGAAGAATGGTCTTTATTGTTTTAGTAGGCATATTACCTCTGACTGGTGTTAGCCTTGTCCAGGCGACTACCTATACTTCAACGCACTACCAAATTAATCAGATATTCTTTGGCAGTGGCGGCTGTCTTAGTACGGTTTGTTCTTCAACGAATTATGAGGCTCAAGTGGCGGTCGGCGAGGTTGGCGTCGGTAACATCAAGGGCAATGCTTATCAGGCCTATTCTGGTTTTAATACCAACGACCAGCCTTATCTACAGTTTATAGTCACCAGCTCATCAACCAGTCTTGGCACACTCTCTACAACGTCAGTAGGTACAGCCACAGGAACATTCTCGGTCAGAGACTATTTATCACAGGGTTATATTGTCGAACTGGCTAGTCCACCGCCGTCTGATGGCAGCCACACGCTTACCGCTTTATCGACACCTACTGCCTCTACGCCCGGTAGTGAACAGTTTGGCGCCAACCTGGTTCTAAACACAAGTCCAGCAATTGGAGCATTACCAGTCCAAAACCCTTCAAGCGTCTTTAGTTTTGGTACGGTTACCGCTGGAGCACCCGGTCCAAATGGCACAAGTGTTACCAGTGGTTATAGTACGCAGAATGATTTCCAGTATCATAACGGTGATGTTATCGCCGCCTCTAATCAAAGCTCTGGTGAAACTGACTATACGATTTCCTACATTACCAACATTAGTGGGTCAACGCCGGCTGGCACTTATACTTTTAATCAAGTTCTAATCGCTCTGCCAACTTATTAATAAAACTTTATTCCAAAATTGCTTATGATAAAATAGGAGTGTCTGCAAAGAGTTTTGAAATAAATACATGAGATACTATCCAAAAACGTTCAAGAGGTTGCTTTACAAGGGCTTTTTACTGGTTGTCTCAATCCTGGTATCTATTTTTGGTATATTACATATTCAACCGACTGGTCAAGTACAGGCTGCCCAGATTCAAAGCCGCAGCGTTTTAATGAGTAGTTCCAACCCAGCTGCCACTGCCCTTAGCGTTACCTATCAAATCCGTTTTACGGCCGAAACTACAGCTTTAGTTAAAGCCATTGTCGTTGATTTTTGTTCGAATGACCCGGTGATTGGAGATGCTACTTGTACAGCACCGACGGGTTTTGATGTTGGAGGGGCAACACCGACGATAGTCACTAGCACGGTGACCGACCCAACGCTTACATCAACATTGGGAGCATCTGGTTGGACAGGCGCAGGGAGTAACCTGATAACTGGGTCCCAATATCGTACTTTAACCATTACTAACTCTACTGGTGTTACACCTACCGCGGGTACTTCAGTTATAGCATTTGATATGACAAATGTAACCAACCCCACAGCGGTCGGGACGTTTTATGCACGAATTTTAACTTACGGCACTACAACCACTGGTTATTCACCCGGTTCAGAGGGCAGTTATATTGATTACGGCGGTGTGGCTTTATCAACAGCTGCTGTTATTACGATTACCTCTAAAGTTTCAGAGGCGATAACTTTCTGCGTCTATGTTGGCTCATGTGGTACGGCCGCCAACGTCCTGTTGGGTGACTCCCACGATGTTCTATCGACTACCGCGCCGACTACCGCCGCAGGGGCAACATATGGGGTCTTCTATAGTCTTAGTACAAATGCTGCCCATGGGGCAGTGATTGACGTTAAAGGTAGTACTCTAACTTCGGGAAGTAATACAATTCCGGCGGCAGGGAGTAGGTTTATATATAACACTACCGGCACAGATTTCTTTGGACTATGCGATTATAATTCCTCGGTAACTGCTGGATCAGCGCCGACCGTGACTTCCTATTATGACGGTACTGGAGATGGTAGCGGTACATGCGCCGCTAACACAACTGACGACAATACCACCGCTTCGTTAACATCTATTGGGACGAACCCTAATTACACTACTTTTGGTTTTAACTCTACCAATGCAGCAACAACTTACGGCGATCAGCTGGCGTCAATCACAGCTCCTGGAACATCGGTCAATGCAGTTGTCTTTGCGGCTGGAGTTAATGCTACCCAGGCTGAGGGTATCTATACGACTACGCTCCAGTTAATTGCGACAGGTACTTACTAGTTGTAGTTATTACAATGGTATTGTATATACGTAAGCATTATTATATAAATAAGAAGTAGATTAAGGAGAACAAAAAGTGAGTTTTGGCCAGTTTAGAAAAAAAGTCTTACCGACACAGGTGGTGTTTGTAATGCTGTTTATGCTAATTACGCCTCTATTCTTTTTTCATGGTACAACTTTGGCCGCCGGTGGACAGGTAACGTCTCGCTTAATACAAATGAGCGATGATACGACAAATACTAGCGGTGGCACAGCTTCATATCTTGTAAGCTTCAGCCCTTATTCCACCAAGACTATTTACGGTGTTATAGTCGATTTCTGTAACACTGACCCTATCCCTGGAGATGTCTGTACGGCCCCGACTGGTTTTAGTGCTGGCTCGGGTGGTTTCACGGCTGTTAGCGGCGTCTCGGGTAGCTGGACTGGCGCGACTGCTAACACAGGACGAACATTTGAATTGACACTTGCTGGTGGTGCAGCCTGGACGCCCTCAACCGTAGTGTCTTTCGCGATTACTGGCGCTGTCAATCCAACTCTTGCCGGTACATTCTATGCCCGTATCTTCACCTTTTCGGCATTTAGTGGCGCCGGTAGTGCTGCCCAATGGTTAACGACGACAAATGGAAGTGATAATACGAACTATTGGGACTATGGTGGTATCGCCCTAGCTATCACGCAGCCGATTATTGTAACGTCGAAGGTTCAGGAACAAATTAGCTTCTGTGTATACATTACTTCTTGCGGTACGCAGGCGGTTATTAATTTAGGTGACGCGCATGATGTACTATCGACTTCCGCACCTTTCGTCGATAACACGACCACCTATAGCCTCACAACGAACGCTTCCCACGGTGCGGTCGTATATATGAAAGGTCCAACCCTGACTTCTGGCAGTAATACCATCCCCGCAGCCGGAGCGACACCGTTTCTATATAACACTACTGGCACAGATTTCTTCGGAGTCTGTAGCTACAACACCTCAGGTGAAGTGCCAACAGTCGCGACAGATTATGTAGGTACATCTAATGGTGGAGCCTGTAGTGCAACGGTGACTGATACGGGTGGCACAGCTGTTCTAACTTCGCTTGGTACGCCTTATGCAACTTTTGGCTTTAACACTACTAATACGACATCTACCTACGGTGATCTACTGGCTACCCTAGTTAACCCAGGCGCTACCTTAAATCAGGTTGCTCTGGGGGCAGGAGTTAATTTTACTCAGCCGTCTGGTGTTTATACAAGTACGATTCAACTTATTGCAACAGGTACTTATTAGTTGTAGTTATTACAACTTTATATAGTTGTATATACGTAAGCATTACTGTATATATTATAGTCAGTATAAGGAGAACAAAAAGTGAGTTTTGGCCAATTCAAAAGACGTATTACCCCAACCTATCTTTTGGTTATAATGCTTTTATTCAATTTTGTTCCTGTTTCTTTACTGTTAGTACACGGTACAGCTCACGCTATTGATGGCCAGGTATCAACTCGCTCTATTCAGATGGGCGATAGCACCCCAACAACCAGCGGTGGTACCACTAAATATTTAGTAACCTTTACGCCTTATAATGTTACCGCTACAACGCTTTATGGAGTTATTGTTGACTTTTGTAGCACTGACCCAATCCCTGGCGATGTCTGTACTATACCAACTGGCTTTAGCGTAACTGCCTCAGCTACAGCGATCAGCGGCGTAACTGGTAGCTGGACCGCGGCTGCACCTAACACTGGCCGAACTTTTGAGTATACTTATGCAACCGGTACTTCATTGTCTGCGTCCACACCTATATCGTTTTCAATCAATGCTGTTACCAACCCGACAGCTTCAACCGGCGGAACATTCTATGCCCGTATTTTTACTTTTAACTCTAACAGTGGTGCTGGTAGTGCCACCCAGTGGCTAACCACTGCTAACGGTAGTGACAACACTAATTACTATGACTATGGTGGCATCGCTTTAGCCACTACTCAATCAATCATTGTAACCTCTAAGGTTCAGGAGCAAATTGCCTTCTGTGTCTACGTTACTTCTTGTGGCACACAGGCCAATATTCTCTTAGGTGATACTCACGACGTATTATCGACTACAGCCCCGGCTGTTGATAAAACCACTACCTACAGTCTCAGCACAAACGCCTCGCATGGAGCAGTAGTTTATTTGAAAGGCGCTACTCTTACCTCTGGCGGTAATACCATCCCAGCAGCTACCTCAACACCGTTGCTCTATACTAGCGGAGCTGACTTCTTCGGCTTATGTAGCTACAATACTTCAACTTCTGTCGGTTCGGCACCAACGGTTACCACGAGCTATATTGGTACCTCGAACAGTGGTACATGTTCAGGAACAGTTACCGATACTGGCGGTACCCTTGTTACAACCTCTCTTGGTTCACCGTATGCCACTTTTGGGTTCAACAGCGCCAATACGACCTCTACTTATGGCGACCAACTTTCCAGTATCGCTGCCCCTGGAGCTAGCATTAATCAAGTTGTTCTGGCCGCCGGTGTTAGCGTTACTCAGGCATCAGGTATCTATACAACCACTTTACAATTAATAGCAACAGGCACTTATTAGTTGTAGTTATTACAACGTAATTGCTTGCATTTACTTTGAGGTAGGTATACATTTCTAGTTAAGGTTAAATAAAAATAAAAAAACAATTATATATGAAATCATTTTTGAAACGCTCAGCTCCAGCTTATGTAGCTCTTCTTTTTCTAGTGGCAATCGTTCTACCCACATTACTAGTAACTGGTGGCAAGGTATTTGCCACTAACCAAATACAGTCAAGATCTATTCAGATGAGTGATGATACCACTAATACCAGTGGCGGGACGGCAAGCTATCTTGTGCAGTTTAATGTTGCATCAACTGCGGTAGTCCAAGCCATTATTGTTGATTTTTGTAATACCGACCCAATTCCTGGCGATATATGTACCATCCCAACCGGTTTTACTGTTGGTTCTACCTTTACTCCCGGTACTAACACCGCATCTGGGTGGACAGCGGCAACAGCTAACAGTAATCGAACCTTTGAATTATCCAATGCCAGTGGTGGAAGTTTGTCCTCTGGTGCCACGGTATCATTTACCATCACAGGGAATGTTAATCCAACTGTTACTGGTACATTCTATGCACGTATACTTACCTTTGCGACTCCCACTCTAGCTACCACGTGGCTGGGCACAACAGATGGCAGCAGTCTATCTGGATTTACTGATTATGGTGGTATCGCCTTAGCTATCACTCAACCAATTCTGGTTACTTCGAAGATTCAGGAACAAATCAGTTTCTGTGTCTATGTCACAAGTTGTGGAACACAGGCAGTTATCAACCTAGGTGACGCCCATGACGTGCTATCTATATCGGCGCCGTTTGTCGATAATACATCCACCTATAGCCTTAGTACGAACGCATCGCACGGAGCAGTAGTATATATGAAAGGGACAACCCTGACATCTGGCAGTAACACTATTCCTGCAGCCGGAGCGACACCGTTTCTATATAACACTACAGGCATAGATTTCTTCGGAGTCTGTAGCTACAACACCTCAGGTGAAGTGCCAACGGTTGCAACAGACTATATAGGCACCTCGAACGGTGGTACCTGCGCTAGCACAGTCAGTGACACTGGCGGTACAGGTGTTATAACCTCATTGGGTACTCCTTACGCAACATTTGGGTATAACGCGACTAACACAACGTCTACATACGGTGATCTACTGGCTACACTTGTATCTCCTGGCGCCACTGTCAATCAAGTTGCTCTTGGAGCTGGCGTTAACGTTACTCAGCCATCTGGTATCTATACAACTACCATTCAGCTGATTGCTACTGGTACTTACTAGGAGTTTTTAAAAAAGGCTATGGCGATAAAGTATCGGCGCATAGCCACTATATTGTTTAGTCTAATAGTAATACTTGGTTGTTTGAATGGGTTCGTTGGAGCCGACAATACCGAAGTTCAAAGCCGTTTTGATCAGATGGCCGACTCTACAGCAGCAGTTGTCACTACACACAACCTTGGCTTTACCCTAGACAGTAGTGCTAGTGCTCTTGGCTCAATCGAGTTTCAGTTCTGCTCAAATAATCCGTTGGAGGGTACACCCTGTACGCCGCCAACAGGTTTTTCAATAAGTGGCGCTACTCTTTCAAGCCAAGCAGGTAACACTGGTTTTAGTGTCTCCCCACTGACTTCTGCCAACGATTTAATACTTTCAAACGGTTCTGTCATTAATTCACCAAGTTTATCACCGAATCTCTATATAATGACGGGCGTTGTTAACCCCTCTACGGTCGGTACTTTCTATATTAGAATCTACACCTACTCCTCATTGGATGCGACAGGTATACCAACAGAGACTGGTGGAGTCGCGCTTTCGACTGCAGTCGGCTTATCGGTAGTTAGCTATGTCCCGCCATTTCTCGAATTTTGCGCCGGTGCAGTAATTTACAACAACGATTGCTCAACAATCGTTAACTACATCGTCAATATGGGCGACATAGCTGACAACCAAACGGCTGTTGCTACCTCTCAGTTTCTGGGGGCAACTAACGCAAGTGGCGGTTATAATGTAACCGTAACCGGGACGACCTTAACCTCAGGTAATAACACGATTCCTGCTCTATCTACCCCCAGCCCATCGATAATTGGTCAGAACCAGTTCGGGATGAATTTAAGAGTTAATGGTATTCCTAGCTTTGGGAGTGACCCGATTGGTGAGATAGACCCTCTCTCACCAACACCGGTGATAGATAGTAATTACGATACACCTAACTTCTTCGCATTCAATAATAATGACAGCCTCGTCTCGATTCCACGACCATCGTTACCAGTGACCTATACGGTCGGTTATATAGCCAACGCCGCCGTTAGCCAACCCGTTGGAGTCTATACTACAACCTTGACTTACATTTGCTTGGCTAACTTTTAAGGTATATGTTATTATTGATTTAAATAAGAGGGTAACACACTAATGAAATCAAAGATTGCGTTAATAGTATTCTCGACCATTGCCAGTTTTACATTATTTGCAGCACCTTATGCTTCGGCCGCTTCTGAAGCCACTGGTTACACGGTATCGCCAGTAGAAACAGAGATCACCGTTAATAAGGGAACGAGCCAGAGTATTGAATTATCAGTTCAAAACCCAGCCAACACTACTGTTAGCGTCAAAGCCGTTATTAACGATTTTGTTGCTAGCAATGATGAGTCTGGTAACCCGAGACTAATTCTTAACTCTAATTCTCAGCTTCCGGCTAATAATTTCCTATCATTAGTAAGCCCAATCCCAAATATCACTCTTGGCCCCTTACAAAAAGTCTATTTCCCAGTAAATATTACAGTACCACTTAATGCTAATTCTGGCGGCTATTACGGTGCTGTCCGTTTTGTCCCAACTAGTATTAACCAAACTGGTAACGTAGGTCTAACGGCCAGCGTCGGTACGATCTTTTTAATTACTGTTCCGGGTAATTTAATTGAGAAACTGAGTCTAACGCAGCTATCGGCCGCTGATTCGCACGGTAATCCTAGTAGTTTCCTAACTTCGGGTAGCGTATCAATATTAACTCGTCTTGATAACACCGGTAATATTCAATTGCAACCATTCGGGAACATTATTGTTAAGAATATGTTTGGCCATATAGTTGCATCCTATCAGTTCAATAATGCAGTTCCTCGAGCCAACATTCTACCAGCTAGCATTCGAAAGTTTATTAACCCCTTAACTGGCCATAGTTGGTTTGGTAGATATTCGATAATTGAAACGGTTGCCTATCAACAGGGAACAGGTAATTACATCACAACTAGCGCGACTTTCTATTATTTCCCAGTTTGGTTCCTAATACTTGTTGTGGTTATTGTCGCTTTACTAGCTGTCGGTATTTACTGGTTAGGCTACAGACGTAGAGCTGCTGCCACACCCAAAAGAAAATAGACATTCTTTTTCTATAACGCTTGCGCTATTATTAGATAGACTAAGGCGTCTATGAAGATATTCCAAACAAACAATAAACTGTCGATATACCTTTTGCCGTTGTTAATTATTTGTTGTCTGATAGCTCTTACAACATCATCCAGCGTCTACGCTGTTATTAACCCGCAGAACGGTGCTGTGGGGCTCGAAGGAACGATTCATGGGCCACCACCATCTCAGGCTGCTACGATTACTACCCCAGGGGGCGGACAGTCTTTCACGACACTACCGATTACTGTCTCGGGCTTATGCCCTAGTGGCTTATTAATTAAAGTTTTTGATAATAATATTTTTGCTGGTTCGGCAGAATGTAGTAACGGTAGCTACGAACTAAAAATCAGTTTATTCGACGGCACGAATAGTCTGGTTAGTATTGATTATGATGCTCTTGATCAACAAGGGCC
>Ga0182030_10011872_pt1 | contig 17530 bp, 12 predicted proteins | sample 812S3MmetaG_FD_121299 | JGI IMG/M metagenome (GOLD analysis project Ga0182030, IMG submission 121299) | Permafrost microbial communities from Stordalen Mire, Sweden - 812S3M metaG (Illumina Assembly) | ecosystem: Environmental > Terrestrial > Soil > Wetlands > Permafrost | place: Sweden...
GTGAACGGGCAAAATTGGAAGTCTCCCACAACCTCGTGGTCGAAGTCGCTGAGGCTTTTCTGAAGCGCGACGGGCAATTCGGTCCCGTCGCGCAGCCCCAGCATCCTGTTGGTTCCAATGATCCAGATCCGCTTTGTTGGATTGCCGTTCCAGTTCGATAGCCGGCCGTGAACCTGGAAGCAAGCCGCAACTACGCGAGGATCGCTGCGGCAGGACGAGGTTTCCGTATCGGAGGCGTCGAGTACAGCAGGCAGCGGCACGAAGGACAGGGCGAGGATCGCACTCGCGCAACGCTTCGCCCATATAAGCCGGTTCTGTACTGTTTCGGTCATCGTCCTTTGCCGTACTATAACCCCGTGCGCGAGAAAGTCCTGCGATATATCCGCGAACAAGATCTGATGCGGGCGGGCGACCGCGTAGCCGCGGCCGTTTCCGGCGGTGCGGACTCGGTTGCCCTCCTGCGCGTGCTGCTGGAACTACGCTCAGAGCTGGGCATCGTGCTCGCGGTAGCGCACTTCAATCACGGCTTGCGCGGCGGGCAATCGGATGCTGACGAAGCCTTTGTCGCTGAGCTGGCCCGGAAGCACGGCCTGGACTTCTTTGCCGGGCATGGCAACGTCCTCGACCACGCCTTCACCAGCAAGCTGAGTATCGAAGCGGCGGGGCGCGAATTGCGTTATCGCTGGTTCGCGCAGCTTGCCGGGCAGCAGCGCCTGGATTCGATCGCCACTGCGCACACTTTGGACGATCAGGCCGAAACTGTTTTGCTAAAGTTCCTGCGCGGCGCAGGAACCAGGGGCCTGGCAGGGATTTATCCGGTAACCGTCGTGGGCGGCGATAAGGAAGCGCGCATCGTCCGTCCCCTGCTGGGCGTTTCGCGTGAGGATGTCGAGAACTACCTTGAGTCGCTGGCTCAGAGCTGGCGCGAAGATGAAAGCAATCTCGACCACCACTTCCTGCGCAATCGCTTGCGCCACGAATTGCTGCCGCTGCTGGAACGCGACTACAACCCGCAGGTCCGCCGGTTGCTGAACGATGTTGCCAATACCTCGCGCGCCGAAGAGGACTACTGGCAAGAGCTCGCCGAGCGCGAGGCCGCAGCTCGCACGGACCCGGACCGGTTCAGCCTGGAGGGTTTCGCGCAATTGCCCGTCGCGCTGCAGCGGCGCGTACTCAAGCGTTTCGCTGAAAGTGAAGGCGTGACGCTGGACTTCGCGCACGTCGAAAAGCTGCGCCGCTGCGCGCTGGGCGAGCGGACCAGGGCGGAACTCCCGGGCGGCCGCGTTGTGGTGCGCCGAGCTGAATCGTTGCAATGGCGGGCGGCTGTGCAGGAAGCTGCTTCAGCTTACAGGTACACGTTGCCGGTTCCCGGTGAAATCCAAATCGCAGAGCTGCGGCTCACATTGCGGGCGGAGATTGTGCCTGAGGAATTCGCCCGTGAACTGCCGCAGGAAGAACTCCTGAACCCCGGCCTGGTAGGAGCGGAACTGGTGGTACGCAACTGGCGTCCGGGAGACCGCTTCTGGCCCGCGCACAGCCGCTCCGAAGAGAAGCTGAAACGCCTGTTCGGGGAGAAGCGCATCGCGGCCGAACAGCGCCCGCAATGGCCGGTCGCCGTCCACGAGGACGAAATCGTCTGGGTGCGAGGCTTCCCGGTTGCGCAATCACGTCAGTGGAAAGGCGAGGGCGAAGCGCTAAGGATTGGGATTATCTCCGATGGACTCTGACGGCGGCTTTATCTCCGCCGCTCTCGCCGATTCTCCGGGGACAGCAGCATAATAGGTGACATGAACGCTCCTCGCATGCGGAATGGCCTTGTACTCGTATTGAGTATCGCTGCGCTCGCCTGCGCTGCCGCTGCCGCCGCGTCCAAAGTAGAGCGCACCGGCCCATTGACGGCCGCTGGCACATCAGACACCCTCCGCCAGGCGGTTGACGATAAGGGCTATCGGGTTACCCTCGACGATGGCTGGACTGCCGAGTTCTGGTTCGCCAAAGAGCTGAAGGCGGGCAAGCAGGAAGTCCCTGGCGCGCTCTATCCCGAACTCTCCGCTGGAGAGTTCGTTGGCGTGGTCAGCTGTCCGCAGGGGATGTCGGATTACCGCGGACAGCGTCTGGCCGCCGGACTGTACACGCTGCGCTATCAAACCCTGCCGCAGGATGGAAACCACATGGGCGTGGCCCCCAACCCTGACTTCCTGCTGGCTGTTCCGGCGGCGAACGATTCGCGCCCTGACGAGAGCTATGCCTACAAGAAGCTGGTGGCAATGAGTTCGAAAAGCACCACCACCGGTCATCCCGCAGTCATAGCACTGGAGAGCGCCAGCGAGCCCGGGACCGTCGCAAGCACTGAAGCCGGGACCGTCGTCTTCACGGTCGCCGTTCCCTCTGCCGGAGGAACAGGCGAGAAGCTTGGCATCGTACTAAAGGGCACGGCAGCGCAATAGCCCTACCGGCGGTTCTCCCCGGCCCAAACCGTCCGTGCGGAGGCCGTGAGCAGCAAGAGCGGCTTTGGTCGACCTCTTAAACGAGCCAATGCCGAAAATAATGTTTGCACGTGGCTGTTGTCTTCCTTTGCTGGTGTAGCAAACCGCATCACTGCCGATGCAAATTGCAACACAGCCAGCCAGTGGCTAGACAGACGATCTAAGTCGCTGATTCAGTAGCCCGCAAACGCTCCATTCCTAGTGTGAAATCGTCTCTTGTACGAATCTCAGATGCAGAATGCAACAAGAATCGCTGTTGCAGAATGCAGCCTCCGGCCAGATGACTTTCACAACATCGCTGTACAACTCCCATAACTTCTGTAAGTTGCAGACGCGAACCACAACAGGGTTCACCCTTGACGGCTTTGGTACGACGAATGCCTTAAGAAAAGTGTCAGCGCAGGAAAGAGAAAGCGCGACAAGATTCATAAACAGGAGGCACGCCATGACAGTCCTACTCGTTCTTATGATGTTCGCCATCTTTCTGACCATCGACTTCTTCTACGCGAAAGCCAAACACCCCGCTTTGCAGGTTGCCCCTGCGATGAGCAAAGAAGCGGCAACTGCGCCGCGGTTGAAACCCAGCCTGGTTGGCGGTTTCTCCGTACCTGACAATCTCCGGTATCACCCCGGACACACCTGGGCGCTGAGCGAGAGTCCGAACCTGGTGCGAATCGGCATCGACGACTTTGCTTCGAAGCTGGTGGGCAAAGTGGAGCATGTCACGCTGCCGCAACGCGGCCAGTGGATTCGCCAAGGCCAAAAGGTGTGGAGCGTCGTACGCAATGGCGTGAAGGTCGACATGGTTTCGCCGATCGAGGGCAGCGTGTCCGACATCAACGAAGCGGTGCTCAACGATCCATCGCTGGCGACCAAGGACCCATACGGCGACGGCTGGATGATCACCGTTCAGTCTCCCGATTCGAAGACCAACTTCCGCAATCTGCTGGGCGGCGCATTGGCCCGCTGGTGGACCGAGGAATCTTCGATGCGGCTGCAGCGGGTTATGCCGAGCGCACTCGGGGCCCTGGCGCAGGACGGCGGCGTGGCAATCGACGACGTGGCCAGCACCATGCCCGATGAGCAATGGACCAAGATCACTCGCGAGTTCTTCCTGACATAGATCGAAGGTTAGGTCGAACGCCCCGGAGGCGCCTCCTGCTCCGGGGCGTTTTTCTTTTGCAGGCAACTCTTTCCTGCCGCGCGCTTCCCAACGACATCCAAGTCATGTTGCAATCGAGGTGCTATCGTCGTTCTCGGCTCAATGACCAAGCTGGAGCAACTGACCGCCAATCCGCGCGTTACTGTTCGTCGCCCGGGCGCACCTGCACCCGGCGGCTGCGTTGTTTACTGGATGCAGCGCGCGCAACGCGCCCTCGACAATCCCGCGCTGGATGTTGCGGTCGAGGCGGCCAATGCTCTCCAGCAGCCGGTCGTGATCTTCTTCGCTCCGGTGCCGTTCTATCCGCACGCCAACTTGCGGCAATACACATTCCTGGCGCAGGCGATCCCTGACACCGCGGAGCGTGCCCGGAAGCGCGGCATCGGCTACGTGCTGCGGCGCTATCCCGAACATTCGCTGCTGAAATTTTGTGAAGAGGTGAAAGCCTCGCTTGTGGTCGGCGACGAGAACCCGATGCGCGAGCCCAGCCACTGGCGCGAACTCGCGGCGAAGAAGCTCCGCGTGCCGCTGTGGACCGTCGACGCCGATGTCATTGTTCCTTCGAAGCTGCTGGAGAAGGAGCAATATGCGGCCAGGACCATTCGCCCGCGCCTGCAACAGCGGCTGGAACAATTCTTGACGCCACCATCGAACGCAAGAGCGAAGGTCGAATGGGAAAAGCCGCGCGGGCTTAGCGCCCTGCCAGATGAGGGGCCTTTCGATTTGACGGAAGGTTGGAAGGACCTCGATCGATCGGTGGCGCCGGTTGAGTCCTTCCGGGGCGGAACTACCGAGGCCCTTAAGCTACTGCACGACTTCGCGAGCCATAAGTTAGCCCGCTATCCCGAACGGCATGGTAAACCGGAAATCGATGGAACCAGCCGGCTCTCACCTTATCTTCACTTCGGACATATTGGTCCACATACCGTTGCTATGGCAGTCGAGAACAGTCGCGCGCCGCGCGCAGCGAAAGATGATTTTCTCGATCAACTGATAACCTGGCGCGAACTGTCCATCAATTTCGTTCACTACAATTCGCTATACGACTCTATCGAGAGCGCGCCCGACTGGGTGCATCGAACGCTCGCCAGGCACGCCAATGACAAGAGGCCGATAGTCTACTCGCGCGAGCAATTGGAACACGCGGATACGCACGACGACTTGTGGAACGCCGCCCAGCGTCAGATGCTGCACGCGGGATGGATGCACAACTACATGCGAATGTATTGGGCGAAGAAGATATTGGAGTGGAGCCCGTCGCCGGCCGCAGCCTACCAGACCGCGGTCTATCTCAATGACAAGTACTTTCTGGATGGCCGCGATCCCAACGGCTATGCGGGAATTGCCTGGTCGATCGCGGGCAAGTTCGACCGGCCTTGGTTTGACCGGCCCATCTTCGGGACGATTCGCTACATGTCGGGCAACGCCGCCCGCAAGAAGTTCGACGCTGACAAATACATCGAACAAATGGCAGAGCTGGCGGGCCAGTCCCGGAAACCAGGCACGGGACGCCTGTTCGAGTGAACTATTCTTAGCGCACGGAAAGTTTACAGTCCGTCAGTGACTTTGATCACAGATAGGCTAGAGTCTTTCCCCGCGATTTTCGGGGCTTCCGGCCACTCTCCAGGTGTAAAATTTTACTGTTATGGCGTTCCCAACTGATCGTCCCCGCCGCCTGCGTCGCTCGGAAGCGATGCGCTCGTTCGTTCGCGAAACCCGCCTCAGCCCGGAAGGCTTTGTCTACCCGCTGTTTGTATGTCCCGGCGAAGGCATTCGCAAGGAAGTGCGCTCCATGCCCGGCGTGTACAACCTCTCGATCGACGAGGCGGTGAAGGAGTGTGCCGAAGTGAAGTCGCTGGGCATTCCCAGCGTCATCCTGTTTGGGCTGCCGGAGTCGAAGGACGAAGTCGCCACCGGCGCTTGGGCCGAGGACGGCATCGTGCAGAAGGCGACGCGCGCCATCAAGCGCGAAGTCCCCGGCCTGCTGCTGATGGGTGACGTCTGCTTGTGCGAGTACATGTCGCACGGACATTGCGGCCTGGTGGACACCTCCGACCCTAATGCCAAAGCGCGGGGCGAGGCCATGGAGTTCGTCCGCGAGCTGGAGTCGAAGGGCAAGGTCGTGATTTCTCCCGGCCCGCAATCGCTGGGCGCGGCCATCGCGGCTGCGACAGGGGTGGTCGCGCCGGCCGCCGAGGAGTACGAGATCCTGAACGATCCCACGTTGGAATTGCTGGCGAGGACTGCGGTTGCGCAAGCGAAGGCAGGCATGGATATTATCGCGCCCTCAGATATGATGGACGGCCGCGTGGGGGCGATCCGCACCGCGCTCGACGAAAGCGGATTCCAGAACACGCCCATTCTTTCTTATGCGGCGAAGTTTGCCAGCGGCTTCTACGGACCCTTCCGCGAGGCCGCCGATTCGGCGCCGCACTTCGGCGATCGCCGCTCCTACCAGATGGATCCTGCTAACCTGCGCGAAGCCATGCGCGAGATCGAGCTTGACCTGGACGAAGGCGCTGACATGATCATGGTGAAGCCGGCGATGCCGTACCTCGACGTCCTGCACGAAGCGCGCCTGCGCTTCGATGTGCCGCTGTCGGCGTATCAGGTGAGCGGCGAGTACGCCATGATCAAGGCCGCCGCGCTCAACGGCTGGATCGATTACGAGCGCGTGATGATGGAATCGCTGCTGTGCATCCAGCGCGCGGGCGCGTCGATTACCCTGACGTACTTCGCCAAGGAAGCGGCGAGATTGCTGGCGTAAATCCAGGCTGAACTTTCGCGACTTCGGCCCTTCAGAGTCTGTGTGAGAACTGTGCCGTCCCTACGGGACTGAGTTACTTTTTCGCATCCTACCCAGGACTCCGCTTCCCACCCCAATTCGCGCAAACGAGGCGCGAATCGGGGGCCCCGGTTTCGCTCCGTCCTGGGCTAACTGCAGGTCCACCCCTTCGGGGTTCTATTTTCGTTAGTCATACTCCACCGCTGAAGATCAAACTTCGCTCTCACGCAGACTCTAAAGCCGCGCCCTGATACAAATCGATCCGTTTAGGTAGTTCGGAGCGTTCCAGCAAAATCCCCGACAGCCCCAATGTGACTTTCAGTCCTGGGCGATTCGTTCGCTCACCAGGCGCGCCGCCTTCACAGCGCTGACCACCTTGCCCGAGAAGATGTGAATCTCACCCGGTGCAGTCTCCTGCACGTATAGCGTCCTGCGGTCCTGCTTGGGATCGTTCTCGACCACGCGGATGGTGAAACGCGATCCCAGGTAAACCGCTTCCGCTGAGTCGGGCACTGCGAGCGTTGCATCCTGGCGCATCGCATCGAACCTGGTCCACGAAATTGGCTCGAAACCGGATCCATTCAGCAGGGAGCGATATTGCTCGGGGATGGGTTCAGTGGGATCGGTTGTGGTCCAGTGGTTGCTGTGTTTGGCGGAGCCCCACATTGAGCGCTCCGAGCTGCCATAGGGATCGAAGGCAGTGAACGGGCCATCCACCACCACCAGCGAGATGCCGCGCAACTGCGCCGGCAACCGGATCAGTATTTTTTCCGCCACCTGATATTTCACCGACTTGAACAATCCGCGCGAAGGGCCGAGGCCATAGGTCGCCCACACCACGAAGTCGTAGTCCGGTCGCATCGCCTGGGTGAATTCCTGCTTATGGAAGCTGATGCCGAGCGACTCAATCTGTTGCGTCAGGACATCGCGCAGAACCTCCGGATCGTAAATCTGTTCTTCGACTTCGTAGCACTTGTCGATGAAATCGAAGTTCATCCACTCCGGCCGGCAGGGCTGTAAGGGGATGTTGTGCTCGGCCATCACCTGCTCGAACAGTTCCGGCGGGGTCTGCGAGCCTTCGTGCGGGATGGCGTAATAGTGACGGCTATTGCGGACGATGGCCGGCGCGAAGCTCTGGAGAAACTCTGCCCGCGCTCCCATGGTTTCCTGGATGGTCTCGGGACTGCGCGGATAGTGGTAGCCGGAATGAATGCGAAACTGGTTGATCCCGGAGGCGGCGTTGAGAATGCCGAGAGGATCGAAGAGATGAACGTCGTGGCCCTGCTCGGCCAGGCGGATGGCGGTCGTGCCGCCATAAATTCCAGCGCCGGCGATTGCGATTTTTGCTTTGTGATGAGTCATGTATAAGTTTCGAGTTTCAAGTTTCCAGTTTCGAGTTCGGAGTCTCGAGCCGCCCCATATGCACTATTCCTGACTGCACGCCTGAAGGCGTGCTCCACCCGTCGCTGGATCCGTACTTAGTGACAAGGCTCCAGCCCGCGGATCGCCACTGGAAACTCGAAACCAGAAACTCGAAACTTCTACTTCCCGTGCGGCGTGTTCGCGGGATTCACGGGCACCAGAATTCCATCGCGAATGTAATATTCGTAGCCGCGCCAGCGGATCACGTTCCGGCCGAAGCTGGCGACCCAGATCATGAACGCCACGGCATCCCACAGCGGGATCAGCAGCATCTTCGGCCACAGTCCCTTCTGCCGCATCCCGTGGATTCCGATCAGCCAGGTGATAAGGACGCGCAGCACGATATAACTGCCCAGGTATCCAATTACGATTGGCAGCGTGGGGTGGACCGCGACCGCGATCAGCGCCCAGATCAGGCCCCAAGTGAAGATCAGGCCCTGATGTCCGCGCCGGCGCATCAGGCGCATCACCGTCATCCAGCGCACGCGCTTGTAGAACAGGTCTTTCAAGGACTGGAAGTCGGCGACGGTTTTCACAACGTACGGTAGCAGCTTGACCTCGTAGCCTTGCGCCTCCACCAGACGGCCCACGTTGAGGTCGTCCGCCGGACGGTTCTCAATCACCTCGTATCCGCCGAATCCGGCGATGCGCTGGCGCGTGGTCACAATCGATTGCCCGAACATGAACTTGATGCCGTCCAGTTGCCAGGCCACCAGGATTCCGGCGAAGAAGTCGGAGATCATGCCCACCGATTGCAGCTCCTGCACGAAGGACGTCTCTTCGGTGGAAACGTAGAGCGTGGTCGCGCCGCCGACCTTCGGATCGCGGAAGGGATGAGCGACCGCGCGCAGGTAATCGGGGCCGACGCGAATGTCGCCGTCGGTAATGACCAGCAGCTCGTATTGCGCCTCGCTCACCAGCCGCACCAGCCGCGCCACTTTGTCGTTGATAGCGTTACGCCCGGAGCCGAACAGCAGGCGGATCTTGCGCTCGGGGAAGTCCGCAATCAATTTTTCCAGTACGGGTAGCGCCGGATCGTCCGTATCGACGCAGAAGATGATTTCGTACTCCGGATAGTCCTGGCGGCAGAAGCTGGCGTAGTTCTCGTAAGCATCCTCGTCGAGCCCGCGGATCGGTTTCAGGCAACTGATGGGCGGCGTGAAGTCCGTGTTGGGGGGATTCTCGCGCCGGGCCACGCGGAAGTAGCGGATGGAACTGTAGATCGCCAGCAGGTAGTACACGCCGGGAATGGCGGCCACCATCAGGACTATGTAGCCTGCGATCTGCAATGCCTTTTCTCTCGGGGGTTTGGGTTAAGCCGCTTCACTGAATGAACCGGGGTGGCCGGAAGAGCTGCGGGACTTTCCAGCGCCGCAACTCGATTGAAAAACGAAAGTGTAATCTAACACAAGGGCACAGCCCGGTCGAGGACATGTGAGGCAGCAGCGGCTAAGGCCGACGCATCTGGCGAGCCGAAATGCACCGCTGAAGCAGTGCTCCAGCCTGGGTGCCTTATATCTGTCTCCACGGGTTCCGATTGGTTTCCGTCTATGCGCGTCTGCGTAACCGGCGGTACAGGCTTCTTGGGCGGATATCTGGTGCGCGACCTGCTCGCCAAGGGCGCCGAGGTGCGCGTGCTGGCGCGCCCATCGCCGCGCGCCGATGCATTGCAGGCCGCCGGAGTCGAGATCGTTCGCGGCGATCTCGGCGATGCCGAGTCGATCTGCCATGCCGTCAGGGGAGCCGACGTCGTCTATCATCTGGCCGCCAAGGTTGGCGCCGCGGCGCTCAAAGACTACTTCGAGACCAATGTCGCCGGGACCGAGCGGGTCTTGGCCGCCTGCGCGCAAGGCGGCGTTGGACAGTTCGTCTACGCCAGTTCGCTGGCGGTCTACGGCCCGGTCGAGGAGGGCGCGCGTATCGATGAGGACACTCCCTTCGACGACAAGCCTGAGCTGCGCGATCCCTATTCGCAATCGAAGATTGCTGCGGACCGCCTGGTGAGCTCCTTCGCCCAGCGAACCGGCCTGCCTGCGGTGATCCTGCGCGAGGGAATTATCTTTGGTCCTGGCCGGCCGTTGTCCAGCGGCATCCTCGCATTCCGCGTGGGTAGTACGGACGTCGTCTTCGGCGATCCGCAGAATCGCTTCCCGCTGAATTATGTCGAGAACCTTATCGATGCCATGCAAGTCGCGGCGGCCTCGGGCACTGGGCTGCGGCAGTTCAATGTACTGGACGACGACGAATTGACGCTGGCGCAGTATCACGAGACGAAGAGCGCGGTCGACCATTCCAGGACGCGATTCTCGTCCCCCTGGCCGCTGTACGCCGCGTCGCCGATCCTGGAGGCGTTGCGGCCGATCGTTCCCATGGGCGACCTTCGGCTCTCCAGACATCAGCTGCGGCGCTCTCTGCAGAATCGCTGGTACGACACGCGCCTCATCCGCGAACAAACCGGATGGGCGCCGCGCGTGGGGTTGCGTGAGGCAGTACAGAGGACGGTGGATGCCGGGAGGGTTATTCCTGAACAAGGGTAACAGGGTTGCGGAAAGAACCCGAAAAGCAGATCCCTCGTCGGCCTAAAGGCCTCCTCGGGATGACAAATTCAAAGGGCTTGTGACGGCGCAGCTAAAGCTGCGCCCCTTCAAAACGCGGTCTTTGAATTCCGCGAAAGCTAGGTCTACGGTTTGGACGGAGCCGCGGCGGCGCCATTCTGTTTGGCAAGGCGAACGCGCGCGGTTTCCAGTTCCTTCTGCACGCGGGCGACACTGTCGGCGTCCACCTCGGCGGGAATGGTCTTGTTCCACTCCTCCAGCGAGCGCTCCCAGTAGGTAGCTGCCAGCTTCAGGCGGCCAGTCTTCTGATAAAGGTCGGCAAGATGTTCGTGGATGGTGGGATCGTCCGTGGTCCGCTCGGAGGCGCGGCGCAGATTTTCTTCCGCCAGCTCATAATTGCCCATCTTGTAGTAGGCCCAGCCGAGGGAGTCGAGATAGGCGCCGTTCTGCGGTTCCAGGGCCACGGCACGGCGAATGTAGCCGAGCGCCTCGTCCAGCCGCGTACCGCGGTCGGCGAGCATGTAGCCAAGATAGTTCAAGGCCATGGCGTTTTTCGGATCGTCGGCGACTACCTTGCGGAAAGCCTCTTCGGCCTTGTCATACTTCTTCTGGCGCTCGTAAATAGATCCGGCCACGAAGATCGCGTAGTCCTTGTCTTCCTGCCGGATCGCGAGATCAATCGCCTTATTGACGTTCAGTTCCGCGTTAGTCCAATCCTGGACGCGGCTGTACATCTGGGCCAAAGCAACGTAGACCTTCTCATCGTCCGCCGGATTGCCCTTGAGCAGCGACTTCACCTGCTCGATGGCGGGACCAGTGCTTCCCATGTCGGCCAGTTGCGAAGCTGCAACCATCTGTAGATCGCGATCGCCGGGAAACTTCTTGGCTGCTTCCTGGGCGGCATTGGTGGCTAACTGCCACTGCTTGCTGTCGCGATAGGTTTCGATGATTTCCTGGTAGCCGCGGACCGCGTTCTCGTCACCGAGATCGAACATCTTGCGGAAGGTCTCGACCGCGAGCTGGGTCTTGTTGGTTTCGCGATAGATGGTGCCCAGCCGCTCCAGGAACAAGGCACGATTGTTCTTGTCCGACACGGTGTAATCGACGTCATCGTGCTGGGTCTTCTGGAGCAACTGATTCAGGATTTGGATGGCCTCATCGTACTTGCCCTGGGCTTCATCGACGATGGCGATGTTGTACTGCACTTCGAGCGAATCGGGCACCACCGAACTGGCCTTCTTCAAGGCGTCCATTGCCTGATCGAACTTGCCGTCGCGGCGATCGATCTCGGCAATGAGCATGTAAGTTTGCGCGTCGGAAGGATCGGCATCGACGATCGCCTTGTACTGCTCCAGGGCAGCTTCGGTCTGGCCGTCGTTCATCAGGTTCTGCGCCAGGCCGCGCACCGCATCCAGATTGTCGCGGTCCAGTTGCGTGGACTTGCGATAAGCGTCGACCGCCTGCTTGTACTCCTTCTGCTGTTCGTAGGTGTAGCCGAGCGCGGAGTACAGCTTCGCGGTGCGGGCGGTTTCCGGAATCGCGTTCAGCACCTGCAAGGCGCGGTTGGAGTCGCCTTCCTCGTTGTAGAGATAAGCCAGCGTGCTCACGGCTTCTTCGGAATCGGGCTGGAGCTGGACGGCGGCTTTGAATTCACTCTCGGACTTCAGCAGCTCGTTATTCTGGCGGTACAGACGCCCCAGCAGCAGATGGTCCTCGATGCTCTTAGGATCGAGCTTGACGATCTGCTCATACTGCTCGATGGCGAGTTTCAGGATCTCCTGCGACTGCGTCCCGGCCTGCATGTCGCCCAGCGAGCGCAGATAGATGCTGCCCAGCAGGCGCCGCGCCTCCAGGTTGTTGCCGTCGCGCTTCAGGATGTCCTGGGCTTCAAGGACGGCATCGCGAATGCGCCCCATCTTGGCGTAGATTTCTGCCAGCCCGGCATTCAGATAATCGGAACTCGGGTCATTCTCGATGGCCAGACGGTACTCTTCGATGGCCTTGTTCGCGTAGTCGGAGCGGCCATACATCGAGACCATCTCCTCATACATGTGCGCCATCATGAAGTGGTAATAAGCGGCGGCCTTGTCAGGAGCCTTCGCCGGAGCCGTTGCTGACGGCTGAGGCGCAGTTGGCTGCGCGGCAGCGGAAGAATCCGGTTGTCCACTGGTCGCGGCCGGAGCGGCCGCCGGTTGAGCAGCAGGCTTGGAATCAGCGGGTGAGTTTTGGGCGACGACGGCTACGGAGCCGGCGAACAACAGCGCCAGAGCAGAGACACGGATACGTTTTAGGATCATTCAGGACCAGCCACTCAACAGCGATTGGATGCCGCGCCTCACACTGGAGTCTGCCTTTATTCTAGCCGTTATTCCCGGATTGCGGGAGAACGATTCGCAGACCCTTGCAGGATGGTTCAACACCGCTGAAATCTTGGCGAATATATTGTTTGGACGTAGGTGTGGATGAAAGGTCAAGGACGTATCAAAAAGCGGGAACTGTAAGCAGAAGCCGTGGTTCAAGCAACTCTCCTCCCAACCATTTGATTCCTGCTGTAACAATTACCTGCCAGTGCTACTTCCTACTTATCGGCCGATTTGCTCCTCCGAATGTCTTATTGAAAGCAAACGGGTTAACGACGAACTGCAAGCCGCGGGGTTTGGCACCCAAACTGTAACAACACACAGCGTGGCCGTGCGCGATGAGCTCACAGGCGCGGTCGGCTGGCAAAGCCCGACGGGCCAATGCTCTTGGAGGAACTCGTAACATGAAGATCTCGATGCTATTCACGCTGCCTTTAGCGGCGGGGTTAGTGCTACCTGCGGTCGCGCAACAAACGACATCTGACAGTCAGCAAGCGGCGACGACGTCCGCCACAAGCGGTTCGCAATCCGCCGAGTCCGTGCAAGATGCCAGCTCGGACCAGAACCTGTCGGCGCGCCAGCCGCTGCAACCCGAGGTGCGGGAGGGCTTCTGGGGCAAGATGAATCCTTTCGCACGGAAAAAGTACGTGCAGCGTCAGCTCACTCCAGTTCGTGACCGGGTGAACGAGCTTGACGACCTTACCGCTGAAAACTCGCGGCAGATCAAGGACGTGGACGCGCGAGCGCAGCAAGGCATTCGCCAGGCGGATGCCAAAGCCACACTGGCCGATCAGCACGCGATCGATGCCGGAAACCGCGCCCAGCAAGCGAATGAGACCGCGACCCAGGCCAGCAACCGCCTGAACACGGTTGAGCATGTTGTCGGCAACATCGATCAATACCAGCCGGCAACGCAGACGGAAATCCGTTTCCGCTCCGGCCAGACGGTTCTGAGCAGCAAGGACCGGCAGGCGCTGGACGAGATGACCGCCGATCTGAAAGACCAGAAGGGCTACATCATTGAAGTGCAGGGTTTCTCGCGGGGCGCGGGACAGGCCGGTATCCAGAACTCGCAGGCGATGGCCAATTCGGTGGTGCGTTACCTGGTGGAGAAGAATGATGTCCCGGTGTATCGCGTCTTCGTGATGGGCATGGGCAATGCGAAGCTGCCCGCGGAAGACGGCAGCACGGCGCGGGTTGGCAATCGCGTGGAGATCAGCCTGCTGAAGAACGATGTCGATCAGCTGGCCTCAGCCACGCCGTCGAATGGAGAGATGGCCGGGGCCGAGAACAGCGGCTATCTCGATCAAACGTCGCAGCGGCAATCCGCCCCGATGCAGAAGCCGTCCAGCGCCGCACCGAGCAATGCTCCCCAGCCGTAGGCTGAGGTCAGTCCAGTGTTGAGCAGCCCCTCGCGTGTGCGAGGGGCTTTTTGTTGGGGCTCAAAGACTGCTCGTGCCCGTGAGAGCCAGAATCCTTCGGTAGTGGGTCAGTTTGAAGTTCACGCGCTGCCCAAGATCACTTGACCACAATTTCAGATTGACCCACTACCAATCTTTCAGACGCTACGTTTTCTCCACGCGATCAGGATCCCGCGGCAATGCCGATGCCAGGACGAGCGCTGTTCCGGCGTAGAGCAATGTGTCGAAGACGTAATTGATCGCCTCCATGATCTCCGGCGTTGTTCCGCCGCGGGCGAGGATCCAAATAGGCAGATATAGGAATAGCGTCAGGACGGTCATGAGTGCGCCAAGCGAGATTGCGGCCGTCCGGGATTTTTTGTTGAGGGCCAGGGCGACGCCAGCCGCCAGCAGGATCGCTCCTGTGAGGTATCCCCATATGCGGGGGACTGGGACCCAGGATGGGGTCAGCTTTTCCAGAGGAAAGCCGGGCGCAAACTCTGGGTGACGAAAAAATTGTATGGCAAAGAAGATGGCCCCAATCGCCATGACGATGCGCCCAAATGCAATCATCCATTTGGCTTGTTGCGGCGACGAGTCGCGACTATGCAGTCCAGCGAGAGCCCAAGCGCCTCCGGCAAAAGAGAGATCTCTTAGCGCGTAGGCCCACGCGAATCGATCTTTAGGATCCGCGAGCGCATTCGGGATATGCATCATGCAGACAAACAGAAAGAACATCAGTCCGAGCAGAGTGGACGACAAGCGTACGAACTTCCTTACCGTAAGACTGGTCGCTGCCGCGAACAGCGCGCACCCAACAAAATACGCCCAGAATACGTGCCACGGCATCCAGGACGGGATCATATCCGAGACTCGCATGGGGCCGCCGAAATGTTCGGGCGCGAATACAGCGAGTGACACGGCGATGAAGAGAGGGCCCCAGATGATGAGCTTGTCCCAGCCGCGGGCCGCGCCGATCTCGTTTCGAAGTATCAGAACTCCGGCGACAAAATAGACAAGCCCGGCAAGACACATCCAGAAATTTATCGATGCAAGCATCAGGACATTTTTCGCGAAGGTGCTGCGGCGAGGATTATATTGCGGTTCCGAGCGCCCTATCTGGGCATTGTGGCCGAACGCAGGTTCAATAACCTAAGCGGTATCAGCATGGGGATGGGCTGCGATAGGATTTGTGCCGGATTGGCTGGTGAATACCGTCGAAAAGCAGATTCCTCGCGGGCTAAAGAGACTGTGTCGCAACCCAGTGTCGCCGCTGCGCGGCTCGGGGTTTATTTCCACTCGACCGCGGGCTTACGCCCGCGGCTAACACAAATGCCGCCGCTGCGCGGCTGGGCCGGGCGAATTTCGCGGCATTTCTTCCACTTCAGAATTCAGTTGCCAGATGTGACACAGCCTCGGAAGCCCGCTCGGCAAGATAATGATGAAGGATATGTGACGGCACACCCCTCGGCAGGCTCAGGGCAGGCTCTAAAGGTGCGCCGTTCAAAATAGGCTGAAGCCTTGTCAGCCGCCGTTATAGCCGCGCTCTGGAAGTTTCCAGGACTAGGATCCTGGCGGAGGCGGGGTTGTATCGGCGCTGCCGTTTGGTCCCGGCGGAGGCTCCGTCGTCGTCGGCTGCAAGCGCTGCGGCGGCAGGGGATAGTATCCATGCTTGGCGGAGACTTCGAGTCCAGGCTTCTTCACGCGGACTTCGATGTCGCGATAGTTGCTGGAGGGCTTCTGCACCGTGTTATAGCCCAAAGTGTACTGATTGCGGGCTTCCATGGTGATTCGCTGATAGGCGCTCTCGATGGATTCCTTGGAGAGCTCGTTGAGCACATCGCCGCCGGTGGCATTCACGTAACGCGGCAGGATATTGCTGTAGCCGAATCCGGGAATGTGCGCCTTGGAGATCTGCTTGCCAAGCGGCATGTCCGCCGTGTCCACGCCTATGGCATACACCGCAATGCCGTCGGTCAACAGTACTTTCAACACCTGCGCATAACTGGCCCGGCTGCCATACTCCTGGCCATCGCTGAGGATGAAAATGATCTTGCGACTGGTGGGCGAGCGATGGGCCAGTTCCTGCGCGGCCATCAGGATCGCGTCGTTCAGGACGTGGGATTCCGGCGTGGGAGTGATCACCTGGGTCGCGCCGGGCATCGGCTTGCTGTTGGTCTGCGGTCCCGATCCAAACGGGCCGCCCACAACCGACGCGCCGGCCGTGTTTCCACTTTCATCCTTGATGCGCTGGAGCGCCATTTCCATGCGCGTGGCGTTGCCGAAATCCTGGCGCTTCTTCACGGTATTGCCGTAAGTGAAGACGGCAACCTCGTCGAAGGGGCCGAAGGCACCGCCCAACGCGGAGAAGGTCTGGTTCACTTTGCGAAGCACCGGATCCGGCAGGCCTTGGTCAACGATCAGGGCCGCCGACAACGGGAACGGATCGCTGGTGAAAAAGGTGAGCTTCTGCAGTGCCCCGTCCTCATAGATGCTGAAGTCTTTGGCCAGCAGGCCATCCACCATCTTGCCCCCATCATCCTTCACGGTGACGGGAACGGTGACGAAGCTGACCGTCTTGGTGAGAGTCATCAGCTCATCGCGTCCATTCTCACTGCTGGGCACGCTGCCCGGCGGAACGGTCTTGATCTCTTTCGATCCCGGAGGCGGCGGCTGCGGATTGGTCTGCCCGGAAGCTGGTTGTCCCGCGGGGAGAGGATTTGCCGGCTGCTCCGGGTTAGCACTGGAGGACGAGTTTCCCTGATCGTCGGCGCCGCTGGGCGCCGGCACGTTGAGGTTCGGGGCCGGCGCATTGTTCTGCGGCGTGGGCGCGTCGGGCAGCTTCTGTTGCTGGCCCACAGCCGAAGCTGCGGCCAATGCAAGAATCGCCGTGAAAAATGCGCCTCTTATGCGAAGGCTCAAGGGGCGAGGGAACATGGATGTCTACGGTCTCCAGGATTTGCCGGAACTCTGCACAGTATAACCGTAGTCGAGCTTCTCGGCAGCTATGATCGCCGATTTGGACGCCGTACACTAGAATGGATACATCCGGTAGGAAAGAGAAGCTATGCCGTTTCGCCAAAGCGTCGTTGTCGGTTGCCTGATCCTGAGTTGCTGCCTCTGGCTGCCGGCGCAGCAGCAGAATCCACCAGCTCAGCCTTCCTCCCAAGACCAGCAAGCACAGCCGTCCGATCAGGAGCCTTTGCAGACCTTCAAGGCCCAAGTCAACGTCGTTAACCTGTTCTACAACGTAAAAGACAAGCATGGCCTGTTGATCCCCAACCTCACCAAGGACAACTTCGAGGTCTTTGAGGATGGCAAGCCGCAAACCATCAAATACTTTTCGGCGGAGTCGAACCA
>Ga0182030_10011873_pt1 | contig 17530 bp, 10 predicted proteins | sample 812S3MmetaG_FD_121299 | JGI IMG/M metagenome (GOLD analysis project Ga0182030, IMG submission 121299) | Permafrost microbial communities from Stordalen Mire, Sweden - 812S3M metaG (Illumina Assembly) | ecosystem: Environmental > Terrestrial > Soil > Wetlands > Permafrost | place: Sweden...
CACCCAACGGGAGAGGCCGGTAACTTCATCGACTTCTTCGTTGAGCGTGATGCCTTCCTGCAGATCCTTGAACTGCACGGTGCCACCGATTTCAGTGAGGATCGAGTACGTGTACGGATCCCACTCGGCAAGCAATTGACCAAGCTTTACGTGTTCGCCATCCTTGACGCGAAGGCGCGCGCCATAAACCACCTGGTAGCGTTCCTTTTCACGGCCGCGATCATCGAGCACAGCCACGGAACCGGAGCGGTTCATTGCTACCAGTGTGCCGTCTTTGCTCTCGACATAGCTCAGGTTGATGAACTTGACTGAGCCATTGTTCTTGGCATCGAGTCGCGACTTATCCTGCACACGGCTGGCAGTACCGCCGACGTGGAAGGTACGCATGGTGAGCTGCGTTCCAGGCTCGCCGATGGACTGTGCCGCGATGACGCCGCAAGTTTCGCCGAGTTCAACCATGCGGCCGGAACCGAGGTTACGACCGTAGCAGAGGGCGCAGACGCCGCGACGCGATTCGCAGGTGAGCACAGAGCGAATCTTGACGCGCTCCACACCCGCACCTTGAATAGCAGATGAGGTGTCTTCGTCGATCTGGTCGTTGATGTCGACAACGACGTTGCCATCGTAGTCCTTGATGCGCTCGAGGGTGACGCGGCCAATGATGCGATCGCGCAGAGGCTCGATGATTTCGCCGGACTCAACGATGGCTCCGACGTAAATGCCTTCGACGGTGCCGCAGTCGAATTCAGTGACGATCACGTCTTGTGCTACGTCAACCAGGCGACGAGTCAAGTAGCCCGAGTCGGCAGTCTTGAGCGCCGTATCGGCCAGGCCCTTACGTGCGCCGTGGGTCGAGATGAAGTACTCGAGCACGGTGAGGCCTTCGCGGAAGTTCGCAGTGATCGGCGTTTCGATAACTTCGCCTGACGGCTTGGCCATCAATCCGCGCATTCCGGAAAGCTGACGAATCTGCTGCTTCGAACCACGGGCGCCAGAGTCGGCCATGATGTAGATCGGGTTCATGGCGCCTTCGTCGTCTGCGCGCTTCATGTTACCGAACATTTCGTCGGCTACCTTATCGGTAACCGCAGACCACATCTGAATGACCTTGTTGGAGCGCTCGCCGTTGGTGATAGCGCCGTCCATGTACTGCTTCTGGACTTCGATCACCTTCTTGTCGGCGTCGTCGACCGTGGTGTACTTGCTGGCCGGGATCACCATGTCATCAAGTCCGACGGACAAGCCGGAACGCGTGGCGTAGTTGAAACCGAGTTCCTTGATGCGATCAAGCATGCGCACCGTAACCTCGAGACCGAGGTTCTGATTGCAATAGTTGACCAATTGGCCGATGCCCTTTTTCTTGAGCAGGCCGTTAACGAAGGGCATGCCTTCGGGCAGTTTGTCGTTGAGGATCACTCGACCGACCGTGGTCGAGATGTATTCCTTGTTGAAATCGACGGCTTCGGTGTGGGTCAGATCCTGATCGTCATAGGCGGTGGTCATGTCGAGCACCTTGCCTGTGTAGCGCAGGCGAATGGGCGACAAGGTTTCGAGTTCCTTGGCTTCGAGAGCCATCAGAATTTCTTCTGTGTTGGCGAAGACGCGGCCCTCGCCCTTTCCACCCTTCTTTTCCTTGGTCAGGTAATAAAGACCGAGCACCATGTCTTGTGTAGGCACGGTGATTGGCTGACCGGAAGCAGGCGACAGAATGTTATGCGAAGCGAGCATCAACACGCTGGCCTCAATCTGCGCCTCGGGCGATAACGGAATGTGAACAGCCATCTGATCGCCATCGAAGTCGGCGTTGAAGGCGGTGCAGACCAGCGGATGAATCTTGATGGCCTTGCCCTCAACGAGTACCGGCTCAAAAGCCTGAATACCGAGACGGTGAAGCGTAGGAGCGCGGTTCAGCAGGACGGGATGATCCTTGATGACTTCTTCAAGAATGTCCCAAACCACGGGCTCCTGCATCTCTACCATTTCCTTGGCTTGCTTGATGGTGGTGCAATGGCCGGTCTGCTCGAGGCGGTGATAGATGAAAGGCTTGAAGAGTTCGAGCGCCATCTTCTTGGGCAGGCCGCACTGGTGCAGCTTCAGCTCTGGTCCGACGACGATGACGGAACGGCCGGAGTAATCGACGCGCTTGCCGAGCAGGTTCTGACGGAAGCGGCCCTGCTTGCCCTTGAGGGTATCGGAGAGTGACTTGAGCGGGCGGTTGTTGGCGCCACGCAGCACGCGGCCACGACGGCCGTTATCAAACAGGGCGTCGACGGCTTCCTGGAGCATGCGCTTTTCGTTGCGCACGATCACTTCAGGGGCGTGCAGATCCATCAGCTTCTTCAACCGATTATTGCGGTTGATGACGCGGCGATAGAGATCGTTCAAATCTGAGGTAGCGAAGCGGCCGCCATCGAGCGGGACTAGAGGGCGCAGTTCCGGAGGAATGACGGGCAGCACATCGAGAATCATCCACTGGGGCTTGTTCGAGCTCTTGCGGAAGGCTTCAACAACCTTGAGACGCTTGGCGTACTTGATCTTCTTCTGCGCGGAAGTTTCAGTCTTCATGCGCTCGCGCAGTTCAACTCCGAGCTCTTCGACCTGCACGCGCTTGAGCAATTCCTTGATCGCTTCGGCGCCCATCATGGCCTTGAAGCCGGAGGGGCGGAACTGCTGATCGAGTTCGCGGAACTTGTTTTCGTCCTTGATAATTTCGCGCTCTTTTACGGGAGCGTCACCTGGATCGACGACAACATAAGACTCGAAGTAAAGGATGCTTTCGAGGTCGCGCAGAGAAATGTCGAGCAAGTGGCCAATGCGCGAGGGCAGGCCCTTGAAGAACCACACGTGCGAGCAGGGCGATGCCAGCTCGATGTGGCCCATGCGTTCGCGGCGCACTTTGCTGACCGTTACTTCGACGCCGCACTTATCGCAGATGACGCCGCGGTGCTTCATGCGCTTGTACTTGCCGCAGAGGCATTCCCAGTCAGTTACAGGTCCGAAGATGCGGGCGCAGAACAGGCCGTCCCGCTCCGGTTTAAAGGTGCGGTAGTTGATGGTTTCCGGCTTGGTAACCTCACCATGCGACCAGCTACGGATCTTCTCCGGCGATGCGAGCATGATGCGGATAGCGTCGAAGTCGGTGATGGGGCTGGTGAGTTCAAACGGGTTTGATCGGAACAAGGCGACCCTCCTTGGCGAGCCTTTTAGGCGTCTGCCGCGGCTTTTCCCGGGATTTTTTAAGGATCCTTCCTTCCCGGGAAGCGGCGAAAACCGCTTTCAAGAAAGATCCTGAAAACTCAGATACGACCTGAAACGAATAAGCCCTCAGCTTTCAGCTATCAGTCATCAGCTTTGAACTGAAAGCTGATAGCTGATAGCTGATTACTTCTGCTAGTCCGCTACGGCTGCAACTTCAGGCACAAGCGCCTTCTTCGGCAGCAGATCGGCGCGCTTGATAAGTTCCACATCCAGGCACAGCGACTGCAGTTCGCGAATCAGCACGTTGAACGACTCTGGCACGCCCGGCTCGATGGCTGCTTCACCTTTGACGATGGCCTCGTAAATCTTGGTACGGCCATAGACGTCATCGGACTTGGCAGTCAACAGTTCCTGCAGGATGTATGCGGCGCCATAAGCTTCGAGCGCCCACACTTCCATTTCCCCGAAGCGCTGTCCGCCGAACTGCGCCTTGCCACCCAGCGGCTGCTGAGTAATAAGCGAGTACGGTCCGATGGAGCGAGCGTGAATCTTGTCGTCCACCAAGTGCGACAGCTTGAGCATGTAGATGTAGCCCACGGTTACCGGCTGTTCAAACTGCTCGCCGGTCATGCCGTCAAAGAGCGCCGTCTTTCCTGAAGAAGGCAGACCGGCCGAAGCCAGCAACGCCTTGATCTCGCTCTCTTGCGCGCCATCGAATACCGCGGTACCGAACCAGATGCCGCGTTTCATGCCGGCGCCGACGCGAAGCAGCATCTCATCGTCGAGCTCGAGCAACTGGCGCAGCGTGGCGGTACCGGCGAACTCTTTCTTCATCAGTTCGCGTGTGGCCTCGACGTCGCTGTTGGCCTTGATCAATGCTGCGATCTTGGCGCCCAGCGCGTGTGCGGCCCAACCGAGGTGCGTTTCGAGAATCTGACCGACGTTCATACGAGAGGGAACGCCCAGCGGATTAAGAACAATCTCGACGGGTGTGCCATCAGGCAGGTACGGCATGTCTTCTTCCGGCAGGATGCGCGCGATCACGCCCTTGTTACCGTGGCGGCCGGCCATCTTATCGCCAACCGACAACTTGCGCTTCATGGCAACGTATACCTTGACCAGCTTGATTACGCCGGGAGGCAGTTCGTCGCCCTTTTGCAGCTTGCCGATCTTCTCGTTGGTGATCTTGCGCAGCACTTCAATCTGGCGCGAGGTCATCTCTTCGATCTCATCGATCTGCTCGTTGACGCGAGGATCCTTGTCAGCGTAGCGGATGCGCTTGAGGTTTTTGGTCGAGATGCGCTCGATGGTTTCGCGATCGAGCAATGCACCCTTGGTCAACAGGCGTTTGTTGGTCCGCTCATCGTGCAAGTCGGCCAACACTTCCTTGGCTCCCAGGATGCCTTCCAGTCGCTTCAACCGCTCGTCAGTCAAAATGCGGATTTCGTCGCCGAGATTCTTTTCGAGCTTGGCTACGTAATCGGCTTCGATGAGCTTGGCGCGCTCGTCCTTTTCCTGTCCCTTGCGGCTGAAGATGCGCACGTCAACAACCGTGCCTTCGATACCGGGAGGGCAGGTGAGGGAAGCGTCGCGCACATCGCCGGCCTTTTCACCGAAGATGGCGCGCAACAGCTTTTCCTCAGGGGTAAGCTGAGTTTCGCCCTTGGGCGTAACCTTGCCGACCAGAATGTCGCCGTGCTTGATCTGGGCACCGATGCGGATGACACCGCTCTCGTCCAGGTCGCGCAGCGCATGCTCGCTGACGTTGGGAATATCACGCGTAATTTCTTCCGGCCCAAGCTTGGTGTCGCGGGCTTCGATTTCAAATTCCTCAATGTGCACCGAGGTGTAATAGTCCTCGCGCACCAGCTTTTCGCTGATGAGAATCGCGTCTTCGAAGTTATATCCGCGCCACGGCATGAAGGCCACAAGAACATTTCGTCCCAGCGCCAACTCCCCTTGCTCAGTGCAAGGACCGTCGGCGATGACCTGGCCCTTGAGTACCCGGTCGCCCTCGCGAACGACAGGCTTCTGGTTGATGCAGGTGTTCTGGTTGGAGCGCTTGAACTTGATCAGTGTGTAGATATCGGAACCAACCTCACGCGAAAGCTGCGTGGGATGATGTTCGCCTTCGACACGCACGATGATGCGCTCGGAGTCGACCGAATCTACGATGCCGTTGCGCTTGGCCAGGATCACTGCGCCGGAGTCGCGCGCGGTGACGCCTTCCATCCCCGTGCCCACCAACGGAGCCTCGGCAACGAGCAGCGGAACCGACTGGCGTTGCATGTTGGCGCCCATCAGAGCGCGGTTGGCGTCATCGTGTTCAAGGAACGGCACCAGCGAAGCAGCCACCGAGACGAGTTGTTTGGGGCTGACGTCGATGTAGTCGACCTCGGCGCGATTGACCAGAACAAAGTTGCCCTGGCGACGCGCGTTGACGAGGTCTTCTGTAATGACGCCTTCCTCGTTGAACTCGATGTTGGCCTGCGCGATGGTGTGCTTGTCTTCTTCCCATTCCGACAGGTAGAAGCTGAACGGAATGACATCGAGGCCGCGCTTGCCTGCACTCTTGAGGCTCGCGCTCAGGCGCTTCGATTCTTCCTTTTCGATGTGATCGCCCACGCGCAGGCCGCTATCGCCGGCGTTGGTGATCTCAACGAAGTCGAGAATGCGCGCGTCCTTCACCTTGCGGTAAGGAGACTCGATAAAGCCGTATTCATTGATGCGTGCAAAGCAGCTCAGCGAGCTGATCAGGCCGATGTTCGGACCTTCAGGGGTCTCAATCGGGCAGATACGGCCGTAGTGAGTAGGGTGCACGTCGCGAACTTCGAAACCAGCGCGCTCACGTGACAGACCGCCAGGTCCAAGTGCTGAGAGGCGGCGCTTGTGCGTGATCTCAGAAAGCGGGTTGGTCTGATCCATGAACTGCGAGAGCTGCGATGATCCGAAGAATTCGCGGATCGCAGCCATAACCGGCTTGGCGTTGATCAGGTCATGCGGCATGGCCGTCGACAACTCCTGATAGACGCTCATCTTCTCCTTGATGGCACGTTCCATGCGGACCAGGCCGATGCGGAACTGGTTCTCCATCAATTCGCCGACAGCACGCACACGGCGATTGCCGAGGTGATCGATGTCGTCAACCATGCCGATGTTCTTGCGCAGTTTGAGCAAGTAGCGGATGGTCGAATAGAAATCCTCGGGCGTCAGCGTGCGGTGATCGAGCTGCGTGGCGTCCTGGTTCTCATACAACTTGATGTTGAACTTGAGACGGCCTACGCGCGAGAAGTCATACTTGCGCGCATCGAAGAACATGCCTTCGAACAACGCGGTAGCCGTATCGAGAGTCGGCGGATCACCGGGACGAAGTTTGCGGTAAATTTCGATCAGGGCCTCTTCAGGCTTGCGGATCGAATCGCGACGCAAGGTGTTGGTGATGATGTTGCCTACGTCGTCGCGCTCAGGGAAGAAGACTTCAAAGCTGGTGGCGCCGCTCGTGATCACCTTGTGCAGGCGATCGGCGGTCAACTCCACGTTGGCCTCGACAATCACTTCACCGGTCGCAGTGTCGACCACGTCGGCAGCCGTCAGCGCGCCGTCGAGCTCGGCAGATTCGATTTCAATCTTGTCGATACCGGCGGCACGAATAGCCTTCATGATGCTCTGCGTGATCTTGCGCCCGGAGTGGGCAATCTCGTCGCCGTTGTGCAGCACTGCGTGAGCCGGCTTGGCGCCGATCAAGTGCGTGGCCGACTTGGCGTCAGGAGTCACAGCCCAGGACAGCCTGCCGTCGGCGATGTGCAGCCGGTCGACGGTGTAGAAGGTCTTGAGGATCTCTTCGTCGGAGCGCAGTCCCAACGCGCGCAGGAAGATCGTGCCCAGGAATTTGCGCTTGCGATCGATGCGAACGTAGAGCGTGTTCTTCTGGTCGTATTCGAATTCAACCCACGAACCGCGATAGGGAATGATCTTGCCCAGGAAGTAAGTGCGATTGTTGGCGGTTTCAAAGAAGACGCCTGGCGAGCGGTGCAACTGCGAAACGATCACGCGCTCGGTGCCGTTCACGATAAAGGTGCCGTTGGCCGTCATCAGCGGAATATCGCCGAAGAAGACCTCCTGCTCCTTGATGTCGCGAATCGTCTTGTTGCCGGTCTCGGGATCCTTGTCATATATAGTGAGGCGCACCGTGACCTTGAGCGGAGCAGAGAAGGTCATGCCGCGCTCTTCGCACTCCTGCTGGTCATATTTGAGCTGCAGGCTGACCGGGTCGCCGCACTTGTTGCAAAAGTCAGGGGTGTTCTTGTTATAGTGGCCGCACTTGGAGCAGAGCACATCGCCCGGAAGGAACGGATCCGTAATAACCATCGAACCGCAACTGACGCAGGCTGTACGCAGGTGATGAAGTCCCTTGAGGTGACCGCACTTGCACTCCCAGTTGCCGATTGAGAAGTCAACAAAATCCAACTGCGAGATGCCGCGAAAGTCGGTAATGGGAAAAACGGAGACGAAAACCGACTGCAGCCCCGAGTCGTCACGCTCGTTGGGCAGCTTGTCCATCTGCAGAAAGCGCTCATAGGAGCGTCGCTGCACTTCAATCAGGTTAGGAATCTGGGTTGCGGTGGGAATCTTGGAAAAATCGAGCCGGCTGCGAATCGCGCGCTTCTCGTTAGGCATGCTTCACTCCTGAGGCTCTTAAGTCCAGACATAGACCCCGGTTCGGGTCTCATTCCGGGCCAGCGTCTGAGTCTCTTCGGCGCCAGCGAATTACGGTAAGAAAAACTCGTGATCCTGACTGGCGTACCGCGTGAAGCCAGTCCTACCCGTGTGCTCCGGTTAGTCTTGCGCGTGACGCAAGCACACCGGGTATTGCATGCCAAGCATGTTTCTTGAGTACCGCGTTAATTAAACCAACAGGCCATTGCGGCTTAATCGGGAAGTGCGCTAGACTTGCGCACAATCGGAGAAGTAGGCGCACAGGGAGAACCTGCGATAAAACCCTGCGCGTGAAATAAGGCACGATCTGCCAGATTTCAGCCGGAAGAAACTGTTCCGCCTAGCCGAGAGACACGAATAGCCCGTAAGGACGCAATGCCTCACGAGCGCGGCCCGTTGCCTGTGCTCCCATCCGATTTCTCAATAAATGCTCTCGCCGATCCCAAAGCTCGCTTCGCCGCTCGCCCGCCAGCCAACCCAACCGTCAACAGGATCCGCCATCCTCTTGACCCTAAGGCACTTGAAGTTCGCGCGATGCATGCCGCCGGAGTGCTTGGCTTGGCCCCGGCCGACAAACGCTGTGTGCCATTCCGATGATTTCGAAGCGCATAGTCCGTTTCTGTCCTATTCCATGAATCGACAGGAATAGGACAGAAAGACGCGCACTCATGATCTTAGCGCGTTCTGGACTGGCTTGCAAGTGCTGAGTCGAAACTACTTGATTTCGACCGTTGCCACGCCTTCGAACTTCTTCTTGATGGCTTCAGCCTCGTCCTTGGTCGCGCTCTCCTTGAGAGCCTTGGGAGCACCGTCGACCAGGTCCTTGGCTTCCTTCAGGCCGAGCGAGGTAACTTCGCGCACTGCCTTGATGGTGTTGATCTTGTTCGCGCCGGCATCCTTGAGGATGACCTGGAATTCAGTCTTTTCCTCGGCCACAGGAGCTGCCGCGCCTGCTGCGCCGCCCGCTGCTGCAACCGGGGCTGCTGCGGCTGCCGATACGCCAAGCCGCTCTTCCAGCTTCTTTACCAAAGCCGCTGCTTCGAGCAGGCTCAGGCCTACAATTTGCTCTTCCAACTGCGCCAAATCCGCCATTTTTATTCTCCAATCAGAACTGTTTGAATTGATTGACCCCTGGGGAGCAAATCAAGCTGAAAGTTTCCGATGCGCCCAGACCCGCGCACTTTCTTCCTGTCCCGCTGCCCTAAACTCTTGAAAAACATCGCTCTCGCCCGAAGACGAAGCCAAAGTCAGCTTTAGGCTGCTCCGGCAAACTTTTCTTTTTCGACGCCCTGGTTCAACACCACAGCCAAATCGCGGCCGGTGGCATTGATAACCGTAGCCAGACGTTGCGCCGGGGAGTTGATGAGGAACAGAAGCTTGGAAAAGAGTTCTTCCTTGCCCGGCATGGTAGCCAGGGCCTTAACTTCTTCCACGCTCAACAACTTGCCGTCGACGATTCCCAGTTTGAACTGGAACTCGGCGTTCTCGCCCGCCCACTTGGCAAAGCCCTTGGCCAAGGCCACCGGATCGCCGGAGGTGAACGCAACGGAGCTCACACCCTTCAAACCCTTGAGGGCGCTCTCGACCTGGGTGCCGGAGCCTGAGATCGCGGCCAGCTTGTTCTTGACTACACGATACTTGCCGCCCGCTTCGCGGACGACCTTACGTAGCGCGAAATCCTGCGCCACGGTGAGCTTGGCAAAGGTGCCAATGATTGCCGTTGTCGAGGTCTCCAGTTCTTTTGCCAGCAACTGGACCTTCTCGGTCTTTTTCGCTCTCGAAATTGCCATGTCTTCGCTCCGCTACGACAGGGGTCAGAGATCAGAGGTCAGGGGTCAGTTCGTTTCGCACATCGACCCTTAGCTCCTTTTCCCTCATCCCTTCCTCACCCTCAATGGGCGGCTGTTACAAATCTTTGACTGCCTAAGATCGAAGTAGGCGGAAATCGACGGGCATTTCTGATCCCTGATCCCTGACCCCTGATCCCTGTTTTTAGTGCTTGCCGGCGGCATCCGCCACGGCCGAATCAAGCGGCACGCCCGGGCCCATCGATGAGCTGATCGTCAAGCTCTTGATGTACTTGCCCTTAGCCGCCGAAGGCTTGGCGCGAACGATGGACGAAATCACGGTCGTCGCATTCTCAACCAGCTTTTCAGGCGAGAAGCTCAGCTTGCCCACCGGAACGTGAACCAGGCTAGTCTTGTCGGCGCGAAATTCCACCTTGCCGGCCTTGATTTCCTTGACTGCCGAGGCCACATCGAGGGTCACGGTGCCAGTCTTGGGATTGGGCATCAAGCCCTTGGGGCCGAGGACTTTACCTAAGCGACCGACTACCTTCATCATGTCGGGAGTCGCGATGAGGGCGTCGAATCCAGTCCAGTTTTCTTTCTGGATTTTCTCGACCATTTCCTCGCCGCCCACGAAATCCGCGCCTGCGTCCAGCGCTTCTTTCTGGCGGTCGCCGGTGGCGATCACGGCCACGGTCTTCGACTTGCCCAAGCCGTGAGGGAGAACGACGGTGCCGCGGACCATTTGATCGGCATGGCGCGTATCAACGCCCAGGCGCATGGTCAGGTCGACGGTTTCATCGAACTTGGCGTATTTTACTTTTTGCAGGAGGCTGACTGCCTCGGGCAGCGGATAGGCCGGCTGGGTGACAGCGGCGCGAGCTTTCGTAATGTTTTTGCTGGCTTTCTTGGCCATATTTTCCTCGTCTCCCACCGCTTTTGCTAGCCCCGCATCGCAGGAAACACCGACGGCGCAGGCAATGTTTCTTGTTGCTGCGCTGACTCTGATGTCCAAAAAGCCGTGGTGCTATTGACGGTCCGGATAACCTCTCCGGACACATCTTTGAATCTTATCGAAATGGCAGGCAGAATGCAAGCATTGTGGGCAATTGGCTCGCACAGAAGCGCAAAAACAAAGGCAAACAAGTCTGCAGTGGTCTAATAAATCAGGAAAACCGTGCCAAACAGCAACAAATATCGCAGATTTCCATCTATACAGGTGCGAGTGAGAAAAGGGAGATCGGTAAATGAGAAAGCCAGGAATCGTAATTGGAGTCTTAGTCGGAGTGCTGCTGGCGGCGCCTGTATTTGCGCAAGGCGGGAATGAAGGGCAGGGTCAGGCGGTTATCACCGTGCTTCCGGCGCACGATGGTGAAGTACCGGCGAACATTTCGCAGCAGGACTTGAGTATAAAGATCAACGGCAAGGAATCTACGATCAGAAACTGGATTCCGCTACGTGGACAGAATGATCGACTGGAATTGGTCGTGCTGATTGACGGCGCGGCGCGTTCGAGTTTGGGGAGCCAGATGGGAGAGATCGGGCAGTTCGTCAATAGCCTGCCCCCACAAGCCAAGGTCGTGATCGCTTATATGCAAAATGGTGTGGCTTCCATGACTGGGCCGCTGACCACTGACCATGCGCAGGCGCTGAAGGGACTTCACTTACCGGGGGGATCACCTGGGTCGAACGCCAGCCCGTATTTCTGCCTTTCCGACCTGGCGCGCCGGTGGCCGTCCAACGACCGAGGTGCGCGGCGCGAGGTCGTCATGATCACCGACGGAGTTGACGAATACAACCGGCGGTATGATCCAGAGGATCCTTACGTGCAGGCCGCGGTGACCGATTCTGTACGTGCCGGGTTGGTGGTTTATTCGATCTACTGGCGCAATCAGGGGCGGGCGGATTCGACCCGGGGCGCGACGGACACGGGGCAGAACTTGCTGCTTGCCGTGACACAGGCCACGGGCGGGAACAGCTACTGGGAAGGCTACGGCAATCCGATATCGTTTCAGCCCTATTTCCGCGACCTAGATCGCCGGCTGCAAAACCAGTATGAACTGACTTTTTCGGCGCCGCTCAAGGGCAAGCCGGAAGTCGAGAACTTGAAACTCAAGGTGAGTGGAATCGCCGGCAAGGTAGATGCGCCGCAGCAGGTATACGTCAGCCGCGGAGACATGTAATTCCCAGTAGTTTCGGTCAATCGGATGCGCGCCGTTTGCGAACAGCGGCGCGCATTTTTGTCTGTGACCGGTCCGGGCGGATTCGAAGAAAATTTTGAGAACGCAACCCTCGCCGTGTAACGTGATGCTAATCGCGATTCCATGTCAGGATTTTAGCGTCTTTCAAAAACATTCCCTTGCGAATAGAGGTTTATGCGATCTTCGAAGCTGGTCTTCGCTCTTTGTGTATTTGTCGGCGGCTTGGCTGCCTCACTCGCTCAGACTCCCGCTACGCCGACCTTGAATAGTACCTATGCACGCGACCCGGGCCAGCCCATCGATCAGACCTATACGGATAAAATTCACAAGTACACTACCGATCCATCGTTCATTTCTCCGCTGGTCGATTATTTGCCGGCGTCAAAGACGGTGCCTACGCCTGCCAACGTGTTGGGCGATGTATCGGGCGCTCCTGACATGCTGCCGTATGCGGAGGATGTTTACAAATACTTCCGCTTGTTGGCCTCATCGAGCCCGCGGGTCAAAGTAATTACCATCGGCCATAGCGAAGAAGGTCGCGAAATGATTGCGGCCGCGATCGCCGACCCCGAATTACTGGCTGCGCAGAAGGAGAACAACGCGCGTCTGGCGCAACTCGCCGATCCGCGCACTATTGGATTTGACGACGCCAAGGCGCGCGAGCTGATCGACAAGTCTTATCCCGTTTACTACATCACCGGGACTATTCATTCGCCCGAAACAGGCGCGCCCACAGCGCTGATGGAGCTGGCTTATCGGCTGGCTGTCGATGATGCGCCTTACATCAAGTACATTCGCTCGCACATGATTGTGCTGATTACGCCGGTGGTTGAAGTGGACGGCCGCGACCGCATGGTGGACGTATATAAGTGGCACAAGGCGAACCCTGGCAAGGATTATCCGCGGCTGCTTTATTGGGGTCATTACGTTGCGCACGATAACAACCGCGACGCCATGGGCATGACGCTCGACCTCACCCGCAACGTGCTTGACACATACATTGACTGGCATGCGCAAGTGCTTCATGACCTGCATGAGTCGGTGCCGTTTCTTTATGACAATACCGTCGGCGATGGACCTTATAACGCATGGGTTGATCCGACATTGGCTGATGAGTGGGCCGAGTTGGGCTGGAACAACGTAGCGCAGATGCAGAGCCTGGGTATGCCGGGCGTCTTTACGCATGGCGACTTCGATACGTGGAGTCCAGGCTACCTGATGTTTTTGGCGGGCATGCACAACGGCATCAGCCGACTCTATGAAACGTTTGGCAATGGTGGCGCGGACACGGTGAAGCGCATCCTCAGTCCCGAGGAATATTCGCGCACATGGTATCGGCAAAACCCGCCGTTGCCGGTGGTGACCTGGTCGCAAAGAGACAACAACAACTATGAAGAGAGCGCGCTGCTGACGACGATCTCTTATTTTTCGCGCAATACGCATCACTTTCTCGAGAACTACTACATCAAGAGCACGCGATCTATTCAGAAGCCAACATTGGAGGGGCCGTCGGCATACGTGATTGCAGCCGATGCGGCCACGGCCAACCGCGTAGTCGAGTTGGTGAAAGTGCTGAAGCGTCAGCATGTCGAGGTTGAGCAGCTCACTGCAGCGGCCACGTGCGCGGTGCCGGCGGAGAAGCGAGGGGACAAACCGAAGCAAGAAACGTTTGCGGCGGGAAGCATTGTGGTGCGCATGGATCAGCCTTACTCGCGCGTGGCCGATGCCTTGCTCGATCGGCAATACTGGGCGCCTGACGATCCGCAAAAGCATCCCTATGACGATACGGGCTGGTCGTTCAGCGAACTGTTCAATCTCAAGGTGACGCGCGTCGGCGATGCGGCCATTCTGAAGGCGGCCATGTCGTCGGTGAACGATCCTGCGGTGATTTCGGGCAAGTTGACTGGGACTGGGTCGGTGTTAGCTGTGGCCAATTCAGGGCAGATATCGCTGCTGGCGCTGGTCTATAAGCTCAAAGGCGCTGACCTCAAGGCTGCTGAAAAGGCTTTCGACGCGGAGGGGCATCATTTCGCGGCTGGGTCGCTGTTGATCGCAGGAGTTCCTGAGGATCGCATTACGGCTGCGCTGCACGATCTTGCGCTCGATGGAACGCGATTGGGTACAGCCCCCGCGGTTGCGACGCACGCCGTAACGGCCCCGCGTGTTGCGTTCATGCACACGTGGCTGGCGACGCAAACTGAGGGCTGGTGGCGCTATGCGTTCGATACAGCCGGTGTGCCATTCGACTACATTAGTACGCAGACGGCGGCTAAGGAACTTGACCTGCGCAGTAAGTACGATGTAATCGTGTTTGCACCCGTGGGTCGCGCGTCTTCGCAAGACATCGTGAACGGCATGCCGATGTGGAATAACGCCATGCCTTGGAAGAAGTCGGAGCTTACGCCGAACCTCGGTCGCATCGATTCGACTGACGATATTCGTCCCGGACTCGGTTATGACGGCCTTGCGCATCTCAGGAAATTCGTCGAGCAGGGAGGACTGCTAATTACCTGCGAAGACACGGCGCAATTCGCAATCGATACGGGGCTCGCACCTGGCGTGAGCGTGGTCCCGACCGGAGATATTCGCGTGGTCGGTACGGTGCTCAATACCGTATTTGTTGCGCATGATCATCCCGTTGCGTTTGGATATGACCAGGGCGTGCCGGTCATGAGCGCGGGCGGCATGGCGTTCAATGTGAGTAACACGACGGGCCGTGCCGGCGGACGCGTGCTGATGGATCCCTATGCGCAAAGGCCGACGGGGCGCGGAACGATTGAAGAGAGCGATGAGCCGCAAGGCCGCAAGATTGCCGAAGCGGAGCCGCTCGAAAAACAGCAACCGTGGGAGGCAAAGAAGCTGAACGAGGAACAGATGCGCAATAATCCCTCGGTCATCCCGGCGCAATATCGGCCGGAGGTAATTCTGCGATTCTCCGATGCGAAGACTCTGCTGCTATCGGGCCTGCTCGATAAGGGGTCAACGATTGCCGAGCACGCCATCGTGGTGGATGCGCACCTGGGCCGTGGCAACGTGCTGCTGTTTGCAAACAATCCCATCTACCGCGGTGAAACGGTGGGAACGTATGCGCTGGTGTTCAATGCCATTCTCAACTATGAGCACCTGGGACATGAGGTTGCGGCTCCGCAAAAACAATAGGTATTGACGAGGAGAATGCAGGCCGGCCCGAACACAGCATTCTCTCTTTCGCGGGGAGGGCCTTTTGTGTCATGCTTGCACCTATGGGAAGCAAAGACAAAGGCAAAAAAGAAGTAAAGAAAGCGCCGAAACCGAAGCCAAAACCGGAACCCGGCCGCAAGCGCGAAGGGTTCACGCCAGCCCCACCGAAGTAAACACCACTTCATTGTGAATGAGTCAACACGGCCTCCGCTTCGGCAGGTCGTGTTGTTTTTTGATGCGTAGAAAAAAGAGTTGCGCCGAACAACAATCAGCCAGAAGCACAAAGGCCCTCCCGTTGGGGAGAGCCTTTGTCGTTCTTCTTAGTTGGGTAGGACTGGCGTTTACGCGACGACTTCGATGCCCATGGAGCGTGCCGTACCCTTGATGCTCTTGATCGCTGTCTCGACGGAGGAGGCATTGAGGTCGGGCATCTTCTGTGTGGCGATTTCGCGTACCTGCTTCTCAGTCACCTTGCCAACCTTGTCCTTGTTGGGGGTGCCGGCGCCCTTGACGATACCGGCTGCCTTCTTGAGCAGAACAGCGGCGGGCGGGGTCTTGGTGACAAAGGTGAAGCTGCGGTCGGCATAGACGGTGATGACGACCGGAATGACCAGCCCTTCCATCTCCTTGTTCTGCGTGCGAGCGTTGAACTGCTTGCAGAACTCCATGATATTGACCTGCGCCTGACCGAGTGCGGGGCCGACTGGAGGTGCAGGCGTAGCCTTGGCGGCGACGATCTGCAGCTTGACGTATGTGGATACTTTCTTCGGAGGTGCCATCGATGTTTCCTTTGGAAACCAGCTTCTAGCTTCTAGCCGCTAGCTGCCAGCTTTTCTGTTCGTGTTCCAAATTTTGAGACTGCAGCTCTCAGTCTTTCTCCTAACTGGTTCCTGCTAGAAATGAACCAGCTAGAAGCTAGGAGCTAGAAGCTAGAAGCTGCTTTACTCAATCTTTTCGACTTTGCCAAACTCCAGTTCGACCGGGGTGGAGCGTCCGAAGATGGTCACCATGACCTTGAGCGTCTCGCGATCTTCGTTAATCTCGTCCACCACGCCGTTGAAGTTGGCGAACGGTCCGTCAGTGATGCGAACAGACTCGTTCTTTTCAAACTTGATCTTCATCCGCGGCTTGTCTTTGGCCGTCTCGGAACGGAAGAGGATTGAACTCACTTCTTCCTCAGAGAGCGCCACCGGCTTGTCGCCTGTACCCAGAAAGCCCGTAACCTTGGGCGTGTCTTTCAACACATGCCACAGGTTGTTGTCCAAGTCCATCTCCACCAGCACATAGCCGGGGAGAAACACCCGGTCGATGGTGCGCTTTTTGCCGTTGACGATCTCCGTCACCGGCTCGGTGGGGATCATGACGCGGCCCACTTTGTCCGTCAAGCCAAAGGCCGTGATACGGCTCTGGATCGACTCGCGCACTTTGCGCTCGAAGCCCGAGTAGGCGTGGAGGATGTACCACTTGAAGAGCGGGTTACGCTCCGGCGGAGGCTGGGGCTGTTCGACGGGTTGTTCGACTTCTTCTGCCATCATGTTCTCGTTTCGTGGCGAGGTGCTCACTGCGAGCCGCCCAATTTAGTGAACAACTGCTGTAGGGCATGGTCAAATACGAAGTCCACCACAAAAAAGAACAGACCAAAGAGGAACACCGCGACCAACACCACAGAGGTAGTCGCCTGAACTTCCTTGCGCGATGGCGTGACGACCTTGCGCATCTCCGCGCGAACGTCGCTCAGGAAATGGCTGAAGTTGCTCCATGCGCCCACTACATTGCCGGAGAGATTTTCGATCGCCCCAGGCTCCTGCCGTTTGAGAGGAGCTGGCCGTTCTTCGTTATTCACGATTGCTGCCTTTGCTGCCATACGTTTTGTTCCTTGGCTCCCGGCTTTGGCCGGAAACATACTTGCCGAAACTGGCAGGGGCGGAGGGATTCGAACCCCCAAGTTCGGTTTTGGAGACCGACAGTTTAACCGTTGAGCTTACGCCCCTACAGAGGGTTCAGGATCAGGGGGCAGGGGTCAGTTTTTACGACGCTGGATGAAAGTTACTGTTCACCCTTGCGCTGCGCTGACTGATCCCTGATCCCTGATCCCTGATCCCTGTTTTACTTCGTTTCCTTGTGCGCCTGGTGCTTGCGGCAGCGATTACAGAACTTCTTGAACTCGAGACGGCCAGTGGTCGTCTTTTTGTTCTTCGTCGTTGAGTAGTTCCGCTCCTTACACTCAGTGCACTGCAATGTCACAATTTCCCGCATCTTTAAATCCTAACCGATCCGGCGATTTACTGCCTTTTCGCCTGAAATTCACTGCTGCCGCGTCATCTGTCACGCCCGAAGGCGGTCTGCCCGACGCGGCCAGCGTCTACTTAATGATCTCGCTGATGGTGCCCGCGCCCACGGTACGTCCGCCTTCGCGAATCGCAAACCGCAGTCCCTTTTCCATCGCCA
>Ga0182030_10011876_pt1 | contig 17528 bp, 18 predicted proteins | sample 812S3MmetaG_FD_121299 | JGI IMG/M metagenome (GOLD analysis project Ga0182030, IMG submission 121299) | Permafrost microbial communities from Stordalen Mire, Sweden - 812S3M metaG (Illumina Assembly) | ecosystem: Environmental > Terrestrial > Soil > Wetlands > Permafrost | place: Sweden...
AATTTTGAATTATTTAAAATAAATTATCAATTTTCTAAATCATTTATAATTTCTAATAAATGATTTATTTTATATAAAATAAAATTTCAAGCAAATCTATTAAATATTATTTTCGAAAAATATCTAATTTAATATTAAATCATTTATAAAATATTTATAAAATGATTTAATATTAAATTATTCATAAATAATAAATGAAATATAAATTTTCGAATAATTATTTTTCAATAAAAACAATATTAAATTTTGTATAAAAATTTTATTATTTTAAAATTAAATGATTTATGAAATTAAATGATTTATGAAAATATTTTAATTATTTATGGCAGAACAGATAATATTAATTTTTCCATTGTTTCAAAGTTTCCAATATCTTTATAAACAAAAAGATTTGTTTTTTCTTCAGTTGTTTCAAAAGTTAAATAAGGATCAATTTTTAAATTTTTCACTAATTTAGCTTTCAAATTATGCATATATGCAGTTGTTAATCCAAAATCGGCTAAAACTAATTGAAAATCTTCATGACCTTTTAAATTATCCAATATTTTTTGTTTTCTTTTTCTTTCTTCATCACTAACTTTATCAATCCATGCAAGAATTCCTTCTTTAATATTTTCATTCCAATTTAAAATTAATCTCTTTAAAACATTGTAACAGGATGCTGTTTTTTCATTAATATATTTATATAATTCCGGCATAGTTTCTTTATTTACCGAATTTTGACTTCCAGTTGCATAATAAGATTCATAAATATAAGTTTCTTTAAAACTTGATAATAATTCAATAAAATCATTATGAATTTGTTTTTTTTGTTCTTCTGTGGCAGTTTTTGAAACTTTTATAGTATCTCTAAAGTTAAATCCACCATAACAATAAAGTTTAACATTAGAAACCAATTTTTTGATAAAATCCTTGTTTTTTTGAAATTCTTGAAATAATTCTTTTAAAGGTTTTAAACAAATGAATATTGGGTTTTCTGATTGCGAGAATTTTTCAAAATTTTTCAAAAAATCAGGTTCAGATCCAATAATTGATTGAAATTCTGAAGATTCTTCTTCTTTTTTTGATTTTAATTTTAAAAATTCTTCTCCTTCCTTTTTAAAACTTTTTTCACTATCTAATCCTTGAATAATAATTGGATATTTTTTCAATATTTTAAAAAAATTAAATATTCTATCAACTTTTTTTAAAGCTTTTCCTTCAGATACAAGAACATATTCAATACTTCCTTGAGATATTTTTTTATATAGAGTTAATATAGCAAGAATATCATCTGGTTCAAGATCAGTAGCTAAAAATATAGTTTCTTTTTCTTGCTTTTCTTCTTCAACTTTTGTATTATATCCATCATCAAACAGTTCAGAATCGCAGCAATCAGGATCATATAAAGGCTCAGAAATTTTAGATGTTGATGAATCCATACTTAATATTTGATGAATATCATAATAAAATATTTTATTAAATGATTTAATAAAATATTTTATTAAATGATTTAAAATACTAAATTCATTTATTTATTAAATAAATTAATGATTTTTTGCTTCAACTTCAGCTAAATGTTGATTAAATTCCTGATGATTTGACTAAAGAAATTTCTTTATAATATGCATATTAGAATGAATAAATGGTATTATAATAAATATAAATGGTAATAACATAATGATATAATAATTAATAATACATTGAAGATTTTTTGTTCCAATAAATGGAGATATAATATAAGCAAAAGTAATTATGCCACCAAATACCATAAAAATATAAAATAGTACCATCAATATAATTGAAAGAATTATTTCCATGATTGTAAGAATTTCATTAATAAAATGCGATATTTTTATATATAAAGAATGTCTTTTTATAGCTGAAAAATATTATAAGGAACTTCTTTTTAATTGAATAAAAATCATAGTAAGTTTTTTTAATAATTAATTATTAGCAAAAAAATATATTTTATATTAAATGATTTACTTCAGAAAGAAACTATTGACATGTAATTATTTTTAATATTATTATAGAAAATAATTATTATGGAATATTTTAGGTTGAAATAAATCATTTATATTTTTAAATGATTTATTTTATTAAATAAATAAAGATAAAATATGAAAAATTTTATTATTTTATAAAAGATAAACTTGCAAATAATTAAATAATCAATTTAATAAATCATTTATTATTATATAAATGATTTATGAATAATTATTTGCTTTTGCTATTGATAATGAATCAATCCATTCTTGATATTTATTCGAAAAATATTTTTTAATATCTTTATACAAATAAAACAAAATAAATCCAAAAAATAATATCAATATTCCGATTTTGTCATTAAAACATTCTTTTAAATCAGATGGACAATAATATTTATTATCCAAATAAAAATCTTGAATTAAAATAAATATTTTTAATATTAAAATAATTTGTGTAATAGAAATTACAAAACACAAAATAAAAATAACACAATAACATATTAAAAATTTAAAAAGTGAGATTAGTGTATTCAAAATATTTTTTGTTGGTGAAAATATAAATAAAGCTATACAATATATTTGTACTGATCTTTTCAATTCATTAAAATTCATATTTATAATAAAACAATTATTAAAAACTTAAATGATTTAATATCAAAGATTATTTTAAATGATTTAATTAAAATAAAGAATTAAAATCTATTTTTAATATGAGTCTGAATCGATATGAAAAATTTGAAGGTGAAAAATTGGTTGGAATAATTTCATGGAAAGAAAATGAAATTAGGATACTTTCAGTTGAAAAAGAATTTAGGAGAAAACCACAAAAATATGGTTCGAATTTATTAAGAGAAGCTGAAAAGGATATTAAGAAAAATTATATTTGTGCATTAGTATTAGTTCAACCAACTGAGGATAATGATTCAGAAATAGCGAGAGAAGAATTAAAAACTTTTTATCGTAAAAATGGATATAATGAATTTCCTTGGATTAAAAGATACTTATATGGTATATCAGAAAATATTTTCACAAAGTGTTTCGCAGATGAAGAGAAAAAAAGTTAATTTATTTAATATCTTTTACCCCAAAATGGATGTTCTCTTTGTAAAATCATTGTTTCTATTGTACAAATTGAAGATGTTCTTAGTTTATACATTTCATCAATAATTATATCATGAAATAAATTTAATATATCTGAATCATTTTTGTTTTCATCCAATAATTTTTGTCCACATTCTAAAAAGCTTTCCCAATGATTATATTCAATAAAATCTTTTATTATGTATATTTTTTCCAATGAAGATAATTCATTATATCCTATAATATATAAAAATTTTACATTTCCAGATTTTATAATCGAAATCCAAAGAATTGATGATTTATTATTATTCATTGATGATAATATAAAATATTTTATGAATTCATCACTTATATTTTTTTCATTGTTATATATTATTTTTATTAAATCTTTTATATTTTGATTATTTTCAATTGTACCAACAATCCAATGAAATTTAAGATTTGAATCAAAATTTTTATTTTTTTCAATAAAATATTTAATATGATCAAAATATCCAAAATATGCAATCATTTTATGAAATGAATTCCATCTATTTTTATCATTTAAACTAAAATTCCAAGATTGCGGATAATAATCTTTCATTCTAGTTTTAAATAGGGCATATTCCTCATTTATTTTTGATAATTGTTGCATTTTCTGTCGAAATGATCTAGAAATATTAAATAAATTGCAAATTTCTTTAAAATTACAATATTTTAATATTTCTAATAACATTTCATTTGGTAATTTTATAATTAATTCCATTTTTTCTTATTCCCTAATTATATATTTATTTATAAATCATTTATATTAAATTATTTATGGGAATAATTAGAAATATTAAAAAAATTTCACAGGGAAAATCATAATTATACAAACAAAATGGGAAAAAATGAAAAAAAGATAAAATTTAATGAACTGGAAATCAAATTTCATCAATTAAATATTAATAATAATAATAATAATAATAATAACAACAATAATAATAATAACAATAACAATAAAAAAATATTAGTTCATGTAAATTCACATGGAGATGTTTCTATTTGTAGAGATTCTTCGTGTCAATTGAATCATTTTATTAGATATACTGAATTAAATATACTTGATAAATTGACAATATTTTAAAGATGACTTTTTAATAATAAAATACATTTTTGTTGTTTAAATTCTAAAAATGGAATATAATTATTTTCCAAATGCTTTGTATCTTTGCAGCTAAAATGAATATCTAATATTCTATTATCTTTTTGAATAAATACATTATGTTTACAAAGAATATGCTTTTTCATTGAACATTGATGATTTTTAGCTGATTCACAAATAAATCCATTTACATTTCTATCTTTGCATTCATTACAGCGATTATCTTGAATTATTTTCATTTTTTAATAATTTTTAATAATTTTCATTTAAATGATTTTTTATTTTTTTATTCTTGAAAAAGATTTCAGGAAAAAAATATTAAACAATAAAAAATAATGTATTCGCTCATATAAAAGGCATTAAGAAGGAAAAGAAAAATATTAGAGAGTTTAGAAAAAGAATATCTAAATTCGAAATATAGTGATATATTTACGGAAAAATTTAGATAGGAATATTCAATTATATCAACATATTTTTGATGTTACAAATCTTAATATTTGAAAATAAATGAATAAAATATTGATATGAAAAATGCAAATAGCGAAATTATAAAATAAAACTTTTTTGATGAATGCAATTAAGAAAATGATAGCTTATAATTTATTGAGAAGATATTATTTTAAATTTAATAAATGAATTAAATCATTAAAAATGAAAAATATTAAATCATTTAAAATTTAATATTGAATTAAATCATTTAAAAGAATCGCAAGATTCAAAAGTTTCAGAAATTCTTTATTTCTTCACTGCCAAAGATTTCCAATTATGAGCTTTATCTTAAAACTATTTATTTTTTCAATATTTATTATCTTTGCTGAATCAAATGGATTACTTACAATAATCGGAAATGGACAAACCATTAGTTCTGGTGATTTTTTGCCTGCAATCAATAGTTCCGGAGTTTTTTACGGAATTTATGTTACAAATACTTCGAATGTTTATGTTTGTGATTATGGTGGAGGAAAACTTCGATTTTATAACAATTTGACCAAAATTATTACTATTGTTGCTGGAGGAGGTCCTATATTTCAAGATAATGTTTTACCAACAGCAACAAATATGATTCCTACTGATGTTTTTCTTGATTTACAAGGAAACATTTACATTTCTGATTTTGAAAATTTTAGAATTAGAATGATAAATATAACTACAGGATTAATAACAACAGTTGTTGGAAATGGAATAGATAATCCAACTATGTTAGGAGATAATGGACTTGCTATTGATGCTTCTATTGGAATGGTCCAATCTATATTCATTGATAAAATTGGAAATTTGTATTTATCTGATACATCAAATAATAGAGTTAGAAAAGTATCTGCTTCAACAAAAATAATTACTACAATTGCTGGAACTGGACAAGGTTCATATTGTGGAGATGGAGGCTTAGCAACTAATGCATGTCTTAATTTTCCATATGGAATTTATGTAGATAATTCTCTTAATCTTTATATTGCTGATTATAATAATAATTTAATAAGATTTGTAAATTCCGGAACTGGAATTATAAATACTTTAGCTGGATCAACTATTTATAATAGTCTTCAAGTAATATATTTTGATTTATTTAATATTTCAGGATGGAATTCCAGCTTCCGAAGCACGATTAGTCAGTCCAACCGATATTGCATTAGATTCTTATGGAAATGTTTATTTATATGATTATTCTCCAAGAATTAGAGTTATCAATATGACTACTGGAATTATAAATAGTATATTGAATGGAGGATCACAAGGCTATGTTCAAGCGACTTTAGCTTTATCTCAAATACAATTGGGAAATTCTATTTTTATTGATCAATATAATGATATTTACATATCTGATTTAGGGAATCATAGAATAAGAGAAATTATTAATTGTCAAGATAAACCAGATAATACTCCTTGTTATTTAGGACTTTTTTGTTCATTACAAGATGTATGTATTTCTGGACAATGTATATCTATAACTCCCAATCAATGCAATCAAACAAACCAATGTGCTAATTTTTGCAATGAAGCAAGTAGAAGTTGTGCAAATCCAATTGATACTCCATGCAATAGTTCCTTATTTTGTGATGGTATTAGCGCATGCAATGGACAAGGTCAATGTATTTCGCAAGGAATTTCTCCATGTGAAAATCTTGGATTTTGTCAATCTATTTGTAACGAATCATTAGCAAGATGTTTAACTCCAGATAATACAATTTATCAAGTAAATTCATTTTGTACTGGAAATCAAGTTTGTAAAAATGGACAAATAGTTTTATTGGGAAATCCTTGTTCAAGTTCATTAAATCCTTGCAACAATCTATGTAATCCAGTAGAACAGAATTGTATAAATCCAATAGGATCATTGTGCAGTTCTGTTAGTTGTAGTGGATATTCAACATGTGGAGCTAATCTTACTTGTAATTTTGTATCTAATGTTCTTCCTGTTGGATCAGCTTGTAATGTTTGTGGTCAATGTAATTCAAATAGTACATGTATATCTCCAGCAGTCTGTCCAGTAATACAAAATAACGTTAATATGAATATTGCTGAAATTGCTGGTGGAGCATCAGCTGGAGTATTTGCATTAATTATTGGATTTATTATTATTGGAGTAATCATTTATCGATTAAGAAAAAGAAATAAAAAGCTGAAAGAAGAAAAAAATTCAATTAGAAAAGAATATGAAATGGATGAATCAACATTATTAACAAATATAATTATTGGTAATGAAATTGGATCAGGAAATTTTGGATCAGTTCGAACTGGTCTTTGGAATGGAACAACCGAAGTTGCATTAAAATATTTAAATGATCCAGAAAAAATGAAAGAATTTGTAAGTGAAGTTAATTTATTAAAAAAATTAAAACATCCTAATATAGTCCAATTTTATGGATGTTTTATCGAAAATGCAAAATATATGATTGTTATGGAATGGATGCCAAATGGAAGTTTACAAGATTATTTAGAAAAACATAAAGAAGATTTGAATGAAGTTGATTTATTAAAAATGATAAATGATACATTAAAAGGAATGATTTATCTAGAAGAAAAAGGAATAATTCATAGAGATTTGGCTGCAAGAAATTTATTAGTTTCAAAAGATTTATCTATAAAAATATCTGATTTTGGAATGGGAAAAATTGTTTTAGGTGAAGATTATTATAATTCAAAAGATAAATCTATACCAATCCGTTGGAGTGCTATTGAAGTTTTGAAAAGCAAAAAATATTCTCATAAAAGTGATGTATGGTCATTTGGTGTTGTTATATGGGAAATTATAAATTTTGGTGCAATTCCTTATACTGGAATGACAAATCAAAAAGTTACAGAAGAAGTTATTAATGGATATAAATTGACTCTTCCAAATAATTCACCAGATATTTTGAAAAAAACTTTAAGTTCTTGTTTAATGACAAATCATACAGAAAGACCAACTTTTAAAGAATTGTTATATATTTTAAATCCAAATTATGATGAATTAAAATCAAGATCTTTAGATCAATATGAAATTATAAAAGATTCAAATGAAAATTATCAAAATAGTGATAATTATCAGAATATTGATAATCCGGAACAATTAAATGTTATAGTTTATACTTAATAAATTTTTATTTTTTAAATTCATTTTTTCTAATCAAAAAGTTTTTCATAACTAAATTGAAACATTCCATTTTCATCATTTTGATAGAAAATTCCATTTTTTATTTGTATGTTTGGAAAATATATGAGAATTAATGGAAATTCTTTTTTTAAGTGTTTAAATTTGCAATCATCATTTTCCGATTCTACTTCATTAGCAAAATTATCAAATTTCAATGAATTTGAAATAAAGAATATCAGAATCCATTTTTTAATATTGAAAATAATATTAATTCTTTTTTCAAAAATTCAATAAATGTAAATTTATAAATGATTTATTAATTTTTAATTCTTCTAAAAAATGAATATTTTGTATTTTTTTCTTTTTTAATTCTTTCAAAAACTGGTGATATAATTTGAATATTTGTATTCTTTTTGTGAAATGATTCAAAAGATTTCATAATAGATTCTTTTGCTATATTTTTTTCTTCTTTATTCCATTCAATTTTCATATCTAAATTATTTAATAATAATAAATGATTTAAATTACTTATAAATGAATCAATTAAATCTAATGGAAAATCTGGAAAACTTTTTAATATACAAGAAAAAGGAATTGATACAAAATAAGCTTCTGCATCAAGAAAATTTATGATATAACTTAATATCGAGAATTTTTGTTTTAATATAGTTAATTTTTTATCATTTATGTATTTTTCAAATAGTTCAATATATGATTTATAATCTTCTATTAATCTTTGACATAATTCATTTGTTAATTTCAAATCTTTTGTTTTAAATAATTCTTCTATATATGATTCAGTAATAGAATCTATAATATTTAATATTGTTTTTGAAAAATAATCTCTAGTTAAATGTTGATATAAATCACCAAAATAATCATCCAAAGTTGCAATTATATTTGCATGATTAGATTTCAAATTATAAGTTTTCTTCAAATCATTTTCAATATCCTTATAAATTATTTTTGTAATAGATTTTATAGCTTCATTTATTATTCTCAAAAATCCATCTTGAACTTTATCAAATAAAGTTTTTAATTTTTCATCAAATGGTGATATCAAAACTTTATATATTCTATCCATAAATTCTATAAATTCATCATAAATTTTTGAATTATTATTAATTTGAGCTATTATCCATTGTAAATTATCAGATTCGCACTTTGAATGTAGTATATTACATATAGAATTTTGATATAATGATATTGATGGGGCTAATTCAGACATTACATCAAATATAAATTTTTTTTCTTTTGTTCTTTTTACATTATTAAATTGTTCATTTAATATATCAAATAATAAAGTTCTTGATAAAGTATAATAACATTCATCAATTATAATTAATTCTCCATTTAAATCAGTTTCAATAATGTTTTTTATCCAATTTGTTGATTGATCTTGTATAAATCCACAGTAAAAATCATAAAGTGGATCTATAGCTTCCATTAATTTTATTTCTTGATTTTTAATAAATAATCTTGAAATTTGTGATTTATAATTTATATTTATCCATTCGATAATAGATATAACTTCTTTTGCAGATAATTCTGAAGTTAAATCTTCCTTAATTTTTAATGTATAATTATTTAACAAGGATGTATAAAAATTTTTAATATATTCATTTGACCAAAATTCGGAAAATTTATATGATTCTGGAAATAATTTTGGTGATAAATCAACTATTGTTTCTAATTCTATTAAATATTGATTTGCTAATTTTATAAAATCTTTTGTATCATTTAAATCATTTAATTTGTTAAAATGTTTTATAATCCAAAACTTCAAAATCTGAAAAAATTCAATTTTATAATTTCTTTTTCTTTTTCCATTTTCATATAATTCTTCCAATATCTCATTTCTTTCAATCACTTGAATAATTTTAATTATAACAAAAGGCTTATTTTCAATATAATTTAAAACATTTTCATATATTCCAAATAACCATTGATCAAAACTTTCAACAATATTCTTAATTTGGTTATTAATAATAGAGATTATATTCAATTCATCTTCACTTTTCGATTCATAATAATGTCTTTTTTGTTTTTCTAATTCTTTAATATTTTCATATACAATTAATATATTAATTTCATTTTTCATTAATTTTTTGATTTTTTCAATTTGTAAAGGTACTTTCATAAATTTATCAACTTCATTTAATAAATATTTTATATTTTCTCTAGTTTTGCTAATTTTTTGTATTAAATGATAATTTTCAATTCCTATTTTATCATTTTCTTGAAAAGATGATTCTATATCTATAAATTTTTCATGACAATTATCAAATCTTTAAATTTTAATTAATAAAATTATTTTACTGTTTTTCAATATTATTTATTAATTTTCTTGAATTTTCAATTAATTGTTTAGATTTTTTAGCTTCAATTAATTGATTTGAAACTAAATGCTTTATTTTAGTCTAAAATATAAAATATTTAAGAAATCAATTACATTTTTTGTTTCTTTTTGTAATAATATATTTGATTTTAATTCTGAAATATTATTTAATTCGAAAGGATATTTTAATAATTCTCCAACTTTTTTGGATGCGCTTATTTTAACAATCTTTAATAAAGATTCCATATGAATTTCACCATTTGTTTTATTTGTTTCCATCAATTAATTCTATACAAAATTAGCTCTATCAATTCTCTGAATTATTATAAAATAAAATCATTTAAAAAAATAATTCATTTAATTCTCAAAATAAAAACAAAATAATATTAATTTATTTTTTAAAAAATTATTATAATTTATTATCTACACATGAATATTTTGTTTATTAAATTTTATATGGAGGATTGGCTCAGTCTGGTACAGCATTTCGTTACTAACGAAACATTCGAAAGATTCGCTGGTTCAAATCCGGCATCCTCCTAAATATTTTTTATTGAAAAACATATAATAAAACTCTTTGATTTTTTGAATCCCATTTTGTATTAAATCTTTTAGAGTTATTTGATTGTAAAATTACAATAAAAAATCCAATAACATCTTCAATTTCAATATTATAGAATTTCGATCCAATATCAAATAAATTTTTTTCGGTACTTTTGTTATGAATTTTACCATAAAGGAAAAAATTAATAGATAAAGATAAACAAAAAGATTCTGTATTATCACAATTTTTTAAATAACAATTTAGGCAATTAATATATTCATCAGATATTTTTTGTGCCAAATTATTTAATATTTTATCATTTCCAAACATATTTTTTTCAAAAACAATAAATCTTTCATTATTATTATTGATCATCCTAAAAATAAATATTAATAAAATTTTATTATTTAAATCATTTAATATAAAATATTTCTTAAATCATTTATACACAAATAATCAAAAATTGAAACAAAATAAATTAAATATTTTTATTCTCGATCGATTAATAATTTCTATTTCATAGTTTACTTTTTGAATAAATCATTTAAGAAAATAAATCATTTATAAAAAAATAAATTAATTTATTTTTCATATGATTTGATAATTGCTTGACAAATATTTAAATTTTTATCTATTTTTTTCAATTGATCCTCGACTTCTTCTATTAATTTTCTATTTTTGTCTTGTAATCTTCATATATCATAAATCGAAAACATGATTATAGATGTAATAAAAAATAAATATATCAACATTTTTATTAATTTTTCTACATTATAGGTTATAATTCTTTATTAAATTTGAAAATCATACAAATTTTATATTAATCTAGAATTGCTACACAATTTCCTAAAGATTTTGTTAAAATCTTATTGAATTTTGCTTCTGATATTTGTTTTCCTTTATAAAAAAGATTTTTATCATTTAATGCAAACTCATTCAATTCTTCTTGAGTTACAATCTTTGTTGCTGGAATAGTATTTTTATTTTCTTTATAATACCAAGCTTTATCTTTTCCATAATAGAATTTATCTGATAATATATATTCTTTAGAAGAATAATCTTCAAAGTGCATCGTTCGCCCCTTTGAATCTATTTCAATTAATCCTTTTTGACCAACAATCAAAGCCTTATTTTCACTTGATAATATGAATAAAACATCTCCACAATATCCTTGATCTACAACAGATTTTTTAGATCCATTGAACAAATTCCAATTTTCTCTTGATAATGCAATACATTGTTTATCATAAGTTCCAAAAAATAAAACATCATCCAATTGTTTTGTATATACTTCAGCTTCATTTCCATTTGAAATTGATCCAGAAAATAAATAATTAATTATACCAGAATTTTGATCTTCTGGAATATTTTCAATAAATAGTTCATCTTTTTCAGATATTAAATATGCTCTTTCCTTATTCACTAAAAATCTAGAAACTTTCAATGATGATTGTGATTCTGATACTAATTTCAAATTAAAATCATATCGCTTCAATGTTTTTGATAATTCCAAAACATAAATCCCTGATTGAGATAATTGAACATCAAGAACATCTTCAAATATTTTTAAAAATGTACCATTAATAAAAACGTGAAAAACTTTTCCTTGTTTTTCTTGTTTTTCATCCTTTCTATTTTCCATTTTTTTTCCATCAATTAATGTTTTATCTTTTAGAAATTTAAAAATATCTGAAGTAGTCCAATTAAATCGCAATAATTGAAATTCTTCTATAGGTTTCTTAGCAAGAATCTTTTGTGAACACATTTCATCAACTTGAATATCCATTTCTGAAAAAACTTCTTCCACAGTTTTAAGTAAACTTTCTTTCATAAATTTAATAGTTTTTTTCATATCATCTTGCTTTTCAGTTGTAGATCTAACTTTTTCAAGTAATATTTTTTGTTCTAATTCATGAGATTCTTGTTCGAATTTCTTTTTTTTCTCTTCGACAATTCTTTTTTCAAGTTCCAAAGATTCTAAACTCATTATTTTTTTTTGTTGTTTTAATGCAAGAATATTATAAAATTATCAAGTATATTAACATATTATTATAAATCATTTAAGATTTAATTTAAATCATTTATTAAATAAATTTTATAAATCATTTAAATTAATTCAAAACAATTTATTGATAATTTAAATAATATTTTCAATATTTTTTTATTTAAATAAATAATTAAATTTATCAGATTCATTTATAATTTAATAAAATTATTTTATTATTAATTCTTTTTTCCACAAAAATTACAATAATTTGAATTGAAATCAATACTTTTTGAACAATCTATGCAAACTTTTTCTTGAATTTTCACATAATTATAAGGAAATTTTCCAATTACTCCATTAAGTTCTCCTTTCCACCATTTTCCTTCTTTTTCAATAATATTAATTATATCTCCAGATTTAAAAGATAATTCATCCTTTCTTCCTTTTTCAAATGGATATAAAGCGATACATGATTCTTTTTGAATTTTTGTTGTTGTTGTTGTTGTTGTTGTTGTTTGTATAGAATTTAGGTCAATAGATTCCGGTTTAATTATTGATTTCTGAGGTTCTTGAACTTTTTTTTCTTGTAAAGAATTTTTTAAAAGTGAATTTGCTATTTCAGGTTTTTTTTCATAATCTAATTTTTGTAAAAGATTTTTTGCCTTTTCGATTTCCCTTTCTTCTAATATTTCTTTTTGACTTTTTATTGGCATTTTTAATATATCATTATTTCTTTTTTGCGCAAGATTTATTCTAGGTGAAAGTACATCAATAACTTCATGAATTCCATTTGAATTTGGTGCAGTAAAGTAAAATGAAGATCTTATTTGTTGTGGATTATCATATTTAATAGCTCTTGAACCTGAAATAATATTTTGTGCTGACATTTTTTTGATTTAAACAATAAGAATCTTGATGAACCACAATTTTTATTAAATCATTTAAAAAAATTTAAAAATTTAAATCATTTAATAATTTAGTTATTATTAAATGATTATAATAATAAATTATAGTAATGGATGTTTATTAATAATTCTCTTTTAAGATTTGAATTATTTACTTGATATGAATTCATTTGGAAAAATGCTGGTAAATGAATTTATATTTGATATTATTTTTTTCTTTTCTTGATATATTTCATTATTAATTAGATGAAATCCATTTTGAATTATTGATGAATCATTTAATTTTACTTTTTCATTTGTTTTTTTATTAAAGTAAAACCATTTCTTATTTGATTTTTTATAATAAATATTTTCAATGACTAAAAATTTATAATTTTCAAAATTTCCCTTATATAAAATATAATCATTATCTGATTTATACTCAATAACTCCTTTAATTCCAACTATTAAAATTTTTAAATATCCAGAAATTATTTTTTGAATAGATCCAATATTTGGTAAATCTATATCTTTTGGAGTTCTTTTCTCAAAACTCCATGAATACCATTTTTTATTAATATACGCTATTGAATTTGTCCAAGATGTTCCATGAAATTCAACATTTTCTAAAATATTTCCAAATCCAGATTCATTTGTTCCGGGCGAATTACATATTCCACCTTCTGTATAAAGTACATTATTTTTTGATAATGCATGAATTCCATATTTATCAGCTAATAATGTTTTAAATGTATTATCTGAATGAAGTAATTGAAAGTTTTCGGATGTTTTTGATTGATAAAATATTTTTCCTTTTTCATCAAGATAATATATTTTTTCAAAAGTTGCTTGAACTTCATATGCTTTATTAATAGTTTTTATACTATTAAATAAATTTGGCAAATAAATCACCCAATCTTTTAATAAATTATCTCTACAAGTTTCAATCCATTTTAAATTATCATTTGATTTAATTAACCAAACTGGAGAAGATTGTATTTTTTCCATTATTTTAGATTTTTTAAAATTACATATTAATTTATCTTGGTTAAGATCAACAACATTTCCTTTCAACAAATCTATTCTTTTTAACTCTATTTCTTTCCATTCTTTCAATATTTTTATTTGATTATCGAAGAAATCCAAAATTTTGCTATTTAATTCAGTAATTTCAGTTCGAAATTTATCCTTTTCAGTTAAATATCTCACATCAATTTGAAGTTTTAACATCGTATTTATCAATGAATCCTTATTTTCATTATTATCAGTATTCTTTAAACTATTACTTTTTGACTTTCTCAATAACATTACAATAAACTTTTATCTTTAATTTATCATTTATTAATTTTATTAAATCATTTATATATAAATATTTTTTAAATGATTTAATTTTAATATTTCATTTAATTCAATCAAATTTTAATATAATTTCTAAAGTTAAAATAATGAATTTTGATGAAGGAGCTTCCAAGATATATTCTATCAATTTAAATCGTCAAATAAAATTGGAATCTATTATCTTTCCAAAAATATTTGAATCTTTAACTAATCATACATTAGTTGATTTAAATCTAGATGATTATGTTTATGATGAAATATTAGCTATAATATCGAATTTAAATAAGATTTTATCTTTTGCTGGAATAGGATTACATATTATTATAAAAATGGTAGATAATTCGAAATTTATTATTGGTTTAAGTGAAGATTTTAAAGTTCATTTAACTAATTTGGAAAAAGTTAATAAATATGAAAATTTATTACCTAAAGATCATGAAAGAACTAAATATTTTTTATTGATCAAAAATTATATTAAACATTTTGATGAAACAATACATGAATCTTTTACAAATGAAAAACAATCAAAATTTTTATCATTTGTATTTGATAATTTCGAAAAAATTATTGAAAATGAATTATCTTTGAAAAGCTTGAATATGGATAAAAAATTATTACAAATAGGTGTTTTCAAATTGAATCAATTATTATATAATCAAGATGTTTCAATAATTTATGGATTTACTCTTGTCGAGAAAAATAATGAAATATTCATTGGATTGACAATTAATTAATTAAAAAATATATTAAATGATATATCTTAATAAATGATTTAAATATAATTGATTTATTTTCTTTGAGAAATATTATGAAAATAATTAATCTAAATTGAAATTCTTTAAAAAATTATTATTTAAATATAATTTATTTTTATTATTCATTTATAATTTAATAAAATAATATAAATCATTTAAAAAATCAAATTTTTATAAATCATTTATAAAAACTTCATTTAAAAATCAAATTTTTATAAATCATTTATAAAAACATTTTTGATTTGATTTCAAATTCAAAAAATCCGAATTTCAAAACAAACAAAACATGAAATTGATTGTTTTACTTTTAATCTCTTTAGTCCTAGTTTGTGGAAACAATTCTACTGTTGATCACCTTACCACAAGAGGAAAAGGTACATGGGGAACAGTGTCAGCAATGATTACCGCTGGTTCTTGGATTTGGAAAGCGAAAGATTATATTGCTTCTTGCGGAGGCTATAAATCTGGTGTCGTTAATGGAAATTATTTTATTCAATGGTCATGGGTTTTTACAAAAGGAACTTATGTTATTGGAACAGATGGAGATAATTACGTAGATTCTTGTGATGGAGAAGTTGGTCAATTTAATTACTTTATTAATTCCAAATACAATGTCTTGGAAGGAATTAAAAGTTGTGAATCAGGAATGATTATTTCAAATGATAGAAATGCATTTATTAATTGTGTTCAAAATGTATTTGATAAGCAAGTAGTTAATAATTGCAATTCTCAATGTCTTGGAGGATGTCCAAAATTTAGATGTACCTAAAAAAGTTGATTTTATTTGAAAAGAATAAAGATTAATTTCTATTGAAAAATTGTTAAAATTTTATTAAATGTGAAATATGATAATAAACTCCATCTATTTTTAATAATTTTGAGAAAAAAGGATATATATTTATTTCTTCATTTTTGATTGTTTTAATTATATTATTTGATTTGTATTTATATAATTTTAATATTTCATTTGCTGGTATCCAATCAACTTTTACTTGATCTATCTCAACTAAATTCTTTAAATCTAATTTTTCAAATTTTTCACTTATTTTCAAATCAAATTCAATTTCCAAAAAGAATAATACATATTTTCCACTATTTGAAAATATTTTAAATGTTTCCGGCTTATATAATGTTGATTGAAATTCTAAATATTTTTGTGTAGAAAACAAACTTCCAGTTTCTTCATAAAATTCTCTAATTGCAGTCAAAATTGGATCATTTTCATTTAAATTGCGTTTTCCACCAAAATTTAACCATATATTTGATAAATCCAATTTATTTTCCTTAGAACAACTCATTTCTTGAGATATTTCATACTTTTTCTTTGATCTATCTTCTAATCCCAACAAAAAATGAACTTTTCCACTCATTCGATCAATTGAATATGGTATTATTCCAGCAGCTTTATAAATATTTCTTATTGATTTTGGTATATGACCTTTTATAATTCCACTTGATATAAATTCATCCATTTAACAATTCTATTCTTATTGTTTTACTATTAAATAAATTTTTCTTATTTTTTTATTTAATCATAAAAATTACAAATATTATATATATTATATATATTAAATACATTTTTTAAAGAAAAAAATTAAAAACATTTTTTCAAAAAATATCAAACTCAAAAAAACTTGAAATTTCCATTTTCCAAAAAATTTATCATCATCAAAATCTATTCTATTTTCTATTTTCTAATAAATTTATACAAAAATCTATTCTATTTTCTATTCTATTTTCTATTTTCTTCAGAATTCAAAATAATTTATTCCATTTTCCATTTTGATTTTTATATGTTTTTTATATGATTTTCTATTTTTCCATTCCATTTTCTATTCTATTTTCTATTTTATTTTCTATTTTTGGTTATCTAACAGCCGTCGGTTGGATTCCCGGTGGGGACAAAAATTTTTTATAATTTATTTTTTATTA
>Ga0182030_10011878_pt1 | contig 17526 bp, 15 predicted proteins | sample 812S3MmetaG_FD_121299 | JGI IMG/M metagenome (GOLD analysis project Ga0182030, IMG submission 121299) | Permafrost microbial communities from Stordalen Mire, Sweden - 812S3M metaG (Illumina Assembly) | ecosystem: Environmental > Terrestrial > Soil > Wetlands > Permafrost | place: Sweden...
ATCGCAGCGGAAGGTATCGAGTTCATCCCAGCTAACCCGATCACAAACCGCCGCTCTTGTCTACAAAAAACTTACCTCTGCGAACGACAACCACTTCCGCTTACACAAGAAAAGACCATGGGGTGCGCTACGGGCGGGCCGCGAATTCGGTTGCCTCCGCCTAGGGTCGTCCGCACCTTCATCCCCCGCACCCTTCATGCATTTCGACAAGCCGACGTACTCGGTTCGCAGGACGAAGAAAAAGGGCATCCCCGAGGGTCTCTACACGAAGGACCCTGTCACTGGCGAGATCCTGTTCAACAAGGAGATAGAGGACAACCAGATGGTCGTCCCGAAGAGCGGGCATCATTTCCCGATCGGGGCGCGCGAGCGGCTCTCGAAGCTTCTGGACGCCCATTCGTTCACGGAGACCCATGCGAACGTGCGCGCCGACGATCCGCTGAAGTTCGTCGACACGCAGCCCTACGAGGAGCGCCTCAAGCGCAACGCGAGGAAGAGCAACCTGCCCGAGTCCGTGATCTGCGGGACGGGGGCGATCCACGGGATACCCGTCGCGATCGCCGTGATGGACTTCCAGTTCTGCGGGGGCTCGATGGGCTCGGCCACGGGTGAGAAGATCACCCGGACGATTGAGGACGCGCTGGTGAAGAAGATCCCGTGCATCATCATCTGCGCCTCCGGGGGCGCCCGCATGCAGGAGGGGATCTACTCCCTGATGCAGATGGCGAAGACGAGCTCGGCCCTCGGCAGGCTGGCGCTCGCGAGGCTGCCCTTCATCTCGGTGCTCACCAATCCGACGACCGGGGGCGTCACGGCCAGCTTTGCGACCCTCGGCGACGTCATCCTCGCCGAGCCCGGCGCCATGATCGGGTTCGCCGGGGCGCGGGTCATCAAGGACACGACGAAGCAGACGCTGCCCGCGGGGTTCCAGACCTCCGAATTCCTGCTCAAGCACGGCCTCGTCGACCAGATCGTGAGCCGCACGGAGATGCGCGAGCGGATAAGGGAGATCCTTTCGGCCCTCTACCTAAAGAAGGAACCTGTCGCCGCGGGCGCTTGACCGGTCCCCGCTTATGACGTCCGGATCGCCGCCGGCCGGCTATGCGGCCACACAGGACTATCTCTTCGGGCTCAAATCGGCCGGCGTGAAGTTCGGCGTGGACCGCATGCGCCTGCTCTCCGCACTCCTCGGGAACCCGGAGAGGAAGGTCCCCTGCATCCACGTCGCCGGCACGAACGGCAAGGGCTCGGTCGCGGCGATGCTCGAGGCGATCCTGCGCGCCTCGGGCCAGAGGACGGGCCTCTACACCTCGCCCCACCTGGTCCGCCTCGGCGAACGGGTCCAGGTCAACCGCGGCATGCTGACCGAGGAGGAGATCACGGCCTTCGCTGGGGAGCTGAAGCCGCTGGCCGACAGCCTCGCCTCCAAGGGCGGCCCGGACGACCGGCCGACCTTCTTTGAGTTCATGACGGCGATGGCCTTCCTGCAGTTCGTGAGGAGGGGCTGCACCTTCAGCGTGATCGAGGTCGGCCTCGGGGGCCGCCTTGACGCCACGAACATCGTGGAGCCCGAGGTGAGCGTCGTGACCTCGATCGGCCTGGACCACTGTGAGATGCTGGGAAACACCTTTGAGGCGATTGCCGGCGAGAAGGCGGGAGTCATCAAGCCGGGACGCCCCGTGGTGATCGGCCGCGTGCCCCTCGGGGCCGAGACGACGCTGCGCCGGGTGGCTGCCTCCAGGGGGTCGCGGCTGGTCTCCGTGCGCGAGGAATACGGGGACGACGTGGAGCGCTACCCGAGGACCAGCCTCGAGGGCGACTACCAGCGGTGGAACGCCGCGACGGCGACGCTGGCCGCGCGGCTCCTCCCCCCGGCGTTCGGGGTCACACAGGAGGCCATCGAGTCCGGCCTCGGGGCGGTGGACTGGCCGGGGCGCTGGCAGCGCACGGTCCTTGGCGGCCGCCTGGCGATCCTCGACGCCTCCCACAACCCGGAGGGGGCGGGCGTCCTGAATTCGAACCTCGCCCATCTCCATCTCGAGACCGGGCGCCTTCCGGTTGCGATCGTCGGGGCACTCGGGGCAATGAGGGCGGGCCCGCTCCTCGAGGTCCTTTCCCGGCACTGCCGCGAGATCCACCTCGTCGTGCCGCACCAGGCGCGGGCGACCTGCCACGCCGAGCTCGAGGCGCTCGTCCCCAGGACGTTTGGCGGACGCACCGTGCGCTCCACGGTCGAGGAGCTCTTCCCCTCGCCGTCCCTCTGCACCGCCGGGGGGCGCGACGACATCATCGTCGTGACCGGCTCGATCTACCTCCTCGGCGAGGTGCTGAGCAGGCTGGAGCCGAAGCGGGGCCCGGGCGAGGGCCGCCTGCAGGATTTCTGAGCGCGCGCGCTCAGGCGAGCCGGAGGAGTTCCTCGGTCGCCGGAAGGTCCTTGACGATCTGGGAGGGACCGGGCCCGACGCCGAGGTAGCGCAGGTTCGGCAGCACTGCGGGCCGCGGCTCGCCCGCGTAGGCGACATCGAGGATCCCCTTCATCATGCCGGCCACATAGCGCCGGGCGTTCCCGGGGAGGTCCGCGAACCTCCGGACGCCCGAGATGTCCTCGGGCCATCCTGGGTAGCTCGTGAACACTGGCCGCAGCGCTTTGCGCACGGCCTCGTTGCGCGGCACGTGCGCGTACCGCCTGCCGTCGGCGGCCTCGTATGCGGTGCAGACGCGCAGGCTGCCCTTCCAGTCCCCCGACCACGAGAGCGCGTCCAATTTGTTGATCATCAGGTCCTGGAAGCCCCCGTAGCGCAGGGCGTCGCCCTTCTCGACCGCGTCGTACCAGCCCACCATCCTCTGCCTGCCGGTGCTCGTTCCGAACTCCAGCTTCTTTAGCTTCACGCCTAGGGGCTCGGACTCCTCCATTTCCGTGAGGAAGGTGTGGGTGCCCACCTTTGTGTCGTAGGCCTTCGCGACGCCAAAGGTGTGGATCGGCTGGACGGGTATGTTCGCGCTCTCGAAGAACTCGGGCGTGAACGTGTGGGACGAGGTGGGGGAGAACCCGTGGCGCTTGTCCAGCCAGTAGGCCTGCCCGAACTCCCCGATGACGGTGTGGCCGAGGCGCAGCTCGCTCAGGACCCGCTCGCGCACCTCCCCGACGTTCTTGCGCAGCGCGGTCCCGGCCTTCCAGTAGACGGACGTCAGGCAGTCAAGATCGAGCTCGAACGGCCGTTTCCCGCGGAATCTCGAGAAATCGAACTCCTCCGCGCCGAAGACGCCGCTGGCGATCGTCTCCGCGTTGGCCCGCTTCTCGGCCTCGCTCAGGCGGTCGAAGAAGCCGTGCCACGTCGACTCGCTCACCCGGTAGACGTGCTGGATCATGCGGCAGGCCCGGTCGGCCCGCTGCGCGAGCTTCCGGGCGAAGAAGTTGGGCCCCGCCAGGAAGTCGGAGAAGTACATCTGCCAGTGACCGGTCTCCTCGTTGTAGGCCGCCGAAATCCCGCGCCCCGTCGAGCCGCGGGACTCCTCCTTGAGGACGTTGACGCGGTAGTCCTCCTCCGCCAGGTCGAGCAGCCGGTGGGTCAGGTCCGAGGTCATCGTCCGCTCGTCGATCAGGAGGCGGTCGAGCACGGAGTAACCCTTGGCCTCCAGCGGGGTCGCCTCCCAGAGGATCTTGCGCGGGTCGGCGACGACCCCGCTGCCGATCGCCAGGTGGGTGATCTCGCGTTCCACGACACCCGAAGGAAGGAGGTTCAGCTTGACCCCGGCGGCCGTGTGCCCCGCGTTCGCGCCCCCGTTGACCTTGAGCACGACCGTGACGCGCCCCGGGGTCGCCCGCAGCTCCTCCACGATCTCGGGAATCAGGCGCCCCTTCCCCTCGTCGCCTAGGGAGATTCCGACGTCCGCGATGAGCTGGCAGGAGAAGGGAGGGAGAGCCATGTTGCTTGGGGCAACCGAGGACCATGGACCCCTGTTGCAGGGGATTCAAATGGTATCTCGGGCGCCGGGGGCAAGCCTCAACGCTCCCCCTGGGTCAGTTGGCCCGCGTCGAGACCTCGACGACATCGTGCGGCGCGGCCTCCTTCTGGCCCGCGGGGCTGACCCGGGCAAAGCGGGCCTTTTCGCGGAGGGCCCCCAGGGTCTTGGCGCCCAGGTAGCCCATCCCGCTCTGCACCCCGCTGATCAGATTGGTGAGGACCTCGTCCACCGAGCCGCTGACCTCCTTGAGCGCCTCGATCCCCTCGGCCGCGACCTTCCGGGTGTCCTCGCGGTCCCGCCCGTAGCGCGCCGCGCTGCCGGCCTTCATCGCCGCAAGCGAGCCCATGCCGCGGTACTGCTTGTAGACCTTTCCGCCGATCTCCATGATCTCGCCCGGGGCCTCCCGGCACCCGGCCAGCACGCCGCCGCAGATGACCGCGTCGGAAAGCGTGAGCGCCTTGACGATGTCGCCCGACTTGGTGATGCCTCCGTCGGCGAGGATGCGGACGCCGCGGGCCCGGGCGGGCTTCGACGCGACGTAGAGGGCGGTCAGCTGGGGGATGCCGACGCCGGCCACGATCCGGGTCGTGCAGATCGAGCCCGGGCCCTGGCCGACCTTGATCGCGTCCGCGCCGCAATCGGCCAGGTACTCGACCCCGTCGCCGCTCGTGACGTTTCCGGCGATCAGCGTGAGCGAGGGGAAGGCCTGGCGCACCATCCTCACGACCTCGCCGACGCCGGAGGTGTGGCCGTGGGCGGTCGAGACCGCCACGGCGTCGATGTGCTCGTCGACCAGGTTGCCGACGTGGGCGAGGATGGCGTCCCGGTCGAGGGCCCCCGCCGGCGTGCGCGTCGGTGAGAGGGCCGCCCCGACAACGAGCCTGAACTGGGAGTCGCGCGCGGGCTTCCTGCGGGAGCGGCTCTCCCCGGTGATCCGCTCGACGTCGGAGGCCGTGACAAGGCCTCGCAGGCGGCCCTCGCGGTCGACCACGAGCATCTTGTTGATCCCGACGTTCGCGCTGAAGAACTTGTCCGCAGCCTTGATCGGGTCATTCGCGACGGCGGCCTCGTCCGCGGTCTTCAGGTGCGCGCGCGGCGTCATCACCTCGGCGACGCTCTTCGAGCGGTAGCGCTCCTTGACGACGTTCCCGGAGACGAGCCCGCAGAGGCGACCGTCCCCGTCGACGACGGGGAAGGTCGAGAACCCGTAGCGCTTCGCCTCGATCGTCAGCAGCAGGTCGCCGATCAGGTTTGAGGGCGCCACGGTGATCGGGTCCTGAATGAGTCCGTGGATGTGGCGCTTGACGCGAGCGACCTCCTTCACCTGCTCCTTCGGGAGCATGTTGTAGTGGATGAGGCCCATGCCGCCGTTCAGCGCCATGGCGATCGCCATCTCCTTGCCGGTCACCGTGTCCATGTCGGAGGAGATGATCGGGATCTGCAGGCAGAGGGACTCCGAGACCGAGGTCGAGGTGTCGGCGTCCTTCGGGAGGATCTCCGAGTACAGCGTGGCCAGGGTGACGTCGTCGAACGTGAGCGCCATCGGCACGCTCGCCCGAAAGAACTCGTCCGGGGGGAGGTAGAATTGGGCGTCGACCGACGCCTTTGATCTCTTAGCAACCTTGCTCATGGGTTGCCGTGAACGAAATAGTGAGGTTCCCTAAAAGGGCAAACAAAATGGATTTTCAACTCGATTTCAGGAGGTACTCCCTGGCGTTCCGCCATCCCGTCCGCACGTCGCACGGGTCGTGGACCGTGAGGGAGGGCCTTTACGTCCGCATCGGGCGCCCCGACGGGACCGTCGGCCTGGGCGAGGCGGCCCCGGTGCCCGCCTTCGGCACGGAGACGGTCGCCGAGGACGAGGCCTGCTGCCGCACCCTCGGGGGCCGGATCAGCGGCGACGCGCTGTCGCTCGTTCCGAGGCACCTGCGCGCGCTCCGAAACGCGCTGGCCTTCGCGATCGGGGGCGACGCGGACAACCCGCGGCACTCCAGCATCGGCGTGGCGGCGCTCCTGCCCGCCGGGCGCGCCGCGCTTGCGGACGCGCCGCCAAAGGCGGATGCGGGGTTCCGGGTGTTCAAGTGGAAGGTCGGGATGGCCGCGGCGGACGACGAGATGGCCTTGCTGGACGACCTGATCGGCGCGCTGCCCCCGGGCTCGAGGTTCAGGCTGGACGCGAACGGGGCGTGGGACCGGAGGACGGCGGAGAGGTGGCTCGACCGCGTTTCGGGGCGCCCCGTTGAGTTTGTGGAGCAACCGGTTGCGCACGGCACCAAGCGGGCGGACGACTGCCTGGCCGGGCTGGCCGCCGATTATCCCACGCCGATCGCGCTCGACGAGTCGATCGCTGGTGAGGACGACGTCGGCCGCTGGCTGGACCTGGGCTGGCGGGGGTATTTCATCATCAAGCCGGCCCTGGTAGGGGACGTCCGGGCCGTCCTGGCGCGCCTCGCCAAGGCCCACGCGCGGGTGGTGTTCAGCTCGGCGCTCGAGACGGGGATCGGCGCCCAGGCCGCCCTCCGCCTGGCGTTTGCCTGGCCGGGCAAGGCCCTTTCGCTCGGCTTCGGAGTGTGGCCGCTCTTCTCGGACCCAAGGTTTGACGGGCCCAGGGCGGTCCCGTTCCTGAGGATCGGCGACTTGAACCGGATCAATCCGGAGGCCCTATGGAGCGCGGCGAGCTAGCGGAGCGCCTGGCCGGGCTTCGGGTGGGCGCGCCGGGGAACGGAACGGTGGTCGAGGAGGCCGAGCCGGGGCGCTTCATGGCCTCGTTTGCGAGGGCCGTGTCCGACGGGGGCAACATCTTCCTCTCGAATCCGTCCTGGCGGTCGGGCGAGCGGGCCAGCCTGCGCGGCCTTGCCGGGAAGGCCCCGTGCGGCGAGCGTGGCTGGCTCATGATCCCGAGCGGGGGCGCCGGGGGCGGACTCAAGTTCGCCCGCCACGACGGCCGGACGGTCTCGGCCGCGGTGTCCGGCTTCTGCCGGCATTTCGGCATGGAGCGCGTGAACGCCGTCTGCGTGCTGCCCCTGCACCACGTGAGCGGATTCATGGCGTGGATGCGATGCGCCTTGACGGGGGGCGTGTTTCTCCCGTGGTCGTGGAAGGAGGCGCAGGCGGGGCGCTTCCCGGCCGACAGGCCCGCGGACTGCTGCCTTTCCCTGGTCCCCACGCAGCTCCAGCGTCTCCTATCCTCAGGCGAGGCGGTCGCGTGGCTGCGCACGTTCCGCATCGTGTTCGTCGGGGGCGGCCCCGTGTGGGACGGGCTCATCGAGAAGGCGGCCCGCCTCGGGCTCCCCCTTTGCACGAGCTACGGCGCGACGGAGACCGCGGCCATGGTCGCCGCCCTCAGGCCCGAGCAGTTCCTCGGCGGGATGCGCGGGTGCGGCTCGGCGCTTCCGCACGCGCGGATCGAGGCGGCCGACGGGGTGATTCGTGTCTCCGGCGAATCGGTGTTCCGGGGGTATTTCCCGGCGTTCCAGGAGGAGCGATCCTGGACGACGGGAGACTTCGGCGGCTTCGGCCCCGACGGCAGTCTCTCCATCCTCGGCCGGAGCGACGACGTGGTGGTGACGGGGGGCCAGAAGGTGTTCCCCGCGGAGGTGGAGGCCGCCCTGATGCTGAGCGGCGAGTTTGACGACGTCGCCGTGGTCGGGCTTCCCGACGCGGAGTGGGGCCGCGTGGTCGTGGCTTGCCACCCCGCAGGCCCGCGCTCGCCCGGCGCCGAGCGCCTGAGGGAGGCCCTGTCCGGCCTTGCGTCCTTCAAGCACCCCAAGCGCTACCTCCCCGTCTCCCCATGGCCCCGTAATCCGCAGGGCAAGATCGACCGGGCGGAGCTTCTGCGGCTCGCGGCCGGCGCGTGACCCCGCGCCTCAGCCCGCGCGAACCCATTCCTCCAGCGGTCCGGGAAGCGTTTTTCGCGCGCGGGTGGCCGAATCGATGCAGATGTGCTCGGTCCTCGCCCGTGCGGCGCACTTCGCCTGGGGACCCAGCCTCGTGACCTCGTAGCGTATCTCAAAGGAGTTCTCCGACAACGCCTTGGGCTTCACGCTCACACTGAACTTGTCGCCGCATGAGAGGGGCCGCAGGTACTCGGCCTCGCTCTTCGCTATCGGGACGACGACTCCGTGGTCGGCAAAGAACCGCTTGAGGTCTATTCCCGCGGACAAAAGGGCCTCCTCGTAGGCCTCGTGGCAGATCGCCAGGTAGTTGGCGAAGAACACGACCCCGGCGGCGTCGGTGTCGGCGAAATGGGTCGTCCGGGCGTAGGTAAAGGGCATCGGTGGAGCCAGGGCCAAACGATCGATAGATCGATGCGCGCGTGTTGCAACATCGCAGAGGTGGGTGCCCCCCCATGCGCCGTCTTCCGGCGTTGAACTCGCCCCCGCCAGACGTCTGAATGGCGTTGATGACCAAGAACGAGATCGCGGACGTGCTCGCCGAGATCGGGACCCTGATGGAGCTCAAGGGCGAGAACCCGTTCAAGGTCCGCGCGTATTCCGCGGGCGCCAGGGCCATAGAGGCCCTCGAGCGGGACGAGTTCGAGACGCTAGTCGCCGAGGGCCGGCTGCAAAGCGTCAAGGGCATTGGCGAGGCGCTTGCGGCCAAGATCGCTGAGCTGCATTCCACGGGCCGACTGGAGTTCCTGGACAAGCTGAAGGCCTCCATCGAGCCGGGCCTGGTCGAGATGCTGACGATCCCGGGCCTCGGCCCGAAGAAGATCGCGGCCCTGGCGCGCGACCTGAAGGTCACGTCCATCGGGGCGCTGGAGGAGGCCTGCAGGGAGGGGCGGGTCGCGGCGCTTGCGGGATTTGGCGAGAAGACTCAGGAGAAGATCCTGACGGGCATCCGCAACCGGGAGGCGTACTCGAAGAGGCACCTCTGGTGGGACGCGAGCGAGACCGCCGCCCCGATCCTGGCCGGGCTCCGTTCGCTGCCCCAGGTGAGCCGCGCGGAGACGGCCGGCAGCCTGCGCCGCGGGCTCGAGACCGTCGGGGACCTGGACTTCATCGTCGCGGCCGGCGACGTCGAGCCCGTCGTCAGATGGTTCACGGGCATGGCCGGCGTCCGCGAGGTGACGGCCAGCGGCGGGACCAAGGCGAGCGTCCGCCTCGAGAGCGGCCTCCAGGCCGACCTCCGGATCGTCCCGTCCGAGCAGTTCGCGTTCGCGCTCCACCACTTCACGGGCTCGAAGGATCACAACGTCCAGATGCGCCAGCGCTCCCTGGACCGGGGCTTGAGCCTGAGCGAGTGGGGCCTCGTCCCCTCGGCTGGCGAGGGCACGGCGCGGGACAAGGCGGGCCGAAATGAAAGCGTTCCCGCGGGCGACGAAAAGGCGATCTTCGCGGCCCTCGGCCTGGCGTACATACCCCCGGAGCTGCGCGAGGGGCTGGGCGAGATCGAGGCCGCCGAGAAGGGCGAGCTGCCCAGGCTCGTCGAGACGGGCGACCTGCGCGGGGCCTTCCACAACCACACCGCGGAGTCGGACGGAGGCAACACGCTCGCGGAAATGGCCGGCGCGGCCGAGGCGCTGGGGTGGGAGTACCTGGGGATCGCCGACCACTCCAAGTCGAGCCGGCAGGCGAACGGGCTCACCGAGGAGCGCCTGGCCAGGCAGGTGGCCGAGATCCGGGCGCTCAACGCGTCCGGACGCTTCAGGACCCGCGTGCTCGCGGGGACCGAGTGCGACATCCTGCCCGACGGCAGCCTCGACTTTGACGACGCCGTCCTGGCCGGCCTGGACTACGTCGTGGCCTCGGTCCACAGCTCGTTCAGCCAGGACGAGGCGGTCATGACGGCCCGCATCGTCCGCGCGCTCGAGAACCCGCGGGTCACCATGCTGGGGCACCTCTCGGGGCGGCTCCTGCTCAGGCGGGAGGCCTACGGGGTCGACGCGGGCAGGGTGATCGACGCCGCGATAGCCAACGGCGTGGCCATCGAGCTGAACGCGAACCCGTACCGCCTCGACATGGACTGGCGCCTGTGGAGGAAGGCGGCCGCCCGCGGCCTCGAGTGCTCGATAAATCCGGACGCGCACGACACCGCGGGCCTGGAGTTCGTGAGGGCCGGCGTGAACGCCGCGCGCAAGGGATGGCTCACGCGGGAGCAGGTGGTGAACACGCAGCCCCTGGCGAAGGTCGAGGCCTGGCTGGCCAAGAAACGGGGGCGGAAATGATCGACGCACGGGCGCGCGGGCTGGCCAACATCCACGCGGCGCTGATGACGCTCGTCGTCGGCGCCGTGTTCTGGGCGTGGGCGCTCGTGAACCTGAACACCCACGTGCCGTACGTGCACATGAGCCCGTACGGCAACATCGTCCCCTATTTCCTCTGCGCGATCGTGGGCATGCTGCTGTCGGCCCGCGACGTGTCGCGGCGCCTTGCCGCCCGGTTCCACCTGCCCGACCTCGGGGGGGCCGCGCGGCTCGCGTTCCGCCAGGTGGCGCTCATGGCGCTGCTCATCTTCGCGATGATGTTCGCCACGCAGGACCACAGCGTGAGCCGGCTCTTTCTCGGGACGTTCCTGGTCTGGTGCTGGCTCACGCTTGCGGTCATGAACGCGAGGGTCCCCGGCAGGCTGGCCCGGTTCATCTTCCAGAAAGGGCACCGCCTTCCCACGGTCTTCATCGGGCAGCCGGGCTCGTTCGCGAAGGTCAGGGAATGGGCGGCCAACAAGGAGCCCCTGGGCATCTATCCCGTCGGCCTCTTGTCGCCGGAGCGGCCCCCGGCGGGCCCGGACGCCCTGTCGGTTCCCTGGCTTGGAACGCCAGCGGACCTTCCGCGGGTCCTCGGGGAGAGGCTGGTCGGCCAGGTCATCATGCTTGAGCTGCCGGCGAACGACCTGGAGGCCAGCGGCGTCATCAACGCGTGCCGCGACCACGGCTGCCGCCTGCTGATCCACAGCAACATCGAGGAGCGCTACACCCAGCCGCTGGTCCCCATCACCGAGGAGGGGCGCCATTTCTACACCCTGCAGGAGGAGCCCCTCGAGGACCCGATCAACCGCCTGGTCAAGCGCTCGTTCGACCTGGCCGTCGCGATTCCCGTCGTGGCGCTGCTCCTGCCGCCCCTCTGCGCCTGGGTGGCGATCATGCAGCGGCTCCAGGCGCCGGGCCCGCTGTTTCACGCGCGCGACAGGCGGGGCAAGCAGGGCAGGATCTTCTGCATGCTGAAGTTCCGCTCGATGTACATCGGGCCCGAGAACGCGGCGGCCGAGTCAATGCAGGCGCTTTCCGAGGACCAGCGCATCTTCCCCTTCGGCCGGTTCATGCGGCGACGCAGCCTGGACGAGTTCCCCCAGTTCTGGAACGTGCTCGTTGGGGAGATGAGCATCGTGGGGCCGCGGCCGTACATGCCCCTCCTGGATGAGGAGTTCCGGCAGCAGACCGAGGGCTACCGGACGCGCAACCTGGTCAAGCCGGGGATCACCGGCCTGTCGCAGAGCTTGGGCTTCCGGGGCGCCGTGCTCGAGGAGGAGATGGTGCGCCGCCGGGTATACTGGGACGTGTACTACATCTCCCACTGGTCCTTATGGATGGACCTCCAGATCACCTCCAGGACGCTCTGGCAGGTGATCGTGCCCCCGGAGACGGCGTTCTGACCACGGGTCAGTAGGTCTTGTCGTAGGTGCTGCCCTGCGCGTCCACCAGCGTGAGGCGGTCGGGCTCCACCTTCACCAGCTTTAGGCCCACGGTCTTGTCCACGATGTCATTCACCCGGTAGACGTGGCCGTCGATGAGGGCCTTGCTGTCGGCGCCCGCCGCGCGCGCGCCGGAGACGTGGAGCCTGTCCACGATCCCCTGGACCAGGTCATTTCGGCCCTGGGGCTCCGGAGCCGCAGCCGCCGGGCGCTCCACGGCGCGGACGACGGGAGGCGGGGCCTTGGCGGCCGTCACGGGGGCCGTCGGGGCCGGGGTGGGCGGCGCCGCGACCGGCTGTGAAACCGGCACCGAGATCACGGGAACCTGCACGACGACCTTCTGCGGCGCCGGTGTCGGAAGCGCCTCCGGCGTCGGCTTTGCCGCGACGGTGGCCTTCGGCTCCGGCTTCGCGGTCACCAGGATGCCGGTGATGACGGCCGAGACCACGATGAGGGCGACCGCGGCCCCGGCGATGAGGACAACTGTCTGCGTGCGGATAGGCTCGCGCTGGCGGGAGATCCGCCCGTGGACCCTGCCTGGCATCGGGGGAGGCATGCCCGCCTGCTCCTCGGCGCGCAGGCGCGCGGCCTTTTTCAGCGCATCGTTGATGAGACTCATCGGTGAGCGCTCAGCTCGTGAGGAGGGCCATGTCGCGGACGGCCCGTCGCGCATCCCAGTAGTTCACCTCGTCGGACTGGCGGATGAACGCCGAGAGCATGGCCTTGTCGCAGAGGTTATTCACCACACGGGGAATGCCGCGGCTTGCCTTGTGGATGGCCCGCAGCGCCCAGGGCGTGAATGAGGGCCGGCCCGATCCGCCCGCCAGGGTGAGGCGGTGCTGGATGTAGTGGATCATGTCCCTGTGGGAGAGGGGGTGGAGCTCGTAGTGGACGAGGATGCGCTGGCGCAGCTGGCGCAGTTCCTCGCGGGCGAGGACCTCCTTGAGCTCGGGCTGCCCCAGGAGGACGATCTGCAGGAGCTTCTGCTTGTCGGTCTCGAGGTTCGAGAGCAGGCGCACCTGCTCGAGCACCTCGAACGAGAGGTTCTGGGCCTCGTCGATGATGAGGACGATGTCCCTGCCCCGGTGGATCCTCTCGAGGAGGACCCGGTTCATCTGCGAGACGAGGTCGACCTGGCTGCGCGCGAGCTTCGTCTCGCCGAGCTCCCCGAGGATCGCCTTGAGCATCTGCGTCTCCGTGACCCGTGGGTTCAGGATGAGCGCCGTGTCGAAGCGCGCGGGGTCCAGCTCGTTCAGGAAGCGCCGGCAGAGCGTCGTCTTGCCGCAGCCGACCTCGCCGATGAGGACGATGAAACCCTTGCGCTCGCGGACGCCAAACTTGAGATGCTGCAGCGCCTCCTGGTGCGTCGGGCTAAGAAAGAGGAATTTCGGATCCGGCGTGATGTTGAACGGCATCTCGTTGAATCCATAGTAGCTCAGGTACATAGACAAATCCGAGTAAGCCGGGACCTACCCAAAACGCACGCCAAAACCCGCGCCCCGCCGCGGCCGCCAAAAAGAATTGCGAACCCGTGGTGGTGCGCTGTTTATCGATGTCAAAGACCCGTGAAATTCCGCAAGACCATCGTGAGCCTCTACCTGCTGCTTTTTGCGGGCCTTGGGATCGCGGGCAGCTACCTGCTCCTGGACGCGCGCCACGAGTACGCCCGGCTGGAGCAGGTGGAGGCCCAGAACCGCCAGCGGCTCGCGGAGGCCCAGGAGCGGCTGCGCCAGCAGGAGCGGGTGCTCGACCGCCTGCGGTCGGACCCCGCGTATGTCGACAAGGTGATCCGGAAGAAGCTGGGTTATGCCAAGCCCGACGAGTTCATCTACCGTTTTGAGGAGTGAGGGCCGCGACCCATGCCGACCGACTCCGAGCTTGTCATTGAACGCTTCCGCAGCGCCGGACAGGGGCAGGTGTTCGCCTTCTTCGACGGTCTTGCACCCGACGCCCAGGCGCGCCTGATAGCCGAGGCTTCCGAGATCGACCTCGGCGAGGTCAACCGGCTCGTGCGCACCCTCGTGGCGCCGGGCGGTCCGGCGGCCGCGGACCTGGAGGGGCTCGTCCCGGCCCCGTATGAGCGGCTGCCGGGCCACGGGGGCGACGCCGGGGCGTGGTCGAAGGCCGCCGCCGCCGGCGAGGCGGCCCTTCGCGCAGGACGGGTGGCCGCGTTCACGGTGGCGGGCGGGCAGGGGACCCGCCTTGGCTACGATGGGCCCAAGGGGACGTTTCCCGTGACGCCGGTGCGCCACCACTCCCTCTTCCAGGTGTTTTCGGAGAAGATTCTGGCGGCGGGAAACCGTTACGGGCGGCCGCTTCACTGGTTCATCATGACGAGCCACCAGAACCATGCCGCGACCGAGGCGTATTTCCGGGACAACCGCCATTTCGGGCTCGACCCGGGCCGCGTCCATCTCTTCCGGCAGGGGCGGATGCCCGCCGTCGACTACTCGGGGAAGATCCTCCTCGAGAGCCGGGGATCGCTTGCGCTTTCCCCGGACGGTCACGGTGGGTCGCTCAGGGCCCTGGAGAGGAGCGGGGCGCTGGACCTTATGGCGGCCGAGGGCATCGACACGCTCAGCTACTTCCAGGTGGACAACCCCCTCGTCCGCTGCGTCGACGCGGCGTTCATCGGCTGGCACCTCCTTAAGGGCTCCGAGATGTCGAGCAAGACCGTGCCGAAGGCGTACCCCGAGGAGAAGCTCGGCCATTTCTGCAGGAAGGGGGGCCGGCTGGTGGTGATCGAATACTCCGACCTGCCGATCGAGCTCCAGCGGGAAAGGGACCCGTCCACGGGGGCGCTTCGCTACGAGGCGGGAAGCATCGCCATCCACGTCATCGACCGGGACTTCGTCAGGAGGATGGCTCAAGGCGTCGGCGCGCTCCCATTCCACAGGGCCGACAAGAGGATCGCCACCGTGGATGCGGCCGGCAGGGAGGTCCGCCCCGAGAAGGCGAACGGGGTGAAGTTCGAGATGTTCGTCTTCGACGCCCTGCCCTCGGCGAGGAACCCGGTGGTCATCGAGACCAGCCGCGCCGACGATTTCTCCCCGGTGAAGAACGCCGAAGGCGTCGATTCGCCGGCGACATGCCGGGCCGACCAGCTCCGCCAGTTCGCGCGCTGGCTCCGGAAGGCCGGGGCGGCGGTCCCCGCGGACCCGGCGTGCCCGCCGGAATTCGCCCTAGAGATTTCGCCGCTCTTCGGCTATGACGAGCAGACCTTCATGGAAAGCTGGTCCCGCCTCGCGACCAAACCCGCAATCGAGAACGGACTCTGCCTGTAACCCTTCCCAGAGATGACACCCTCCGACCAACTTCAGTCCGCCGTGCTCATGGGCAAGCTCATGCCGAGCACGATCGCGAGCATCGCCGAATACCTAGGGGCCGGCCTTCCGGCCTGGGCCAAGTCGAGCATCACGGAGCTCCTCGAGAAGCGGTGCTGGGGGGAGCTGAACGACCGGTTCTACCGGGAGCTGGAGTTCGGGACGGGCGGCATGCGCGGCAGGACCATCGGCCTGGTCACGACGGCCGCCGAGGCCGGGACCCCCGGCCCGTACGGTACGCCCGAGCACGCCGCCGTCGGCAGCAACATGCTCAACGACTTCACGCTCGCGCGCGCCGTTATCGGGCTCTTCAACTACACCAAAGGCTACCTCGACGCCCGCGGGGACGCCTCGGAGCCCCGTCTGGTCATCGCCCACGACGTCCGGTTCTACTCAAGGCCGTTCTGCGAGCTTGCGGCGTCGATATGGGCCCAGCTCGGCGGCGAGGCCTACATCTTCGACGGGCCGCGCCCGACGCCCCAGCTCAGCTTCAGCGTGCGCCAGCTAAAGGCCCACGCCGGCGTCGTCATCACCGCGAGCCACAACCCGCCCCACGACAACGGATTCAAGGCGTACTTCGTCGACGGCGGCCAGGTCATCCCCCCGCACGACGCGGGGATCGCGGCGAAGGTGGCCGCCGTCCCGCTCGGGTCGGTGCCGGACTTTCTGGCCACGGACCTCGCCCGCGTCCACCTGCTCGGCCGGGACATGGACGACGCGTACATGAACGCCGCCTCGTTCGCGGTGGTCGACCGGTCCGTCCTGCGCGGCTCGGGTCTGAAGGTCGTCTACACGAACATCCACGGCACGGGCGCGATTCACGCCGTGCCGATGCTGATCCACGCGGGTTGCAACGTCGTCCTCGTCACCGAGCAGATGGCCCAGGACCCGAGGTTTCCGACCGTGAAGTCGCCGAACCCCGAGAACGCGGAGGCGCTCTCGCTGGCCGTGGCGACCGCGAACCGGCGGGCCTGCGACGTGGTGATGGCGACCGACCCCGACTGCGACCGGATGGGGGTTGCGGTGAGGGGTCGCTCCGGGGCGATGGAGCTGCTCTCCGGCAACCAGATCGGGTCGCTCATCGCCGAGTACCGCATCCTCAAGTACAAGGAGCTCGGATGGATCCCGAGTGAGGGCTCGCCGAACGCATGTATCATCAAGACCTTCGTGACGACCCAGCTCCAGAACGCGATCGGCCGCGCGCACGGTCTGAAGGTTGTCGACACGCTGACCGGCTTCAAATGGATCGCCGCGAAGATTCGCGTGTACGAGGAGCGCCTGAAGGCCGCCATGGGCCCCGAATGGGACTATGACAAGACGCCGTTCGCCGAGCGCGCCCAGCTGCTCCGGAAGCACAGCACCTTCTTTGTCTTCGGCACCGAGGAGAGCTACGGCTACCTGCCGAACGACTATGTCAGGGACAAGGACGGAAACGCCGCGTGCCTGATGTTCGCCGAGCTCTGCGCGTGGGTGGCCGCGAAGGGCCTCACGGTCCCGGAGTACCTTGACCAGGTCTACCTGAAATACGGCTTCTATCTGGAGGACACGATCAACATCTATTACGAGGGCGCGAGCGGCAGCGCGAAGATCAGGCGCATCCTGGACACGTACCGGACGTCGCGGCCCGCCGCATTCGGTGACGTGAAGGTCTCCGAGTTCCGGGATTTCGGCAGGGAGACGATCCTCGACGCCGACGGCGACGAGATCCCGAAGCAGGACCTCTACATCGTGACGCTGGCGAACGGCTACCGGTTTGCGGCCCGTGGCAGCGGGACCGAGCCCAAGATGAAGTTCTATCTCTTCGCGTCGGACAAGGTGGTCTGCGAGGCCGAGCTTGCGGCCGTGAAGGGGCGCGTCCGTGCGGAGCTTGACCGCCTGAAGCGCCTGATCGAGGAGGATGCGCGCGGGCGCGCCGAGGGATAGGCGCCGCGCCGGCCGGGGCGCAGGGCCGCTTTGCGCAGCGGAACTTGACTTCTCCCGCGCCCCGAATCGTCTTCAGGTCCCGATATCCCCATGTCCAACATCCCCGGTCTCAGGAGCCCGTACGCCAAGGTCGGCCGCCTCGTCTATTTTGGGAGGATGCTCGACAAGATCCGCCTGCACGCGGCGGGGAAGCTGCCCCCCGACTACGTGGAGAACCTCGGCGACACGAAGCCGGGCATGTTCGACGCCCGCTGCTGCCGCTTCATGCGCGTTGCGTACGACGACATCCGGGCGCGCGTGCTTGGGGGCGGGGGCGACGCGGAGGTCCTGGACTGGGTCGAGGCCCGGGGCGGGCGCCGCACGGACGAAGAGTGCCAGGTCTGGAACGGCTACCTGATGAAGCGGGGCTTCCACGACGCGGCCGACGTCGTCCAGCGCCTGCGCCAGCGGGTCCGGGAGGCGGGCCTGGAGGCCAGGCCCATCGAGACCTACTTCGACTACATCGACTTCGACGAGGGCCGCGATCCCGTGGCCGCCTGTTCGTGGGAGACCGTGTGAACTAGAGCATTTTAAATAAAACGGTAGCCGCAGTGGGCAAACCAGTTGGCCGCGTCCTGGGGTGTGATCGCGTGGAGGGCCTGGGTGATGGCGTTGATGAGATCGGGGTGAGATCTGGCCTCGG
>Ga0182030_10011879_pt1 | contig 17526 bp, 10 predicted proteins | sample 812S3MmetaG_FD_121299 | JGI IMG/M metagenome (GOLD analysis project Ga0182030, IMG submission 121299) | Permafrost microbial communities from Stordalen Mire, Sweden - 812S3M metaG (Illumina Assembly) | ecosystem: Environmental > Terrestrial > Soil > Wetlands > Permafrost | place: Sweden...
CACAGAATCGTCACCAACGAGCACTACAAGAATCTGCACGACCACGCCCACCGCATCATTGAGCGGCTGGGCGGCAAGACGGCGATCGAAGTGGCGCGCCGCGCCGAAGAAGCCGCCAAGAGCATGCTCTGGCCCTCGATTCTTTTCGAGGAGTTCGGCCTGACGTATTTTGGCCCCATCGACGGCCACAACATCCCTTTGCTGGTGGAAACCTTCAAGTTTCTCAAGGCGGAAAACCGCCCCGTGCTGCTGCATGTGCTGACGCAGAAGGGGCGCGGTTACCAGCCGGCGCTCGATGGGCAGAAGAAGTTTCATGGCCTGGGCCCCTACAACGCGGAGACCGGCCAGACCAAGCCCGCGAGCCAGCTCACCTACGCGGAAGTCTTTGCCAACACCCTGGTGCAGTTGGCCAACGAGGACGAGAAGATCGTCGCCATCACGGCCGCCATGCCCAACGGCACGGGGCTGGACCTGTTTCGGCCGCACCATCCCAAGCGCTACTTCGACGTGGGCATCGCCGAGGAGCACGCGGTGGTCTTCGCCGCCGGCATGGCCACGCGCGGCTACCGGCCGGTGTGCGCCATCTATTCGACCTTTCTGCAGCGCGCCTTCGATTGCATTGTCCACGACGTGGCCCTGCAAAAGCTGCCGGTGCTGTTCTGCATGGACCGCGCGGGGCTCTCGGGCGACGACGGCCCGACGCATCACGGCCTGTTCGACATCATGTACCTGCGCGGCATTCCGGGGATGGTCTTGATGGCGCCCAAGGACGAGGATGAGCTGGCGGACATGATGAAGACCGCCCTCCAGCTTCCGGGGCCGAGCGCCATCCGCTATCCGCGCGGCGCGGTGCCCGGCGTGACCCGCAAGAGCGAGCCGCAACCGATTCCCGTGGGCAAGGCCGAAGTGCTCCAGGACGGCAGGGACGTGGCCATTCTCGGCTTGGGGCCGATGACCGCGATGGCCAGGGAGTTGGCCGCCCGGCTGGAGCGCGAAGGCTACTCGGCGGCGGTGATCAACCCCCGCTTCGTCAAGCCGCTGGACCGCGCGATGCTGGCCGAGTACGCCGGCCGCGTGGCCGCTTTTGTCACTTTCGAGGACCACGTGAAGATGGGCGGATTCGGCTCGGCGGTGATCGAAGCGCTGCAGGAGCTGGGTAGTCCGGTTCCGGTGGTGCGCATTGGCTGGCCCGACCAATTCATTGAGCACGGCAAGATTGAGGAATTGCGCGCCCGGCACGGACTCACCGCGGATGCGGCCCAGGCGCAGGTGCTGCCACTTCTCGTCGGACGGCGGCGGCACGCGCTCGTCGCCAGTTGAGGGGAGCGCGCGATGACGCTCGGCAGGGATTGCGCGCTGTTTTTCTGCCCCCGCAGAGCCTGTACCCACGCGGTCCACGCCCTTTGACGCTGGCTGGCGGCGGCCTGAAACGCGAAGGGGAAACCGGAGCGGCTTCGGCCGGGCTGCTTGGTACTACAGTTGTACTTGCTTTGGAGTGCCCTGATCCGGGCCTAAAGGCCCCGATATTTGGCCCATTTTTCAGGGGGCTGAAGCCCCCTGCTCCCTCCGGAATCTTCGATCTACAGCTGTAGTATTAGGGGCGAGACGGGCACCCGAAGTTTTGCACTCAAAGTTTTGTTCACACTTGAATCGAAAGGCTCCTGACTCCCGCGCACGGAGCGGCTTTTGCACTTCACCGCCGGGATGAGGAGAATCAAGGACGAAATGGCTAAGAAACTGCGTGTTGGAATTCTTTTTGGCGGACGAAGCGGCGAGCATGAGGTTTCGCTGCTGTCGGGGGCTTCGATTCTGAAGGCCATCGATCACAGGAAGTTCGACGTGGTGCCGGTGGGCATCAATAAGCAAGGGCGCTGGCTGACCTCGGCGGCGGCAGAGGGGCTGCTGAAGGGCACGGGGACCGCGGAGCCGGACGCGGCGGGCGAGACGGGGGCGGAAAAGCGTCCAGCGCCGGCGAACGAGAAGGCGCTGGATGGCCAGTCGTGTCTGGACGCCCTATCGCTGGATGTGGTCTTTCCGGTGCTGCACGGAACCTTTGGCGAGGATGGGACCATCCAGGGACTGTTTGAGCTGGCGGACATCGCCTATGTTGGCGCGGGCGTGCTGGGCTCGTCGGCGGGCATGGACAAGGAAGTGATGAAGCGCCTGTTCTCCCACGCCAAGCTGCCGATGGTCCGGCACGTGACGCTGCTCAGGGCCGAGTGGGAGCGGTCGCCGCGCAAAGGGGTCGCCCAGGTGGAGGCGGCGCTGAAGTACCCGGTCTTCGTGAAGCCGGCGAATCTGGGCTCGTCGGTGGGCATCTCGAAGGCGCATGACCGCAAGGAGCTGACGGCGGCTCTGACGCTGGCCTCGAAGTACGACCGCAAGCTGGTGGTGGAGCAGGGCGTGGGCGGGAAGAAGATCAAGGCGCGCGAGTTCGAGGTAGGGGTGCTGGGCAACGACACACCCCAGGCCAGCGTGGTGGGCGAGATCATTCCCGGCAAGGAATTTTACGACTACGAGGACAAGTACCTTGCCGAGGGTTCGGTGCCGGTGATTCCGGCCAGGCTGAGCGCGGCCGAGACCAAGCAGATCAGGGAGATGGCCGTGGCGGCCTTTCAGGCCTGCGACCTCAGCGGACTGGCGCGGGTGGACTTTCTGATGGAGCCGGACGGCAAGCGGCGCATCTTCCTGAACGAGGTGAATACCATGCCGGGATTCACCCAGATCAGCATGTACCCCAAGCTGTGGAAGGCCACGGGACTGAGTTACAAGGACCTCATCACCCGGCTGATCGAGCTGGCTCTCGAACGCCATGAAGAGAAGATGCGGACGACCTACAGCCGGGAAGAGTAGAAAGCAGGGAGCAGGGAACAGGGAACAGCGAGCGACGAGCAGATTTTGGTCTTTGGGCGCTTGTTTGTGCATGAACCGAGAAGAGGAAAAGCGGTTTCGAGCGTCGAAGGAATGTATGCCCACTGCGGAATGCGATGATTGCTGAACCCGGAAGACTGACCACAGAAATCCGCCTCTCGATCTCTGATCCCTGGCTCCTGCTTTCTGATCCCTGATCCCTGTCCCTTGTCCCCTGCTTTGAAAGGAGTTTGTTCATTGACCCTGCTCGACGCGCCTGCCTTTGACGAAGCCCGGGAACGCCGCCGGAAGGTGATTTTTTGGAGCGCGGCGGTGCTGCTCGTGGCGCTCGTCGCGGGCTGGTGGCTGGCGGCAGGGCGGCCGGTGGACTGGCCCTGGAACTGGAACAACTTCGTGCGGGGAAAGTCGACGGCCGACCGGTTTCTGACGGCGGTCGAACGGAACGATCTGCCCACGGCCTACGGCATCTGGATGAACGACAAGGACTGGCGGCAGCATCCGGTTCCGAAGGGCGGCTATTCCTTGGGCCGCTTCGAGCAGGATTGGGGCGCCCGAAGCCCGGACAACGAATATGGCTCGATCGAGAGCCACAAGATCGTGGCGGCGCGCATGTACGGCAATGTGCTGCTGATGGCCATCATCATCAACGGGCAGCGGACGAAGGCGCTGGATCTGGACTACGACCCGGCCATGCGCACGCTGAACTTTTCGCCGCCCGATGTGGAGATCGATCTGGGGCCATGAGAGTGGCAGGGCTGAAACTCCCCTCCCCACGTCTCGAATTCAGAACTGAGGCAGAAGCGGCGGAAGCTGTTCCGCGGGCTTTAAAGCCCTGTTGATTTTGCAGACTTTACGTACCGGCTAAAGCCCGTACCCTTCAAGTCCGAGAAACGATGATCTGAGTGAGACATACATCTAGTATTTTGACAGCGTAATTTCGTCGTTTCCCAGGTCTCAAAAGCGAGACCTGGGGCACCCGAACGCTTGTGGTTAAATTACGAATTCACCAGGTCAAGGTACTAGTGTTTAGACCGCATGAATTGGTCATTCATCGTGGACAAGCGCGGACGAGGACGTCCGCGCTACAGCCGGCCGGGAGGCCGGCGTTCCATTCATACAATGACCAAATCACGCGGTCACAGTACTAGTGGCGTTCCGAGAGGATGGTCGCCAATTCGGAGATTACCGCAAATCAAATGTAAGCGAGCGCAAAACAGTTCGCGCTCAATGGGAACGGGTGACCGGGCAGCGGGACGAAACCGCGCTCAAGCGAGGAGTTTGGCGGCTTCTTTGGCGAAGTAGGTGACGATGAAGTCAGCGCCGGCGCGGCGAATGCCGAGGAGCGATTCGAGCGTGGCGCGGTCGCGGTCGAGCCAGCCTTTCTCGAAGGCGGCCTGGAGCATGGAGTACTCGCCCGAGACCTGGTAGGCGCCGATGGGCACGCCGACCCGCTCGCGCGCCGCGCGGATCACGTCGAGATAGGGCATTGCCGGTTTCATGAGGATCATGTCGGCTCCCTCGGCGAGGTCCAGATCGATCTCGCGCATGGCCTCGCGCAGGTTGGCTCCGTCCATCTGGTAGCTCTTGCGGTCGCCGAACTGGGGCGTGGAGTCCGCGGCTTCACGAAATGGCCCGTAGAAGGCGGAGGCGAATTTGGAGGCGTAGCTGAGGATGGGCGTATCGTTCGATCCCGCCGCGTCGAGCGCTCTCCGGATGGCCGCGACGCGCCCGTCCATCATGTCGCTGGGAGCGACGACGTCGGCTCCGGCTTTGGCCTGGCTGACGGCGGTGCGGGCCAGCAGCTCGAGCGTCGGGTCGTTCGCGACCGTCCAGCCGTCCGCGGTTTCGACGATTCGGCCGCAGTGGCCGTGGCTGGTGTACTCGCACAGGCAGACGTCGGCGACAAGCACCAGCTTTTTGGACGCCGGTGAGGCTTTGAGCGCGCGCAACCCCTGCTGCACGATGCCGTTGTCCTCCCAGGCGCCGGTTCCTTCGTCGTCTTTGGCGTCAGGCAGGCCGAAGAGCAGGAGGCCCCCAACGCCCAGGCTCGCGGCCTGCTCGGCCTCGCGCACGGCCTCATCGACCGAGAGGTTGAAGACCCCCGGCATGGAGCTGACGGCGCGGCGTACGCCCTCGCCGGGACAGAGAAAGAGGGGGTAAATCAGGTCGCCGGGTTCGACGGAAGTTTCGCGCACCAGCGCCCGCAAGGACTCCGTGCGCCGCAGCCGGCGCATCCGCATTTCAGGGAAACTCATGCTTCGATTGTACCGCCGGGAGGCCGCTTCCTGGCGCCCGCTTCTGATGGGGTCGTGGGTCAGTTTGGAAGAAGATTCCCTCGGGGGCTAAAGCCCACGGATTTTTGCGGCAATTACGGCACGGCTAAAGCCGTGCCCTTTCAAAACCCCTCCACACCAGAAGCAAATTTGCCGTAAAGCCCGCCCTATTTTGTTGCATTTTCGGCACGACTGAAGCCGTGCCTTTTCAAAACGATGGTTTTTTCGCAGCCTGTGAAGCCGTGCCCTTTCAAAACCGCTTTACACCAAAAGCAAAACTGCCTTCAGAGCTGCTCGTAGAGGGTCGCGTTGCGGTAGCCCAGCAGCATGATCAGGGTCCAGATGCCCAGGGCGGTTCCGAAGGGAAACTTCAGCAGGCTCAGAAAAGCCATGGCGATGGTCGTGATCCGTCCCCACTGCGCGTGCTTCAGAAGGCCCCATCCGGCAGCCGCGGCAAGGCAAGTGCGGGCCACGAGAAAGACCCAGACAAAATGCAGGATCGCAGGCCCGAACCACTCCGGGGGAGGGGAACCGCCGGGCCATGGCCCGTGTCCCCATGGCCCGTGCATCCAGGGTCCGAAGTGTCCGGAAAGGAACGCATTCGCAAAACTCAGCGCGGCCACGCCCCAAAGCAGCGAGAGGCCGGCATAGACGAACCAGACCACGGCCAGCGCCTTCACCTTGCCCGCGTAGTTCTGGAGTTCAAACTCCAGGCCGGGGATGGGGGGGACCGGCGGCGCAGCCGGGCGGCCGCACTTCGAGCAAAAGCCCTGCGCTGGAGATAATTCCTGTCCGCATCCGCTGCAATACATGGCTGCCTCCGCGATGACCCTCTTGAGTTTACTACGCAATTCGAGGGCACGGCGTTCCCAGGAGCCGGGTATTCCCGGGGTGTTCCGGAGGCAGGTTTTGGGCAATTCCGCGCAAAAGTTTTTTCCCCGCAGGGAAATATTCTCACGTTTCGATCCCCGGCAACGATAAACAGGATGGGGGATGGTCCAGATGGCGACGCGTGCTACGGCGGAAAAGAGTGCTGACTCAGTTCAAAAGCAGGCGGGTGAACTCCGCTACGTGGCGCGCCAGCCGATTCTGGATCTGGGCGGCAAGGCGCATGGCTACGAATTGCTGTTCTGGAATGGACGCGAGCCGATTGCGCGTCCTCAGGGCGACATGGCGACCCGTACGATGCTCGACAATACGATCCTCTTCGGCCTGGAAAAGCTGTCGCGTGGGTTGCCGGCCTTTGTGAACTGCACCGCGGAGTCAGTGACCAGCGAGTGGGTGAAGGTATTGCCGCCGCGGATGACGGTCCTGGAGCTGTCAGCCGGCGAAGAGCCATCCGAGGGCCTGTTGACGGCCTGCCGCACGCTGAAGGCATCGGGCTTCCGGCTGGCCCTGGCCGGTTTCAGCGGAGAATCGGAGCGCGGACCGCTGACCGATCTGGCTGACTACATCAAGGTGGAAATCGACAAAGTCCGCGGCCCCGAGCGCCAGAAGATGCTGCGCGGGCTGCAGGGAGTGCAGGCTCGTCTGGTGGCGCAAAACGTGGAGACGCAGGAACAATACGGGATCGCCTGCAAGGATGGCTTCGAGCTGTTCCAGGGGTACTACTTCTGCCGTCCGGAGCCGCTCGATAGCCACAAGATTCCCGGCAACCGCCTGGTGCATCTGGAAATCATGGAGGATCTTCAAAACGATCCTGTGGATATGCGACGGCTGAGCCAGCTGGTGATGTGCGACGCGTCGCTGGCCTATCGGCTTCTCCGGCTGGTCAACTCGCCGGTTTGCGCCATGCGCCAGGAGGTCACCTCGATCCAGGCGGCGCTCATGCTGGTGGGCGAATCGGCCTTCCGGCGCATGGCCATGCTGGCCATCGCCACCGACTTCAGCACCGATCAGCCGGAGGAGATTCTGCGCATGGCTCTCGAACGGGGGCGCTTCTGCGAATTGACCGCCGGTCTGTTCGGACTGGCTCCGAGCGAGCAATATCTCATCGGCCTGGTCAGTTTGTTTCCGGCGATGCTGCGCATTCTGATGGAGGATCTTGTCCGGATGCTGCCTTTGCGCGTGGCGGCTCGCGAGGCTTTGCTGGGTGGGAATGCCTCGGAGGGCGTTCCGCTGCATTGGATCGTCTGCCAGGAGCACGGAGACTGGAAGGAGTGCGACGCAATCGTCCGCTCCAGCGGCCTGAACCACGAGCAACTCATGCACTGCCACGCCGACGCGGTCGCATGGGCGGAGGCGGCATTCAAATTCGGCTCTTGAGAAGCTCTTTGATGTCCACGTTGCGGGAAAAAGCGCACGGATCGCCGGGAAAAGCGCGCGGGTGTTTGCGCGGGCATCCCAAATCCGCCAAGATCGGGCATTGTCCGCATCATTCCCGGTTGCGCAGGAGACGGGGATGGAGACGGGGATGAAGAGCCGCTTCCGTACGATTTCCGGCGCTTGCGCAGAGGTTCGGGGAGCGATTCTCCGCGCAGGCGGCTGGATCGCCAAGACCGGTTGCCCGGTTTTGGCGAATCGCAAAGCGCGCAGGGATGTTTTTCCCCCGGAGGACGAAGGGCTGCTGAGGCGGCTTTCGTCCTCCCTTCTTTCCTTCCTGGTTCAGGCTGCCGTCTTCCTGGCTCAGGCCGCGGTCTTCCTGGCTCAGGCCGCGGTGAGCGTCTCGCTTTTGGAAGCGATGCACGCCAGCAGATTGTTCCAGGATTTGGCAAACGATTGGACGCCTTCTTCGAGCAACTGGGCGGCGACGGCGCCAGAGTCGATCCCGGCTTTGGCAAATTCCGCCAGCACTTCAGCGGCTGAAGCCGACGAGGATGCGCTCAGCTCGTCGTGAGTGGAGAGCGCCTTCAGAGTAGCCTCGGGCATGGTGTTGATGGTGAAGGGCAGGGCGAGCGCCTGAACGTACAGGACGGCGGAGGCGTTGGGGTCTTTGGTTCCGGTGCTGGCCCAGAGCAGCCGCTGAGCGCGGGCGCCCGAGTTGGCGATGCGCTGCCAGCGAGGCGAATCGAGCAGCGCCCGGTACTTTTCATACGTCTGCCCGGCGATGGCAATGCCGAGGCGATTGCGCAGGGCGTCCGGCGCCTTGGAGGCGACGGCGACATCCCAGCGGCTGACGAAGATCGAGGCCACGGAGCCGACATCGGGATTCAGCCCGGCCTCGATGCGCCGCTCGATGCCGCGCAGGTACGCATCGGCAGCCGCGGCGTACTGCTCCGCGGAAAACAGCAGGGTCACATTGACCGGCACGCCGGAGAAGATGGCCTCTTCGATGGCCGGGAGTCCCTCGCGGGTGCCGGGAATCTTGATGAACAGATTGGGCCTGTCCGCGCGCTTGTGCAGCGCCTTGGCGGCGGCGAGGGTTTCGGCGGTGTTGCGGGCCAGCAGGGGCGAAACCTCGAGCGACACCCAGCCATCCACGCCGTTGGTCCGGTCGAAGACGGGCCGGAAGAGGTCGGCGGCCCGGCGGAGGTCTTCGATTGCCAGATCGAAGAAAAGCGCCTCGCCCGACTTGCCCTCTTTCACCTTTCGGCCGATGGCGCCGTCGTAATCGGCGCTGTTCTTGATTGCCAGATCGAAGATGGTGGGGTTCGAGGTGAGCCCGGTGATCGACAGCTCCTCGATGTAGCGCTTGAGGGTGCCGCTGTCCAGCAGATCGCGCGTAATGTTATCGAGCCACAGGCTCTGGCCGAGGTCGTGAAGTTTCCGGGTTGCTTTCATCGTTTTTCTCCTGAAATGAACTGCGTTGGGCGGGTGTGGCCGGCTGTGCGCAGGTCAAACCCACACAGGCTTCGCCGGCCGGCGCAGGTTTGCCGGGCTCACCCGCGGGATGAATCGGTGCTGCCGGGGTTGTGCCAGCCGCCGCCGGTGGCAATGATCGCGGCGGCCTCTTTCGGTCCCCAACTGCCGCGTTTGTAAGGGCGAACCCGGGGATGGGTCTTGAGGACCGGGTCGACCACCGCCCAGGCCGACTCCACCGCGTCCTCGCGCGTGAAGAGGGCGCCGTTGCCGGCCATGGCGTCGCCCAATAGCCGCTCGTAAGGCGCTTCGGCTCCGGGCTGTTCTTCGAGCAGGTAGAGTTCCCGCTGTTCTCCGATGAATTCCTGCCCTGCAAGCTTGACGCGCGCCGCCAGGCCGACGGCCGAGTCCGGTGAGAGCCGGAAGCGCAGGTAGTTGGAGCGCCCATGGACCGTCTCCGCGTCGGCAAACAGCTTCTGCGGCGGCGGCTTCAGCTCCACCAGCACCTCGGTCGCGGTCAGGGGCAGATATTTGCCCGAGCGCAGGTACCATGGCACTCCGTCCCAGCGCCATGAGTCGATGAACAGCCGCAGGGCGCAGAAGGTCTCGACGTCGGAGCGACTGGCCACGTCCGGCTCATCCCGGTAGCCGGCGTACTGGCCGCGCACCAGGTCATCGGGGGCGAGCGGGCGCATGGCCTTGAAGACCTTGGCCTTCTCGTTGTGCACGGCTCCGAAGTCCCGGCTCGCGGGCGGCTCCATGGCCAGCAGCGCGACGATCTGGAAGAGGTGGTTCTGAATCACGTCGCGCAGGCAGCCGGCGGTTTCGTAAAACGCGCCGCGCTTCCCCACGCCGAAATTCTCCGAAAGCGTGATCTGCACGCTGGCCACGTAGTTGCGATTCCAGATCGGCTCCAGGAACGAGTTGGCGAAGCGGAAATAGAGAATGTTCATGATCGCCTCCTTGCCCAGGAAGTGATCGATGCGGAAGATGGAGTCTTCCGGGAAGATTTTGTGCGCCACTTCGTTGAGTTCGCGCGCCGAAGCCAGGTCGCGCCCAAAGGGCTTTTCGACGATGACGCGCGCGTTCGCGGCCAGCTTGGCTGCGCCCAGGCCTTCGATTACCGTTGCGAAGAGCGCGGGCGGAATGGCCAGATAGTGCGCCGGCCGCTTGGCACCGCCCAGCGCCGCTTTGATGGCGGTGAATGTCTGCGGGGCGGTATAGTCTCCGCTGACATAGCTGAGGAGGGAGAGAAACTGCTCCAGAGAGCGCCGGTTGTCGATTCCGCCCGAGCGCTTGATGCTGTCGATGACGCGCCGGTGCAGCCGCTCCAGAGACCACTTGGGGAAGGCGACGCCGATGACCGGAACCTTGAGGACGCCGCGCTTCACCATCGCATAGAGCGCGGGGAAGATCTTCTTGTGGGCCAGATCGCCGGTTACGCCGAACAGCACCAGCGCGTCCGAATGGGAGTTGTCCATCAGGAGCCTTTCTCTTCGGTTGTGGATTTTTCCTTATGGCCGCCAAACTGGAAACGAAGCGCGGAGAGCAGCTTGTCGGCGAAGTCGTCTTCGCCGCGCGAACTGAAACGCTCATAAAGCGCGGCGCTGAGCACGGGAGCCGGAACCGACTCGTCGATGGCGGCGGCAATCGTCCAGCGCCCCTCGCCCGAGTCCGATACCCGCCCGGAGAACTTTTCCAGGTTCGGGCTGTCCACGAGAGAGCGGGCGGCCAGGTCCAGCAGCCACGAGGAGATGACGCTGCCGCGCCGCCAGACCTCGGCGATGTCGGCCAGGTTCAGATCGTAGAGATAATGCTCCGGGTGGCGCAGCGGCGTGGTTTCGGCGTCCTCCGTGCGCTTGAGCTTGCCGGCGTTGGCGTGGCTCAAGATGTTCAGCCCCTCGGCATAGGAGGCCATGATGCCGTATTCGATGCCGTTGTGGACCATCTTGACAAAGTGGCCGGCGCCCGAGGGGCCGCAGTGCAGGTAGCCGTGCTCGGCTGTACCGCTCATCTTTTCCCGGCCGGGCGTGCGGGGCGCTGAATCGATGGTCGGGGCGAGAGCGGAAAAAATGGGATCGAGACGCTGGACGACCGCCGGATCGCCGCCGATCATCAGGCAGTAGCCGCGCTCGGATCCCCAGACCCCGCCGCTCGTCCCGGCGTCTATATAGTGAATGCCCTTCGGCTTCAGCTCGGCAGCGCGGCGGATATCGTCGTGGTAGTAGGAGTTGCCGCCGTCGATGATCACATCATCCTTTTTGAGGAACGGGATGAGTGTTTTCAGGGTCTCATCGACCACGGCGGCAGGCACCATCATCCAGAGGGCGCGGGGCGTGCGCAGCTTTGCGGCGAACTCTTCAAGCGAAGCCGCCCCCGTCGCGCCCTCATTTTCGAGCGCCTGAACCGCCTCCGGGTGAAGGTCGTATACGACGCATTGGTGGCCGGCGCGAAGAAGGCGGCGCACCATGTTGGTTCCCATCCGTCCCAGCCCGATCATGCCCAATTCCATTGCGGTCTTCCTTTCCTCACTATGCTACCCCGGCGCTTTTTCTTCGACCATCCCAGCGCGGCGACTGCGGCGGGCGCCTTCGGGGTATCTTCCCAGGTCTCCGACGGCATAAATTCGTTCCTTGCGATGGTCATTCCCAGGTCCCAAAATCGGGACCTGGGGCACCCCAAAGGTGGTACAAAATCAAGCGGTAAAAGACCGGGCAAGCCCTCCAATTGGACCGCCAGTGAACAAGCTCCCGTCGTGCCGTAACACAAATCCGGAGTTTTCCAACAAGATCCTGGACGCCAAACCAGTTCCCTTACCATTCGGACAAATAGCATCGGTTGCGCTGTCTATCCGCGTCTTGGCCGGGGAGAAAAAGAGAAGCGCCAGAACTCCACCTGTTCAGATGCAGAGGATGCGCGACGGACTCAGGAAGCAAGCCGAGAGCCAGCTAAGTTGTTTCTTTCTCGCTCCAGGGGAATCGGAGATTGAGCGCCCATGCTTCTGTCCTAGCACTACAGTTGTACTTGCCTTCTTTCGCAGAAGAAGGACCAAAGCCCGGGCCTGAAGGCCCCGGCAATTCGCGCTTTTTCCGGGAGCTGAAGCCCCCGGTTCCCTCCGGAAAAAGCGATCTACAACTGTAGGATTAGACGGTTGTGCTGGAGAAAAGCGATTTCTGCCGGTCACGGGCCGTTCATGGAGACTTTTTGATTTTTCCCCGTGGCCCGCTCAGTTTCCCCGCCGCGGAAGGAACTGCCGGAGCGCCGCGCGGTTCGTCCCCGCGGCTATCGCGCCCTGGCCGCTCTGGATGCAGCCGTTGTATCCTCAGCCCATGAGCGAGGACACTTCCCCCACTTCCTCCGGCGACCGCAACCTGCTGGGAAACTCGGCCAGCTCCTACCTGCGCTCGGCGCGCCACCAGCCGGTCGAGTGGCATCCGTGGAACGATGCGGCTTTTGCCCTGGCCGAGGCCGAAGACAAGCCCATTCTGCTGGATATCGGCGCCGTCTGGTGCCACTGGTGCCACGTGATGGACCGCGAGTCCTATGAAGACGCGGAGATTGCCGCGATCATCAACCGGCATTTTGTGGCCGTGAAGGTGGACCGCGACGAACGGCCGGATGTGGATGCGCGCTATCAGGCCGCGGTTTCGGCCATCAGCGGACAGGGCGGCTGGCCGCTGACGGCCTTTCTCACCCCCGACGGGCGTCCCTTTTACGGCGGCACCTATTTTCCCCGCAGCGACGGTTCTGGGCGGCCGGGCTTTGGGCGGGTGCTCGAAACCCTGGCCCAGGTTTGGCGGGAGCGGCGCGGGGATGCGCTGGAGGCAGCCGCGGGGGCGATGGCGGCCATCGAGGAAAACGAGTCGTTTTCAGGCCGCGGCGGGGAGCTGACGCTTGAGCTCGGGGACAAGATTGCCGCTTCGATCCTGGCGCAGTTCGATCCCCGCAACGGGGGCTTCGGCTCGCAGCCCAAATTTCCTCATCCGGCGGCGCTCGACCTGCTGCTGCAGATGGCCATGAACCGCGGCAACCCGCAGGCCGCGCAGGCTTTCTCGACGACTCTCGAGAAGATGGCGCGGGGAGGAGTCTGCGACCAACTGGCCGGAGGCTTCCACCGCTACAGCGTGGACGAGCGCTGGCGGGTGCCGCACTTCGAGAAGATGCTCTACGACAACACCGAGCTGCTGCGCAATTACCTGCACGGCTACAAGAGCCTGGGCCGCGAGGATTTTCGTCTTGTTGCCGGGGAGATCGTGGGCTGGCTGGAAGCGACGATGAGCGACCGCGATCGGGGCGGCTTTTATGCCTCGCAGGACGCCGACATCGACCTTGAGGACGACGGCGACTACTTTACCTGGACGCTGGCCGAGGCGCGCGAGGCGCTCTCTGCGGCGGGCTTCGCACAGGCGGAGCTCGAGGTTGCGCTGCGCTATTGGGGCATCGGCGAACAGGGCGATATGCGCCACAACCCGGCTAAAAACGTCCTTCACGTGGATCGGACCCTGGAAGAGATGGCGGGAGGGACGGGCCGGAGTCTGGACGATCTGCGCCGGCAGGTCGATTCGCTGCGCCGCGCTCTGTTGGCCGCGCGCTTTGAGCGGCCCACGCCGTTCATCGACCGCACGCTGTTTACCGGCTGGAACGCCATGGCGGTCTCGGCCTTCCTGGAGGCTGCGCGGGTACTGAAGATCGACTCGGCGCGGGAGCTGGCTCTCTGCACCTTGAACCGGCTGCTCAAGGAGGCCTGGGCTGGCGACCAGGCTGGCGACCAGGAGCTCCGTCACGTGATCGCTTATGGCGTCCAGCCGGGGGCCGGTGACGCCCCGCCGAGGAGTGGAGCGCAGCCTGCGGAGGACGTGCCGGGCACGCTCGACGACTATGCCTTCACCGTCCACGCCTGCATCGACGGCTGGTTTGCGACCGGCGAAATGAGCTTCTATCATGCGGCCGTCAAGCTGGCCGACGCGATGATCGCACGCTTTTACGACCGCAGTGCCGGTGCGTTCTACGATGCGGCCGTGCCTGCCGGCGACAGGCCGCCCCTGGGCGCGCTGACGGCCAGGCGGAAGCCGCTCCAGGATGCGCCCACCCCGGCCGGAAACCCCACTGCCGCCTCCGCCCTGCTGCGCCTGGAGGCTCTGAGCGGCCGCCGGGATTACCGCGAGATCGCCGCCGAGACGCTGGCCTCCTTTGCCGGAATTGTGGAGCATTTCGGCCTCTACGCCGGCAGCTACGGGCTGGCCCTGGAGCGGCTGCTGCTCGATCCCGTGCAAGTGGTGGTGGTCGGCTCCGGCGCCCAGGCGGAAAGCCTGGAAGCCATGGCGCTGGGCCGCTTTGCCGTCAACCGGACTGTCCTGTGCATCGCGCGGGAGAGGCTGGTTCCGGGCGGAATTCCGGAGGCGCTGGCCGAATTGCTTCTGGAAGCCCCGAAACCGGACGGCGCACAGGCGTGGGCCATGGTCTGCCGGGGACGCACCTGCCTGCCGCCGGTCACCGATGCCGAGGCGCTCGCCAGGGCATTGGACGAGCCGGTTTGAGGGTCGGAACTCAGTCGCTTTTCGCCGTGCGGAAGGATTAGAATCTGTAAAAAATAAGCAGGCCGCGAGAAAAAGGGAGAAATCGCCGTGAATCCCGCAGGAACAGCACGCCTCAGCGCCTGCCCGGATCGATCCAGGAATGCACTGACTCTGCTGGTTTTCTTCATGAATTGAAACCTGAACCCGCCGGCTGCGCAAGTTTTCCGCGGCCAGCGGAGCCTGAATCGAAAGTTTCACATTCCATGGAGTTTTTGCACGATCTGCCGATGAGACCACCAAGGGGCAATTGCCGACGCGACGATCCTGTGCAAAGGAAGGCATGGCAAGGTCTGGTTCAATTCGAGTTCTGGCCTTTTTGCTGGCGTTTTCGGCGGTTCTGAATGCGCAGCAGTATGTCTTTCGCGCCTTCCGCCAGGCCGAAGGGCTGAGGAACCTCGCGGTCAACGCGATGGCCATGGATAGCCAGGGGTTTCTCTGGCTGGCCACGGAGAACGGCGTCTTCCGCTTTTCCGGATCGAACTTCGAGCGCTATGGCTCCGAGCAGGGGATCGGCGAGCTGGATGCCATCGATCTATTGGCGGATCCAAACGGCACCATCTGGGTGGCCACCGAAGAAAATCTGTATCGATGGGACGGCCAGCGATTTTTCCCCGCCGGACGAGATGCGATCCATATTCTTGGTCAGCGGCAACTGGCTGTCGAAGATGCGCGCCACTTGCTGGTCGTCGATCATATGCGGCTTTACCGGCTGGAGCACGACACCGAGGGCCGGATGCTCTCCTATCGCCCCGTTTTTCCAGACAGCGTCGTAGCGGCCATGCCCGATCTGGCCAAGGTTTCCAGCCTCAGTGTGGTCGCCGGGCCGTCCAACGGCGAGCGCATCTGGGTGGGATGCGGCAGGAATCTTTATTCCTGGCATGAGAGCGAGACCAACGGACGCCTGCAAGCTTCCGGGTTCGGAGTGGACGCATGGGGCGGGGACAAGGGACTTCCCGGCGACCAGTGGGAGAACGTGGTGCGGGATCGATCGGGCACCTTCTGGGCTGCTGGCAGGCACCACGTAGCGGTCCTGCTGCCGGGGGCCACGCACTTTACCGATCGCTCCATTCCCGGCTCCGATCCGGACGGCACCTACGGCCACGCGCCGCTCCTTGAAGACCCGGAAGGCCGGATGCTGGCGCCCACAGAAGACGGAATTGCCCGCTGGAATGGAACCGGCTGGCGCATCATCGGCCGCGGCAACGGGTTGGAGTGCGACAGTCACATCACCAGCCTGGTCTTCGACGCGGCCGGCGACCTGTGGTTGTCCAGCCTCGGAGGCGGGCTCTACAACTGGGTGGGCTATGCGAATTGGGAAGGCTGGGGCGACAGGCAGGGCCTGCCATCATCGGTCGTCTGGACCACCGCCCTTTGGGGCGCGGCTCGCCTCTTCGTGGGAACTCAACACGGGTTTGCATGGATCGATCTGCGCGATGGTTCGGTCCATTCTCTGCCAGCCCGGCAGCGGTGGGCCTGCAGCCAGATGGCAGAAATCGGCTCTGATCGCGATGGCTCCTTGTGGGCCGCAACCCGTTCAGGCGACATCCTGCGCATTGATCCCAGAACGGGGCGTGCGGATCGGACGGCAAGGCTGCCGTCCGATGTCTCCAGCGGCTTCGAGGATTCCTCCGGGCGTCTGTTTATTGGCACACGGCAAGGTCTCTTTCTTCGCGACCCCGTCAGGGCCTATGGTAACGGCTTTTCGTCACCGGGCTGGAAGGCTGCTGCGACGCACTCCGTCCTGCGCCGAATCCCCGCCGTCACAGCGTTGACAGGGGATTCCGCTCGTGCTGTGGCAAGCTGTGAGTCGCCTGACGGAGCTGACTGGTTTGTGGCCGGAAGCCGGTTGCTGCGTCTCAAGGAAGGCCAATGGATTGCACCAGCGATTGAAGGAATGCCAGAGCAAAGCGGAAATCTGATTGCATTGTCCTGTGCCAAAGATGGAAGGCTGTGGATTGTCGACGCACAAGGAAGCACATGGCGGTTGTCGCCGAGCGGCGATCGGTTGCAAGCCTGGCAGTTGAAGCTGCCGCCCGAATTGAGTTCGCTCTTGCCCCTGGCCATCCTGGTCGACCGCCGCGGATGGGTTTGGCTGGGAACCGACCTGGGCCTGGTCGTTTGGAACGGCAAAAGCTGGCGTCATCTGACCCAGGAGAGCGGGCTGATCTGGAACGACATCAATCAGGGAGCAATGAGCGAGGCCCCGGACGGCTCGCTGTGGATTGGAACCAGCGGAGGTCTGGCTCACCTCCGGCATCCCGAGCGAGTCTTCGATTCGATTCCGCTGACCGTCTCGTTGACCCAGATTCAGCGCGGTGAGACAAGCTATATTGGTGCACAGCGGATCACGATGCCATGGGCTGGTCCGTCGCTGCGCTTCCAGGTCTCTTCGCCCACCATGCGCAATCGCAGCGAGCTGGTGCTGAAGGTCCAAATGGCGGGGCTGCAGCAGTGGACGGAAATCAAGGACGGCGTCGCAGCTTTTCCCCGGCTTTTTCCGGGGAAGTACACTTTCATGGCGATGGCCTGCAATCCGGGCCTGGATGCCTGTTCCGCCCCGGTGCAGGTTGGCGTCATAGTCCTGCTTCCCTGGTGGAGAAGCTACTGGTTCTATGGCTTGTGCACTTTGGTTTTGCTGTGTTTATTGATGGCGGCGGGACAGCTTCATGAGCGGCATCTGCGCGCGAGGAGCCGGCAACTGGAGAAGCTGGTGGAAGAGCGCACCCAGGAACTGGAGGCCAGCCGCGCGCAGTTGCACATTCAGGCGACCCACGATGGGCTGACCGGAATGTTGAATCGAACCGCCATCGTGCAGGCTCTCGACTCCGAGATGGACCGCGCCCGGCGCGAGAAGCGGGCGGTCGTCGTGGTACTGGTCGATCTGGACCACTTCAAGCGCATCAACGACAGCTACGGACACCTGGCCGGCGATGAGGCGCTGCGCTGGTTTGCCGCCGCGGTGGGAGGCGCCATTCGCGCCTATGACCATGCCGGCCGCTATGGCGGCGAGGAGTTCATGCTGATTCTGACCGAGGTTCCGCGCGAGGCCGCGGAGCAGAGATTGGCCA
>Ga0182030_10011880_pt1 | contig 17525 bp, 17 predicted proteins | sample 812S3MmetaG_FD_121299 | JGI IMG/M metagenome (GOLD analysis project Ga0182030, IMG submission 121299) | Permafrost microbial communities from Stordalen Mire, Sweden - 812S3M metaG (Illumina Assembly) | ecosystem: Environmental > Terrestrial > Soil > Wetlands > Permafrost | place: Sweden...
AAATGCAGGCTCGACGAATACTCCATCAGGGCGTCAGCCGTACCCTGGCCCAGCCTTCCGTGCCACAGGGTCATCAGGTCGGACCGCCTCCCCCACGACCCTCCTGGACCGCCGACCAGGTGGCCACGCCCAGCCCCCATAACCGGACGAAGCCCGCGGCGTCTTCGTGGTGGAAGGTGTCCGTCGAGTCGTAGGTGGCCAGGCCGTGGTCGTAGAGGCTCACCGGGCTGCGCCGGCCCACCACCCAGCACCGACCGGTGTCGAGGGCCAGGCGGACCTCGCCGGTGACATGCTTCTGGGACTCCAGGAAGAAGGCGTCCAGCGCCTGCTTGAGCGGTGAGAACCACAGTCCGTCGTAGACCAGCTCCGACCAGCGGGGCTCCAGCCGGGCCTTCTCGTGGTGGAGGTCTCGCTCCAGGGTCAGGTCCTCGAGGTCGGAGTGGGCCAAGAGGAGGGCCAGGGCCCCGGGGCATTCGTACGTCTCCCGGCTCTTGATCCCCACCCGCCGGTTCTCGACCATGTCCAGCCGCCCGAACCCGTACGAGCCGACGATCCGGTTGACCTCGGCAATGAGGGGCTCGGCTCCCATCGGGCTCCCGTTGACCGTCACCGGCACCCCGGACTCGAATCCGATGATCAGTTCCGTGGGCTCCGTCGCCGTGGGCCGGGTCATGGTGTACACGTCCTCGGGGGGCTTGTTCCAGGGGTCCTCGATCACCCCGCACTCAATGGCCTTGCCCCACAGGTTCTCGTCGATGGAGTACAGCTTCTCCTTGGTCACCGAAAGCGGGATGCCCCAGGTGGCCGCGTACTCGATGCAGTCCTCACGGGACAGCCCCCACAGCCGGGCCGGGGCGATGACCTCGAGGTCGGGGGCCAGGGCCCGGGTGCCCACCTCGAAGCGCACCTGATCGTTGCCCTTGCCGGTGCATCCGTGGGCCACCGCCCCGGCCCCGTGCTTGCGGGCCTGATCGACCAGGTGCTTCACGATGACTGGACGGGACAGCGCCGACACCAGGGGGTACTTCCCCTCGTACTTGGCGTTGGCCAGCAGCGCCGGTATGCAGAACTCCTCGGCCATCTCCACCCGGGCATCGATCACCACGGCCTCGACGGCTCCGGCGGCCAGGGCCTTGGCCCGGATGGCGTCCCAGTCCTCCCCGCCCGACTCGGAGGCCTGCCCGACATCGACGGCCACCGCCACCACTTCGACATCCTTGTTCTCGATGAGCCAGCGGACGGCCACCGAGGTGTCCAATCCTCCGCTGTAGGCCAGTACGACTCGCTTCTTCATGATCGACCCCTTGTCGGTGATGCCTTCGGCTGGTTGCGCACCCTCGGTTGACCGGATGCTTTCGAACTGTTGGACGCCTTCGAACTGTTGGACGTCTTCGCGCTGCTGGGCGCCTTGGCACGGACCGGCGCTTTGGACCGGCCCGCCGGCGCCACCTTGACCCTCCCGGGGCGGATGGGGTCCAGGCCGGCCACCACGGCCAGCCGCTCGCCCACCGCGGCCCCGCCGGAAGTTTCGGACGCCACCACCAGGACCGTGTCGTCCCCGGCCACCGTGCCGATCACGCCGGGGAAGCCACTGCGGTCGAGCGCCGATCCCACCACATGGGCCGAGCCGGGCGGCGTCCGGAGCACCACCAGGTTGCCGGAGTAGTCGGCCTCGACCACCCACTCGCCGAGCACCCGCCGCAGATGGTCCTCGGGGGCCACCTGATGGGAGGGCAGCTCGGGCAAGGCATAGGCCGTCTCCCCGCCGGGGAGTCGGACCTTGAGGGCCCCGAGTTCTTCGAGATCGCGCGACACGGTGGTCTGGGTGGCTTCGATCCCTTCGGCTCCCAGGAGGTCCACCAGGTGGGCCTGGCTGCCCACGGCCTTGGTCTCCAAGAGCCGGGCGATGCGGTGCTGCCTCTGGTTCTTGGTCATAGCGGTGCCCCGCTCACGATGGGGTCTCCCCCGCTGCCGTGAACCTCATGACCCAGGCCAGCAGCCCCCGCATGGCGTGCATCCGGTTGACGGCCTGGAGCCACACCACGCTCTGCGGGCCGTCCACCACGCCGGCACTGATCTCCTCGCCCCGGTGGGCGGGTAGGCGGTGGAGCACCACGGCATCGTCGGCTGCGTGCGAGACCAGGGCCTCGTTCACCTGATATCCGGCGAAGGATTCCCGGCGGAGCCGGGCCTCTTCCTCCTGGCCCATCGACGTCCACACATCGGTGTAGACGGCGTCCACGCCTTCGACCGCCTCCACGGGGTCCGAAGTCACCACCAGGCTCCCGCCGAAGGACTCCACCAACTCGACCTCTTCGAGGGTCGGTCCGTACCCGTCGGGAGAGGCCACCCGGGTGGCGATGCCCGACATCGAGGCGGCCAGGGCCAGCGACCTCCAGACGTTGTTGGCATCGCCGACATAACCGATGGTGCGCTGACGGATGGTCTTCACCCCGAATACGTCACCCAGCGTCAGCAGATCGGCCAGGGCCTGGCACGGGTGGGCCCGGTCGGACAGCAGATTGATCACCGGCACCCCGGCCCCGGCCTCGTCCAGGGCGTCCGCCATACTCAGCAGCGAGGTGTGGTGGAATACCCGTGCGCCCACCACCGAGTGGTAACAGGCCAGGGTGCGGACCACGTCCGCCGCCGACTCACGCACGTCCAGCCCCACCTCGGACCCCTGGATGTACACGGGATGGGCCCCCAGGGCCACGGCGGCCATCTCCGAACTGTTGCGGGTGCGGTTGGAGGGCTTCTCGAACAGCAGCGCCACCCCTTGACCCTGGAGGGCGGCGGCGAGCTCTGCCGGGTCGCGTCTCGACAGGGCCAGCACGTCGGCCAGCCCGGCGACCCCGAGGTCGTCCACATCGAGGACGTGCCGAGCAGGCACACCACCACCCGGTGCGTGTGGCCACCGGGTGGTCACGAGACGGTCCGGTCGGCGCCGGCGTCATCGGCCACTGTGTCGGCGAGTGTGTCGGCGAGTGTGTCGGCCAGCACTCCGGCCAGAGTGGCCACGGCCTGGTCGATCTCGGGGTCCGAGACCAGCAGCGACGGTGCGAATCGCAGGACGTCGGCGGCCGGGGCGTTGCACACCAGGCCGGCTCCGAGGGCCCGACGACACGCTTGGGACGCCCAAGGTCCGTTGAGCACCGCGGCCAACAGCAGCCCCTCGCCCCGCACCGAGGTCACCCCGGGCAGGGTCTCCAGCCCGGCCCGCAGTCGGGCCCCGGCCGACCGGGCCCGCTCCGGCACCCCTTCGGATTCCATGACCGCCAGGGTGGCCCGGGCCGCCGACATGGCCAGGGGCTGGCCCCCGAACGTGCTGCCGTGGTCGCCGGGCACGAAGGCCGCCGCCACTTCGGCCCGGGCCCAGCAGGCGCCGACCGGCATGCCGTTGCCCAGGGCCTTGGCCATGGTGACGACATCGGGCTCCACCCCCAGGTGCTGGAAGCCGAACCATCGCCCGGTGCGGCCCAGGCCGGTCTGCACCTCGTCCACCATCAGCAAGATGTTCCGGTCGCTGCACAGCTGGCGCAGGCCGACCAGGTAGTCCGATGACGGCACCACCACGCCGGCCTCGCCCAGCACCGGCTCCACCAGGACCGCGGCTACCCGTGACGGGTCACAGGCCTGGTCCATGGCGTCCAGGTCGTCGAAGGGGACGTGGTCGAAGCCCTCGGGGAGTGGCAGGAAGGCCCGCTGCTTCTCGGGCTGCCCGGTGGCTGCCAACGTGGCCAGGGTGCGTCCGTGGAAGGCCTCCCAGGTGCTCACCACGGCGTACCGACCGGGGCCGGCCCACCGGCGGGCCAGCTTGAGGGCGCACTCGTTGGCCTCGGCGCCAGAGTTGCCGAAGAACACCTGGCCCCCGGCCCGTTCGGTGCCACCGCCGATGAGCCGGTCGAGGGTCACCGCTACCTCCGGCCCCACCGTGTTGCCGAACAGGTTCGACACGTGGCAAAGAGTCCGGGCCTGCTCAGCGATGGCGGCGGCCACAGCCGGGTGGGCGTGGCCCAGGGAGGTTACGGCCAGGCCCGACAGGAAATCGAGATACTGCTTCCCGTCGGTGTCGTACAGCACCGACCCCTGGCCACGCACGAAGGTGACCGGGGGTTCGGCGTAGTTGTGCATGAGGGCCGACCGGTCCACCGTGGACGCTGAGGACGCCGGGACGCCGGCCTTGGTGCCCGAAGTCGGTGTCGGAGTCGGGGTCCCGGTCATCCGGCCGCCCCCACCATGGTGCCGACCCCTTCGTCGGTGAAGACCTCCAACAGCAGGGCGTGCGGGGTACGCCCGTCGAGGATGTGGGCGTGACCCACACCCGACCGCACGGCGCGGGCGCATGCCTCGAGCTTGGGGATCATCCCCCCGGTGGCCGCGCCCGATGCCACCAGCGCATCGAGCTCATCCACGGTGGCCTGGTGGATCAGGGTCGACGGGTCGTCCGGCACGGCCCGCAGCCCGGAGACGTCGGTGAGGAACACCAGCTTCTCGGCTTCGAGCGCCGTGGCCAGCGCCCCCGCCGCCGTATCGGCGTTGATGTTGAAGGCCTGGCCCGAGTGGTCGGTGCCGATGGTCGCCACCACCGGGATCAGGCCTTGGGCCAACAGCTGGTGGACGATGACCGGGTCGACGTGGACCACGTCGCCCACGTAGCCGAGCGCTTCGGAGCGGGCGATGGCCGTGATCAGGTTGGCGTCCTCCCCTGACAGCCCCACCGCCAGTGCCCCGTGCACGTTGATGGAGCTCACGATGTCGCGGTTTACCTTGCCGACCAGGACCATGCGCACCAGGTCGATGGTGTCGGCATCGGTGACCCGAAAGCCGTCCAGGAATTCCACCTCCTTGCCCACCCGACCCATGAGCGCCCCGATCTGCGGTCCCCCACCGTGTACCACCACCGGGAGCATGCCCACCGACCGCATGAGGACGATGTCTTCGGCGAAAGAGGCCAGAGCCGAGGCCTCGTCGACGGCGTCCTCCCCCGGCTTGGAGCTCAGCACGTTGCCGCCGTACTTGACCACCACCACCTTGCCCCAGAACCTGCGGATATACGGCAACGACTCCACCAATACCGAGGCCTTGTCCCCCGGCGCCAATGGGTCTCCCCCGGGCGGACCGGTCAGGAAGGAGTCGATCGGAGTCGCGGCCGGCCCGGTCACGAGGTGGTCCGGTTCTCGTCGATGTACCCGTAGCCCAGGTCCACCCCCATGACCACGCCGTCACCGTCGGCCAGACCCAGACTGCAGTGGATGTCGATCAACGGGCCGGCCAGATGCTCGGCCACCGCGGCCGAGTCATGGTCGGCGGCGATCCCTCCCCGACACACGGTGGTCCCCCCGTACTCGATGGCCAGCCGGTCCATCTCGAAGTCCACCCCGGCCGATCCGAGGTCGCTGGCCACCCGGCCCCAGTAGGGGTCGGCGCCGTTGAGCGAGCACTTGACCAGTAGGGAGTCCGCCACCTTGCGGGCGGCCTGATGGGCCTCGCCGTCCGACCGGGCGCCGGTCACCCGGACCTGGACGATCTTCGACGCCCCTTCGGCATCGGCCAGCATCTTGCCGGCCAGCGTGGTGCAGGCCTCGGTGACCGCATCGACCACCACGTTGGGATCGACCACCCCGGCCCGGCCCGAGGCCATGAGGATGACGGTGTCGTTGGTGGAGGTGCAGCCGTCCACCGACATCGAGTTGAACGAGTCCCGCACGGCGATCCTCAACAGGTCGGCCAAGGGGCCCGGTTCGATTTCGGCGTCGGTGGTGAGGAAGGCCAACATCGTCGCCATGTCGGGGGCCAGCATGCCGGCGCCCTTGGCCATGCCGGCCACCGTGAAGGTGGGGTATTCGACGAGGACCTCTTTGCGACCGGAGTCGGTGGTGAGAATGGCGGTGGCGGCGTCCTCGGCCGACCGGGTCGATCCGGACCGGGTGGCCACCAGGGCCGGTATCCCCTCCTCGATAGGACCCATCGGCAAGGGAATGCCGATGAGGCCGGTCGAACAGACCAGGATGCGCTCGGCGGCTACGCCCAGGCCGGCGGCGGCGAACTCGCACATACGGAGGGCGTCGGCCCGGCCCCGGGCGCCGGTGGCGGCATTGGCGTTACCGCTGCTGACCACGAACCCCGACGCCAGGCCTCCGCCCGCTTCCAGATGGGCCCGGCTCACCTGGACCGGTGCGGCCGCGGCCCGGTTGGAGGTGAAGGTGGCCGCGGTCGGAACCGGCACACCGTCGGTGGTGGCCACCAGAGCCAGGTCGAAAGCCCCGGACGCCTTGATCCCCGAAGCCAGGCCGGCGGCGGTGAACCCAGCTGGGGCGGTGATGCTCACGGGTACACCCCCGCCATGGGAAGCCCGGCCACCTCGTCCACCCCGAGGGCCAGGTTGGCGCACTGGACCGCTTGACCCGCGGCCCCTTTGACCAGGTTGTCGAGGGCCCCCATGGCCATCACCCATCCGGTCCGCGCATCCACCCGGGCCGTGACGTGGACGCAGTTGGAGCCACTGGTGGCCTTGGTCGAGGGAGGCTCGTCGGTGACCACCACGAAGGGCTCGTGGTCATACGCCTCGTGGAGGACTCCCAGGGCGTCGGTGGTGGTGGGGCCGGACGCTCCGCCCCGGGCGTCGGGTGGGCGTCCGTAACAGGTGGCCAGGATGCCCCGGGCCATGGGGGCCAGGTGCGGCGTGAACAGCACCGGGGCGCCGAGGCCTTGCTCCATCTCCGGGGTGTGGCGGTGGTCGAGCAGCCCGTAGGCCACGAAGTCCTCGTCCACGGCGCCGAAGTGGAGCCGCTCCGAGGCCGCCCGCCCGGCCCCCGACACCCCGCTGGCCGCGTCCACGATGAGCGGGGGTGCCGAGGAGCTTGCACCGGCGATGAGCCCGGCCCGGATCAGGGGCCGCAGCGCCAGGATGGCTGCGGTGGGAAAGCAGCCCGGTGCGGCGATGAGACGGGCGCCCCGCAGCTCGTCCCGGAACACCTCGGGAAGCCCGTAGACGAACCGTTCCAAGAGCTCGGGTGCAGTGTGGTCCTCGTGATACCAGATGGGATAGAGGTCCGGGTCGTGCAGTCGGAAGTCGGCGGCCAGATCGACGATGACGCCCACCGCCGGCAGCAGCTCGGGGACCAGGTGTTGGGACCGGCCATGGGGAAGGGCCAGGAATACCACGTCGAGGCCGTCGAGCTCGGAGGCCTCGGTGGGCGCGTACTCGAGGGTCGGGTAGGCGCCGGCCAGCGAGGGCGTGTGGTGGGCCACCCGGCTCCCGGCGTTCTCCCCGGCGGTGGCCACCACCACCTCGAGATCCGGGTGGGCGGCACACAGCCGGAGCAGCTCGACGCCGGCATACCCGGACGCCCCCACCACCCCGACCTTCATCCCTGCTCGCTCATCCCGGGCTCTCCGTCCCTGTCGTGGTCAACTGTCGTGGTCAACTGTGGTGGCCCGTCCGGTGGTGGCCCGTCCAGCGCCCGTCCGGTGGTGGCCGTCCGCGGGCGGTGCCGCTGGTCCTGCAAGTATATTCACATTTCTGCATGGATATGCAACCAAAGGGCATCGACTCCAACCCTTGACCCGGGGAGCGGCCCTGGGTACCTTCACTCCAGCGCCTGTCGTCGTATCCCGATTCGCCGGTCACCGGGAGACAGCCCGCTCGAGCGGCCCCACTGGATCAATCCCGGGAGCACCGCTATGCCCTACCCCCACGCGGGACCATCTGTACCCGCCGATCAAACCCTGGACGATGAGGTCGGCGACGCCTTCCTCGACGCCCTGGTCGCCCACCTGCCCGAATTCCTGCCCAAATTCAGGGAGCTGGTGAGAGCCGCCGACGACGATCCCGGAGATGTGGTCATCCTGTTGGAGCTGGCCGACTTCGTGGGCGAGCATCTGGCCACCAGCGAGGAGCGGCCCACGGCGCTGGAGCGGGCTCTTGGGCTGATCGAGACCCTCATCGACTGCTCCGAAGATCCCGATGACACCGCCGACCTGGTGGGCATGGCGTTCTTCGACTCCTTCTCACCAGTGGACCGTGAGCGTCTGACACCGTGGCTCGGTCCCCGTTCACTCCTCGCTCTGGAAGCCCTCGACACCTCCTGGGAGTAGGGGCCGGGTCACCCTGTCAGAGCGGGTCGGTGGTGCGCCGGGGTCGGCCGGTCGGCCGGGTCAACCGGGTCAACCGGGTCAACCGGAGCGGGCCACCCCGGCACTGCTGCACACTGATCCTGGAGGAATGACCAGACCGTCTGCCCGCACGCCGACCGTGCCCCGCCCGACATCAGCCAGAGAGAGATCCAGCATCTGTTTGGCGTTGTTGCTCGTCTCCGTGATGAACATCATGGTTACCGCACCGTGGTGGAACATCGTGCCGCCGCCCACTTGAGGAAGTCCGCTCTCGGGGTGCGCCTTGAACTCGCCGGTGACTTTGGCCAGGGACCCCGGCACCTTCCAATAGCGGGTGGCGTCAACCAGAGGATCACAGGCCGGCACCACCGCGGGTTTGGCAAACACCGGTCCGATCAGGGCTCGCACCCGGACGGTATGGGCCGGTACCACGACCCTGGCCACGATCAGGGCCGCTTCCCGCTGCGATGGCGAGGTTGTTCCGGCCGGGCCTACCAGTGACCGGGCTCCGGTCGGGGTGGCCCAGGCCGGCCCGCCCACACTCAGCCCCAGACACACCAGTGCCGCACCAGCCACTGCCGTTCTTGTCAGCTTCGGGAGGGTCCGCCTACCAACCATGGGAGCGGGTATCGCACGGTCCAGCCCCGCCGGCGATGGACCCGGCCCCAGAGCCATAGGGTGACCCCATGCAGCTGGCCGTGGTCGGGATGGGCAACATGGGGCGGTCCTTCGCAGCCCTGGCACTGGAGCGGGGCCACCGGGTCACGGTGTGGAACCGCTCGCCCGGCAAATGCGGGGAGCTGGTGGCCCGTGGTGCCGTCGAGGCCCGCTCGCTGGAGCAGTGCGCGGCGGAGACCGACGTGGTGCTGGTGGTGCTGGCCGATGACGCCGCGCTCCTCGAAGTGTGCACCGGGCAGAACGGGCTGCTGGCATCGCTCGGGCCATCGACGGTGCTGGCCAACGTCAGCACGGTGGCGCCGGCCACCATCCGGGAGCTGGCCCAGGCCGGTCCGGACGACCGGGTCCTCGACGCCCCGGTGATGGGATCACCGGAGAACGTGGCCAACGGCTTCGCCCGCTTTCTGCTGGGCGGCCCGTCGTCGACCATCACCTCCCACGAGGTGCTGTGGAACGAACTGGGGTCCGGGTACATCCACTGTGGCCCGGTCGGCAGTGCGGCCACCATGAAGGTCATCGCCAACCTGGTCCTGATCACCGGGGTGACGGCGCTGGCCGAGGCCATTGCCACGGCCCGGGCGCAAGGCCTCCCCGACCAGCTGTTGTCGGAGTTCTTCGCCGGCAGTCCGCTGGTCAGCGCGGCTACCAGCCTCCGGCTGGGCAGCGTGCTGGACGGGGCCCACCCGGGATGGTTCTCGCCGGCCCTGGCTCGCAAGGATGTCCGGCTGGCCGTGGGACTCGCCGAGGAAGCCGGTGTCGACGTCCGGATAGGCCCGGCCACCGACGCCCTCCTGACCACCGTGGTCGACAGTGGTGCGGAGTGGCCGGATTTCTCCGCGGTCATCGAAGCCCTGTCCTGAGCCCGGCGGCCGGCCGGGACACCTCGTCGACCCAGCCCTCACGGCCGAACGGCTACGACCCCGAGAAGATCCAGCGGGTGGCTCCACCAGGCTCGACGGTGGCCACAGCCGTAGCCCGACGGAGCGTGATCCGGTACACGGCCCAAGGCGGCGGCCCGGCGGACGGGGCGCTGTACTCGGCGGTGAGGGCCCGGCCGCTTTCGTCCACCCGGGCCGGCCACCCTTGAGCGTTCCAGTGGGAAGCCATGGCCTCCACCGTGGGGGGATCGGTGACGGGGTGGGCCTCACCTTCGACCACCAGATCGAACTGGTCGGTGGCCAGGCTGAGCGTGCAGCGGGGATCGCGGGACACGTTCCGCGCCTTGCGGGTGTGCTCACCGGTCTCGAACCAGAACGTTCCGTCCACCCACAGGGCCCCGACCCCAGTCACATGCGGGCTCCCGTCCTCATTGATGGTGGCCAACCAACAGGTGTGCCGGTTGGGTCCCCCGGTCCCTGGCGCCTGGGTGGCGCCCCGCTCGAGCCGGGACTCAACCCGGCCCCACTCCACGACGGGCAGTTGGTAGAGGTCCGCCAGGTTGATGGTCTCCATGACGGATAGACGGTCGGGCGGCCGGGTATTCATCGGTCCCTCACGTTACCGTCCGGGGGCATCGCCGACCCCGGCAATCGGGCCATGGGCCCGGCGGTCGGCTCAGCGGAGCTGCGCCCCGTGCGCTTCCACGACGGCGTCGATACAGGCTGAACGCAGCTGCCCGATCTCCTCGTCGTCCAGCGTGTGGTCCAGGGCGCTGAAGCGGAGCCGGAAGGCCAGGCTGCGCGACCCCGCCGGCAACGACGGGCCCCGGTACACGTCGAACAGGGCCACCGACTCCAGCCGGTCCCCACCGGCGCGGCGCAGCGTCCGTTCCACCGACCCGGCGGAGTCCGACTCCTTGACCACGAAAGCCAGATCGATGTCGGACGACGGGAACCGGGTAACCGGCTGGGCCTCTTCGGACCGGCGGGCCACCCGCTCCCCGTCCAGGAGGATGTCGAGATCCAGGTCGATCCATCCCAACCGTCGTGGGCGTCCGTCCGGATTGAACAGGCCGAACTCCCCCACCAGGGTCGGGTGGAGCTCACCGATGACGCCGATCACCGTCGGGGTGGCGCTATTCGCCCCGGGGCTCATCACCGCGGCCGACCGGTGCGGATGAACGGCGCCGGCCACCACGCCGGCCTCCGACGGGTCACCCAACTCCCACTCGGCGATCCGGAAGGCGTCGGCGATGGTCCGCCAGGCCGCCACCGCCGTCCAGGCATCGTCGCCCTCTCCGGCAAAGACCGCACTCAGACGCTCCGGGGCGTCAGCCGGCGGCCGGCCCCCCTCCTCGCCGGCCGGATCCCCGCTCAGCCAGAACACACTGCCCACCTCGAACAGTCGCACATCGCCCAGCCGGCGCTCGGTGTTGTGGAGAACCGCCCGGACCAACCCCGGGGCCATCGAGGCCCGAAGGAAGCGCTCCGACTCCACCAGCGGGTTGGTCACCTCCACGTAGGGCGGTTCGCATCCCGCCGTCATCTGGTCATCCTGGGTGACGAAAGTGGCGGTCCACGCCTCGTGACATCCGATGCCGCACAGAATGTCCTTCATCAGGCGACGCTGGTGCTGGAACCCGGTGAGCCGTCCCGGCTCGGGCCACGACGGCATCCGGCGGGCGATCCTCGAGTAGCTGAAGGTTCGAGCCACCTCTTCGGCGATGTCGGCCTCACCCATGGGGGCCGGACGGATGTCGGGTCGGAAAGTGGGCACGGTCACCCGCACCGGAGCCCGTTCCCCCTCTCCTTCAAGGACCGAAACCATGCCCAGCGGGGCCAACAGGTCGGCGATGGTGTGCGACGAGAGCTCGGTGCCCAACAGATCGTTGACCATGGACGGACGCACGGTGAGCTCGATCGGTGCCGGAACCTCGCCCCGGATGTCGATCACCCCGGCAGCCACGGTCATGGCCGGACCGGCGGTGAGAGCCAACAACTCACAGAACCGGTCGCCGGCCCGGTCGATCCCCTCGGGATCACAGCCCCGTTCGAACCGGGCCGAGGCCTCCGTCCGCAAGCCGAGTCGCTTGGAGGTGCGGGCGATGGCCATGGGAACGAAGTAGGCCGCCTCGAGCAGCACCCGGGAGGTGGTGTCGCCGATCTCCGAGGAGGCGCCGCCCATCACGCCACCGATGCCCACCGGCGTGCGCTCCGCATCGCAGATCAAGCAGTCCTCGCCGGTATCCCCGAGCCCGGGACCGGGCCGTCCCAGCTGGCGCTGGACTCCGTCCAACGTCACCAGGGTCTCGCCGGGAGTGGCCCGGCGCACCACCAGGCCGTGTCCGGGCAGGCGGTCCAGGTCGTAAGGGTGGGTGGGCTGACCCAGTTCGAGCATCACGTAGTTGGACGCGTCCACCACGTTGTTGATCGGCCTCATCCCGGCCTTGGTCAACCGGCCGGCCAGCCACTGGGGCGATGGTGCCACCTCGATGCCGGTGATGGCCCGGGCCTGGAAGCGGGGGCACAGCTCCAGGTCCTCGACCTGCACCGTGGCCAGCGTGTCGATGGGAGGGCCGGTCGGAGGCGGCCCGTCAGGAGCCCGGCTGTCAGAACCCCGGCCGGCGGGCACCGAGACGGCCGGGCCCGACGACACCACCGGCAGCAACGCAACAGTGGCGGGGATGGCGAAGGGCAATCCCAGGCGGGCCGCCAGGTCGCGGGCCACTCCGGCCACGCTCCAGGCATCGGGACGGTTGGCCTCGACGGCGATGTCGAAGATCACGTCGGGCTCGATGCCCAGGGCCTCGGTGAGGGCCTGGCCCACCCGGGCCCCGTCCACGTCGTTGAGCCGCAGGATCCCCTCGTGGTCCTCCGAGAGCTGGAGCTCCCGCCCCGAGCAGAGCATCCCGTTGGAGACCACCCCCTTCATCTTCCGGCGACCGATGGCGAATCCTCCGGGTAGCACCGCCCCGACCGGGGCCAACGGGACCAGGTCGCCGACCTCGAAGTTCCAGGCCCCGCACACCACCTCGACCGGCCCATCCCCGGCGTCGACCACCACCTTGCGGATCCGGTCGGCCCCCTCGATGGGGCTGATCTCCTCCACGCCGACCACCACCACGTCGCCGAGTCCCTCGCCCACCACCTCGGTCTCCTCCACCACCAGCCCGAGGTCGTCGAGGGCCGCGGCCAGCTCAGCCGGCTCCCCTACGAAGGGGGCGAAGTCTCGAAGCCATGACAGGGGTACGCGCACGGAGATCCCTTCAGTGCCGGCGCATCAGAATTGGCGCAGGAAGCGGAGGTCGTTTTCGTTGAGGGCCCGCATGTCGGCGATCTGATGGCGCATCTGCGCACATCGATCGATCCCGAAGCCGAAGGCGAAACCGCTCCACTCCTCGGGATCGATCCCTACGGCGGCGAACACCGCGGGATCCAACATGCCGCAGCCCCCGAGCTCGATCCATCCGGTCTGGGAGCAGGTGCGACAGCCCTCCCCATGGCAGATGGTGCAGGTCACCTCGTACTCCGCCGACGGCTCGGTGAACGGGAAGTACGCCGGCCGCAGCCGCGAGTGGATGTCGGGACCGAAGTAGGCCGTGGTGAACACCTCGATGGTCCCGGCCAGATCGGCGAAGCTGATCCCCCGGTCAACCACCAGGCCCTCGATCTGATGGAACACCGCCAGGTGACGGGCGTCAGGGGTGTCCCGCCGGTAGCAACGCCCGGGCATCACCGCATGGATGGGCAGCGTGTCGTGGGCCACCGCATCCTCCATGAGGTGGATCTGTACCGGAGAGGTATGGGTGCGCAACATGGTCGACTCCGGCGCCCCCAGGTCCAGGTAGAAGGTGTCCCACATGCTCCGGGCCGGATGGGCCGGTGGAATGTTGAGGGCGCCGAAGTTGTACCAGTCGCTCTCGATCTCGGGGCCCTCGGCCACCTCGAACCCCATCCCGACGAAGACGTCCTCCAGGGCATCCCTGGTCAGTGAGACCAGGGACAGGTGGCCGCGTTCCGCCGGGGCCGGGATCGAACCGGGGATGTACTCGCTGAGGTCGATCCGGCTGCCGGCCAGCTCGGTCGCCAGCTCTTCAGCGGCGATCTCCGACCGTCGGGCGTCCAGGAGCGCCTCGATGGTGGAGCGGACGTCGTGCAGCTGCTTCCCGAGCTCCCGCCGGGCATCCGGATCCAGCGCACCCATGCGGCGCGAGGCCTGGGCCAGCGGCGACTTCTTACCCGAGACCTCCGCCGTCACCTGGCGGATGTCCTCGGTGGTGCGGGCATCGTGGATGGCGGCGATGGCCTGGTCCTTGATGGCGTCGAGGTCCGGGGTCCCCGAATCGGGGGCATCGCCCATCAGTCGCCACCTCCCTCGGATCCGCCGGATCCGAGGGATCCGCCGTCAAGCCCACGCTCTGTTCTGCCAGATATCTGGCGGGAACGAACCGGGGCACCAGGCATGCCGGGCATCGTAGGACCAGGAGCGTTCGGGGCGGCGGAAGCCGGGGTGGCGGCAGTGGCCACGCCTCCGGCCACGTCAACGGCCACACCAGCGCCCGGCTCTCCGGCGGCCAGTCCCGCGGCCCGCCGCTGCCGCAACGCCTCGAAGTAGATGATGGCGGCCGCCACGCTGACGTTGAGCGACTCGGCCCGGCCGACCATGGGGATGGAGATGCTCTCGTCCAGCTCCTGTTGCACCGACGACCCGAGACCCGAGGCCTCGTTGCCCACCACCAGGGCCACCCGGCGACACCAGTCGAAGCCGGCGTAGTCCGACCCGCCATGCACGTCGGTGCCGACGGTGATCATCCCCCGACTGCGAAGCGCACGGAGGACTGCCCCGGCCTCTCCGCCCACCACCACCGGGGTGTGGAAGATCGACCCGGCGGAGGCCCGGACGGTCTTGGGATTGGTGGGGTCGACGGTTCCGTCGCAGCACACCACGGCGTCCACCCCGGCGGCGTCGGCGGTCCGGATCATGGTTCCGGCGTTGCCGGGATCGCGTACGTCGACACAGACCACCACCATCGTTGCCTCTCGGATGTCTTCCAGGACCGCCGGCGAGAAGCCCACCACGGCCAGGACCGGTTGCGGGGTGACGGTGTCGGAGATCCGCTCGATGACCCCGGGGGCCAGATCGAAGACCCGAACTCCGGTATCGAACACTCTCGCCACCACATCGACCACCGCCGGGGTGGTCCGCCCGACCGGGGCCACATAGACCGACTCGATCGGGGCCCCGGACTCGAGAGCCATGGACAGCAGCTCAGCGCCCTCCACCACCAGCGCCCGCTCGGTAGCCCGGAGGCTGCGCTTGCGCAGGAGCTGGCGGACGCGCCGCACCCGGTGATGCGTGAAGGCCAGGCCGGTCTGACTCAGGAACCGGCCTCGGCGCCCGCCGGAGCGACGGCCAGCGCGTCGGTGGCCACCTGCACCAACGATGCGAACGCTTCCGGCTCGGTCACGGCCAGGTCGGCAAGCACTTTGCGATCGACCTCGACGTCGGCCCGGTGCAGCCCGGCGATGAGCCGGCTGTAGCTGGTCCCGTTGAGGCGGGCGGCGGCGTTGATCCGCTGGATCCAGAGCTGGCGGAAGTCGCCCTTCCGGGCCCGACGGTCCCGGTAGGCGTACTGCATCGAGTGCATGACCTGCTCGTTGGCGGCGCGGAACGAGCGGCTCTTGTTGCCGTAGTAACCCTGCGCCTGCTCGAGAACGGCACGGTGGTGCTTCTTGGCGTGTACTGCGCGCTTGACACGGGCCATGGTTGCTCCTTTTTCCTAGAGGTGTTCCTGAGGGCCTGATCGACTAGTTGAGTGGCCCGATCGAATGGATTGCGTTGTGGGCGACCGGCGGTCCGGCGCGTTGGCTGCGACCGTTAGGCGCGCCATCGGCGGTGCAGGAGTGCGAACCGCCGGAACGGCCGCTACCGGCTCGGTCAGATCGTCGGCCCGCCGGTGCGGGCAGGCGTGGCCGCTACTACCGGCCGAGCATGCGCTTGACCTGCCGCGCGTCCCCGGGGGCGAAGTCCGTCTCACGGCCGAGCCGGCGCTTGCGCACGCTCGACTTCCCCTCCAGCAGATGGGCGCGAAAGGCCTTCCGGCGGCGCAGGCGACCGGTCCCGGTCACCTTGATCCGCTTGCGAGCCCCACTGTCAGTCTTCATCTTCGGCATCGTGTTCTCCCTATCCTGCGCTCGACTCATCGGCCGGGGGCTGCTCTGCCACCGGCTCCGTTCCCGCCGCTGTTCCTGCCGCTGCTTCTGCCGCCTGCTCTGCCTGTACCGCCGGCTCTGTCGCTGCCGGCTCTGTCGCTGCCGGCTCTGTCTGTGCCGCCGGCTCTGTTGCTGTCACCGGCTCTGTCGCTGTCACCGGCTCTGTCTGTGCCGCCGGCTCTGACGCTGCCGTTGCCTCGGCCACCGGTGCGGCGGGGGCAACTTGAGGTCCCGTCTCGCCACTCGGAGCGGACCCGTTGCCCTCGTGCCCCGGACCCCGGGACGCCGCCGACTGCTTGGCCCGCTTGTCCGGAGCCAGCACCATGACCATGTTCCGCCCGTCGAGCCGGGGGGTGGCCTCGGACTTGCCCATGCCATCCATCTGCTCGGCGATGGTCGAGGATCTTCTTGCCCAGCTCCGGATGGAAGACCTCCCGACCCCGGAACATGATGGTGATCTTGACCTTGTGACCCTCCTCGAGAAACTTGGCCACCTGCCGGGTCTTGGTGTCGAAGTCGCCCGGACCGATCTTGGGCCGGTACTTCATCTCCTTGATCCCTACATGGACCGCTTTACGCCTCGACTCCTTGGCCCGCTGGGCCGCATCGAACTTGAACTTCCCGTAGTCCATGATGCGGCACACCGGTGGGTTGGCCCCGGGAGCGACCTCGACGAGGTCCAGGTCCAGCTGCCGGGCGATGGCCAGGGCCTCGGGTAGCGGCTTGATTCCCAGCTGCTCTCCATCGGGGTCGACCAGGCGCACCTCGCGGGCGCGGATGCGATCGTTGATGCGGGTCTCATTGGTGGTGACGGTGGCTGCTATTCGACTCTCCTCGGCCTTCGGGCCACGGACTTCCCGTGCCCTGCATCAAGGAGCGGAGCCACACCGATCACACCGACTCAACGTCGGCGACCGGTCCCATGGACCCGGCGCACACCGACATAACGCCCGGTGGCCGGGTGGGAGTCCTCGACTGGAGTACTCCGCTTCCTCGTCTATCAGTGCTTTAGGCTACCAGTCGTGAGCTCTCTTTGGACACCCGATGGTGAACGCCCGGTCGGACGACCTGCAGCAACCGGCGGTGCCGGGTCCCCTCCGGGGGCCGGTGCACCTCCCGGATCCGGCTCCGGTGGGCCGGACGAGCCCTCCGATATGGACGAGGCCGAGCTGGCCCGCCAGATGGAGTCCATGCGGGCGGAGCTGGTCAATTCACCGGTCGAGGTGGTGGTGGCCAACCACTGCTACGGGCTCTTCGAGCTGGCCGCGGTGTACCTGTCCCAGCAGCCGGCCATGTTGACCCAGGCCCGCCTGGCCATCGATGCCCTGGGCTGCCTGGTCAGTGGGCTCGAAGGCCGTCTGGGCGACACGGAAGAGCAGCTCAGGGACGGCCTCAGCCAGCTCCGGCTGGCCTACGTGCAGATCGACGGAGCCCAGCGGGTGGGGGCCGAGGTGGCGGCGGCGGCCGGGGTCAACGGCGAGTCAACATTCGACCCCGGGCCGACCGGCACCACCGGCACCACCGTGGACGCCGACAACGGAGGCGCCGACAACGGGGGCGCCGGGTCGGGTACGGCCGGGGCGGATGCTGAGACTGAGAACGACGCCCCCGGGTGAGTGGGGGGGGTGACGGCAACCC
>Ga0182030_10011881_pt1 | contig 17525 bp, 15 predicted proteins | sample 812S3MmetaG_FD_121299 | JGI IMG/M metagenome (GOLD analysis project Ga0182030, IMG submission 121299) | Permafrost microbial communities from Stordalen Mire, Sweden - 812S3M metaG (Illumina Assembly) | ecosystem: Environmental > Terrestrial > Soil > Wetlands > Permafrost | place: Sweden...
ATGGCGCAAGAGGAACGCCGAAGGCGTCAGGGCTGGCATTGGATTCATCGCCAAGCTCTGGAATGGCTACATAACCGCCAAGCAGACAGGCGTGAATGCGAAACTCTGTGCCCCACTTTTTGCCAACTGTCCATGATGGACCAAACGGCAGGCCGAAACCAAAAACCGGTGTCTGAAAGCCGAAGAACCGAGCAACAAAGAAGTGCCCACACTCATGCACAATGATCAGTACACTCAAAATGGCGAGCATTACGAAAACAGCGAAAATTTTCTCTAACAATAAATTTGCCTCAAATGCCAGGCGCGGTCCCTATAAAGTCGACCACTACATCTTTATAGTAATACGATAGGATTTGCGCTGCATTATAACCACGGTCAGCTAGCGCCCTTGCTCCATATTGTGACATTCCCAGTCCGTGACCGAAACCACGGCCGGCAAAGACGTAACTATTGTCTTCGTTACCAACATTAAATAGTGAGCTCGGTAGTTTGAAGAGCTTGCGCATGGACTCACCCGAAATCATCTCACAACCCTTAGTCCCCTGGGCCAAAACGTATTGAGCGCGCTTAGAAGGCGTCCTTGCCACGACATCAAATGACAAGAGCTGTCCTACTGCCGGTAAAGCTCTTTCAATGTCGGAAACGGTGAATTTGCGATTCCAGGAAAAGTGCGGGGAAGAATCGTCATAATCGGCTACCGCCTGCAGGTAAGGCAGCGGCCTGCTCCAGACATTTTCTGCTAGCTCGGTTGCGCCGCCGCTTGTGCTGTGAAAAAAGGCGGTAATCGGTTTGCCCTGATGTTTAAGGACCATGCCTTCGGTCTCGGCGACTGCTCTATTTGAGTTGTCGCTTTCTGAGACGACACCTGAGTAAACCTGGTCGGCAATTGTGGCCGTAAGATCGTATCCGTCTTTACCGTGTTTGTTTAAATTGGCCACAGCGTAAGAGCGAGCGGCGATAGCTTGCGCTTTGAGAGCCTCAAGAGCCCAGCTGCTAGGCATTTCAGACGGTAAAACAGAAAGGACATAGTCTTCGAGATTGACCACGTTAATGACATTGAAACCGTTTGCAGTCGGCAGCAAATAGACGCTACCGCGATAGACTTTGCCATCAACAGCAGTGACACCGTTTATGCTGGCTGGCTGGATAATATAACCGTTTGAATTGCTGATACCCTCAAGAGCTGGTTTAACTGGCAACCTGATAGCAATTGAGCGCGATGCCGCGGCATTCGGAAAGAATGCCACATTTTTATAACGACTGACACCAAAAGTGGTGCTATCGCCATGTCCTTTGAATGCGGTCGCATTGATATCCAGCCCTTTTTTAGGCGAGAAGCTGATTTGAGAATTCGATTGGCTGTCAATTGACCACTGACTGGCTGGTGCCAAATTAGCGACCCTATTGCCTGTTTGCGCATCGATCACTTTTGAGCCATCAAGGGCGGTGACATCGACGTGCGAAACACCAATTGCAAGGCCGATTCTGACAGAGGAGGCAAATTGGGTGCCTGCGTCGGCAACTCCAGAGCCAACTGACGACACTGTTTGCGTCGGATTCGAGCGCTTGCTGTAATTTTTTACTGACGATGAGGCAATTTGATTGTTATTTTTGACCGGCGCGTCAGCGTCGTCTTCCAGCCAATTAATTTCTTCAGCGCTCACTGAAGTAGCGTTTGCTGTCATCATTAGAAAGGCGATAAAACAAAATTTGATGAAATTGGCTCTTTGCCAGAGCGATAATTTATTGCGTCCATGTACTTGCGCACCGGGTATCGAGCCTACACCCTCTAAAAGAGATATTTGATTCCAGCCACTGCCATCGGTGCCTGTCGAGTTAGCTGGGGAATTCTCTTTGAAAGCTAAGTCGTTTTCGCTCAAAACTGACAACACACAGGCGAAGGCTGCCGCAATTTCAGATTCGGTCGGCTGACTCTGGGCAGTCATTGTAATTTTGTGAGCGGTAAGAATGGTGCTTGCCATTGAGCCATTATAGCCTTGTCAAAAGTCAGACTGTACCGTTAGTTCCTTGAAAAACGAGCTGGAGCACGCTTTTGCTTAGATTATAAGCGTTAAAGTCAAGAAACGAAAGCGCATTAGTGGATATATTATGGGACTGACAAAAGACAACATCCCAGGTGAAAGCCTGGGATGTTGTCAACTTCTTTAAAGATAAACCAGGCTCTAGCCTCTGAGAGCTTCGGCACCACCAACGATTTCCAGCAATTCTTGAGTGATGCTGGCCTGGCGGGCTTTGTTGTAGACAAGACTCAACGAGCTGATTAAATCGCGAGCATTGTTTGAAGCATTGGTCATCGCTTGCATACGGGCAGCAAGTTCTGCGGCCGCCGCTTCAAGCAATGCCTGATAGACAGTGTTTTCTATGTATTTGGGAATCAATTCTTTTTCCATTACTGCCATGATTGATGGTTCAAACAAGCGCTCTGGCTTAAGAATCGAACCCTCGATTTTAGGTGGCACTGCAACCGGCAAAAATTTCTGGTTGGTCACCTTGGAGGCGAGCATCGAAATAAATTTGGTGCCGATAATTTCTACAGCATCAACTTTTCCCGAAATGAATAATTCGGCAGCTTCATTAGCTATTAATTTAGCTTCTTGAACGGAGGGGATAGCAGGCAACAAAGTGTAAGTTTTTACTTTTTCCACTTTGATTGATTTGAAAAACGATACTGCTTTCAAGCCAATCAGAGTTAGACAAACTTCCTTGCCTTCTTTGTTCAACTGGGCAATGCGTTGCAGCACTTCACGAAAAACAGTGGGGTTATATGAACCGCATAAGCCTCTGTCAGAGCTGATTACAACGATGCCCACTTTTTTTACGGGGCGAGTGACGAGCAACGGGATTTCTGCGAGATCTACCGGTGCCGATTCACCAACAGCCTCCTGGAGCATTTTCATTACAGCTGCTGTGAATGGTCGCGAAGCCTGCACACGCATTTGTGCACGTCTCACTTTCGCAGCAGCTACAAGGCGCATGGCGCTCGTGATTTTGCGAGTCGCTTGTACGCTTTTAATTCGATTACGAATTGCTTTTAGGTTTGCCATTTAGCTGACTGTGCCTTACTTCTGGAAGAAATTGTCTTTGAATTTAACAAGGTGATCGTAAAGAGCCTTCTCGTCGTCTGGCGATGGTTTGTCACCAAGGTTCAATTTGGTTTCAACGTCTTTGGCTTGAGTGGAGAAATATTTGAACCACTCGGTTTTGAAACGTTGAATGTCGTTATTCTCGACATTGTCTAGAACACCGCGGTTGGCAGCGAAAATAATTGACACCTGTTGTGCGAGCAACAATGGCTGATACTGAGGTTGTTTGAGAACCTGAGTCAATTTGGTTCCACGGCGAATTTGATCTTGTGTCGCTTTGTCGAGGTCTGAGGCAAATTGAGAAAATGCTTCCAGTTCTCTAAACTGCGCAAGGTCGAGACGCAATTTACCAGCTACGGTTTTCATAGCCTTGGATTGCGCAGCCCCACCTACTCGGCTGACAGAAATACCAGCGTTAATAGCTGGACGGACGCCTGCGTAGAACAAATCTGTTTCCAAGAAAATCTGACCATCGGTAATTGAAATTACGTTAGTTGGAATGTAAGCAGAAACGTCTCCAGCCTGGGTTTCAATGATTGGCAGAGCAGTCATCGAGCCACCACCGAGAGCGTCACTTAATTTTGCAGCGCGTTCAAGCAAACGGCTGTGAAGATAGAATACGTCTCCAGGATAAGCTTCACGACCTGGCGGACGGCGAAGTAGCAAACTCATGGCGCGGTAGGCTTGAGCGTGCTTCGACAAATCGTCGTATACGCAAAGAGTAGCCATGCCTTTACGCATGAAATATTCAGCGATCGCAGCCGCCGTATATGGTGCCAAAAATTGCAGAGCAGGGGCGGCAGTCGCTGGAGCATCCACGATTACGGTGTATTCCATGGCGCCATTTTCTTCGAGCACTTTTTGAATACGACCGATGTTGGAATCTTTTTGACCGATCGCAACATAGATACAGATAGGACGATTAGGTTGTGTCTTCTGGTTGATGATGGCGTCAATAGCGATAGCTGTTTTGCCAGTCTGTCTGTCGCCGATGATTAACTCACGTTGTCCGCGACCAATTGGAATCATGCCGTCGATAGCGGTGATGCCGGTCATCAAAGGTTCATGTACTGATTTACGTTGAACGATACCAGGAGCTTTAACTTCAATTGGGCTGGTCTCAGAGGCAGCAATTGGTCCTTTACCGTCTAATGGCAAACCGATTGGATTGACGATACGACCGAGAAGCGCTTCACCAACTGGTGTCGAAGCGATCTGACCTGTCGTTTTGCAATTCATGCCTTCAGAAATCTTGCGGCCTTCACCAAGAATAACGATACCAACGTTGTCTTCTTCAAGGTTGAGAACCATGCCGCGGGTGCGTTCTGGATCTTCAAATTCAACAAGTTCTCCGGCCATCGCCTTTTCCATGCCGTAAACGCGGGCGATACCGTCGCCTACTTGAAGCACTGAACCGACGTTGCTTACGCTAAGAGTGGAGCGGTACTGCTCCAACTGTGCTTTGAGCACGGATGTAATTTCATCGGGGCGAATGGCCATTTTCTCGTCTAACCTCTTTTGTTCTTGCTTTTTTCGATCTTTTCAAAATTCTGGATTATGGATTTTAAATTTTGGGGGATTGCTACACTGACATCAATATTTTTTCGATGTTGGCTAATTTTCCTTTGAGACTGCCATCAATAACTTGATCGCCTAGTTTCAAAACTACGCCACCAAGCAAAGTTGGATCGACTTTCACATCCAGTTCAAGACTGCTACCAAGATGCTCTGTCAGTCTTGCTTTAATGTCGGCGACGGCGTTCTCGCTCAATTTGTCGGCGCTCGTTAAACTGGCGCTGACGACATTTTTGCGCACATTGAGAAGAGCATGAAACTCAGCTTCAAGAGCCGGCATGATGTAAATTCGACGTTTGTCTAGCAACAATTCGAGCAGGCGCAAAGTCAATTCTTGTACGCGTGGCTGAAAAAGTGAAACTAGAATCTTTCTCTTTTCTTCAGAGGGAACTGATGGATGACCAATGACTAGCCCTAAGTCAGGCTCCGCGGTGAAAGCTGAATTGACCAGTTTAATATCATTATAAATACCATCGGCAGCGCCTGAATTGGCTTTGTAAGCGATATCGAGGACCGCTTCTGCGTATTGTCTTGCGACTGCGTTTGCTTCTGCTTTCATTGTTTTTACGCTTGCCTTTAATCTCTATTTTTGCGCAGATTCCAGACTGCCGCTGGTTTTCAAAGTGGTATCAGTGCTAACTTCTTTGTCCAGCTGCTCCATAAATTGCGTGAGCAAACGAGCCTTTGCTGTTTCGTCCAGAAGACTGGGTAGAGCTTGTTCAGTCAACACAATCGAGGCGCGAGCGGCAGCCTGTCTCAAACTGGTGATCGCAGACTGTCTTTCGTTAGCAATTGATTGCTCAATTTTTGTTTTGAGAGCAGCCATGTCTTCAAGTGTTTGCGCTTCCATCTGTTGCTTGAGCTGTGTCGCAAGGGCCTTGGCTTCGTCTAAAATTTTGGCGGCTTCTTGTTCGGCGTTAGCAATTTTTACTTTTTGCTCTTCAAGCATTGCTTCGCCCTGACGCTTGGTTGTTTGAGCTTCGGCGATGGCGTTTGTGATTGATTGTTCACGCGCTTTAAACATTGGTGGAACGAATTTGTTCCAGAGATAAACAACACCTGCCATAAGAATCAACCAGTTAATCAGGTTGTTCTCGAAGAGCCCCTTTAGTGACTCGTATGCATCTATTTCAGCAAAAAGGAACACTAAATTGCCTCCTCAAGTGCGGTGCGGACCGCTGCGGAATCTAATTTGAGAGTGACATTACCACCGAGTAATTTGCGAGCAATGGTCTCAACGATTCCTTTTTCTTCCTCTACAAGTCCAGTCAATAAGCTTGCGCGTTCAGCATCGATTTCTTTTTTAGCGACAGCGAGCTTGGCCTGGCCTTCATCCATTATTCTTTTCAGTTCTATCGTCCGCGTTTTTTGAGCGGCGGTTGTGACTTCGTTTATATGAGCCTGCGCTTTGTGGCGAATGTCGTGCAAATCTTTTTCGTAACCTTCGACTAGATGTTGAGCCTGCTCGCAACAATCGTTACCGACCTTGATGTCGTTTTCAATTTTGGCGCGGCGCTTGGCGATCACAGCACCCACAGGTTTGAGATAAACTGTGCTCAGAGCTTTGGTGAAAGCCAGGAACATAATCAGGAATATGAAAAATGTGGGGTCTAATTCAAACATTTGGGTTTTGCTTATCTATGTGTTCTGGATGTTTTGAGTTTAGGCGCTAGTCTTATTAATAGTGTCAATTTAAGCCGGCGTGACTATTTGTTTGCGAAATTGTCTCAATTCGGTGCAAATAGCCAGCCGGCTCATGACTTTTCCAATTATTTGGTGCCGAAGCTGAATAGCAAGATGGCGATAACGAATGCCAAAAGACCGAGAGCTTCCATCAAAGCGGCGATGATGATGGCGTTAGCCAACAATTTGCCAGCCATTTCTGGTTGTCTAGCCATGCCTTCAAGCGCTTTACCGCCGGCCAATCCGATCCCAATTCCAGGTCCGGCGACGCCTAATACAGCGATAGCAGCACCAATCAGTGCGTATGATTTGATCAACGCTGTTGGATCAATAGCTGCTGAGCCTGCTTGGGCAATAAGTTGGTGGTCCACTTAAGTTCTCCTCGTGTCGTAACTAACGAAAATTTGTGATCTGTTGCTTATTTTTTGTTTTTTGCTCTCGGACTTTACGGACTTTACTAAAGATGCATCGACGTGCACTGTTGCAGGAAGCTGAAGCGCCTTCACGCAGCGTCCATTTCCCTTACACAAGCCGCCCTAGATTATATCAAGTCGAATCGGGCAGTTTGGCTAATCTTTAGTGATGTTCTGACACTGTTAGACCAATATAAATTGAAGTCAACAGTGCGAAAACAAACGCTTGCACGATGCCGATAAAGAGCTCGAAGCCCATGATACCGGCAGGGATGAAGAACGGGAAAATCAACAAAATAGCGGCGCGCATCAATTCATCGGCAGTGATCACAACCATCAACCGCAGTGCTAGTGTCGAAGGACGGATGATCATGTCGAGAATTTCAATTGGTGCCATCGGGCTGAAAAACAACGTCTTGGCAAAACTGATGCCGTGTTTCCAGAAGCCCGAACCTAAATACGTAAACCAGGCAATGGTGGCTAAAGCGAGTGTGACATTGAAATCTGTCGTTGGTGATGCGACTTCAAAAGCTTCTTTTCCACCTTCGATATGGGGCCAGCTCGGAAGCAGTTCAAATACTTTCCAAGGAGCCACTCCAACGAAGTTGCCCATTAACACAAAAATAAAGATTGCCGCAATAAGAGGAAAGAATGTTTTGTAATGAGGACCAATCTGTCCTTTGGCCAAATCATCGATGAAGTTGTAAACACCTTCTAAAATCGCCTGATTTTTATTGCCGGGGCCCTCGACTGCGAGATTGCGACTGACCATCGATGTATAGCCGAGAATGCCCAACATACAAACTGCGCTGAGCGCGATGGTGTCAACGTGGATGGCCCCGATTGGTGTGCCCGCCGTTGCATCAATAAAAGCCGAAAGCGGAAGATTTTTGCCTAACATATTCCCTATATTTTGTCGGCGGGCTGTCGAAGAGCGTGCCCGCGTGCGTTTAAGGCTTGATGATAGCAGATGGAGAATCTCTTCTTGAGTAGGACTAACAAATCATTTCGAATTTATGTCCAAAATTGAGCTGAATTTTGTTCAATGTAAGGTGACGGTAGGCGGGATCATTGATCCGTTATCGATTGAATTTGGGGATAGGTTCTTTAAACTTCGTCTTTCGAACTGCTCTTCGCTGGTTTTTCCGAGTTGAGTGCCTGAATCACCATTCGCGCTAGTCCACCAGCTAAACCGAGCATCGAAAGAGTGACCGCGATCCACGGAGTGGTGTGGAAATGCTGGTCCAATTGAAAGCCACCCCAGGCACCTAGTCCGCTCAAAACGCCAATCCCGAGCACAGATTCGCCGGCACTCGCCAGAGACCTGCCGAGATTATCCGAATCGGACTTTTTAGGCGAAGTTGGCGGTTCATTCAATTCAGTCATATTTTTCTCGGAAGGGTTTGTCGGCGGCAGTATTGTCTTCAATATCGAAGGTGAATTGGGGGTTGCATTCTGCTCAGGCAATCCATTAATTAGCTCATCTAAAGATTGGGCATCCAGCCCGTCGAGCAATTTGTCGATTTCGGAGTCATTTTTTGCCAACCAATCTGTTCTGTTTAAGTCGCTGCCGATTTCCTGGACCTGGTCTTTTTGAGCCTTGCGCACTTTTTTCAGCGCTTTCAGCTTGTTATGGGCGTCCGATTGCATGCTTATGCGTCCTCAGATTTGCCTACATTGAGAGATTTCTTCATTTTTCCCCTGCTTCCATTGTTTCATCCTAGCCGGTCACAGCGGTATTGGGTAAGTCCTCCGTTTTTTCAGTTTGACTAATTTAAGCCCTGTCAAGAGGAGAGCTCTGGTGATTTTAGTAAATTGATGGACTGCGCCCATTGTCACAAGAGCGTCAAACTCTATTGCGCCGGGCATAACAGATGGTAGTCTTTGATACACTTATTAGTTAAAGCTAAGGGATATCTGTCCAAAGTAAAACAGATGCTCGTTTCCACAACATCGATCCTGGCCCATCTACTAATATGTGATCTGGCCATCTGATTCTAAAGTTTATCGGTCCTGAGAAAATTCTGTAAGGAGTTGTCAATGTTTGAGCGGCTGGCTAACCTATTTAAGGCAATGTTCAATTCCTTGATGGGCAAGATGGAAGATCCAACGGTAATGCTGGAGCAAACCTACAGCGACCTCCAATCTAATCTGGTGCAGGTCAGGCAAGCTGTAGCGCAAGCGATCGCCACAGAAAAGCAATTAGAATTGCAGTTGCAAAAAAACAACGAGCAGGCGGCAACCTGGCAAAACAGAGCAGCAATGGCTGTGCAGCAAAACAATGACGACCTGGCTAAACAAGCTTTGCAGCGCCGTCAGCAGTATGTCTCTGCTGCCACTGATCTTGATACGCAGCTGAAATCGCAACGCGAATCAACAGCCAGCTTGCGTCAAAAACTGCTCGATTTAGAACAAGAAGTATCAAAAGCGTACAACAAAAAACAAGTTCTTATTGCCCGCGATAAGGCTGCTCAAGCCACTTCCAAAGCAAACGAAATTCTCTCCAAAACGACCGCCTCTGGCGCTATGTCTGTGATCGAACGTATGGAAACGAAAGTTCAGGAACGCGAAGCGAAGGCCGCTGCTTTGAATGAACTGGGCACCGACCAGCTCGATAAGCAATTCAAGAGTTTTGAAGGAAAAGCCGATCTTGACTCAGAGCTTCTTGCTCTGAAGCAATCGATGGGTGTGCAACAGCCAAACAAGCTGGTAATTAAAGACCCAGCGTTGCTCGAGATGGATAACAAACATCCTGACGCTGTTGATGCTCAGGAAGTACGCGAAATCAAAGACTAATTATCCAGATTTTGTAGCACTGGTAATTGAGATTCGAAATATTGCCGGAAGTTGCCTTCAAGTATGGCCTTGCGGCAATTCTGGGCCTGCTCAATTAAAAAGGTGACATTGTGAATGGAGAGCAGAATCGCTCCGGCCATCTCTTTTTGTTTGCACAAATGGTTGAGGTAGGCGCAGTTGTGATTAAGGCATGTATAACATTTACAGCTAGGCTCTAGCGGTCCAAAGTCTTCGGTAAAACAAGCGTTGCGCAAAGCGACTCGCCCTTTGCTGGTAAAAGCCGCGCCGTGTCGAGCTAGGCGGGTTGGTGAAACGCAATCAAACATATCGATACCGCATTTGATGGCAAAGGCAATGTCCCAGGGCGTGCCTACTCCCATCAAATATCTGGGCTTTTGCACCGGCAATAGAGGCGCTGTGAATTCGACAATGCGCTCGATTGTTTTTCGGTCTTCACCTACGGCGACACCGCCTATGGCAAAGCCTGGCAGGTCTAATGCAGTCACAGCTTTGACCGATTCTTCTCTTAAGTCTTCAAACATACTGCCTTGAACAATGCCAAACAGAGCCTGATCGTCTTTGCGCCCATGCGTTTCTTGACAGATGGAAAGCCAATCATGAGTGCGCTCCATTGCTCGTTTCGCTTCATCGTGAGTGGCTGGATTTTTGACACATTCATCGAAAGCCATAATGATGTCGGCACCAATTGAGTTTTGAATCTCCATTGATTTTGCCGGTCCAATGAAGTGTTTGCGGCCCCCTTTATGATCTTTGAAGTTGACGCCTTTATCGGTAATGGTGCGCAATTTGTCTAGACTGAAAACTTGAAAGCCGCCAGAGTCAGTAAGAATCGGTTTATGCCATCCTTTGAACTGATGTAAACCGCCCGCTCTGGCAATTAGTTCGTGACCAGGACGCAGATAAAGATGATACGAATTAGAAAGGACTATTTGAGCTTTGCAGGCTTCGACTTGATCATATGTCATCGATTTGAGCGCGGCGTTTGTGCCTACAGGCATGAATACCGGCGTTTCGACAACACCATGAGGCGTCGTCAACAGCCCAGCTCGTGCTCCTGACCACGGACAGATGGCCTGAACTTCAAAGCTTACGGCTGATTTTTTATCGACTAACGTTTCAGATGCTGACAAATAAATGCACTCGAGATTGAAAAAGAGCTATTTTACAGTATCGTCAAAATTGATTCCTATATATTTCTCTATGTAGATTCTTCTATAAACAAGTGTGGTCAGCATATGCATAAATCTTTTTCGTTTCCACTTTCGCTTGCAACTGTGTTGTGCTTGCTCGTTTCTTTTGATGGACAGCTGTTCACGCCAGTCGATGCAAAAGCAAAAAATGACGACAAAGAAGCCGAAGAAAGCCCCGAGATGCATGTCTATTCAACTCTGCTCAAGGCAGGCGACGATAAAATGAAGGAGCATGATTACGCTCAAGCAGCGAAAATCTATCGTGAACTGGCCTGGAAGCGTCCTCAAGATCCCACCCCGATGCTGCGCGAAGCCCAGGCTTTTGCGCGACTGGGTGACCTTGATTCGGCTTTAAACTGGGCGCGCAAGGCTGTTCAATACGCACCTAAAAGTGCCGAAGGTCATGTGGAGTTGGCGCGATTACAGGAAGCCAACCGCAATTGGAAAGTGGCTTACTTGCAATATGAGCTCGCGTGCGATTTAGATAAGGAATTGAAAGTGTCTCTAGAGGCTCCAATGCTGCGCACACTTTTGAAAAGGCAGGATTACGAAAAAGCCGATTCTCTCTCGCTCGAGATGATCAAACAAAATAAAAAAAGTGCAGATTGCTACTACAACCGAGCTTATTTCCTTGCTCAATCACCAAAGATAAGCGGTATTGCCGAGCCGATAGCTGCTTACGAACAGGTGCTCGCGCTTGATCCAAAGCGCACAGCCGTGTGTTACAACATGGCTTTGCTTTACGCTAAAGACGGTCAAAAAGGAGCTGCCTGCGAACAATTAGAGCGCTTTATTGCAGCGGCGCCATTAGACCCAGACGTTAAATCAGCCCGAGCGTTGCTTGCGAAAATGAGTGGTGCAGGCAAATAAGTCGGAAATACAAAAATTCGTTTATTTGATGTCTCTATAGAGAACCAGTGGCTGCTCCGTGCGCAAAGCCGTGTTACTTGCCACCTCTGCTGCCGATAGCACAAGAGCTGGATCGGTTGCGTCTTCTGGAATGCAAGCTGAGCCAAAGGCCAGCGAAAGCGTTGCCTTGACCGATTTATCAATCAAAGGCTCAATCGTTAAAGCTTTTATTACGCGTCTGCAAAAAACTTCGGCACCCTGTGATTTAGTGTTTGGCAAAAGCAGTGCATAGTCGAACGTCTCGTAGTGAGCGAGCAAGTCTACATGTCGTTTTACGCGACTGATTCGCCGCACCGCTTCGCCTACAGCATCCAGTGGAAGCGGTTCTCTAACTGGATCTTGCGAATCCAGCCCTTTCAGGCGCATCTGGAATACCACAATTGAAATTGGGCTCGAAGAGCGATAAGCGCGAAAATATTCTTGCTCTAAAAAATATAGAAAAGCCGGATAAGTGAACATGCCGGTATCGGTGCGCCGTAGGCTCATCATCACATTCTGGATGGCTCGCTTATCAATTGACTTTGGCTCCAGTGGTGGTGCCTTGGTGTTATTTTCTTTGTTAATGCCGATAGCCAGAAGGTCACAGCGCAACATATTGCACATTACAGGCAGCCATTGACTGCGAGGCAAATGCATTTTGCTGACCAGTTGTTCGACCGTCATGCGTCCGTCGACAGCTTTATAGAAGCGCTTTTGCAAAGCCAGCTGCACTGGTGCACCACTGCCGACCATCGTTTCGAAGTCTTTTTCAGAAATATTAGAATGCTGTTTGATTAAAACCGAACTTGGTCGCAGCCCGGCATTGGACAGATAAGCGTCGTAGTCCAGCAGTTGCATGCCCTGCAGCAAAAGTGAATCGAGGTTTTGCGAGATTGTATTGGCGTCGCTGCGTTTCTCGGGCTCGAAGTGAAATTCTCCAGACTTCCAGGTTAAAAGTTCAAAGATGGTCTCTTCGCCGACTGTGTTTTCGCTTTGAGCATGGGTCGTCGCACCATTAACAAAGTAGATTTCGACCGTATTGTCCGACAACGAAACTGCCAAACATCCGGTCATTTGAGCCATTAATATAGATTGTAGAAGGGTTGGCGCCTGAACATGCTTGATGTCGCCTGTTAAGGCGCTGCGGTTGCGCATCCTTGCTTCAGGTACATTCGGTGGCAAAGTGCGCGGCTCGTCTTTGCTCTGACCGGTAGGAGTTGGCGCTGTCAGACCCTCAATTTTGTAAAAAGTGCTCTCGGTTTTTGGCACTCGTCCTGTCCCTGCCCCGTGCTCGGCTTGAGAGGCGCCGCCGCAAGATGACATGACCAGGTTGTAGACCAGAAGCACATCGCAACTGACGTAAGTCCAGACCAGTGTCTGCTTGCCCGAGGCAATGACAAACATGCTCCATTCGGCGTCGGCGCCGCGCGGCGAACATTTGACCCTTAAACTATATTCCGAGGCACTGCCAGGTTGCATCCAGGAAACATCGACAACCGCGCTGCGGTTCTCGATCGCTTTGGACAGATAATGATGAATGTCGGCAAGGGTCGGATTACTCGGCAGCCGTGGGGGAAGCCGAATCGTTTTTGCCTGTTTTATCTGGACGTCGCTCACTCAGTTTTCGCTTGTCAAGCCGTTTTTCTTCTCATTGGATTTATGCCCGGGAGTCTTCAAGATCACACTCAGCTCTTAAAACCCTCTACGGGCTTAATTGGCAGGTCGGCGGACTAAAATCACTTTTGCTCAAGTATTATCCCTTAAAGATAGATAGTCGACAGAAATTTGCCAAAAGAATTTTGGCTTTCTCGTTTTTGAAAGCGCTCCAGGCTTAACGGGCTTGTCGGAATGCATCCAAATTGAATATAAAACGGTGGTGTCAAATTTTCGCTTATCGCCGTTGATTTGGATCAAGGTGGTATCACCTTCGCACCATATGCGGCTTGTATATCTTTGCTGTATCGATATCGTCGGTAGTGAATAGGTGATCGATAGACTAAATTTGAAATCGTGACAAGTGCGCGCTTTACCACTAGAATGGCTCCTTGGTACGAGCCCTCGCGCAAGATGAACGATTGGTTTGGACATAGTTTTTACTTTGCTCACTTCGATATATTTAGTTTCTTGACACCAAATGCAGTGTGTAGTCTAATTCGCACTGTGAAAGCTTAATTGGGAGTTGCGTTTGCGAATCAAAGAGATCGAGCTTGACAACTTTAAGTCGTTTGGGAAGCATACACGCGTTCCTCTGCTAGACGGCTTTACGACGATTTCTGGGCCTAATGGTTCGGGCAAGTCCAATATCATTGACAGTCTTTTGTTTGCTCTGGGGTTGTCCTCAACGCGTTCAATGCGCGCTGAACGTTTACCGGATCTTTTAAATAATCTCAGCGGTCGCAATGAAGCCAAAGTGACCGTCCGCTTCGTCAATGATGATAACGAAGAGCTAGAAGTTTCAAGACGTATCCGCGTTAAAGAAAGCGGCTACACCAGCACTTACAATTTGAATGGCAAAAATGCCACCCTCACAGAAGTGCATGACGAGCTGATGAAATACAACGTCAGCCCAACCGGTTTCAACGTAATTATGCAGGGCGACGTTACCGGGATCGTCACGATGAGCGCCAGCGAACGTCGCAAAATCATTGATGAATTGGCAGGAGTCGCTGAATTCGACCGCCGTATCGATCAAGCTCGCGGTGAGCTCGAGGCTGTTGGCGAAAAAATTGAGCATCAAAAAATAGTTCTTGCCGAAATTTTAACGAGACTGGATATTTTACGCTCTGACCGCGATCAGGCTTTGAAATATCTGGACCTCAAAACTCAAAAGGAATCAGCTGAGAAAGATTTGATTTTTGTTCGGGCTCTTGATTTAGAGACCAAAGTGTCGGCTGAAGAAGCAGCAATCGTTCGTCTCAATGACAAAGAAGCCGATCTGCTCGAAAAGCTATCCAAAACAGAAATCGCTCTTGTGACATTGCGGGCTCAGATGGGCCAGCTCGATCAAGAAATTCGTGAGAAAGGCGGTAACGAGCAGCTATTGCTACGTCAGGAGCTGGAAAATTCACGAGGCGAATTGACCCGTGAAGAAAACAAACTATCGAACCTTAATGGTGTCATCGGTGAAAAGAATAAGGTTTTGAAGCAGGTCAGTGCTCAGATCAAAACGATCGATAAACACCTTTCCGATATAGCCAAGCAAAAGAAACAACATCGCGAAGACCAGCAAGCGATACATCTGGGCTTGCTGGAAAAGCAAGGTACCTACAGTGCTGTGATGGGCGAAGTAGAAGTTTTGCGCCAGGAAAAAGATCGCTCCACCGATAAGGTTTCGGAAATCCATACTGATTTGCAGAAACTGCGCGACGACAAGCACAAGCTCGATGTCAAAAAGACTGAATTGACCACGCGCAAAACGGCTTTGCAAAAGGACCTGGAAACTCTGCGTACGACTGCCACTGACCTTATAGGCAAGCTCGCTAATGCCAAAAATCAAAGTGGCAATTTTGAACGTAAGCATCAGGACCAGGAAGCCATGGTTCTGGGTATCGAGCGCAGCATTCGTCAGTTCGACGATGAATTGAATTCGACCCAGGAAGAAATCGAAGCGAAACGTGGCGCCCTAGAAAAGATCAATCGCCGCTTGATCGAGATGGAAACCACAAGAGAAGTCTCAGGCGAAAGCGGTTACGGGCGAGCAGTCGAAGCCGTGATATCTGCCGGTCTAAGTGGTGTGCACGGAACAATTGGTCAGCTTGCAGACGTGGGTGAGCAATACACAACGGCTCTCGAGACGGCAATTGGACCGCGCTTGAGTCACATCGTCGTCGATGACGATTTGATTGCTCAATCCTGCATTGAATTTCTCAAGCGCAATCAAGCCGGACGCGCCACATTTGTGCCCTTAAACAAGATTCAAGCTCAACCACCTGGTTTGCTGCCCACTCGTCCGGGTGTGGTTGATTTTGCCTACAACTTGATCAATTTCAATCCTAAGTTTACCCGTGCTTTCCAGTATGCCTGTGGTCAGACAATCGTCATGGACAGCATAGAAAATGCTCGTCGTCTAATTAACCAGGCGCGGATGGTCACTCTCGAGGGCGAACTGCTAGATAAATCGGGCAGTATTTCCGGTGGTCACGACAATAAGAGCAGAATGAAGTTTTCTCAAAAAGGAGAGACCGATTTAGCCGTGATCAAACAGACCAGTAAAAGTCTAAACGACCAAATCAAATGGCTGCAAGACAGCATGAAAGAGCTTGCGTCTAGCTTAAACGAAGAACGCACAAAATTGAATGATGCTAGATCCGCGTTCTCTCAACGGGCCGTTGAGCTTGACAATCACCGTAAATCAATTGCTTTGATGGAAGCGGAAATCGAATCAACTAAGCCCAAACTGCGGGCCAATGGCGATGAAATTGAAGCAATTGATCTCGAATTGCTTTCGTTTGAAGATACTCTTGCCGACTTGACCAAGCAAATCGCTCGGTTAGAAGAAGGTCTCGATGGCATCAAAGACAGCGGCAAAAAGACAAAAATCGAGAAATTGATTCTTGAGTCAGAAGAATTGCGGTCAGCTGTCGAAGCGATTGAGCGTGATTTCAAAGAAATTCAAAAGCTTATTGATACAGCTGAAACCGAAGAACGACTGGAAGAGCAAAGTCGAACCAAATTGCTGGAGCAACAAACAGAGCTCACAGCTGAAATCGATGAAATCAACAGCATCAAGCCCAATCACGAAGCGGCTATTAAGCGTTTGCATGATGGTATCGTCGAGATGGAAGCTCGCGTCAGCACCTTGTCTGACGAACTGGAAAACTTGCGTAAACGCAAAGAAGCCATCTATGAAGATGTGACGACAGAGGAAGTGGCCAAAACTAAAATTGACCAGGAAATCATTCGTGTAGGCGAGCAGCGCAAAGATCACAAGCTCGTTCAATTCGATTACTCGCAAGAGCTGCTTAAGCTGCAAGGCGAAATCGAACGTCTTAAACTGGAAAATCCCAATTACGAACCACCATCGGCAGCCACTGTAGAAGCTCTCAAACATACTGTCGAGCGCTTGGAAAAACGCATGCGCGCCCTTGAACCGGTCAACATGAAGGCGCTGGAAGAATTCAATCAAACCGATGAACGTCAAAAAGAACTGACGGAGCATTTGAACATCCTCGGCGGTGAGCGCGATGAAATCAATCAGCGTATTGGCGGCTATGATGAACTGAAGAAGCGCACCTTCATGGAAGCTTTCGACGCTATCAATCAGAACTTTCAAGACATCTTTGCTGAACTCTCGCATGGTCACGGCAAACTCGAGTTGGAAAACCCCGAAGCACCATTTCAGGGCGGCTTGATTATTCGAGCTCAGCCGCGGGACAAAAAGATGCAACGCATCGAGGCTCTTTCTGGTGGTGAAAAATCACTAACCGCTCTCTCTTTCGTATTTGCATTCCAGAGATACGCTCCAGCGCCATTCTATGCTTTCGACGAAGTAGATATGATGCTTGATGGTTCTAACGCTGAGCGCCTGGCTAGAATGGTCAAGCGTCAATCAGAAAGTGCTCAATTCGTCGCCGTTAGCTTAAGACGGCCGATGATTGAAAACGCCGACCACGCCATTGGTGTTTCACTAAGAGCTGATGGTTATTCGCGTGTTGTTGGCATCCAGGAAATCAAATTGCCTGATGAATCCGAACTCGAGCCGCAGGCCGTGGGCGTTTAACTGATATGAAATCTAAGTCGTTGAGAATTTCGGATAAAGCAGTTGACCAGACAACCTCTGGTTCTTTAGACCAATTCGGGCGCAAAGCGGACCGTCTGGCAGAGAAGAAGGCAAAGCAAGCCGAAAAAGCAGAAAA
>Ga0182030_10011882_pt1 | contig 17525 bp, 15 predicted proteins | sample 812S3MmetaG_FD_121299 | JGI IMG/M metagenome (GOLD analysis project Ga0182030, IMG submission 121299) | Permafrost microbial communities from Stordalen Mire, Sweden - 812S3M metaG (Illumina Assembly) | ecosystem: Environmental > Terrestrial > Soil > Wetlands > Permafrost | place: Sweden...
ATCGTTCGCGTGTCACGTTGCCAACGTAAGAAGTCTGAGTTATCGCAACGTGAAAACGGGGCTATCGGAAGGTAGACGGTGGATGAAACTTTCCCGGGTCGCTGCCTTCTTCGCTTAACCTCCTTATTTTGGACAGGAATAACGCATGGAGGACCCATGGACCAAGCCACGATCCACATCAGTCGCGACCAGCACGTATGGTCTTTTGACGCCCAGCGAGAGCCCGAAGTGCGGGTGGAACCCGGCACGATCATCGAAATCGAGACGTGGGATTGCTTCACTGGACAGGTGCAGAGTAAGGATGACACGCTCGAAAAGATCGACCTCAGTCGTGTGAACAGTGCGACCGGAGCCATTGGTGTGCACGGCGCCGAGATCGGCGACACGTTGTCGGTGACGCTCATGGACATTCGTCCGGGTGCCCAGGGCGCCGCGATGTGCATCCCCGGATGGGGACAACTGATTCACCAGGTGCACTCGCCGACGACACGAATCTTCAAAGTGTCCGGCGGTGTGGTCACCATGAACGAGCGGGTGTCCTTTGCGACCCGACCGATGTTTGGCGTGATCGGCGTCTCGCCCGAATCCGGTGACGTCTCCACGTTCTTCGCGGGTCGACACGGCGGCAATATGGACGACCGCATGAACGCTATTGGTGCGACGGTGCACCTGCCGGTGTTTCAGAGCGGCGCGCAACTGGCGATTGGCGACATGCACGCCTCCATGGGCGACGGTGAGATCTGCGGCACGGGGGTCGAGATCGGTGGCACGGCCCTTATAAAGGTGGACGTCATCAAGAACAAGCGCGCTGGCTGGCCGGTCACCGAAACGGCTGATTCCTTCTACACCCACGGCACGTCGCCGGACAATATTGACGACGCACTGCAGGCGGCGTGTGAAGAGGCGTCCAGGTTGCTCGTTGACGAATGGGGATTCAGCGCCGAAGACGCCTTCATGTTCTTGTCCGTCGCCGGGGACTTGGGGCTCGCGGCCTACATACATCCCTCGCCGGCCAGTGTCATTGCCCGCATGCGCGTGCCGAAATTACCGTCGAATCCCGGGCCGTTTCGGCTCTAGTTCACGCTCACGGTGAAGCCCTGATAGACAGTCGCGCTCTGTTGGTAGCTCCCCGTTGCCGTGCACTTGTTGGCGGCCTTGCAGATGAGTCCGTAAACACCTCCGTCGACGCCGACGCTGGCGGCGCCCGACGGCAGGGCGACCTTGGTGCCGGTCAACCACGTGCCGTTGACTCGATTGATCACGAGGGCCTGGTAGCTGCCGGCCGCGTCTTCATAGGCCGCGCCGGCGCTGCAGTTGCCGTTGGACGTGCACGAGAGAGCCACGACGCCGCCGTTCTTGCCGGCCTGGAGTGAGCCGCCGGGAAGTTTGAGTTCGCTGGCGTTCTGCCATGACCCATTGACCTCGTCGACAAAAAACCCTTGGTAGTGGCCACTGGCGTCGCTGTACTGGCCACCCACGCTGCAGTTGCCGGTTGATGAGCAGGCGATCGCGTTAAAACCGTAGAAGAAGACGTGGGGGTTGGCCTTGGCGCCCGTGGGCATCACCATGGCCGCCGCGCGCTTCCACACCCGGGCGGCTTCGTTGGTGACGAGGCCTTCGACGTCGCCCGAGGAGTTGTCGTAGTTGCCAACGGCAGTGCAATTACCCACCGTGGTGCAGGTGACGGAGCTTAAAAACGCGTCAGGGAAGGTGCTGGCGTTGCCGGGCAACAAGATCGACGTGCCCGCGAGCCAACGGTTGGACTGTTCATTGACCATTAGTGCGTGCGTGGCGCCGTTGTTGTCGATGTACGAACCGATCGCGCTGCAATTACCGGCCGTGGCGCACGCGATCTGGGTGAGGGTGACGAAGGGATTGACGTTGGTCCCACCGGGCAGGTGCACTTCGTCGGCGTGTTGCCAGACGCCGTGAACCTCATTGACCACCAGGCCCTGGGTGGTGGCCAGCGGTGTGCCCTTGGCGCTGTAGGTGCCGACCGCGCTGCAATTTCCCGCGGAGGCGCAGGCAATGGAGTGCAGTTGGGCGTACTGTCCACTGCCCACGGCGTTCGCTGGTAGCCCGACCGCGACCGCGCTATGCCAGAAGTTTCCAATCTCACTGACGACGAAAGCTTGGGAGGCGTTTGTGGTGTCCAGGTAGCTGCCCACGGCGCTGCAATTGCCGACTGCTCCGCACGAGGACGCGTAGACGGTGACGCCGGGATTGGCCGACGCGTCGCTGGGTGGGGTGATGGTGATCGGACTTCGCCATACGCCACTGATTTCATTGGAGAGTAGGCCCTCGACCACTCCCTTCGCGTTGGTGTACGCGCCTCCCGCCACACAGTCACCCGCCGTGGCGCACGAGAGCGCCGGCAGATAACCCTGGGGAACGCCCTTGGCGCCCGCGGGCAGCACGACGATCTTGGCGGCGGGCCAGCTGGGGGCCGCGCCGGCCAGCGTCGGCATCGCGGCCACCACGAGCGCGGCGGTGATGACAACGACAGTGCGTACGAACTTCATGCTGGTGCTCGGCTTTCTAGAACTTCAGTTGTCGGTCGATTCGCGCGCTGCGATGTGGGAGTTAAATCCCGGGGCCCGTCGGGCCACACGAAGTGTCTGGCTACCTTTAAGTATAAGTAGGGTCAACTTGCGTGTTGGTTCGCCCACGCGCGATTACTGGCGGCTTTAGGACATTCTTAATTTGAAGGTGGATACGACGCCGCGATGAAGGGTCCTTGGCGAAAGAGTGAACTGTGATGACTGTTAAGCCTCGTGTAGTGGCCGTCGCGCACGCGATAGGCATAGACCGAGACGCTCGCGCTGAGCCACTTGCCCCCGGCGCAGTCCGGCGTGCAGTTGTTCCAGGTCGCGGTGCCGGTGGCGTAGGCGGTTGGCTGGTTCCAGTCAGTCCAGTGCAAGTTTTTTAGCGCGGAGTTGGCGTCCGCGCAGGAGAGCACGAAATAACTGGGTGTGACGAGATTTTGGTTGCTGCAGTCGTAAATGGCGGTGCTTCGTACGGCGCTTGAATCATGCCAGGAGAGCAGCGCGGCACCTGCCGCAAGGACGGTCATGGTACTTAGAAGTAGGTAGGGGATTAGTCGACGCATCATTTCATTGTAGGGATACGGCTGGTCGAGAATAAATCGCCCGGGTGCGTTCGCCAAGAAGTTATCGTTCTTCGCGCGGCGCCAGGGTACGCGATCGCGTTCGGTGAGGGGATTCATCAAGTTTCTTTCGCTTGTTCCGGGCGAGGCAGGTGGATATCCGTAGAATGGGTACCGTGCGTCAGTACCACCGTTGTAGAGCACGAGAATGCTCTCGCTGTTTCGCTGTGGGCGAACACCCGCGGCATCAGGTTTCCCCAGAAGTCGCTCAACGCCCGGGCGGCCTGCGATGACGCGAATTCTTGTCGTCGAAGACGACCAGGAGATCATCAAACTCCTCGAACAGTTCCTCAAGGGCGACGGTTACGAAGTGTCGGTGGCGTCGAACCTCGCCGGCGCCCTCACGGCAACGTCGACGTTCAGTCCCGACCTCGTTTTGCTCGACATTGTGCTCGGCTCCGAGGACGGACGTGACGTGCTGCGTGAACTGCGCCTCATTAGTGACGTACCGACTATCTTCCTTACCGGACGGGGCTTGGAATCAGAGAGAATCGCCGGACTCAAGTTGGGTGCGGATGACTATATAACCAAGCCCTTCTCGCTGGGCGAGGTTTCCGCGAGGATTGAGTCTGTGCTCCGACGTTCCGGCGTCAGCCTGGCCCAACACCAGATTGATGCTCCCACCATGCGCTTTGGCGAACTGCAGATCAATGAGAGCACACATGAAGTGAAGATAGAGGACACGCTGCTGGAACTCACGTCCAAGGAGTTCGCTCTGCTGGCCTTTCTCGCGTCGTCGCCCCGCCAGGTCTACTCGCGCGCGCAACTTCTCGAGCACGTCTGGTCGTCTTCGAGCGAGTGGCAGAATGAGGCAACGGTCACCGAGCACATTCGTCGTCTGCGGGCCAAACTCGAAGTCGACCCCGACAATCCCCGCTGGATCACCACCGTTCGAGGCGTGGGTTATCGCTTCGAGCCTGAGCCGGTGGCCTAGGTCAGTTTTCTTTCGCGACGAGAACGACCGCTACGGATGCCGGTTTGGCGCGTCGTTGCGCGCGAGCAGTCCGCGAATGCGATCGACGAGTTCACTGGGTCGGAACGGTTTGGCCAAGAAGTCACTGGTTCCCGGCAAAAGGGTGTCAAGTAGTGACGCGTCCGCGCTTCCAGACATCAAGAGCACCAGTAACTCGGGGTTGGTTGCCTGCAGCGCCTGAGCCAGTTCATCGCCAGTAATAAGGGACATGACGACGTCGCTCAGTAGCAAATCAATTGGCCCTTCGAAGTCGCGGGCCAGTTCGAGGGCCAGCTCACCCGAATCGGCTTCGAGGACCAGGTAGCCGCTGTGCTCCAGAACCTGGACCATCAGTCGGCGCAGCCCCTGGTCATCCTCAGCCAGCAGTATCGTCCCGCTACGGCGCGCCACCGCCTCTTTGACCACCGGTAACTCTTCACCAGTCTGCTCGTCAACCGCAGGAAGGTAGATCGCAAAGGTCGTGCCTTCGCCACTCTTGCTGCGGCACTGGATCGAACCGCCGCTCTCTTCAACCAGTCGTCGCGCCGCGGCCAGGCCGAGACCAGTGCCCTTGAAGGGGCCCTTGGTGGTGAACAGGGGTTCAAAACAACGCTGGCGTGTCTCCTCGTCCATTCCTATGCCGGTGTCGGTCACCGAGATGTGCACGTACGGGCCCGGCGTGACGTTGAGATCCAGAGCGGCGTCACCCTCGATGGTCATGGGTCCAACGCCAATGCTCAGCTGGCCGCCCGAGGGCATGGCGTCGCGAGCGTTAATCGCGAGATTGAGAATCATCTGTTCGAACTGGTCGGCGTCAACACGAACGTTGCTGAAGTGCTGACCGAGTTCCCAATGAATCGAAACGTCGACGCCCACGATTCGCTCCAACACTTCGGCGATTGACTGAATGGCGGCCTCCGGGCTCAGTACCACCGGCTCGGGCGCCTTGGTGCGGCCAACTGCCTGGAGTTGTTCGGTCAGCACCGAGGCTCGCGACGCCGTTGTTTGGATTTCTTTGACCATCTGCGCGGCGCGTTCTTCTGAGCCGAGGTCGGTCGCCAGGATCTCCGCGTAGCCCGAGATGAGGGTCAGCAGGTTGTTGAAGTCGTGAGCGACGCTGCTCGCCACTTGGCCGCGAATTTCCATTTGGTGGGCGTGGCGTAGTTCAGATTTAAGTTCCCGATGGTCCGTGACGTCGTCCACCAGGGTCAAGATGCCCGGGGCGTCCTCGTCCGTCGAAGGCAGCAGCGCGGCCGAGGCCGTTAAGTCGCGGCGACGTCCTCTGATCTCGACGTCACCCAGGTCACGACCGCTGGCGAAGTCACCAGCGAGGACGTCGGCCCAGAGCGCCGCGAGTCGTAGTCTTGCGGCTTCGGGAAACTTCGGCCTGTCGTCGCTCACCGAATCGTCGTATTCGGGCCAGGCGAATATACGCGCCGCGCCGCGATTCCACCATCGAACCTGTCCCTCGGTCGCGACTTCCACGATACCCACGGGGGCCGACTCCACGAGGATGCGCCAGCGCGCTTCGCTGTGTTGGATCGTGCGACTGAGTTCGGCTCCCGCCAGGGCGGTTGCGGCCATTTGCGCCAACAGCGTGAGCACTTCTTTATCTTCGGTCGCGAATTCTGACCCGGATTCGCGACGAATGGCGATGACACCACGGGCGTGGTCTCTTCGTTCAAGAATTGGTGCGACCAGCCAGTCGTTTTCGCGCCACGGCACGGAGCTTTCGGTGCGGGTATTCGGGAACTCAGCCACCGCAACGTCGTGGGGATCCAGGGTGAGGGGCTTCTTGCCTCGCTGGGCCACGCCGTAGAGCGGCGCCGCCGGACCGGACTCGAGGGTCACGATGGCCGTGTCCGCGTTAAAGACACTGCGCGTGCTACTCGCGAGGCTTAGGAGTATGTCCTGTTCGCTTCGCAGGCCCGCGACGGTAATGGACGAGGCGATGAGTTGGTGGAGTTGGCTTGCAATGCGTTGCGTATGACGCACGGCGTCGCGGGCATCTTGGTGCAGCAACAGTCGTTCGATGGCCGTGGCCGTCTCCCATATGAGATCCTCCGCCGCACCGATTTCGTACGCCTCGTAGCCGGCATGGCGTTCGTCGACCACAAAACTGATGGCGGCAAAGGGTAGATCGTTGAGTTTGAGGGCGACAACCACGCAGCACGCGGGTCGTGAACCATCGGCGGGCCAGGCTTCGGTCGTGCCGGTGGCTAGGACTCGCGCAGTGATGGCCGCCAGATCCGGCACCCGTTGGTCCAGACCTTCAGTGCAGCACGGTTCAATCTCGTTTTCGCGACTGGCGTGATTGCAACCGTTGTGGCGTACCGCAAAGCGACGACTCGCGCCGTGGGAACTCGCTAGGTCAATGACGCACCAATCGCAGAAGGAAGGCACGACCACGTCGAGCAGCTCGACAAGATTGGTTTCTAAGTTCGTGCCGGACAACGCCGCGGTGGGCTCCGCGCGCACCGCGGCGAGGTGGCGACGAAGTCTGAGTACGCGCTCGGTTTGGCGCACCGAGACGGCCGAACCTATCGACTCGACGTCCTTGGACGGCTTACCTCGAACCGTTCGCTTGTCATCCTTCGCCACCATGTGCTGCTATCTCCACTCGCAGATCGTGGCGATGTCGACCGTGACGCCGACGAGCGCGTCGACGCGCTGGCTCCAAGTTCGGCCGAACGGGTTTGGGCGGGCGGGCACACTCAAAGAGGCTTCCCGGAAAAGATGGCGAAGTCCTCGAGGAATCGGTCGATCTCAGCCGCCTCGTGGGGCGTGGAGAAGAAGAAACCTTGGCCAATATCCACTTCTTCGATCTGCAGACGCTTCACCTGCTCCGCGTCCTCGATCCCCGACGCGAAGATCTGCACCTTCATGGACCGAGCGAGTTGGACGAGGCTATGAATCTGTGCCGCAACCTCGGTGTTGGTGATACCGGCAATAAAACCCTTGTCCAGCTTGACGATGTCGATCGGATACCGTTCGAGATTGGCGAGTGGTGAATCACCCGGCGCGAAGTCGTCGACCGCAAGTCGAATGCCGAGGGCCATGAGAGGGGTGAGGCGACTATTGGCAGCGTCGGCGTCCGCCGACAGCGTCTTCTGGGAGAACTCGAGCACCAGCAAGGCCGGATCGAACCGGCTCGAGGACAATGCGTTGGCGACATCGTCCACGAAGTCGGGTAGTTCCAGTTGCTTCACGGAGATGTTGACCGAGACGGCGAACCGGTACCCCTTGGCGTGCCAGGCGGCGGCTTGGGCGCAGACGGTGTCGAGTGTCCAACGACCGACGGGGACAATTTGGCCGCTGCTCTCGAGCTCGGAGATGAAGATTTCGGGATTAATGACCCCTCGAACGGGGTGTCGCCATCGCAGAAGCGCCTCGACACCTACGAAGGCGTCGGTCTGCAAATCGATTGTCGGCTGATACACCAGGAAAAACTCGTCCTTTTCGAGGGCCAGAGCGAGGTCGGCCACCATCGCGAGGTGATCCGAGGCCGCATCGGGACTCTCAGGCTCATTCACCATTGTGCATCGCTTCCCCAAAGGATTTAACCGTATTCGAACGATAAAGGCAACGACCAAGTTCCCTTCGTTGTGACGATATCAGTCGGCACCATTTGAACTGGCGAAGGAGACCGCGACTCGGTTGATCACCTTGTGTCAATAACGCACCGACCCTTTTGAGGAAGATGTCGTGAATTCCGGCAGTTCCCAGCGTCCATGATGCGACGGCGATGCTGGCGTCGCGTGAACAGACCACCGTTCGCCAGCCTGGTGGAGCGTCCAACGCAGGCGAATCACGTTGAAGACCCTCTATAGACTCAGCGCATGATCGCAAGGCACGAGGCCGCGCCGTTGGCCGTGAGTAGTTGGCCATGAAGGTCCTGGTAACGGGCGCCGCTGGCTTCATAGGATCAACGACCGCCGAGCTGCTTCTGGCGCAAGGTCACGAAGTGGTGGCACTCGACAGTCTCGTGACGGGCCGCGAAGAGAACGTGCCCAAAGGGGCCAAATTTGTGCAGGGCGATTGCGGCGACATTGAGTTAGTGCGGTCGCTCGGACACTTTGGCGCGTGCGTCCACTTTGCGGCGCGCATAGAGCCGGCGGAGTCAATGAAGTACCCCGAGGTCTTCTTCAACAACAACGTGGCGTCCAGTTTCCGCCTGCTTGACGCGCTGGTGCAGTCAGGGGTTGAGCGTTTTGTGTTCTCGTCGTCGTGTGCGGTCTACGGCGATCAAGTGGAGATGCCCATTGACGAGGAGAGGCCGACCCAGCCCCACAGTCCTTACGGTCAGTCCAAACGGATGGTGGAAGAAGCCCTGGCGTGGCTGGGGCAACTTGGACGGATGCGATCGGCGACCTTGCGCTACTTCAACGCTGCGGGCGGAACGCTGGCGCACCCTGAACGTCATAATCCCGAGATTCATTTGATTCCCATTGCTTTTGACGTCGCGAGTGGTCGTCGGGACCACCTGGACATCTTTGGCCACGACTATGCGACGCCCGACGGAACATGCATTCGTGACTACGTGCACGTGAGCGACCTGGCGGACGCCCACGCCCTGGCCATCGCGGCGCTGCAGGACCATGCGCAACTGACGCTCAACCTCGGGACTGGCGTGGGTTCATCCAATCGTGAAGTCGTCGAGACGGTCCGCAACGTTACCGGCAAGGATTTCGAGGTCCGTTACGCCGAGCGACGGCCGGGCGATCCCGCCGCGGCTATTGCGGGTGGTGGGCTGGCTCGCGACGTGCTCGGTTGGCGTCCTGAGCGCTCCGACCTTGAAAACATCGTGATCGACGCGTGGGCGGCCTACCAGTCTCTTTGAGCGAATGATTCCCCGTCACGTATTAGAACGCGTGACGCTCGTGCCCTGTTGAGGAATCGTGGGCCAAGACGGATTTCCGTGATTGCAATTAATTTCTGGGCCGGAGGATTGGCGAGGCGTTAGGTCCCGTGAGCACTGTTTCAAAGCGCTGAATCTCAAATTGGTTCACGCGAAATTGGAGTTTCCTCCGCGACGTCACAGACGGCCGATCCCGCGTTTTCCTTGCGCGTGACGCTGCAATTGGGCTGGCGTTGTTGGAGTTGAGTCCTGCAAATCGAATTTGGGTTGTTGTTGAGAATGCGTAGGTAGCCACGTGATTCTGCTCTGCGAACTTGGAATACATGAGCAAGGGCACACTAAAACACTTCATAGTTGGAACGACCACGCACCGAGTTTCCAAGGTATTTACGCTGATTGTGGCGTCGAGCGTCTTGGCGGCATTGGTGAGTATCGAGGCATCCGCTTCGACAACTAACCGGGGCAATGTAGGTACCGCGGTCGCAGTGAACACTGCGATCACCACCTCGAACCAGAGCTTCACGCCATTGGTCTCGTCGCCAGCTGGGAGAGGGTCGTCGACACCTACTTCGAGCGTGCAAGCAAATGCATTCAATTCGAAGCCGTCTGGTTCAACTTTTGCCTCGTCAAACCACAGGAACCCTGGTTCCAATGGGTCGAACAACAACCCTTCACCAACGACCACCACCACTCCGCCCCCGAGCGCCACGGTGACTCCGGCCCCCACCACGACCACGACCAGTCCTCCTCCGACCACGACCACGACGAGTCCTCCTCCGACCACGACCACGACCGTCCCTGTACAGACGTCGGCGTACCCGAACGGAACGCCTGACAGTTCCGAGCCGTCGGGCATGGCTCCGCCTTCGTCGAGTGCCCTGGCTGGCTACTCACAGAGTTACGTGACTGACTTCAGTGGTTCGACGTTGCCTTCTGGGTGGAACACCTATTCGGGTGCACCGGGCGGTGACTCCGGAGCGCAATGGGCAAGTTCCCACGTTTCCGTGGGCGGTGGCTTGCTGCAACTGACGACGTCGCAAGACGCCAACTACAACAACGAGTGGGTGGCTGGCGGCCTGTGTCAATGCGGCCTCAGCATGACCTACGGTGCGTACTTTGTTCGCTCTCGATTGACGGGTGCCGGACCAACGGCAGTTGAGTTGCTCTGGCCGGTCGCCAACGTATGGCCGCCCGAGATCGACTTCAACGAAACCGGTGGAGGCGCGTCATCGACGTCGGCGACCATCCACTACAGCTCGGCCAACGACCAAATCCAGCGGACCCTGAACATCGATATGACGCAATGGCACACCTGGGGCGTGATCTGGACACCGAGTTCAGTGACCTACACCGTTGACGGGAAAGTGTGGGCAACGGTTACCGGTGCCGCGGCAATTTCAAATCAGGCAATGACCCTCGACCTGCAACAGCAGACATGGTGCTCCTCAGGTTGGGCTTGTCCAACCTCGTCCCAATCAATGTTGGTCGACTGGGTAGCGGAGTACCGATCGAACTAGCGACAAGTTGAGAGAATTCTTTGAACCAAGCAATTGACCAACGGCTTATTGTGTAAGGTTCGATTTTCTGGGGCGCGAAGTACTGGCCCAAGTCAAGTTGTGGCTTCCCGATGGACGAACTTTAGATTTGTGAATATTGAATTACGAGCGCGTGATTCGAATGGCAACTCGAGTAATAATGATTGCTTGGGTGACCAATTTTTTAAAAATACGGTGTCGGGGTTAGAGAGAGCAGTATGCAGATAGGGTCCCGTTCCGGACGGTCACCCGGTTTCGTTCGGGCCTGGCGGGGCTCCGCTGGGAATATTCGCCAAGCCTTTGATTGGCAGGGCCGAGGTCAAAGTGCGGCAATCGCGAATCCGCGAGAAATCCTCAATTTGCGCACAATTTCTGCACTATTTCGAGGGTTGACAATACCCCTCACTGCTGTAAACCTTTATCTTGCAGGGGCTGATACGAGGTAATGGTTTGAGGATTATCGACCCGGAGAGATTGTCGGACAATACGGACAATGGTCTGACGCGAGACAAAACTCGTTCGTTAGCCAGCGTTTCAGTGATCATTCCCACCCTTAATGAGGCTGGGAATCTTCCGTACGTACTCAACACAATCCCACACTGGGTGGATGAGGTCATCATTGTCGACGGTCGTTCTGACGATGACACCGAGCGCGTAGCCAAAGTTCTACGGCCCGACGCGCGAATAGTTCATCAAAAGTTGCGCGGCAAGGGCGCGGCGCTTCGAGCGGGCTTCAACGCCGCCAGGGGAGAGATTTTGATCGCTCTCGATGCCGACGGTTCCATGGACGGGTCAGAAATTGGGGTCTTCAGGGATGCGTTGCTTTCCGGCGCTGATTTCGCCAAAGGCAGTCGATTCCTCTCCGGTGGCGGCTCGGCCGACATAACAGCGTTCCGTCGATTCGGCGACGGAGGAATTTGCTTCCTCATTAGGTTGATGTTTGGCACGCGCTGTTCGGACGCGACGTACGGCTATTTTGCCGTGTGGACTGACCGCTTGGATTGGCTCAATATCGATAGCGATGGCTTTGAGGTCGAGACGCTGATCAATATTCGCGCGCGTCGCGCACGACTGAAGATCATCGAGGTTCCATGTTTCGAATCTCACCGAATTCACGGGAATTCCAATCTAAACGCTATACGTGACGGTTTTAGGATTTTGCGCGTGATCGTACTCGAGAGGCTGCGGAGATATCGTGTTCCAACGACCTAACGACTTCAAAGAGGACGAGGCGCATAGGGTTCGAACGGGCATCGTCCTAGCGGGTCCCGGTTCGTCGCTGACAATCCCTGGGATTATTGCTACGGAAATTACTCAGGCGCTCGCGCAGTCAAACTCGGTGCGTCGCATCGAAGTCGACTTCGGACTCCATTTCAAGGCGGGTCTACATCGCGCTCCTTCTTTGGCGGCAGCACACGACGAAGGAAGAAGTGGCGATATCGTGCGTCACCGGGCACCAAGCAATTTTCGCCTTCGAACGCAGGCGTTTCGTGAGTGGATTGGGACCGACACTCACACGGCCGTTGCCTACGCGTGGCCTGGCAACAACAACGAATGGATAAGTGAGTTCCTCAATGCCGCGAACGCTATGGGAGCGAAGAGTGTGGTGCTCTGCGAAAGCCCGCCATCGTCCAGTAAGACGCGGGCGGTCTCACTCGCGGCGACGCTTAGCCACGCCGATCGGGTAATTGTTGGCGACTCGTCCGACGCTGCTGAGTTGAAATCGGAATTTGGATTGTTAGGTCCGGTGGTTGAAACCCACCGAGCATTATCGCTGGGCGGTCGAAGCGGTCGCTCCTTGGTGCATCAAATCACGGCCTTTCTTCCTAGGGATGACAGCGACATGCTCTTCTCGCTGCTAGCAGCGTTTGATGCCATCCCCGAAGCGTGGATTGAGGGGTACCAGCTACAGATAGTGATGCGCAATAGCGACAGCGCGATTCCGGCCATGATTGCCAGTAGCTATCACTTCGACCACGTACGGCTTATCGGTGAGGATATTTCGGCACTTGATTTTGAAAAGTTGTGCTCGATCTCTTCGGCCTTGATTGTCGCCGACCCCGCGCTCGATTCCCGCGCATTTTCTACGGCGGTCAATTGTGGCATCGCCACGGTGGTCCTCTCCAAAGCTCTCCTTCCCGAAGCGGGTCGAGGGTACGTTGGCGGACTTTTGGCCGAACTCGGTAAGCCGGCGTCAATCTACGTAGCACTCACGCACGCGCTGAGACTCGCCGAACTACGTTTCCCGACTCCCGACACTTGGCTTGAACTTGCACGGGTCATTAGTCCACCGAAAGAACGCGACGTCATTGGGTCAGACGTCCTGGAGTCGACGACTCAGATTCGATGAGCGTTTCGGTTGTTATCTGTGCGTACACCCTCGACCGGTGGGACGACCTCGTTACCGCGGTGCAGTCGTGTGTCGACCAGACGTTGAGACCAGATGAGATCGTATTGGTCATTGACTACAACGAAGAACTCAAAATGCGAGCGAAACGTGAATTGACCAATGCGCGCATTGTGTCGAATCAATCCACCAAGGGTCTTTCGGGAGCGCGCAACACGGGCGTCGTCGCCTCAAAGGGCGACGTAATCGCGTTCTTGGATGACGACGCTTTTGCTGAACCCGAGTGGCTTGAACATTTGGTCGCGCCCATGGTGGATCAGAAGATCGCCGGCGTCGGGGGATGGATCGTTCCGAACTGGGAAGGTGACGTTGCGCGGTGGCTTCCCGAAACGTTCTACTGGGTTCTTGGTTGCAGTTACGTTGGACTGCCGTCGCACGGATCGATGATTCGAAATCCAATTGGTGCGAACATGGCGATGCGTCGAGATGTTTTTACGTTGGTCGGGGGCTTCACTTCGGGAATTGGTCGCGTGGGACTTATTCCACTCGGTTGTGAAGAAACCGAACTCTGTATCCGCTACACCACGCGTTCGCCAGATCAACGCTTCGAACTCGCGCGAGACGCCATCGTTCATCATCGAGTACCTCGATCCCGGCTTACGTGGCACTACTTCTGGACTCGCTGTTGGGCTGAAGGTCTCTCTAAGGCCGCGGTCACGTCACTCGTTGGTTCAGGTTCGGGCCTTTCATCTGAGCGCCATTACGTGATGCACGCGTTACCGCAAGAATTTTTAAGTAGCGCGCGTTCACTGCGCGAGCAACCAAAGACAAGTTGTATTCGGATGGCGTTGCTCATTTCGGGTTCACTCATCACTGCCGCGGGATTAGTGCGTGGTCGAGTAGCGCTTCGCCGCACTCCAATCTCCGTCGGCGCAGACAACTACGAACTGCTGACGACGCGTTACGTTGAAGAAGAAGGTTAGGTTCACCTAGCCTTACGCAGGTAGGGTTATTTTGTGAAAATGTCGGCGCTGTGGTCTGGAACCAGAGCAGAGAGTGTCACCGGGACCCAGAATTTAGAACCTTGGCGACCAATTGCGTTAGTGCAAGTCGACATTGAGGCGCTTTTGAGCCAAGCACCGCCTCACTTGCCGCCAGGTGATCGCGTCTGGGTAGAGGTGAAGAAGCAAGGTCAGATTGTTGGTGTGCTCGATGCTCGAGTTGGTGAGGACGGTTTGTTGTCGTCAGACCAGCGAGAAGTAGCGGGCCGGTTTTCGAACGTCTCTCTGTCAACGTATATGACGGTGCCCGACGATTTGTTGCCGAAGGCTTCTATTGTCGTACCGACCATCTGCGAAAGCCCCGAGGAACTGATTCGTACTGTCAACTCACTTCTTGCGCTTGACTACCCTGACTTTGAGATCCTCGTGGTGGACAATCGAACGAGCGACAGTCCCACGCCGCTTCCCGAATTCGAAAGTAGTCGGGTGCGCACGATTTCAGAACGTACGCGCGGCGCTTCCGCGGCGCGCAACAAGGGGATCGCGATGGCAGAAGGCGAAGTCGTTGCTTTCACTGACGACGACGCGGTGGTCGATCGAAATTGGCTCCGCGTATTGGGGGCACGATTCGCGCTCAGCGAAGAAGTTGAAGGAATCGGAGGGTTGGTGTTGCCGATGGAGCTCAAAACAGCGCCCCAACTTTGGTTCGAGGAGTTCTACGGCGGATTCAGCCCATCGTTCAACAGCAGCGTCATGAGTGTGGCCGCGATGAAGGGGACGAGTGCGCTCTTTCCTTATGCTCCGGGGGTGTTCGGCGCTGGTTGCAACATGGCATTCCGCCGTTCGACGCTGCAACGAATGGGTGGTTTCAATGTTTCTCTCGGACCGGGTACTCCGGCCAAGGGTGGCGAAGATCCCGCGCTCTTCATCGCGCTTGCTCTGGCCGGGGGGACTCTCGCTTTCGAGCCGGCTGCCCTAGTGCGCCACACCCATCGACGTACGCGAAGCGAGTTCATGCGTCAGGTCTTCGGCTACGGCACCGGATTGACCGCGATGTACACCGCGCTCGTCGCGAGAGATCCTCGTCAGTTGATCGCTCTACTTCGGCGCATTCCTGCCGGCGTTCGCTTACTCGCTCCCGAGCGGCGTGATCATTCATCAAGTACTGAGCCGAGCTATCCACGAGAGACGATTGCCTATCAGCTGCTCGGTATGGCGTACGGACCAGTGGCCTACGTGCGTAGTGCGGCGCGAAACAGGTGGTCGAAGTGAGTCGAAGGTTCTTGAAGATGGTGATTCGGCGAGATCGGTCCGAACAATGAGTTCCTTCGCGGACGGGGAGCAACAGGATGCGCTCTCTTTAGCGGACACTCGAGTTCAAGAACGGCGAGATCGTCGGGTTGCGCGTCGAGGGTGGGACCCACGAGCAATCGTGTCGCTCCTGTTGCTCGGCGTAGACCTGACCGTGCTGGATATGACGGTCGGGAACGTGCACGGTTCAGTGCGACTCGTTCTCGGACTCGTTCTCGGTTGTTTCGTCCCGGGATGGTCGATCGTGGGTTTGCTCAAGATCGGGAACGCCTGGCTGGAGATATGTCTGACGGTGGCGGTCAGTTTGGCTTTGCTTATGGTCGTCGCGCAAATCTTGATGACAATGCACGCCTGGCACCTCGTTCTACTCCAAGAGGTGACGTGCGAGGCCTGCCTCCCCTCTCTTATTTGGCAATCACGAGGTCGCCGTCGAGCGAGAAGGCAAGCGCGATGAACGCACTTATGGCCACGAGTTTCAGTGAGTTTTCGTCGGCGCCGGGCATCTTGATTGTGCTGATCGCGGCCACTGTCCTCCTCTCCGTGCGCGCGTGGAGCGGAACCATCAATTTGAATTTGACGCGCCCGGTTTCCATTCTCTTGGACGTGGTGATAGCTCTTCTAGTTGTCTTCTTCCTCCTTCTCGTCTTCATCAGGTTCAAGACCCTTGCCTAATTGGGATTCAGTGACGCAGGTTTCACGACGTGGAGCCACTTCGGCGCGCCGGTTGATGATCGGGTCTCCCGGACTCGGACTCGTCGCCTTCGTGCTGTGGATCGTCGCGGTCCACCAGGCCAACTTTCTGAGCATGGGTCCACTTGGATTGGTGAGTGTTTTGGGATGGTCCTATTTCGTAGGACTGGCTCTCGTAGCGGCCGGTATGGCGCTGGAACTGTTGCACACGCCGTTGCGGTCGAACCGACTCGTATTCCTTATTGTCCTGCTCGTGGTATTTCTGTTCGCTACCGCGTCGGCGGTTGAGCCGGTCGCGGGAACGCAGTCAGCTTTTGTAATTGCTGGATTCGTGCAGCACGTCTATCTCCACGGACAACCGCTCATCAATTACGACGCGAGATTCTCGTGGCCCGGAAGCTTCTCCCTGGGTGCGGTGCTGGTTGCCTTCGCGGGCCAGACGAATGCCATGGACTTCCTGCGCTGGTTTCCCTTCATCATTGAGTTGCTGTACTTGCCGGCGCTGCTCGTAATCGCGAAGTTCAGTGGCGTCGGGCGGCGCGCCGGTTTCCTCGGTGTCATGATTTTCTACTCATCCAACTGGATATTCCAGGACTACTTTTCTCCACAAGCGCTTAACTACCTTTTCTTCCTTGTGATTGTGGCCAGTGTTCTTTTCTGCTGGCAGCCGAAAATGAGCCATCGAATTAAGAGGTTTCGGGGAGGCATGTTGGATCGGCTCTCGCAAAGTCGTGACATCTTCACTCCCGCTCGTCTCGCGGGTCGCGACACAGTGACCGCCGTAAGCAGCCCGGTTGTTCTCGGCATTCTCGTGATGCTCGGTCTCATCTTCCTAGCGTCGGCGATGAGCCATCAATTGACGCCTTTCGCAATAATGTTGGCGCTCGCTGCCTGCTTATTAACTCGCCGCATGGGCAGGCCCGAACTGCTCATCGTCGCATCGTTGTTTGCGGTGGGTTGGTTGAGCCTCGGCGCGAGCAATTTTTGGGTTGGCCATCTGTCGGATATTTTCGGTTCGGCCGGGCACGTCGTATCCTCGTACAGCTCAAACGTGTCGAGTCGAGTTATTGGTAGTTCGACTCACAAGACCGTGGTCGACATTCGAATTCTGTTGACGGCCGGTCTTTACTTCTTAGGTGGTGTGGGTGTCCTTCGACGAATACCCAACTCTCGCACGTTGGAGATTCTTGTCGCCGCGCCCTTTCTGCTGGTTGTTTTGCAGGACTATGGCGGCGAGGGTCTTCTCAGGGTGGTGCTCTTTGGCCTGCCCTTTGTGTCACTTCTTGCCGCGTCAGCGATTCTTCCTAACCGATTCGGTCCGATTCGACCTGTCGTGCCAAAATTGAAGCTCGGCCGTTACGGACGTCCAATGCTTCGTGTGGTCACTTTCGTCGTCGTTTTTGGATTCGCGTTAGCCACCACCGTCGTTCGAGGTGGCAACGACGCCTACGAAGCATTCTCGAAGGGAGAATTGGCCGCCGTGAACTATGCGTATGATCACTCGCGCCCCGGTGAGACGGTGGGAGTAGTGGCTCCCTATTTGCCCTTCGGTCAGCGAGACATTGAATCCGTGCAAGTGTTTGTGGCCTCGGGCGGTGGAACCCCCCCTCCAGGTACCGAGGGAACGAATCTGTTGTTGTATCGACCGGCGTTCATTATTCTCAG
>Ga0182030_10011883_pt1 | contig 17525 bp, 16 predicted proteins | sample 812S3MmetaG_FD_121299 | JGI IMG/M metagenome (GOLD analysis project Ga0182030, IMG submission 121299) | Permafrost microbial communities from Stordalen Mire, Sweden - 812S3M metaG (Illumina Assembly) | ecosystem: Environmental > Terrestrial > Soil > Wetlands > Permafrost | place: Sweden...
GCCGCCGGCTGTCAGAATGAGCGTGGGTGTCTGGTTGATGCCCGAGTCGACGCCCTCCCGATATTCCGCGTCGATTTCGGCCTGCACGCCGGCATCTTTGGAAAGCTCCTGCACTTTTTTCTGATCCGCCGCCGAAGGCAACGCCGATGCCACCACGCCCCAGACATTTCCGTTCACGGCCCAATTGGCCTGCTGCGCGTAGAGGGCATCGGCCACTTGCTGGTATTTGCCGATTCGCGCCGCCGCCACCGAATAGCCGAAGGCCTCGCGCGTAAAATTATGCCCCTGGAGAGGAAACGCCCGGTCGACGATATACATCTTCCCATTCACCACATAGTCCTTCATCAACTGAGGCAGCACTTCCTCATGGAAATGCCTGCAGTGCGGGCAGGTGAAATCGCTGAAAACCTCCAGGCGTACCGGAGCCGTCGGACTACCCAACGCTTTGTTCTTGTCGACTTCCGGAATCGCCGCCAGGCAGGGCAGCAACACCAACAACAGAGCCGCGTAAAGCTTCATATCGTTATTCTATCTTTCCTTATTTTTTCAGCAGCGCTTCCAGGTACTGCTTGAACAGATCGTAATTCACGGGTCCTTTGACGATCTCGCTCCGGCCGTGCGCCGTCACCCACAGGGTCGGAGTAGACGGCACCGGCACCACCTTCCCCTCCTCCAGATCGGTATCGATTTCCTTCTGCACGTCGGGAGATTTCAGCAGCGCTTTGACGGCCTTCTGTTCGGTCGGCGTGAGTACGCTGTCAACCACCGATTCCACATTGCCGGTGACCTCAATGGTGGTTTGCTGGGCGAAGAGCGCGTCGGCGACTTTCTGATACCGGTTCACGCGCGCCGCCGCGCACGCGAATTCCGCGCAGGCGCGGCCGTAGGGATGCATTTGCAGCGGGAAGTAGCGGTAGATGACATACACCTTGCCGGGCGCCACGTAGTCCGTCATGATCCGCTGGAACTCATTGTCGTGGAAATACTTGCAGCCTGGACACTGGAAGTCGCTGAAGACCTCGATCATCACCGGCGCCTTGGGGTTGCCGAAGGTGTTGTTTTCGACGTTAGCTGTCGACCCGGCTACCAGAGCCACCGCAGCCACCAAAATCCCGCCAATCGCTTTCACAGCATCCATTTCTGTTTCCCTTCTACAATATAACAACACCGCCGGGATGGGTTTTGTGACAGACCTTGTGAGACATACTTTATTAAGCGGTACTTGCGGAATTCGCTTTCGGGACCGCTTCCTCGCGGTCGCGGCTCGGTAACTGCTTTCCATTCAATACGAGCTTTCCGAGCCGCGCGCGTAAGCAAGCGGTTTCCGGGAGTTTTGCAGGTACCTCTTCAGCTTTGTCCTGGGGCGGGCCGAAGGGCGAGCTTCGCTCGCCGTGGCAAGCTAAAGCATGCCCTACAAATGAGCACTCAAAACAGTTTTGAGTCAAAATGGTAAAATGAGTTTCCTGTGACAGCCTGTCCCAAGGCCGTGTCCGGGAAACACAGGAGGCCGTTTCGGCACGTTATAACCCGCTTTGAATCAGGAACATTGATTGGAATGTTAAATGCATCACCCACCCGCGTGAAGCCTCTCCTCCTGTCTACGCTGATACTGGCTTACGGCGCGGCAGCGCTCCCGTCGGCGACCCTGGAGCGGCTCAGCCTGGACGACCTGATCGGCAAGTCCACCATGATCGTCCGCGGCAAGATCCTGAATTCCTATACCGCCGCCAGCGGCCCTGTCATCTACACACATTACCGGATTCAAACCAGCGAAACCCTCAAGGGAACGCCCAACGGAACGGTGGAAATCCAGCTACCCGGTGGAACCGCCGGGAATCTCCGCCAAACCTTCGCGGGCGTGCCGCAGTTCAAAGCGGGCGACGAATACGTCTTCTTCTTGTGGACCGGCAAGAGCGGCTCCACGCAAGTCCTGGGTCTGACGCAGGGGCTTTTCTCGATAGCCCCCGGAGGCGCCAAAGATCCCCTGACTACACGCACCGCCAGCCACGAAGTGATGCTTGATCGCGGGACTGGTAAACAGATCAAAGACCAGACGTTAACCATGCATCTCAGCGAACTGCGGGCACGCATCCATTCGAGCGCTGCGGGAGCGGCCAAGTGATGCGATACCCCGGGCGAACGGCGCAGGCTCTGGCGGTAGCGGCGGCAGCCATGGCGCTGGCCGTCCCTTCCCACGCCTACTATCACTACGTGCACTACCTTACCGGCAGCGCGCCCTTCATTCCCGTACCCGAAGCGTTCGACTTAAATGCCTTGCCGGACAAGACCGTCACCTTCTTCGTAAGCGACACCGGTCTCGCCACCTACGGGCCCAACGACAGCTTCGGCTCGGTCCTGAGCCAGGTGAAGAATGCCGCCGCGGTATGGAATTCGGTGGCCAGTTCCGATCTGCGGGTGGCATTCGGCGGCCTCGAGACTTACAATCCCAATCAGCTTTCCGCCACACCGGCCGGCGATGTGGTGTTCGCGGACCTGGCGCCCGGTATTCTTGGCCTCGGCACACACACCTTATCCACGGCGGCCACCGTCCAGACGGGACAGAACGGCCAGTTTTTCCCGATCTCGCGCGGGCTGGTAATTCTGACGAATTCCACCGATCCGAACGCCGCCTACGGTCCGGGGCCCAGCTATCTGGAAGAGTTCTACACCACCGCCGTCCACGAATTCGGGCACGCGCTCGGCCTGCAGCACACCTGGACGGCCGCGGCCATGTCGCAGGACGTCATTCGCAACACTTCGCGCGCACGGCCGATCGACGCCGACGATATCGCCTCCCTCTCGGAGCTTTATGGGATAGCCGGCTGGACAGCCAATACCGGTTCGATCTCGGGGACCGTTACCGCTAACGGGCAGCCGTGGAATATGGCGTCGGTGGTGGCGATTCCGCCGCAGGGTCCGGCAGTGAGCGCGCTGACCAATCCCGACGGCAGCTTTACCATCAACGGTCTCACACCCGGCCAGTATTTGCTCTACGCCCATCCGCTGCCCCCGGACGCGGTCACGCACACCAATACCGGACTGGCGCTCCCGGTAGGGTCCACCGGTCTGCCTTTTGAGCCGACCACCGGCTATTTCCAGACCGTCTTTTACTCCGGCTCCGGCACCACGACCGACGTCACTCAGGCCAGCACTTTCACGGTGTCGGCAGGGCAGGCGCTCACGGGCGAGAATTTCGCCGTACAGCCGCGCAGTCAGATGCCGGTCTACGACATCGTGACCTGGGCGTGGCTCGATCTCGTCAACCGCGCCTACACCTATTACGGATCCGGGGTCCGGGCGTTCATCTCGCCCGCCTACGCGAGCACCAACCAGCAGTATCTGCAGATGTACGTGGAAGCCAACGCTCTCACCACCATGCCGCTTCCGGCCAGCGCTACGTTGCTGGGGCCCGGCACCGGCGCGGCAGTGACCATCGCGCCGTACCAGAACTACCCGGAGTACGTCGCTCTCTACTTCCCCAACTCAGGCGGTATGACGGCCGGACCGCGTCATCTGGTGATGACGTTCAATACCAGCCAGGGCACCGACATGTTCGTGGTCCCCGATGCCATCAACATTGTGCAGAACGGACCGCCGGCCATCGGTTCCCTGACCCAAAACAGCGATGGCAGCGTGACGGTAGCGGCGGCGGGGCTGACAGCCGCAAGCCGCATCTTTTTCGATGGTCTTCAGGCCAAAGTAAGCGCCCCGTTTCAATCCACGGATGCCACCGACGGCGCCATCACGGTGACGCCGCCCGCAGGCGCCAGCGGCCAAAACGCGACCGTAACCGTGTTCACCGCCGACAATCAGAACTCCATGCTGGTGCAGTCCGCCAATCCCGTAACCTACGCTTACGCAGCAGCCAACGCGCCGCAGATCACCGCCGTCAATCCTTCGTCGTTGCCCGCCGGATTCAACTTCGACGGGACGTCTGCCATGGTGGACGTCATGGCCAGCCATACCAACTTCGTTCAAGGACAAGTGACGGTCGGCTTTGGGACCAGCGACATCGCTGTGCGCCGGGTGTGGGTGCTGAGCCCGACGCACCTGGTGGCTGACGTGGTGGTGGCCGACAATGCCGCCATCGGCGCCTGGCCGGTGACTGTGATCTCCGGTTTCCAGGTGGCGGAGCAACCGGCCGCGTTCCAGGTGCAGCCGCCGAACATGACCCTGCCCACACCCGCGCTACCGGTGTTCAACGCCGTGAGCTACGCCACGGTATTGCACGATGCCGATTACGGGTCGATCTTCGGCTCGAACCTCGCGGTCGGATCCACCGCGCAGGTGCTGCTGAACGGTCAGGCTGCGCCGGTGCTGTACGCCTCGCCGACGCAGATCAACTTCCAGATACCGCCCGGATACCCGGTTGGTCCGACAACCTTGCAGGTGAATAACGGCTCGGTCAACGCATACCCGGTCTATTTGCAGATCGATAGTGCGCCGGCAGTGATCAGCGTTCCGGCGACCGGCCCAAGCGCGACATCCGGAGTCAACGCGCTGCAAGTGGTCAATCCCGGCGACGTGGTAAGCGTGCAAGTCACCAACGCCGACCCCGGAATTGTGAACGCTCCCAACCGCGTCGCGGTCACCCTCTCGGGCGTGCCGATGGCGGTGCAGGGCGTCACGTCGCTCGGCGGCGGCGTTTTTCAGATTCAGTTCGCAGTCACGCAGTCGTTCGGCGGTTGGCAGGTTCCACTGGTGGTATTGGTGGACGGCTCGCCGAGTCTGGCCATCCAGGTCACCGCACGATAATGTCCCCATAACACGACCCGCCGGGCTGTCGCCCGGCTGGGCAACCTAAAGCTAGCTAAAGCTTACCCCACGTCCGAAAGGCCGGCGATTTTGTGGGATAAGCTTCAGCTTGTCCAAGCGAGCGGAGCTCGCTCTAGCCCTTCGGGCCATTGTGCCCGCACGCGGGTATATCATGAACGCATGAAGCTCTCGCGTGCCCCTTTTTTCGCCCTGTTAGCGCTCGGTCTGGCAGCCTACGGCCAGGAGGCGCGACTCACGCCTCACACCAGCCAGGAACATCCCATCTTGCCGATCGGCTCGCCAGCGCCCGACTTTTCCCTGCCGGGCATCGACGGCAAAGTCCACACGCTGAGCGAGTACAAAGCGCCCATCCTGGCCGTCATGTTCATCTGCAATCATTGCCCCACCTCGCAGCTCTATGAAGGCCGAATGAAAAAGCTGGTGGACGATTACGCGCCGAAGGGCGTAGACTTCGTCGCCATCAATCCCAACGATCCCAAAGCGGCCATGCTCTCCGAGTTGGGCTACACCGACGTCAGCGACAGCCTCGACGAAATGAAGATTCGCGCCGATTACCGCCATTTCAACTTCCCGTACCTGTGGGACGGCGCCACGCAATCGGTCGCCCAAGCCTATGGTGCGCAGGCCACCCCGCACGTCTTCCTCTTCGACAAGGACCGCGCGCTGCGTTACGAGGGCCGCATCGACAACGCGCAACGCGAATCGCTGGTAAAGATCCAGGACGCCCGGCTGGCTCTCGACGCCATGCTGGCCGGCAAACCGGTCGCTACGCCGCACACGCCTTCTTTCGGCTGCTCCACCAAATGGAAGTCGAAGATCGGCGGCGGGGCTGCCGAGCTGCGGAAGATCGAAGCCGAACCGGTGAATGTAGAAATGGTGACGGCCGATGACCTGAAGAAGCTGCGTCAGAATCCCACCGGCAAGGTGCTGCTGGTAAACTTCTGGGCCACGTGGTGCGGCCCTTGCACCGAGGAAATGCCGGCCATCGAGGAGACCTGGCGTATGTTCCGGCAGCGCGATTTCGACCTCGTGACGGTCGCCACCAATTACCCCGACGAAAAGGCCGGTGTGATGAAGCTACTGCAGGCGCAGCACGCCTCCAGCCGCAATCTGATGTTCGGCACCGACGACACTTACGGCCTGCAGGCGGCCTTCGACCCCAAGTGGGACGCGGGTGTGCCGTACACCATGGTGATTGCGCCCGGCGGAAGGGTGATTTACCAGCAGCAGGGTGCGGTGGACGTCCTCGCCATGCGGCGTGCCATTTTGGCGAACCTCGAAAACGAAACTTACGTGGGTCACCCGGCATACTGGGCGGCCAAATAGACCAACATGAAAGCTAATTGCTTGCTGCGCCCCCTGGCCGTTGCGTGCCTGGTGGCGATCTGCGGCGCCGGAAGTCTCGGGCCCTTCGAATCGAATTCGGACATTGGCGCCGGGCTACAAAAGGGCAAGGTGGAATCCAGCGGCCCCGGCGAGTATCGCGTGACGGGCGGCGGCGCCGACATGTGGGGCAAGGCAGACGCGTTCCACTTCGTTTGGAAAAAGATGTCGGGAAATATGACGCTCACGGCCGATGTTCTGCTCACCGGCGTCAGCGCGCAGGAGAAGCGAAAAGCCGCGCTCATGATCCGCCAGAGCCTGGACCCGGGCTCCGCCTATGCGGACATCGCGTTCCACGGCAATGGCGAAGTCGCCGCGCAATGGCGGCTCGCCGCGGGCGACCCGACTGGCGATGCCGTACTGCCGCCATTTCTGGATACCGCAGTGCCACAGCGCATTCGCATCGAACGGCACGGCAACACATTCACCGTGATGGCCGGTGAGCCCGGCGGGCAACTCGTAGCGCTGGCGCCCTTCACCGTGAACCTGCCCGGCCCGGTGTATGTCGGGCTCGCAGTCTGCTCGCACGACGCCAACGGATTGACGGCCGCCGCGTTCACCAACGTCAAGCTCGAGCCCCGCTGAGACGTGGCGCGGACTTCAGTCCGCCGCGCCGAGACTCCGAACTCCTGATGTCGTGGAATTTGCCATAAGCTCGCATACCGCTCCCTGTGGTCGCGGCTCGGAAACACAATTCGCCGATACTGAGCCGCGACCAAAGGGAGCGGTATGCGTGACGCCAAACTGGCTCAAGTCAGTTTCCCACGTGCACCGAAACTCTGGAGGCGACCTCAAGATTTCGGAGTCTCGACCCAGCAGGCAAGAGTGCCGGCAAGAGTGCCTGCGCCACGTCAACGTGTGTCTTCAATCTTGCGGATCGCGGCGGCCAGTTCGGCGGGCGTGTGGACGACCATCGTCTTGCCGCTTAATTGCGCCACGGCTCTCGAAACGATGTCCGGCTGCCCCCGCGAGGGATCGGTGGGCGGTACGGGGGCGCGGGATGACATATGAACCGGATCCGAGGGCTCAACATAGGGGCGCGACCACCGCTCGTAGCGCAAATAGAAGAACCGTGGGTGCGCTTGTCCCGCCGCCGGCAGCGCGCTTGGCGGGAGCTTCCCCCAGTAGCGCGATGTAGGCCCCAGAAAGACGACCGTTTCGGAGGGGTCCGGCGCTTCCAACTCCCGGCGGATCAAGCCGGCCAGAAAATCCACGTGGCCCAGCGGATTCTTCAATACGTTGACGTCTATGGTGGCCTGCGGGAGCGCGGCGATCGCACCGGCAATCTCATTCATGTCGGATGGCCCGAAACTCTCGATGCGTAAAACCTCCTTCTGTTGCTCCAGACTGAAGACGACCACCCGCACCGAGGTTGTGGGCAGGCGTTCCAGCAGCGCCGTAAGGGCGCCCAGAATTCGTTCGCGGTCAGAGTCGCGGATCGTCGTGCGGCGTGGCGAAGCTGCCGCGGCATTCAGTAAGACTGTGAGCCGCACAGGCGCCGCGCTGTCCCGATTCCGCGGGTCGGGCCAATTGACGGGCGAATATTGCGCTACGTGGAATGGCGGCAGCTTAGACGGAATGGCGCGGCCGGCGCGCGACGCGGGAACCACGACTCGCCACTGTTTGCGGCAGACCCGGTCGCGGCCGTCGAGCAGCGTGGATTCCACCCAGTAGCTGCCCACCCCGAGAAAGTACAATCCGCGGATATCGAAATGGGAGCCGGCCGCGGTCGCTCGCTTGCGGGGAACGCGGTGGATCAGCGACATGTCTTCGAGCGGGTGCCCATCGGGATGGATCGAAGTGAATACCATCCAGTCGCCGTCCGATTCGGAGTACTGCGCCTGCGGGACGTGAAAGACGTACCCGGCCTCGAATAGAAATGCGAAGTTAGGCAAAGCGGCGAGCGGTGTCACCCCGCAACTAAGCGGCTGCTCGCCGGCCCGCGGCGCCAAAGCGCTTCGTACGCGGGCGACCTCGTCGGTCGCGACGGGTACCTGAGCTGACATCGTTGCCGCCAACAGCAGCAACACCACCGCGGCGCGGCGCATGAGTCTATTATGACTCGCTCAGACGTGATTCCTCACGGAGTGTAAGGATTCCGCCTTACTGTACTTCGACCACGTGAATCCGTAGAACGCCACAAACGCGAAGCACAACGTGGGCACGATGAATCCCCGCGACATGTCGTATTTGTCGGCCACGGCGCCCATCAGCTTGGGTAGAATGGCGCCACCCATGATCGCCATCACGATAAATGCCGAGGCTTTCTTGGCGCGCGCGCCGAGACCGAAGATGCCCAGGGCGAAGATGGTCGGGAACATGATCGACATGAAGAAATAAGTCAAGAAGACGCAAACCACCGAGAGCCATCCCAGCTTACAGAAGACCAGGATGGTCGCGATCACATTCATCAGGCCATACAAACCCAGCATCTTGTGGGCGGAAACTCTCTTCAGCAGACCGGCGCCGCTGAGGCGGCCCAAAAGAAAGCAGATGTTCGCGACGGCGGCGAGGTTGGATGCGCCCTTGTCGCTCAACGAGAGAACGCCGTTGGCGTGGGTGTCGAACCAGCCCCCCAACCAGTTATGAAGCGGTCCCATATGGCCCGCAAATCCGGCCATCCCTGCGCCCCAGGACGCCGGCATGGCGGGCGGTTCGGTGGTCATGTAGTTGATGAAGAAACTGAAAACGCCAGCCTGCGCGGCCACGTACAGAAATTGCGCTACCACGGCCAGCACGAAATGCGGATGCGACCAGATGGAGTGCGAAACTCCCGGCGTGGAATCGTCAATGTGGTAATCGTCAGGAGCTTTGACATCGGGGACCCTGGCGAAATAGAAGACGACGGCGAGGACCATTACCACGCAGGCGATGGTGACGTAAGGGATGTAAAGTGTCTGGCTGCCGGTGCTGTGCCCGGCGGCATCTTTGGAATAAAAGAAGACGCTGCCGATGGCCGGCGCAACGATCCAGCCGACGCCATTGCAGGACTGCGCGAGATTGATGCGCGTGGCCGCGTATCGCGGGTCGCCCAGCACGGTGGTGTACGGGTTGGCGATGGTTTCGAGGAACGTGAGGCCAGTGGCGATGACGCAAACGCCAACCAGAAATCCGACGAACGCCGTGGTAGGCGATACTGCTCCCTGGTGGGCGAGGGAGCTGATGTGAGTAGCTGGAATGAACCAGAATCCGCCTATCGCGACCAGCAGGAGGCCGGCAATGATGCCGCCTTTGTATCCGAGCTTGACCGCCAGCCAACCGGCCGGCATAGCCATAAGGAAATAGCCCAGATAGTGGGCGAACTGCACCCACGCCGATTGCGCCTTGTTGAGGTTCAGCTCCTCCTGAAAATGCTTGTCCATCACATCGATCATGCCGTTGCAGACCGCCCACAGGAAGAACAGCGAGCTGACGAGGATGAATGTGAAGACCAGGTTGGCGCCGTCGGGGCCAATGAAGAGACGCTTCTTTTCCGTGCCCATTGGTAGAGAACGATTCTAGCAGGGCGAGCGGGGTGGGGCGGACGCCCGCGTCTGGGCCAAGCGAAACACAGCACCGGCCCATCGGCGGACCGCATCGGCCGCAGTGTCGATGGACTCACGAGTAGGGTGTTAGTAAAATGTCTGTTCCGCGCTTCAACCCCCCGGAAAGGAGAACCGGCATGGCTCAGAAGGCACACTCCGCCCGATTCCCCGGTGAATCGTCCCGCTATCGCACCGCCCGCAACCGGCTTCTTGCGGCGGAGACAGCCGCTCTAGGGTCGCCGGAGTGCGCCACTCATTCGTCGCGGTGCACGCTGGCGGGCGAGAAGGCTGGCATGCAGACGGTGATGTAGTCGGCGCTGGCGGGGCCGGAGGTGGAGTAGCGGACCCATTCGCCGGGCTCGACGTCGAGACACTGGCCGGCTTGCATGTCGAAGGCCCCATCGGCGTGCTCGACGTGGAGAGTTCCGGCGAACACGAGGCGATATTCCCGATAGTCACTGTATTGTCCGACGCCCACCCATCCCGGGGGCGATTGCACGCGGGTGATCGAGATCTCTTCGTCGCCGGTATTGACCAGGCCGACGAACTCATTGGCGGTTTTGTTTATGTTGCCGACGCACTGAACAATGGTAGGAGAGACGATCAACTTGGGCATGCCTGCCTCCAGCAAGACCAATTGTATCGCGTTAGCCGGCCGCCGCTCCTCGTACTGCGCGCGCATTGCGGGGATCGGCAACGTGAAACGGTCTTTCTGGAAAGCGACTTTTCCGCGCGGCCTCTCCGCTTAACGCTTCGAGCGGGGATGGCGTCCCCAAAGCGTTATCCGTGAATATCGGAAGCTCCCTCGACGCAATTAGGATGTCTCGTGCCGAAAGCACCATTCTCCGAGTTGCCGACGGTCCACTCAGAGACAGAATATCCGCGAATTGGGCCCTTCTCGTCAACTGAATCCCTGGCAGCCCAACTTCTCGTCGCCACTTGACCCGCTTGGCACTGCGGCCTCGGCGGACTACATGTATCGTTGCGCGGGCGGGCAGAATCGGTGCCGCAACATAACGTGTCTCGGTCTCGCCGCATCGGTATGAGACTAACGGATGTTGGCGGCGACCCTGGATGCTCAAGGAAGGCCCATTCTCAGAGCCGCGCGACGTGGTCGATTACCAGGAACCGGCCGGGCCCTTTCTCCGGCACGAGTTTCAAGGCGAATTTCTGGCCCATTGGCCAGTGGCGGGAATTCCGCAGTAGCGCCTGCTGCGCCGGCTTCATCGAGCGCGATCCGATCAGCCGTGTTTCCTTGGTGATGCAGCTCATCTGCAGGTTGTATTGATTGGGCGTCCGGGTGCGATACGCCGGTTAATACCCGCAACGCGCGGAGGGTCCGTCAATCGACTGCAGCGGGATGGACTCGGTGTCAACGCCATCCTGCCTGCCGCTCGCCGCGAAGGGAGATGCATCGGATGATTTCATTCAGGCGTCTCCTCGGAAGCACTTGCACCCTCTTGAGGCGCGATTAGAATCGCCGCTTTCGCACACTTCTCATGAAGTTGGCACTGCAATCGTGCCAGGTCGGCGGCGGCGCCTTCGGGAATCGGAATGGACCGGATCACGTCAGTCCAGGACTTGCCGTCCCGTTTTCGAAATCGCAGAAGCAAGCGGTGTTGCGGGTTGTCCGAAATTACCGCGGAGGTCAGATGATATTCCCATTCAGCCAACGGCGAAAACTCGCCCTCGCAAAAGATTCCCGCGGCCCCCGCCCACGCTTCTGGCGGGGATGCCGCGACACGTTCCATCTGCGCTCGCAGCCTTCGCGGTACGGACCACAAAACGACCCCAAACCCGACGATTAAAGGAACCGTGACGATCGCGATGGTGGTCATTTTCCCTTCGTCGTCGCCTTCACCCATGCCGATTGCGGCCGCTATCGCCAGAATGAACAGTGCGAAGAGCACGGCCGCCTTGGTTGCATCGAATGCTTGCGACTCCGCATTCAGACGTCCCTTCTCTGCCGCACTCCATGCCCTCCACTGATCCTGGGGGTAGCGCCAATGAACCCAGGGATCGGCCAGTAGCGCGTTTAGCCCATGATCGCGGCGACGCGCCTTCAGGTAGGACGCGAACAAGACGCTTCCAGCTGCCAGCCCAACTATACCAGTCAGGGACCAAAGCATTTGGCCGTTTTCGGGCCGGAGCGCCGCGGCCGTCGCCAATACGCAAGTGACGAGGCAAACGCCGGTGATCCATGCGCGCAATCGTTCCCGATGCAGGTGACTATTGTTGACCACGATCTCTCACACCGACAAAACGCCTGGCGTATCCCAGGCTCAGTCCTAATACTACACACTCGCCGGAATTTTTGTTGCGGCGTCCAGTTGCCGGTCTCCCGCCCGTTCGGAGTGAAGTTTTGGCCGTTTGGTCTGGAAGCTCCGGTCTTATGACGCACCACTCGGAGAAAGGCTGGATGCGGGTGTCGCGGGCTAGAAGTGAGATGACTCCCCGTGAACGCGCTGGTCCCACTACGCTTCGACCGATTCCCGCCGACGATGGAAGCGTCTCTCAAGCTCAAGTCCGGCACAAGCAACCCGGCGATGGGGGTCGCTTACGTTAGCGCGTGATTGGTCCCGCCCCTACGGCCGCAATTTATAAAACGCGCCTAATGGGCCTGCCTGCTCCCAATGCTTGCGCGCGCGCACCAGTTCGGCCACCTGGCGGATATGCCCGAGATCGTGCATGGACCACTCATGCAGCATCTGCTGGAGCGTGATCTCGCCGGCCGTCTTGTGCCTGGCTCGCCGTTCGCCGGCGCTACGCGGCAACGTCCGCAGGAACTCGATGTTAGTCTCGCGCTGCTCCTCGAAGTGATCGAAAGAATCTTCGGCATCGGCATCGCGATAGAGATCGAGATACATCTGCGCATCGTCCGATTCGAACTCCGGCAAATCTTCGCTCAAGAATCGATCGACGCGCATGCGATAGCAGTGGCCTTCGGAGTGCGACAGGTGCGCCAGCACTTCGGCGACCGAGAAACGGTCGGGCGCCGGTTTCCAGTGGGCATCCTCGTGGGAAAGCTCGCGCATCAGCCCGCGGAGAATCATGGGCGTCTCTTCGAGCAGGTCCAGGCAATCGAGTCCGTCATCTTCCATCATGCGCTTTATCCTACGATATTCTCCCCGCCATCCACATGAAGCACGTTGCCGGTGAGCCAATAAGTCGCGGGGTGGCAAAGCACCGCGACGGTGCGCGCGACATCCTCGGGCTGCGTCAGGCGGCGGCTGGGATTGCGCTGGCGGGCGGCTTCCAGGATCTTTTCGTGGCCCGGCACTTGACGCAGCGCGTTGGTGTCGGTGACTCCGGCCAGGATGGCGTTGGCCGTAATACCGGCGGGCGCGAGTTCGACCGCCAGCTGGCGGATGTGCGCTTCGAGCACGGCTTTGGCCGCGCCGACGGGCCCGTACTGCGGCCAAACGCGCGAACCGCCGGCGCTCGTCATCGCGAAGACGCGCGCGCCGCGGTCGAGGAGCCCGGCAAACAGGCATTCCTGCACCCAATAAATGAGCGAGTTGCCCATCACGTCGGCGGCCAGCTCCAGCTGGGGGCGATTGATGACCTCCTCGGCGCCCACCAGCGGTTTGAAGGCGGCGAACGCCAGCGAATGGAAGATGACGCGCAGCGTGCTCGCCGGTTCGGCGATGCGGCGGGCGAGCTCGGCCACGCATTCCTTGCGCGTATCGTCGAGGGTGGCGTTGTCGTTGACGAAGTGGGATTCGCGGCCGAACTGGCGGATCTTCTCCTGCAAGGCGTCGACGCGTTCCGGCTGGTCGCGGCGATCCAGGTGGACGCCGAAAATGTTCATGCCGGCGCGGGCCAGCTCGAGCGCCGTCGCCTCGCCGAACCCGCTGCTCGCGCCCAGAATCAGCGCCCACGGTTGTTTATTAATCATGCGTTCCTCGCCTTCTTGGACAAGCTAAAGCATGTCCCACGTTTGCCTCACTTCGATTTCCCGCTCTTCATCGCCAACCGACCTTATGCGAATTTCCGTACGATTCGCCGGCAGCAGGCGCGGGAATCGTTCGCCCCACTCGATCAGCACCAGTCCATCGCGCTCGAAAATTTCTTCCAGCCCGAGAGTGGCCACTTCGCGCGGCTCGTCGAGACGATACAGATCGACGTGATAGACGCGGCCTTCGCCGTATTCGTGAATCAGCGTGAAGGTGGGGCTCGATACCTCGTCTGGCGCCGCGGCGCCCAAGCCGTTGACGATGCCTTTCGCCAGCGTGGTCTTCCCAGCCCCGAGATTGCCGATCAGCAGCACCACGCCGCGCGGCGGGAGTTCGCGCGCCAGCCGTTCGCCCAGCGCGATGGTCTCCGCTTCAGAGACGGTGCGATACGTCGCCACGCGCCTCCGCAATGCTGTCCGGCAGATATTTCAGAATGTCGGTGGCGATGAGCGACTTCTCGCCGAGCACTCGCGCGCCGATCTCTCCGGCGAGCCCGTGCAGATACACCGCGGCCGCTACGGCCTCATCGGGCTGCTTGGGAAATTGCGCCAGGAACCCCGAGATCATCCCCGTGAGGATGTCGCCGGTGCCCCCCGTGCCCATCGCCGGCGTGCCAGTGGGATTGATCCACACACGGCCATCGGCGAATGCCACTAGCGTGCGCTCGCCTTTGAGTACCAAGGTCACGGCACGTGAAGTAGCGAAAGCGCGGGCCGTGCCGACGCGATCCTGCTGCACTTCGGCGATCGTCTTGCCGGTGAGGCGCGCCATTTCCCCGGGGTGCGGAGTCAACACGCGAACCCGGCCGGCCGCGCCCGTGATTTGGTCCACCAGTGCGTCGGCATCGAGCACCATGGGCTGCGGGAAGCACTCGAGGGCACTCGACACCAGCATGGCAATATCGGGATGGCGGCCCAATCCCGGACCCATGGCGATCACGGTCTTGCCTTCCGCCAGCTTTTCGAGCCCCGCATTCAGGGCGATCGACCCCATCGGCGTCTCGGCGAGCGGGTCGGTCATCAACTCCGGCGCATGCGAGGCGATCTCCGCGATGGCGCTGGCGGCCGACGCCACGGTCACCAATCCCGCGCCCGCGCGGAGCGCGCCCAGTCCGCTCATGGCCGCCGCGCCCGTCTTACCGCGCGATCCGGCGACGATCAGAACATGTCCGAAAGTTCCTTTGTGCCCCGAACGCGGCCGCGGCCCAAGCAGAGACTGAAACATCGCCGGCTCGATCAGCGACAGCCACACCTTTTCATATAACGATGGCGGACTGCCGATCGCGCCTACCGCCAGTTTGCCGACACGATCGCAATTGGGCGGCAGCGCATGGGCCGGTTTGGGCGCGGTGAACGTCACGGTAAAATCGGCGCGTGCGAATTCACCCGCCGATTCGCCCGAATCGGCCGCCATGCCGGAGGGGATGTCCACGGCCACCACTTTCGCCAGCGGAAACCCACCATTGATCTCGCGAATCGCGTCCAGCATGCGCCCGCTGGCCGCGCCGGTGACACCCGTGCCCAGGAGCGCGTCCACCACCAGCGTGGCGTAGCGTGCTTCGGCGGGGATCTCCGGCGACACCGGGCATCCGCACACTTGCAGCATTTTCAGGTTGGCCGCCGCATCGCCCTTCAGCTCTTCGGGCGCGGCGAACAGCACCACATGGAGCGCCCGCGGATGAACGCGCGTGAAGAGCTGGCGCGCGATAGCCAGCCCGTCGCCGCCGTTGTTTCCCTTGCCGCACAGCACCACGATGCGTTGTTCCGCCAGCGGCGCGCAATGTTCCGCCAGGAATTCCACCACGCAGTGCGCCGCGTTCTCCATGAGCACAATGCCGGGAATGCCCATCTCGATGGTGCGGCGGTCGACCTCGCGCATTTCGGCGGTAGTAAGGATTTTCATATAGTCGTAGACCCCGAGGACAAGCTGAAGCGTGTCCCACAAGGCGTGTTCAGAGGTGGGGCATGCTTCAGCTTGCCGCGGCGAGCGAAGCTCGCCTTTCTGCTCCACAATTCGGATTTCATATGCGCCGCGCCACTACCATGGTCATGTCATCCTGCAATTCCGACGAGCCGGTCCATTGCACCACCGCCTCCATGGCGCGCGCGATGATCTCCGAGGAATCGGTGCGCGTGTACTTGACGAGCAGTTCCGTCAAGCGCTCCTCGCCGTACATTTCGCCGTAGGCGTTTTCCGGTTCCACCAGTCCGTCGGTGTAGGCCACCAGCATGTCGCCGTGTTCCAGCAACACGGTCTTCTCCTGATAGACCGCGAAGGGGAACGCGCCCACCACGGTGCCGGTGGGCTCGAGCAGACTCACGTTGCCATCGCGCACCAGTAAGGGAGAAAGATGGCCGGCGTTGGTATAGGTGAGGGCATGCAGCGCCTCGTCGTACATGGCGAAATAGAAGGTGGCGTATTTCTCGGGCGCGGTGTTGGCATACAGCTGGCGGTTCAGATTGCTCACCAGAAACGCCGTGGAGGGCGCTTTGTAGCTGCCGTTGGCGGCGGTAGCGGTGTTGATCTGCGTGCGCATGGTGGATTGGATGGTGGCCATGAGCAGCGCCGCCGAAATTCCCTTACCCGCCACGTCGCCGATGGCGAAGGCCAGCGAGTCGTGCGGCAGAGCCATGAAATCGTAATAGTCGCCGGAGACCATGCGGGCCGGATGGCAGACGCCTTTCAACTCGAGGGTCTTAGTGAAGGGCACGTCCTTGGGGAAGAGCTGATCCTGCACCTCGCGCGCGATGGCGAGCTCCGATTCCAGGCGCTCCTTTTCCTTGGCCACCACGATCAGGCGCCCCAGGTTGGCGGTCATGCTATTGAACGAATTGGTCAGCTCGGCAAGCTGATCGGTGCCTTTCACGGGAACGCGGTAAGAGAAATCGTATTTCTTGACGTGCTGCGTCCCCTCGTACAATTCGTGGACCGCGCCGGTGATGGACCGGCTCAGCTGAATGCCGGCGACGAGCGAAATCACCTCCAGCAACAGGAAGAGGATCGAGATCACCAAGAACAGCCCCAGTACAACTTCGCCCCAGGTGCCCTTGCGATTGAAGCCGGTGTTTTTTTGCCCGAAGAGAATGCTCAGCACGCCCGAAAGGCGCGTGTCGACCGTCAGGTAGAGCTCACGATAGCCTTCGGGCGATTCCCACGTGGGCACCGTCACCGGATAGATCATGCCCGTCACCGCGAAATCGAATAGATTGGATGGCGGCGGCACATGCGATTTCTGAATGTGCCCCATGACGGGCGTGTAATTGACGTCGCCCAGATTCGGAACGAGGCTGGCGAGCAGTTCGTGGGTTACCGGCGCCACCGCAACCGCAACGTTGCCTTCGTGTGAAGCGTACGCCCAGACGTACAAATTGTGACGATCGCCATCCTTTCTGACCACCAGTCCGGAGAACTGCCGCTCGTCGTTCGATCGCCACATCTCCGGCACGTGCAGCTTGGAATCCGGCGGGATGCGCAATTGCTTGCCGCCTTCCAGGACCATTTCGGTATTGGGAAGTCCGGGACCTCTCATGACGAACCGCCGGACATAGCTTTCCGAATTGTCCGGTGGCAGCCTTACCAGCGCCGAAACTTCGTTCTGCAGGAAGCGTTCGCGGCGCGCGAGTTCGGTATCGACTAAGTAGACCGCCACCTGGCCGATGACTCCTTTGCCGGCGAAAATCACCAGCGCCAGTATGAGGACGATGGGTACGACGGCGATAAAAAGGTACGCCACAATCAGGCGATTGCGCAGGCGCCAGATGGCTCTGCGCGCCACGCGGCGGGCGAGCTGGTAGGCCGCCACAAGCCCCAGGACGATCGTCAACACTCCGGCAACGATCTGCAGTCCCAACCCGGCGTGCGTGTAGTGCAGCAGCAGAAAGGCGAC
>Ga0182030_10011885_pt1 | contig 17522 bp, 13 predicted proteins | sample 812S3MmetaG_FD_121299 | JGI IMG/M metagenome (GOLD analysis project Ga0182030, IMG submission 121299) | Permafrost microbial communities from Stordalen Mire, Sweden - 812S3M metaG (Illumina Assembly) | ecosystem: Environmental > Terrestrial > Soil > Wetlands > Permafrost | place: Sweden...
GATCCTCACCGCCCTGCCCCGTAGCGCCACCGGACAACTGCTCACCAGCTACGTTTCGATCGTCACCGGGCCATCGCCCAATCCCGACGGCAGCCTGAAGAATCTTCACATCGTGCTGATGGACAACCATCGCACCGATATGGCCAACGATCCGGCGTTCAAGGAAGCGCTGCAGTGCATACGCTGCGCGTCGTGCCTGAACGTCTGCCCGGTCTTCCGGCTGGTGGGCGGACATGTGTTCGGCAAGACGTACACCGGCGGCATCGGCACGATTCTCACGGCGTGGTTCGACGAACTGAAGAAGTCCGAGGAGATCCAGGGGCTGTGCATACAGTGCGGCAATTGTATCGACGTGTGCCCGGGGAAGGTGCCGATTCCGGACATGATTCTGGAACTGCGCCGCCGCATCGCCAAAGAGCAAGGGTCGTCGCTCAAGGAAAAGGCGGCGTTCGCGATCGTCAATAATCGGCGGCTGTTCCATGGCATGCTACGCGCGGCGTCGACGATGCAGAAGCCGTTCGCGAAAGACGGCTTCATCCGCCACCTGCCGATGTTCCTGTCGGACCTGTGCGAGTTCCGCAGTCTTCCCGCAGTGGCCGAAGTGCCGTTCCGCGACAAGTTCCAGAAGATCGCGCAGCCGAAGTCGGCCACCAAAGCGGCATTCTACGCGGGCTGCCTGATCGACTTCGCGTATCCCGAGACCGGCGAGGCCGTCGTCAAGTTGCTGAACAAAGCCGGCATCGAGGTGGTCTTCCCCGAAGGGCAGACCTGCTGCGGCGCACCGGCGCGCTTCAGCGGAGCTTACGAGACGGCGGCCGGCAACGCCGTCGCCAACATCGACGCCCTGCTCGCGGACGATGTGAGCTACGTGGTGTCGGCCTGCCCTACGTGTACGGTGGCGCTGAAGCACGATTTTGCCAAGACTTTCACCAGCGTCGGCATGAGCGGGCAGGTGCCGCGCGCGCAGCAACTGGCCGCCAAGGTGATCGACTTCTCCACGCTGGTAAGAAAACTGGTCGACGAGGGCCGCCTCGCACCGGTGGAGGGCGACCATCTGGCCAAGATCACCTACCACGATTCCTGCCATCTCAAGAAGACGCTGCGAGCGGACCGTGCGCCGCGCGAACTGCTCGGCAAGGCCGGCTATGAAGTCGCGGAGATGTTCGAGGCCGACATGTGCTGCGGCATGGGCGGATCGTACTCGCTGAAGCTCCCGGAAATCTCGGCGCCGATCCTGCAGCGCAAGCTCACCAACATCAAGGGTACAGGTGCTACTATCGTGGCGCTCGATTGCCCCGGCTGTGCGATGCAAATTCGCGGCGGGCTCGATAAAGATGGTGCGCCCATCGAAGTGAAGCACACCGCCGAACTGATCGCCGATCGGTTCGACGCGGCGGACCGGCAAGTCCACCCTTCTGACAAGGAGGTCTGACACCATGAATACCTTCCCGGTTCTGCTCGGAGCGCTGTGCGTCTACGCGCTCGCCTACCGCTACTACAGCGCGTTCCTCGCGGCCAAGGCGTTGGCGCTCGACGATCGCCGCACTACCCCGGCACATGCTTTCAAAGACGGCCATAACTACGTGGCGTCGCCCAAATGGGTGCTCTTCGGCCACCATTTTGCCGCTATCGCGGGAGCCGGTCCGCTGGTGGGACCCACGCTGGCCGCGCAGTTCGGATTCGCTCCCGGCTTCCTGTGGCTGCTGGTGGGCGCGGTGCTGGCGGGCTGTGTGCAGGACTTCACGGTGCTGGTGGCTTCGATCCGCCACCGTGGCCGCTCGCTGGCGGAGATCGCGCGTACCGAAATCAGTCCCTTCGCGGGGCTGGTGTCGATGATCGCGGTGCTGTTTATTCTTCTGGTGACGCTGGCCGGTTTGGGAATCGTGGTAGTGAATGCCCTGGCAAGCAGCCCGTGGGGCGTTTTCACCATCGGCTCGACGGTTCCCATCGCGCTGATCATGGGCTTCTGGATGTTCAAGAGCCACACCGGAAAAATCACCATCGCCGGGCCTAGCATTTTCGGCGTGGTGCTGCTGATCTCGGCGGTAATCGCCGGCCATTGGTTCGCGGGCACGGGCGCGGCGGGCGCACTCACATTCACGCCGCACCAAATCACCTGGCTCATGATGGCGTATGGCTTTATCGCGTCGGTGCTGCCGGTGTGGCTCCTGCTTGAGCCGCGCGACTACCTGTCCACCTACGTCAAGCTGGGCACCATCGCCATCCTGATCGTGGGCGTTTTCATCGTCCATCCCGACATCCGTTTCCCCGCGTTCACACAGTACATTCATGGCGGCGGGCCGATTATTAAGGGCAACCTCTTCCCCTTCCTGTTCGTCACCATCGCCTGCGGCGCCATCTCCGGATTCCACTCGCTGGTATCGTCTGGCACCACGCCGAAGATGCTCGACAAGGAGACCGACGCGCGCTTCATCGGGTACGGCGCGATGCTCTGCGAGTCGCTGGTAGGCCTGCTGGCGTTGATCGCGGCCACGTCGATGTTCCCCGGCGATTATTTCGCCATCAACACCGCGCCGGGTGTCTTCGCCAAGCTGGGATTGCACACTGTCAATCTCGATATGTTCTCGCGAGAGGTCGGCGAGAAGCTGGCCGGACGGACGGGCGGAGCGGTCTCGCTGGCCATCGGCATGGCGCAAATTTTCAAAGGGCTGCCGGGCATGAACAAGCTGATGGCGTATTGGTATCACTATGCCATCATGTTCGAGGCGCTCTTCATTTTGACGACCGTCGACACCGGAACGCGCGTGGCGCGCTACGTCCTCCAGGAACTGGCCGGCCGCGTGCACAAGCCCTTCGCCAATACCGCCTGGCTTCCTGGAAATCTGGTGGCGACTGCCGTCGTGGTGTCCGGCTGGGGATATCTGATTTACACTGGCAGCATCTCCACTATCTGGCCGCTGTTCGGCACCGGCAACCAGTTGCTCGCGACCATCGCGCTGGCGATTACCACGACCTTCCTCATCAATATGGGCAAGGCGAAGTACGCCATTTTGACGGCAGTTCCCATGTGCTTCGTGGGAGTCACCACGGTGACGGCTGGAGTATTGTCGATTCAGAATATCTTCTGGCCGCTGACGTCCAAGCCCGGGCAGGAGTTCACCGGCTACCTGGATTCCACGCTGATGGGCATTTTCATTGTGGGCGTGGTTTTGGTACTCTTCGACGCGGTGCGGCGCTGGATTGCCGTACTCAATGGCGCCGAACCGCCGGTGGAGGCATTCGGCCCACCGGAGACGAAAGAGCACGAAATCAAGATGGGGTGTTGTTGAGGTAGGACATGCTTTAGCTTGTCCAATCTTAATGGGGGCGAGCGCTGCTCGCCCGCGCCGAGAAGAGTCTCGGCGCCGGCAGACACGAGTGTCTGCGCCACGTCGGGTAAGGGAAGTAGTGCAGGAGGTGTACGATGACCTATCGCGAGTTTCACCAACGATCGCTCGAAAACCGCGACGAATTCTGGGCCGAACAGGCCGGCATGATCGATTGGCACAAGCCCTTCGAAAGTGTCCTCGACTACTCAAATCCGCCGTTCGCCAAGTGGTTCCCCGGCGGTGAGACCAACCTTTGCCACAACGCAGTCGACCGGTACCTCACCGATCGCGCCGGCCAGCGCGCGCTAATCTACATCTCCAGCGAGACCGGCGACGAGAAGACATACACCTATCGGGAACTGCACACCGAAGTCATGCGCATGGCGGCGATCCTGCAAAGCCTGGGAGTCGAAAAAGGCGACCGCGTGCTGATCTACATGCCGATGATCCCCGAGGCCATCTTTGCCATGCTCGCCACGGTACGGCTGGGCGCCATCCACTCAGTGGTCTTCGGAGGATTCGCACCTCACTCGCTAGCCACGCGCATTGACGACGCGCAGCCCAAGGTCATGATCGCGGCCGACGCCGGACTGCGCGGCGGGAAGGCGATCCGCTACAAGCCGCTGGTAGACGAAGCGCTGCGGCTGGCGCAGTTTCCACCCGCGCAGGTGCTGCTGGTGAATCGCGGACTCGACCCGGAGATGACCCTTGTACCCGGCCGCGATCTGGATTACGCCACGCTCCGCGCGCAGCATATGGATGCGCAGGTGCCGTGCGTCTGGGTGGAGTCGAGCCACCCTTCCTACATTCTGTACACGTCGGGGACCACCGGCAAACCGAAGGGCGTGCAGCGCGACACCGCGGGGTACGCCGTCGCGCTGGCCGCTTCCATGAAGTACATCTACGATGCGCGCCCCGGAGAAACTTTCTTCGCCACATCGGACATCGGCTGGGTGGTGGGCCATTCCTATGTGGTGTACGGCCCGCTGATCTGCGGCATGGCGTCGGTAGTGTACGAAGGGCTGCCCATCCGTCCCGATCCCGGCATCTGGTGGAAAATCGTGCAAGACTATCGGGTGACGGTGATGTTCTCCGCCCCCACCGCGTTGCGGGTGCTCAAGAAACAGGACCCGGCGTTCCTCACAAAGTACGATCTTTCGAGTCTGCGCCGTCTCTTCCTGGCCGGCGAACCTTTGGACGAGCCAACCGCCAAGTGGATCGCCGAGGCTCTGCAAAAGCCCATCTACGACCATTTCTGGCAGACCGAAACCGGATGGCCGCTGCTCAGCGGATTCCCGGGAGTGGAGGACCACCCCACCAAATTCGGCAGCCCGTCGTTCCCTGCCTATGGGTACGACGTGCGGCTGCTACAAGTCGGAACGGGCGAGGAGTTGGGGCCGAACGAAAAGGGCGTGGTCTGCGTGGTGCCGCCGCTGCCGCCGGGATGCATGTCGACGGTCTGGCGGCAGGACGAACGCTTCCGCGAGACGTACTTCACGAGCTTTTCCAACCGCCTCATCTACACCACCTTCGACTGGGGCATTCGCGACGAGGACGGGTATTACTTCATCCTGGGACGCACCGACGACGTGATCAATGTCGCCGGCCATCGATTGGGAACACGCGAGATCGAAGAGGCCGTCAGCAGTCATCCCGCGATCGCCGAAGTGGCCGTCGTTGGGGTGGCCGACGAGTTGAAGGGTCAGACGCCGCTGGCGTTCGCAGTGGTGAAGAATGCAAGTTCGATCGCAACGCCGGAGCTACGCACCAAACTGGAGAGCGAAGTGATGGCCGCGGTGGATACCATACTCGGCGCCATCGGCCGGCCATGCCGCGTTCACTTCGTGCTGCAACTGCCCAAGACGCGTTCCGGCAAAGTACTGCGGCGCTCGATCAAGGCGATTGCCGAAGGGCACGATCCCGGCGATCTGACCAGCCTGGACGATCCCATGGGAATTCAGCAGATCGAACTCGCGGTGACGAAGTAGCTTGTCGGGCGCTTCGTGTGGCAGGCAATCTTGCCTGCAGGCGGCCTTTCAGGCCGCCGCTTTCGGAGTTTCCGGCCGACTCAAATCCGAATTTCTCCAACTGCGTCCACACAGGGCATCGATCCAAGAGCCCGAATATTCCTCGTGTAACGAAAACGGCCGGCTAAAGCTGGCCTGTACGCAGGATTACCTCCCAGAAGTAGGCGCTACTCCAGCGGACGCAGTCCCGATCTGTCCGCCGGCGCGTAGTAGCCGGGCCGCCAGGTGAGCTGCAAATTCCCGGAATCGACAAGCTTCACCTGCACCTTGTGAAACTTGCCGTCCGTCTCGACTTTCAGCGGACGATAGCCCACCAGATATTGATTGTGCAACTCCAGCGCGATCTTGGCCGCCGCGGCCGGCAATTCGGTGGGCTTCAGGATCGGAATGTGGCGGCCACCCGTCTGTTCCGCGAGTTCCGCCAGCAACATCGGGCCGCCGCGCTCCTCCTCAGGCAACATCACAGGCTCATTGCTGTACACCCCAAGGGCGTAGATCCACACATCGGTCTCGCGGATCGCGTTGCGAATCTCGGTCTTGGTATAACGGCTGGCATTATCGCCGCCATCGGAGATGATCAGCAGCGCCTTACGGGGATTGCGCGCGTCTTTCATGGTGTCCATCGCCAGGTGGATGGCATCCAGCAGAGCCGTCTTGCCTTTGTTGGTGGCATACATCAACCGGTTTTGGATCTCCGGCCCGCTGGCGGTAAACGGCACCGCCACTTCGGCGGTTTCGGCGAAATTCACCAGAAAGAATTCGTCGTCGGGGTTGGCGCTTTTGAGGAACTCGATGACAGCCTCGCGAGCTTTTTCCAGCTTGTTCTTCATGCTGGCGCTGCCGTCAAAGACGATCCCCACCGAGAGCGGCGTATCGTCAGCTGCGACGTTCACCACCTGCTGCTCAACCTTGCCATCGAAGACGCGGAACTGGCGCGCGTCGATCCCGACAACCGGGTGGTTCCTGGCATCGGTGACGCTCACCGGGATCAGCACCAGGTTGGTATCCACGCGGATATCGCCTCGCCTTGCAGCCCGGGGTTGATCCGCGTCTCCGGTGGCCGCCTGCGCAGCTAACGCGAAAGCCAGAAAACACGCGCCGATACACATCGCCGCTATAGCAGAATGCCTGACAGTCATCCTTACCCAGCCCTCTTGCGTTAGAGTCTACCACCTACTTCCGCAGTATCAAATGTTGCATTTCTCGACACTCGTGACCGTAATTACTTCGGTTGAGCCACGATTCGGAGGTACGGCTTGGGAGTCTTCCAACCGTCCGGGTATTTTTTCTTCGCTTCTTCGTCGGAAACCGCAGGCACGATGATGACATCCTCACCCTGCTTCCAATTCACCGGCGTCGCGACCTTATGCGCGGCGGTGAGCTGGATCGAATCGAGCACGCGCAGCACTTCGTCGAAATTGCGGCCGGTGCTCATGGGGTAGCTCAGCATCAATTTTATCTTTTTGTCCGGGCCAACGATGAACACCGTGCGGACGGTGGCGTTAGTGGCAGCGGTGCGGCCTTCCGAAGTCTCGCCGGCATCGGCGGGCAGCATATCGTAGAGCTTGGCAATTTCCAATTTGGTGTCGCCGATCATGGGGTAGGTGATCTTGTGGCCCATGGTCTCTTCGATATCGCCGGCCCATTTTCCGTGGCTCGAGACCGGATCGACACTCAGCCCGATGATCTTACAATTGCGTTTCGCGAAATCGGGCGCCAGGCTGGCCATGTAGCCGAGTTCCGTAGTACACACAGGAGTAAAGTCTTTGGGGTGCGAGAACAGGATCGCCCATCCGTCGCCGATCCACTGATGGAAATGGATCGTGCCCTGCGTCGTATCAGCGGTGAAATCGGGTGCGGTATCGTTTATTCGAAGGGACATAGCATCTCCTAAAACAATTAGACCAAACTCGATAGGGAAACGATTCTACTTCTCGGCGGCCATCCGCAAGAGTGTAGTCGGAACGTCCCCGGGATCCCCCGCCTTGACTCGGGTCAGGTAATTCCCATCGCGATACTGCGCCGCGGCGCGCAACAAGGCCGGCACCAGGTCCGACGACTGGTACGGTTCAATCTGGGCGTATGGCCACTTCTTCTCCCCGGTTGCGTAGGGTATCAGCCAATCCAGGGCTTTGCGAATGCTCCGGCCGTCCTGAAAGGCCGCCTGCAAGCAAGATTGCCTGCCAGACGAGGATCGCACATGGACTCTTCTTGGCTCACTTCAACTTGTTCGGCATCCGGGCGCCGAGGAAATTCGGTGTGGTTGATGGCGTTTAAACGAAGGTTACTTCTCTCCAAAACGATTTATGCAGTTACAGATGGCCGGCCCCACTTCGTTTTGAACCCGGAGCCAGGGGGCGCGTCACGGCGCGTGAGACCGGTGACTTTCCAGCCATAGCAGCGACTCCGAAATCTTGAAGGGATTTCGAGGGCGAAACCGCTGGCTGGCTAGTACAGCTTTGCAAATCTGGTATTGACCCTGCCGTGACGGCAGCCCGCGATGAACGTACGCGCCCGCTCCCGGGGCTTTACGCTCCGGGCCACTCTGCAGGGTTGGATGAGTTCGGAAGGAACAAATTCCGACAGAGTCGCCACGCGATAGGTTCGCAGCGCGATGGCATAATACTCCGCTGCGAGTTCCACTTTCCGGCGCGCCACTCGCAGGCGAACCTGCCATTTCGGGTAACTTAAACCCTCAGGGTTGAAGACGTTGGCTTCCCGTTCGTTGGCCAGCGCGGTAAGCAGGCGCTCCCCGCAGTCCAGAAGTTCTGAGTAAAGTTGAGCCGAGTCCATGAATGAACCAAAACCGCGCAGGGCTGTAATTAGCCCAGCGTCACCCTTGACGAAAGGTTAGCCCCCCGCGACCGGGATGTCATCCCCAATAACTACAATGCAGGCATCCCTAAAATTGGGGATGCGCAGGTCGTAGAGATGAGTAGAAAACACTCCCGTGGCGCCATCCGGGAATCCCCGCAAGAGCCGCGCGGGGATTCTCCCGGCAGTCGAAAATTCTCCGGTTCGGCAATTGTGCGCGGGCAAATATAAAGCTTTTGGGGTATCCCGGTTCGAGGAAGCTGTAGGGGAGGGCAGTTCCTCCCGCGCCTGAGGCCGACAACCAATGATGACAATTTCGGCATCGGGCCAAAGCTCGAGAGTCAAATGGTTTGCCGCGACTTTCAGCAGAGTTCCTCGCCGGCCAGCGGTCGACAACCGACGATGACGATTTCGGCATCGGGCCAAAGCTTGAGAGTCAAATGGTTTGGCGCGACTTTCAGGAGAGTTCCTCACCCGGCCAGCGGTCTACAACCAACGATGACAATTTCGGCATCGGGCCAAGCTTGGGAATCAAATGGTTTGCCGCGACTTTCAGGAGAGAAGCACTGCCGCTCCCGTGGCGTTTTCGGTTTCAAATCTTAGACTTGGGCTTAAAGGTGCGGAAGCCAACGGTCGACGCCAAGTCCCACTGCTCCCTTCCGTCACAGCGGCCCCGGTGGGAAGCTCGTTCTTGACGGGGGGCACTGGCGTGGCGGGAAGTGTCGAGAATTACCGAGCAGAGCAGGTAAGCAGTGGCAGCGACGTTAGGTCAAACCATCGCGCAGTGCGGTAGGATCATCGATAAATGGACAAGCTTCAATGGTTTGACCCTGCGGGAACGCGGAAGCCGGATGCCAAACCGGTGAGTGTTGTGATTGTCGACGACCATCCCGTAGTTCGCGATGGCCTTTGCGCCATGATTTCGGCGGAACCCGATATCCAGGTAGTCGCTGAAGCGGGGACGGGTGCGGAAGCATTGATTGCGATACGGCATTTGCGGCCGATGATCGTCCTCATGGACCTGCTGTTGCCGGACATCGAGGGTTGGGAGGTGATTAAACAGGTGTGCGCCGACTCCTCCGAAACGGCCTTCATCGTCTTGACCACTCTTGTGGGGGACGAGGAGATCTACCGTGCCCTCGAAGCCGGCGCCCGAGGTTATTTATTTAAGGACATGGCGCGAAAGCAGCTGGTGCTCGCCATTCGCGCCGTGGCCAATGGAAAGCGCTATATTCCGCCCGAGGTGGGTACGAGGATCGCGGAAAGCTTGCCCCGTACCGCCCTCACCACGCGGGAAATCGAGGTACTGCAGGGAATTGCGGCAGGTTTAAGAAATAAAGAGATCGCCCATCAGCTAGGCGTCTCGGAATCCACCGTGAACGCTCACATGAAACACATACTGGAAAAGCTACAGGCGTTCGATCGTACGCAGGCGGTGACCACCGCGTTGCGCCGTGGAATCATCAGGCTATGATTCCAATGGAATCATCAGGCTATGATTCCTGCGGGAGCGTTCGGGCGGCGGGGCTGGGTTATTCGAGTTCGATATCGCCGTCGAAGGCGAATTCCTGGCCGTCAGGAATATTGGTGGCGTCAAAATCGCCTCCCAGGCCAAGCATGCCGAGCACCACTTCCTGTACTACGCCTACACGATTGAGGTTCGGTTTTTCGTACATTGTCTTTTCTCCTTTTGAAAGTTAGCGAAGTTTGGTTGAGACAGCAAAACTGAATTACAGGCGATCGAGTATCTGTAATTTCGCCTGGTAGACCGGTGAATCGTTCGCCACGCGTCCGGCCACTTCCACCCAGGCGTGGCTAAAGAACGGTACCGGGCGGTATCCAATTACCACTTCAGCCGGGATACCGTGGCCGCGCATCAGCCGCGCCGTAACTATGGAGCGTTGCAGACAGCGAATGGGCTTCCAATAAAATGGGGCAACCGACCGCAGGGCCTCACAGATGGCAACTTCCCATTCCACGTTTGCGGCCCGAGGCAAGAGCGCGGCCCGAAGGCGCACTCCGCGCATTCCCCGCCATGCAAAAAGCAGGTCGTAGCGCACCAACTCCCACAGAACACGCCCGGACAACAGGACTCTGCGGAAGTGTGTCATATCAGTTCGCGTCGCAGACCAGCAGCCCCTCTGCCGCGAGCTGCGCCAGGAATTCCGTAGCATCGTCTTTGGCAATTTGCGGCGGAATATGGAACTCGCTGCTGATGGATCCTACAACCCGATCCAGGCTCCAGTTTTCGGCGGCGGCGTTCCAGATCGTGGCGCCTACACGGTTGGCCGAAAAAACGGTTCCCCGGCTGAGGTGAATCAGGACTATGCCGCCCTCATGTAACGATGCTTTAACATCCGGGGCGATACGGAAGCCCAGGCGGGTACGAGACTTATCCGGCGCGGCCGCCTCATGTCCTCTACGAAGAAAACCGAACATGGCTGGTCCTCTCATCTCTTACCGGCTCTCTTTCTATCTGCTAGAGTCTTAGATTAGTGTGATTCTCAATTCCGGTCGAGATGAAATTCAATTAGCGTTTCATAGCTTTTAGTGGTAGTCGCGGTATGATCGATGTGCAACCTCCGGCCGATGGGACAAGACGGGATTCAGGGTCGGAGCACGCTCGCTCTGACAGTCGGCTGTTTGTTCCCATTGCTGATGCCGCCCTCCCTATTCGCGGTCAATCCTAATCTTTCGCTAAGCCAATACCTGCATACTAGTTGGACCCAGGAAGATGGCAACGCTCTGCCACCAATCACAGCCATGGCGCAAACGGCGGACGGGTATCTGTGGTTAGGCACCGGCAACGGCCTGATGCGATTCGACGGGATGCGATTCACGGAATGGTCTCCTGTTTCGGGGCCGGCATTGCCGAGCAAGAGCATCGGTTGGTTGCGGCCGGCAGCCGTCGGCGGACTATGGGTGAGCACGCCACAGGGATTATGCCGCATCGATCGCGGCCGGGTCATTCGCTATCCGGCAGCGGAGAAACTGCCCTGCCCCGTGATCGCTTCGATGGTCGAGGACCGGTCGGGAAGCTTGTGGCTGCGCAACATTTGTCCGAGCGGCGCCACGGTGGCGTTACTTTCATCCAACGGCAACTTACAGACGTTCGGGACCCGGGACGGATTGCCCAGCCAACCGGTTAACGCCCTATTCAAGGACCGTCAAGGCAGCCTCTGGATCGCCACTGCGGACGCCGTTTGCCGGTGGTCGCCAGGCAGTCCCGCGGCATGCTCCAACACCCCGGCGCATGTCTCAGCGATCGCCGAAGGTGCGGACGGACTACCGGTGATCGCGGACGGGAGGAGAAAGCAGGTGTTCCGTTTGTCCAACGGACAGGAGATACCTGTGGGACCGCATTTACCGGACTTCGAGTTGACGACAGCTATGGTCTGCGACCGCGACGGCAACATCTGGATCGGCACGGTGGGACAGGGATTGCTGCGAGTGCGCCAGAACCGCGTCGACCGTTTCACCCGAAGTGAGGATCTTTCGAGCAACGTGGTCACCGATTTAATAGAGGACCACGAGGGCGATATCTGGGTGGCGACCGCGCGAGGCGTCGACCGGATTCGCGATCCCAAAGTCCAGGTATACACAACACTCAACGGCTTATCCAGCGACTGGGTCAGCGCGGTATATGGCGACCCATCCGGAGCTGTGTGGATCGGCACGGCTGGAGGCTTGAATCGGCTCGCCAGCGAATGGGCAACGCCTTACCTGCGCCCGGCAGGCCTGCCTGGCTTGAAGGTGCTCGCCCTGTACCAGGATGCACCCGGAAGACTATGGGTCGCCACCGATGCCGGTCTGGCGCGACAAACCGGCGGCGGGTTTAGCGAGATTTTGACCGCCATGGGTCAACATCTCAAACGGGTATTTACCATCGGAGCCGGCGGTTCCGGAGCGGTGTGGCTCGCCGATGCCAACCTGGGGCTGTTTGCGTTTCGCGGCGGAGCCGCTCAACCGGTGACCTTGCCGGGTTGCGACACTTCCGATATCGTCAGCATCCTGGCCGCAAGGAACGGAGATGTGTGGCTGGGCCATTACCGCGGCGGGATAACCGTTGAATCCCTCGATTCCACCGGGCATTACGACAGCCGCGACGGATTGGGAAGCGGACCGGTGCGGGCTCTCTACCAGGATCGGCAGGGGGTTATTTGGGCGGGCACCGGCTCCGGCCTGAGCCGGTATCGGGATTCCCGCTGGACCACCTGGACAACCGCCCAGGACATCCCCGAGGGCGGCGTCCAGGCGATTATCGACGATCAGGCCGGAGAGTTATGGTTGACGACTCCCGCCAGCGTGCTGAGCTTGCCGCTTGCCGCCCTGGATGGACCGCTCAAACAACTTCAGCCCGTTCTATACGGCCGAACGGAGGGACTGCGGTTGGGACAGGGTATGACCAATCCGCGGCTAACGCGATCGCGCGATGGCCGTGTGTGGGTCTGCACGGAGGACGGCGTCGCGGCCATCGACCCGGCCCGCGTGAAAAGCAATCCGATTCCCCCACCGGTGGCTATTGAGCAGGTGATAGCGGATGGCAAGAGCTACGACCCCGATCTCCACAACGCGGCCGCATTCCGAGGGCGCGACCTGCAGATCGTCTACACCGGGGTCAGTCTGATGGCCCCGGAACGGGTGCGTTTTCGCTATCGGCTGAAAGGTTTGAGCAACCTGTGGACTGACGCGGGGTCCCGGCGAAATGTCGCCTACGTGAACCTGCCCCCTGGGCATTACCGGTTCCAGGTGACGGCATCCAATAACGACGGATTGTGGAATAACGCGGGAGCGGATTTCGCCCTGCGTGTGGATCCGTACTTCTACCAGACGCTGTGGTTCGCGTTGCTCTGCCTGCTTTCCGCGACTACGCTGGCCTGGTTCGTTCATCGGCTCAAAGTGCGGCGCGTGGTGTCGCGATTGCAATTGATCGCCGCGGAGCGCACTCGCTTTGGCCGCGAGTTGCACGATTCCCTGCTACAAGGATTCTCCGGAGTGGTATTCCTGCTGGAAGCCGCCACACGCCAATTCCATACGGCTCCGGAACTCAGCAAGCAACAGCTGGATCGCGCGGTGGAGCAGGCGGACCGATCGCTTCGCGAAGCCCGCGAGATGATCGCCAGCCTGCGAATTCCCGCGCTGGAGAATCATACCTTAGCGGAAGCTTTGCGGATGACGGCCGCGGAGATGGTGTCGGGCCTCGCGGTGAACTTCCAGTTCGAAATTAAGGGGCACGTGGAGCAGGCTCCGTATAACGTGGAAGCCAATCTGTTCATGCTGGCGCGTGAGGCCGTGACGAATGCGCTGAACCATGCGGCAGCGAGCCGGATCCGATTGGAGCTGCACTACACGCCACAGGGACTGCATTTGACCGTGCAGGACAATGGCGCCGGTTTCGATCCGGAGATGGCGATGGCGAAAGCCGGGCACTGGGGACTCCGCGGAATGCGCGAACGAGCGCGGCTGATCGGCGCCATCTTTACGATGGACAGCGCCCCCGGACGCGGCGCCACCATGCACGTCGTAGTAGCTTGGAAGAAAGAGAGCCGGAAGAAAAGATAGCTTTGCGCCACTTGGTTTACTGGTAAGCTCTTGCGGAGCTCAACGGGTGGAGGCAATCCTGCCTGCCAAAGGCCGGCTTTTCCAGCCGGACGGCGGCCTGAGATGGCGCCTCTGTGCTTTGGCTTTTTGTGGGGCAGGCAATCCTGCCTGCAGGCGGCTTTTTAGGCCGCCGTTTCGATACGCGGCGAATTTTTCGGGCTCGGCTTTGCCCCCTGGCTGTTGGCGAAGCCGAAGAAAGTCGGCGAAAGCCCTCTCAAGGCAAGCCCGCCCCACGTAGCGGTCGACCGAACGGCCAACGCCGAGGGGCGGCCTGAAAGGCCGCCTGCCGCCAGGATTGGCTAATGCCACGTACTTTTCGCAACGGGAAATATGCAGCCTCGTTCGCGACAGGGAATTCTACCCGAATGGCCGACCCTCGCCTGTTGGAAGGCCGAAATAAGCCTAACAACGCACGAAAATGCGCCATCTGCGAGCCCAACAATGCAGGTTCTGGCGACTGCATTAATACGGTCGCGAAAAGTACGTGGCATTAGCCAGGATTGGCTGCCACACTGGAATGATCAGGAGACCGCCAGCTCCGATGAGCGAGCAGGCGACGGCGATGAGGCGATCCGTTGGCGCAACCAGAATTCCAATAGAAGGATCTGGCGAAGTTGTACCGCATTGCAATCCAGACCTTGGCTGAATCTTTCCAACCGGCTCGTCAGACTCGGGCGATCGATGTAACCCCGCTCCACTAAATGAATCTCGCGAGAGTCTTTAAGAAGAGCTGTCGCCATGGGCACAAGAGCGCCCCGGTATGTTTCTTCATAAAACGCCTTGGAGTTTCGCTTGAGCACCAGCGGGGGCAGCAGACTGGCAAACGCGCGCCGCATCAGGCGTCTTGGCTGGCCGGGCGCGACCATTATTTCCGCCGGAATGGTCAGCATGAACTCGATCAGCGGCCGATGGGCGTAAGGGTGAGTATAGGAGAGGTGCTGGAGCGCTTCCGGGGTCTGCAGGATGCGGGATTGCAGCGCCTCCGCGGCGGCCCGAAAGCGGCGCCGGCGGCCGGGGGGAGCGTGGCGCGCGGGATCGTCAGCCAGCCGCTGGCGCTCCATCGATTCGAGGCGCGACCGCCATCCCTCCGACAACGAGTCTTCAGCGCTCGCCGGCATGGCGCCCACGGAGGCACTCAGATTCGTCGATGGAATCCAATTGAAATACGCTTCGCGGAAGCTCCGCCAGAGAATCGGGTAGATCGGCGCCTGCATGGCCCGGCCCCAGGCGTAGGCGGTGCGGACCGCTTTGCCGAAGCGCCCTTTTGCCAGCCACTCGGCTACCTGGCCTATATCGTCAAGCGTGTTCCCCATGACAAAATCGCCAAACTGCCCGGTGAGCAACACGGCCGAGCCCAGGGCCGCCATCTTGCGCGCCAGGCCTTGAAACCGCGGCTCCCACAATCCCGGAAGAGCCCCCATCCGGCCCGCCTCCGCGGCGGGATATTCGTGGAGATCCAGGTGGCACGGTGACACCTGGCAGGCCCGCTCCACTTCCAGATAGAATCTTTCGTCGGCGGATTTTTCGTGGGTGTAGGTAAAGGTAATCAGATCCGGCGGATCGCCCGGCAGTTCCCGCCGCAGACGGCTCGCCATCGAGACCACCGAAGACGAGTCGAGTCCACCGCTCAATTCGGCGCATGTCGGCGCGTCTTTGGCAAGCCTCGCGCGGACGCTTTCGCGGAAGAGCTCCAGAAGCCGCTCTTCATACTGGCGTTCATCGCGATATCGTGTTTCCAGATGGAGGGGGAGCGACCAGAAAGCACGGTTGAGGATTCGGTTGCGGTCGATTACGACGGCGTGCCCGGCCGGCACCGGCAGGATGCCCGCGTAAGGGGTTCTTCCGGGCGCGCGGCCACGGAAGAGGAAACTGGCGGCATAGCTCTCATCCAGTTCGGTGACGTCCGTCCAGCGGACCACGTCGGCAACGGAGGAGGACCAGTAAAGGGCGGTTTCGCTGCGACGATAGTAGAGCGGCCGGATTCCCGCGAAGTCGCTGGCCAGCACGATTTCCCGCCGGTCTGCGTCCCAAATGCAAAGACTCCAATCTCCGACGATGCGGTGCAATCCGTCGATGCCGGTCTTTCGGTAAGATGCCAGGATCAGGGCGGCATCGGAACACTCCGGGCTGAGGCCAGTATGGCCCAGGAGATCTTCGCGATTATCGATGCGGCCGTCCCATAGGCAGACGCTGTGGCCGGGCGTTTGAAACATCCCCTGGCGGCAGGGAGTGTCAGAGCCCGCCACCCAACCCATAAACAGTCCTGGCAGCCGGCACGTTTGGGGGGTGAAGCGGCCAGGACTGTCGAGGGCAGTCCGCACCCGTGCCTCATCTTCACCAGATGTGGGCCGGGAATCGAAATGGAAAATCCCGCAGAACTGGCTCAACGCGACTCCTGCAGGAAGCACTCGCCACCGTAAAGAGCCTGCAATTTTCCCATGGCGAACTGGCAGGATTGCGCGATTAACCACAAGACGGTATCTAACTCCAAATAGTCCCGCGGGGCATAGACCGTTACCAGGGTCGTCAGGATGCCCAACTCGGCAATCGGATGGCGCTCGCCCCAGCCAAGGCGCACCACCTCATCGCGCAGCACCCTCGGCAATGTCAGGTGTATGCTGCATTCCGGCAGCGGGCGAACATGGCAGAATTCATGATCGTCGATGAATGCCGCGGGTGGACCGGAGGCAACCGCGTCCGCGAGATACAGCGCGTGGCTGTCCGGCGAAGCCATCCGGCTTTGCCGGGAGCGGACACCGGGGATTTTCAAACATCGCTCGACCAGTTCTTCCATGGCTTCCTGGGACGGTAGTTGATCCAGTTGGATATGAGGCAGCGGCCTATGCATCCGCGGGCGAACACCCCTCGCCTGGGGCAGAACGGCCAATCTGGTGAGCATCGCAGTCAGTGGCATCCCAAGGGTTCCATCGGTCTGAGCTAGTTTACGATTGGCACGCCCTTCGTGACATCACTTATCCCTCTGATTTTATTGTTGTCAAATCTGATAACTCAAATGTCGACCTCCGACAGCCGGTCCAGTGGGCCGAATGTTAAAATGCATAAATAGAGTGCCAAAGACGGTCGTTCAGAGGGCATTGTGGGGTGTCTCCCTGCTGCTTGTCCTCGTCGCCTTCGGGTGGTTATTGTTACGAGAGCCTCGTGCCGGCCGGAGGTCTTACCGGATGGGCTGGCAAATCTCACCGCCCTATCAGCTGTCCAATAATGGCGAGCCCACCGGTCTCGCGGTGGAATTGGTGCGCAAAGCGGCCCAGCGCCGGGGAATCGATCTCCATTGGGTGCTTTGGCCGAATAGTTCGGAATTCGCTTTGCGAGACCATCAGGTAGACCTGTGGCCGCTCATCACCATCACACCGGAGCGGCTGAAGAGTCTCCACATTACCGAACCCTACGTGGAGGTCGAGCACACCTTCCTGGTTCGTGCCGGCAGCACATTCCAGAACCCGCAGGACTTGGCGACGGCCACCGTAAGCGTAGCGAATTTCGCTCTCCAAAGGGGTCTCCTCCTCGGGCGATTGCCGAATGCCCGTGCGGTATCGCAGCCCACGGCGCGGAAGGCCATCGAAGATGTCTGCCAGCAGCGCGCCGACGCCGCTTACATGGATGTCTATACGGCGATCGCCGCCTTATCGGCGGAACGCGATTGCCCCGGTCAACCGCTGCGCTGGATTCCCACTCCCGACGTGCAAACGCGTCTCGGTGTCGGCTCCACTTTTGAAGCGCGAGCCGCCGC
>Ga0182030_10011888_pt1 | contig 17520 bp, 11 predicted proteins | sample 812S3MmetaG_FD_121299 | JGI IMG/M metagenome (GOLD analysis project Ga0182030, IMG submission 121299) | Permafrost microbial communities from Stordalen Mire, Sweden - 812S3M metaG (Illumina Assembly) | ecosystem: Environmental > Terrestrial > Soil > Wetlands > Permafrost | place: Sweden...
AGCTACCCTTCGCGCCAGGGAATCGAGGTTCTGCACGCCGTCAATCTCGCCGCAACTTCCGGGCAACGGATCGCGCTCGTCGGTCCGAGCGGTGCGGGTAAATCGACTTTGATCTCGCTGTTGCTTCGTCTGTATGATCCGTCGAGTGGCCGCCTGTTGATCGACGGTCGGGACGCGCGCGATTACCGCCTGGCCGAACTCCGCAGCCAAATGTCCATGGTGCCGCAGGAGGTATTGTTGTTCGGCGGCAGCATCGCGGAAAACATCGCTTATGGGAAGCCCGGGGCCAGCGCGGAAGAAATCGAACAAGCCGCCCGGCAGGCCAATGCGCACGAGTTTATCCAGTCGTTTCCCGAACGTTACGCCACGCTGGTGGGTGAGCGCGGCGTCAAACTTTCCGGCGGCCAGCGTCAACGCGTTGCCATCGCGCGCGCCATCCTGAAGAACCCTGCCATCCTCATTCTGGACGAAGCCACCAGTTCACTGGATTCGGAGAGCGAAGGCCTGATTCAGGAAGCACTGGAAACCCTGATGAAAGGCCGCACTTCATTTATCATTGCCCATCGGCTCGCGACCGTGCGGCATGTGGATCGAATCATTGTCATTTCCGGCGGACGCGTTGTGGAATCTGGCACACACCAGGAACTCCAGGCCATGGCTGACGGCATTTACCGCCGCCTCGCCGCATTGCAATTCCGGGAGTGAAATCCCATTCAGTGCTGAGTCATGGATCAGTGACAATATCCAATTCGGCCAGGGCGGCCCCAGCGCCGGAACTGGAGGAGGATTGAATAACAAGTTTCACATAACGCGCGCGGGTCGGCTGCCGCAATTCCAGGGTTTGCGGTTGATCGGAGCTTTTGAGTTTGGCCGTGGCCAGCGCAGCGTTCCATTGCCGCGGATTATCGCTGCAAAACACCTCCGCTTCGGCGGGGCGTCCCGCACTTTGATCCTGACGAGGCAGCAGAGTAAGGCCGCGCAACGCAACTTCACGGCCCAAATCGATCACAAGGTAATGCGGCATTGCGTCGCCGGAGTAAGATTGCCAGAACGTGTCAGGGTTGCCGTCCAAAACCATGCTGGCAGAGTGGCCATGCGCGCTGTCTTCGCTGTCAGTCTCGACGATCCTTGCGCCGAGTTGAACCAATTTGGTATTTTTGACAGATGCGAACAAAGGCGCCAATTGCGACGCCGAAACCTGAACCGATGGATGGAAGGCGGAACTGCTCGCGTAACTCAGCAAGCTGCGAAGAAGCTGGGCGGCGGCGGGGCGGCGACTCAAATCGGTGGCAAGGTCCGCCGCGCAAACCAGCAGCGACCCGCGCCCAACCCGGCATTCAAAAACCAGGCCGAGGCGGCGGTTGCAATTCCAGTCGTCGATCACCTGCACCATGGGACGGAGACTTCGTGGCAATCCATCCAGGACAACGCCGTGCGCATGGGTGACGATGTCGTTCCATTGCCAATCTTGGAAAAACTCAGTGGGAAATTGCGCGAGCGCGGCCTGGCCCGGATCAATCAGCAGCCCCAGCGTCTGCAATGCGTGGACGCTGAACATGTAGCGGTTCCAAAACACGGGTTGAAAAGCGAGCTTGGGATTGTCCCACGACAGTTTCGCGGGTGTCAGCAATACTTTTCCACCCTCGTTCAACCGCGCCTGCGCCGCATCGTCGAGAGCCGCGGTCAACAATACATCGGCAGGAGCGGCGGTCTTTTGTGCGGGAGGATAAACCCAAATGTTCCAGTCGTTTTCGGCTTCGGGTGTGATCCTGACTGTCAACTTATATTTTGCCGGAGCTTTGAAAGAGCCCAGGTTCACTTCTATTGTGCCCAAGGTGAGTTGCTGTCCGATCGGAAGGGTTTGGGGCAGGCACTGGCCGGAGGTAATAATAGTATTGTCTTGAGCGCGCAGGTTCCAGGAAACGAGGGTGTTGGTCAGCGGACAAGGCCCGAAATGCGCGGCTTCGATGGCGGCGGTCAATGTTTCGTCAGTTGTCCATACGCGTTTGGGCAGTCGGACCAGCGGAATAGTCGCCCCGCAGAATCGCCGGAATTGTCGCGGGGTAACGTAACCCTTGGATTTCCAAAGCGCATCGAGCACGCCGACCAGGGCAGTGCCTTGTCCGGGAAAATCATGCAGGTCGAGAAGCTGGAAGCCGCCGATGCCGGGGGTTTGCAAGGCGGATTCGATCTCCTCCTTATAGCAGAGGACTTGCAAGCGGCCCGAAGCGCGCAAAAAATCCCGCCATTGCCCGAGCATCCCGTGTTCCTGCAGCGAGTCGCGAAAGATTTCAAAATTTTTGGGCTGGAGTGCGCCATTGAATCTTTTGATGTCATCGAAATCGGGGTAAGAGCACCATTGCCCCATCTCATGAACGATCACGGGCGCGGTCAGCGCGGGGAAGTTCGTGCCGTAGTCGCGGCCAAACCAATCCGCCGTCCCGCGCGCGCCGTGATAGACGTGGAACTGGCTCTCCGGCAAAATCGGAAAGGCAGTGCCACTCGTGACCAGCCGGCGCGGATCGCGTTGTTTCCAAAAATTGACCCACTGGGCGAGAAACGCTTCGCGATGGGACCCGTGCGGCTCATTGCCGTGCGTAAAGAGAACAAACGAAGGATGATTTCCATAAGTTTCGACGATTCGTTTGCTTTCCCGATAAATCCAATCATCCAACGGTTTGCCGTCCCCCACGCGGCCAAAGACGCCGCATTCGACTTGAAAATAAAAGCCCAGCTCATCGGCTGCCGCAAACGCCGCTTCCGGGGGGCACCAGGAATGAAACCGCATGTGATTCAGCCCATAGCTTTTGCAGACCTTGATGATACTGCGCCATGCATCCACACCAGTGGGCGGGTAACCCGTCAGCGGAAAGACACAACACTCCAAAGTGCCGCGAAAGAAAACCGGCTTGCCGTTCAGGATAAACTCTCGGCCCTGGGTGGCGATTTGACGCAAACCAAATGCAATGGACTTGGAGGAGCTTCCAAGCGTGGCGCTGAATCGGAACATGGCCGGATGAAATTCATCCCACAACGGAGCATCCGGGCCGAGCGGCAGGTTTGTCTCAAACACGCCTCCGGCGGCGTCCCAGGAAACCTCCAGCGAACCGGCGCAGCCGCCGCCTTTTATTTTCCATTTGACAGTGCCACGACCGGGCTGGCCGGTGAGGTTTCCAATCCGGCCTTTGATCGTCACCGATTTTGTTCCCACATCCGGGTAAGCTTGAAGATCGTCGATCCAAACGGGGTCTGTTTCGGCCATCTCGATTTTCCCGATGATGCCGTTCCAGTTACCCTGGGAATGATCAGTCACGCTATGCGCCATCGGGCCGACGTCGAGGAGCAAGCGATTGTCGACGCGGATGGCGAGCGTATGTTTGCCCGGGCGGATGCCCACGCCCAGATCATAGACATGAGGCGTGCCGAGGCTGTCATTGGTTCCGATGAGGCGGTCGTCAACCCAGACGCAGGTTTGCCAATGCGGGCGTTCGAGGGTCAGGACAATTCGTTTGCCCTGCCACGAGGCCGGAATGGTCATGTCGCGTTGATACCAGGCCGGCCCGACGTAGTGTTTTTTGGGCTGGAGGAAAAACGGGATCTTTATCTGGCCGGGTTGCCGGTATTTGTCATATTGGGGGGCCCGCTTCCAATGGTCAATTCGGACATCTCCCGTCCAATCCGTATCCACCGTAATATCGTCGCCAAACCCTTCGTTCTGCAACGCGCCCGGCAGGGCAATTTGCTGGAAGGGATCGGTTTGGTTTAATCGAAACTTCCATGAACCGGCCAGCGAACGAGTCTCGGCGGAAGCGGGAGAAGCCAGAGTCAATAGCAGGGCGGCATATATAAGGAGGCGCATTTAACCGGCATGCTATTCCATTTTGGCGAAATTGTCTTAGTCGTATGAATGGATGACACAGACTGCCCGCATTGACATTCCTACGGGATTGAAGCTTTGAGCGGGCAAAGAACGCGCCACCCGGGGTCAGGCAACCAGAAATTCCATCCACCTTGCAAAAGCGTTGCCGCTAGCGGCGCACAATCGCTTGCTGACAAGAGGCCCGTACTCCACTACAAAAGATGTGTGGCGAATACTGACAAGCTCGCTCTTTTTACTTCCTGGAGCCAGCAGCACATCAAGGGCGATGAAAAGGGCGAGGCGCAAATCTTCCTCGACCGGCTGTTCCAAGCTTTTGATCAGCAAGGCTGTCTCGATGTCGGCGGCACCCCGGAATTCCGCATCCGCAAATCCGACGAAGACGGCGGCGGAACTGCGTTCGCCGATTATAACTGCGTTCGCCGATTATGTTTGGAAACCGATTGTGCTGATCGAAATGAAGAAGCGCGGCGAGAATTTGCAAAAACACTATCGCCAGGCGTTTGATTACTGGACGCGGCTGGTGCCAAACCGGCCGCGTTACGTTGTGCTGTGCAACTTCGACGAGTTTCGCGTTTACGATTTTGACACCGACCTCGACACACCCAAAGACACGGTCGACCTCAAAGATTTGCCGAGGCGCTGGGGGCCGCTGGCGTTTCTCGCCCCTGGTTCGCCCAAGCCCACTTTTGAGCACGACCGCGAAAAGGTCACGCGCGAGGCGGCGGATTGCCTGGCCGAATGTTTCCGCAAACTCGTCAAACGCGGAGTGGCGCGGGAAACCGCCCAGCGTTTCATTCTGCAAATGCTTGTTGCGCTCTTTGCAGAGGACATCGATTTGCTGCCAAAGTATTTTGTGACGCAAATCCTTGAGGACTGCACCACGCCGGCCAGCGCGTACGACCTCATCGGCGGATTGTTCGAAGCCATGAACACCAACCCACCCAATCCCGGCGGCCGTTTCAAGGGCGTGCGGTATTTCAACGGCGGGTTATTCCGCGAACCGGCCCGGCTGGAAATCCAGGACCTTGAGCTTGTGCTGCTGCGCAAGGCCGCGCAGTTCGACTGGTCAAAAGTTCAGCCCGAAGTTTTCGGCACGCTCTTCCAACACTCGATGGGCGCCGAGGAAAGGCACGCTTTCGGCGCGCACTTCACGCATCCGTCGGACATCATGAAAATTGTGGGGCCAACCATCGTCGAGCCGTGGCGGGAACAAATCGAAAACGCAAAAACGCAAAAACGCCTGCGCGAACTGGAAGATAGGATGCGCCGCTATGTCGTCCTGGACCCGGCGTGCGGCTGCGGCAACTTTCTTTACATTGCCTATCGTGAATTGAAACGATTGGAAGCACGCATCTACGAACGGATAGCCGAGCTTTCGAAGGAGATCGATCCGCGCACACGTTATTTCGGTTTCGTGACGGCGCAAAACTTTTACGGTCTGGACATCCTGCCTTTCGCGGTCGAGATCGCCAAAGTCACGATGATGATTGCGCGCAAGTTGGCGATTGACGAGCTGCACATCACGGAACAACCGCTGCCACTCGACAATTTGGACCAGAATTTCATCGCCGACGACGCGTTGCTCACGCCCGAAGGCTTGCCCGCCACATGGCCCAAAGCCGACGTTATCATTGGCAACCCTCCCTTCCTTGGCTCCCGGTACTTCGCAAAGGAGCGGGGCTATGAATACGTGCGAAAAGTTCACACGACGTTTCCTGAAGTTCCAAAGATGGCCGATTACTGTGTCTATTGGTTACGGAAAGCTACCGAGCATTTGCCAGCTTGCACAGCCGACGACCCCGTAGCCGGAAGAGCAGGGCTTGTCGGCACGCAGAACATTAGGAACGGCGAGAGCCGCGAAGGCGGCCTCGATTACATAGTGAAAACGGGCACAATTCTGGAAGCCGTTGACAACCAGCCGTGGTCGGGCGAAGCAAACGTTCATGTGTCCATAGCCAATTGGGTGAAAACGCAGGAAGCAAAGTTACTGCCCGAAAAGCGGAAGTTGTGGTTCAAAACCGAGCAGGCCATTGCCGGCAAGAAGATGCGCAGCCGTAAAACAGGGGTATTGGCCTCAAAGGAGTACGAATTAAACGTCCACGAATGTGAGTTCATCAGTTCCTCGCTCTCTTGCGAAACGGACGTGGCCAGTGCGCGGATTCTTCGTGTCAACGCTGAGCCCAAGCTCGTCTTTACCGGGCAGAACCCATGCCACGATGGGTTCAAGCTTGAGCCAGCCCAGGCCGCTGAACTCCTAAAGAAAAACGCTGACCATCGCACCGTGCTTTTCCCGTACATGACAGGACTCGACTTGGTGACGGCCGGAGGGCCTACGCGGTGGGTCATCGACTTTGGGCAACGTAACATGCTCAAGGCAATGGAATACCCAGCGGCGTTCGAGATACTGAAAGAACGCGTGATGAAAGACGTGCTGGGCAAGGCGGAGAGGGAGAAAGTCGCGACCGGGAAGAACAGCACGCGCTGGACGCGTATGGCCGAGCGGTGGTGGCAATTTCGCGATTGGATGCCGGGAACTGTCGCGGCAGTCAATGCGCGTTCGCGCTACATCGTCTTTCCACGAGTAAGCAAACGGCCGACATTTGCATTTGTCAGCCGCGAGATTCGGCCGGACATGCAACTGATGGTTTTTGCTTTCGATGACGACTACAGTTTTGGCGTCTTGCAATCCAATCCGCATTGGCAATGGTTCGTTGCCAAGTGCTCCAAATTCAAATCTGATTTCCGGTATACATCCGACACCGTGTTCGACACCTTCCCGTGGCCGCAGGCGGCAACGGTGGAGCAGATTGAGGCCGTGGCCGCAGCGGCTCGCGAAGTTCGCCGCGTGCGGGCGGAGGCATTGACGAAAATGAAGGGCGGCTTGCGCGCCCTGTACCGCACCGTCGAATTGCCAGGCGGGAATCCGCTCAAAGACGCCCACGCCGCCCTCGACACCGCCGTCCTAACCACCTACGGATTCAACGCGAGAAAGGATTTACTCGCCCAACTCCTCGCCCTCAACCAAGCCGTCGCCGCAAAGATCGACCGCGGCCAGCCTGTCACGGCCCCCGGCATCCCTAAAAATTTCCCCGACGCCACGAGCTTGGTTACGGAGGATTGTATCAGACCGCAGACGTAAAAATCCTATCTGATTCGGCGACCGAATCTATGACGACTCCATGAATCTCCAATTGGACAAACTGCGGATGAGTCCGCGCCATCGGGTCGTAGAAAATCGCGAACGAACGACGAGAAATTGGCCGGAGATTTATTTCTGGACGGACGGTTTAATGCTCTTGAGCGAGACGAATTGTTTACTTTATCACGTCAGGCAAGCCGTCCTGGAAGCCAGACGCAAGTTTTTCCAGGGGTCGCTGTCGCCAGAAATTCAGAAATTGAACCCCGAATTATTCGCGAATTGGCCGCTCAGCAGAATTATCGAGTACTGCGAAATCTGGCGGAGCAGGGAGCGCGCAGGGATTCGCCTTATGATTAAGGCGCGTGGTGAGCGCGAAAATCGCGAAGGAAAGGAATCGGAGATCACGATAGGCCAAGTTCGGTTGGATGAAAGGCAGTTTGTAGTTCGACACGCAGCGGCGGCCAAGGCAGTCAATGTAATGGGACTTCCGGGTTTAATTCATAAGGCAGCCAAGAACAATGATGTGCGATTGTTTATACGCTTGGGCAAGGCCCCTGCAATCGAGCCAGAAACCCACCGAGGTTGATTGGGACCGCGTGGATCCAATTCCCCGCTTCTTGGTAGAGAACTGGTGTGAAGGTTCCAATTACAATTCGCGGCTGCCGGCACTGTGCTTCTTTGCGGACCAGGCGCTGGCTGATTTCTGCAGCGCCGCATTTGGCAGGAAAGAAGGCAATCCTTCATGTGCATCGATTCGCCAGTGGCGAAAGCGCCTTGGTTTGAAGCAGGCCCGCACCCCAAAGGTAAAAGAAACCATCTTAATCAAGGACGAAATCTTGTTCACAGACGGCCGCGAGGACCACCGCCATTGCGCGTAGAGAGGGAAACGATTCTTCAAAAGACGGAGCACGCCCGGCTGGGCACCGGGGCGGTCTGAAGAAATGCGGCGTATCCGGGATGCGCCAGCCAACATTGCGTTCAAAAAAATCACGGGGGCTGGTGAACAAAATCCCGCGCAGTTTCCTGTCACACCCATTTTTCAACTTCCGCTTATTCTGGTCGGGTGAGTAATTCAGTTCAAATAAACTCCGGAAGCAGAAGCAAGGGGTTTCAGGCAGAATCCAGCCGTAGTCGTGGCAAGTCGCGCCGGACAGAATACGATCTGCGGTATCAATCAAACCACAAACGAGCCCAATCAGGCGGACTGCATTCTTGCCCACCAGACATGAGCCACACCTGCCGGCAACCAGAGGCTTTTGGGCGGCCAACGGCACAGGCTCACGGCTGCAAAAATCCCGTTCATGCCTTCACGAAATTTGCAGGTGTAATTCCCGGTTATCGTTGGAGGGCTTGTGCGCTCCCGGGCCGAAAGCCCGATTATGATGAGCAAAAGCTTTAAATATTTTAGCCGCCAAGCTGGTTCCATCTCAAAAGGAACGCGCGTCTCATCACGCGACTTTCACAGTTTGGCGGCTCCCTTTTTTATGAACAGAAGAGACATGGGAGCAACCTACAGCCGAGTACGAACGCGCCCGCAAAAATAAAAAACACGGCCCGCTTGGTAAACCTTTGCACGGAAACCAAGCGGGCCGGAGGCGATCCTAAGGCGGGGTGCCAGAGAGGTTCAATGGAGCGGTCTCAGAAACCGCCGATGGTGCTAGACCACCATCCGTCCGTTCGAATCGGACCCCCGCCGCCACAAAATAAAGAATGTCATGACCAACGGAGGAAAGCAAGCGTTTCCTTGTGCAGTCGCAGTCAACTGCACGAGCAAACATGCGGCCAGCCGGAGTGGCCTCCTCATTTTTGAATTCTCCCGTTTTTACCCGAGCGATTATGAGCATGGCCTGGACTTCATTGCGCCGTTGGACGCTTTCTTGGCCAAGCTTCCAAAGGGCTGGCCCTACGGCATCGAATTGCGCAATAAGCACTGGCTCAAAACCGAATATTTCGAGTGCCTTGCCCGGCACGGCGTGACGCACGTTTATAATTCCTGGACCGACATGCCGCCGATCAGCGAGCAAATGACACTCCCCGGCAGCCGAACGAACCCGGACCTCATTGCAGCGAGATTCCTGCTCAAGCCAGGCCGGAAATACGAAGAGGCGGTGAGGGCGTTTCAACCCTACGACAAAACCGAGGAGGTCAACGAGGAAGCCAGGAAAGCGGGCGCTTCACTCATAAAGGAAGGGAAAGAGATTCCGAACCGGAAGACATTAATTTTCGTCAACAACAGGTTGGAAGGAAACGCCCTGTTGACCATCACAGCCATGCTGAAAGCCACTGCATAAGCATGGAATGAGTGAGCCAGGCGCGGAGCGCGGTGACGATTTTAGACTGTGCATCAGTCGCTCTCAGCCGCCGCGACGGACGGCAATCAGGAGAAGCTGCATAGGCGCCAAAACTGGCCAAGATCAGACAACGACTTCACTGAGGAATCGCATTTTTCATCTTAAAACCGCTGAAAGGTAGTCGCCCCGGGAAAGAGAATGCCCTGCGACGACTTTCATGGCTTGGTTTCGTCAACGATCGGGCAATCGATTTCGACATTAATAGTCTCGTTGCCTGTGTCAACCGTTGTCCAGAGGGCGGCAAATGGATAGAGCCAATCGGAGGGAGCAAGTCGATTCCCTGCATAGTACATGGGAACTGCTTTCTTGATTTTGACGCTCTTTACGGTCGGCCAGTCAATATCGCCCAAGCTAAAGCCTTGCACGGCTTTGCCATCGCGGAGGGATTCCCATTACTTCAGGCGGCAGCGCTCAATACTTGCGGATGTCGGAAATGAATCTGGGCGGCGCGGGAACAAACGGGCTGAAATGGATGGCCATTTTGGCCTGCAACAGTCTTTACCAGCCCAATTGGAATAGCATGAACAGGAACAAGCCCTACAACAGCAACTTGCATTTGCTCCTGGGAGCGGCTACAGACAGTTATGAGAATCGTAATTTGCTATTATATTGGGCCAAGTATATGAATTTTGGAAAAGTGCCAAACAGTCCGATGACTATTCGAGCGGCTTGGTACCAGGCTGCTCAAGATGCTTACAGAGGAAACGGTTTCACTTATCCAATTACAATGAAGTTTGTCGTCGCAGGGGATTCCGCTTGGCGCATTGAACTTGATAAACTTCATTGCTGACACTTGCCCAGGTCAATTGAATCGCCTGCTCATCCGTTTGGATAATGCCGGTGAATGGTACAGTGTTTTGCGCGAAAATCACAGGAGCGACAGCCAAGGCCAGCATTGCCGTAGCGAATGTGCTTCCGATCACTTGTTTGACGGTTTTCATTGCTTATTTTTCCCTTTTTTTGGCCTGGTTATTTAGCCCGGAAAACTTGAAAGGCGCACACCCATGCTCCCATCAGGAGGCAACCGATCCACGCGCGCGCAAAAGAAAGACAAGGCGGCGCTCCATCCGGGCGGGCCCACGCCTCGTCTTTTGCTATGCACTTGAATAATTTTGTCGGTCTTTTCATACGGCTTTGAGTAGCGGCCAACGCTCCACAAATTGTTGACTGTAAAGGAACGACCGGAAGCGTTGGGCGCTCCGACGGCCTCGATAATCGAAAATGCAGCTGCGCTGTTTGTTCAGTTCGGAATGGATGATTCTGTCTGGGGCTTTGAGAGTTGGTGTGGCGAATTTGCTTTCGCTTGAAATCGCAAGGCGGCTTTAACCCTGTTTCGGGCCAATCCCTCACCGCACTGCGAACTTGCGTTCTCAGTTTGAAAAAACAGCTACCCTTATTTAGGGCCGAGCATTTCACCTTTGGAGCTTATGTCAAGCAGCAACCCAAATATTCGTCGTAACGATTGGGTGACTATGTGATACCCATTTCGGAACCCCCGCACTACCGCCTTCCGCGAAAAACGCTTGGGAGAATTTGTCGGCCAAACCGGTTCCATCCACGTCCTTGGCGTAGAACAAAGGGTTCCCCACCAAATCACAGGCGAACCGGAAAAAGCCCCTGCCTGAGTCTTGTAGGGTGTCATGCGAAATCGTCAGTTCAGCAATCCAACCTGCCCAAGAGCGAATCGTCAGGTAATCGTCCGATCCATGCTCCGAATCGTCAGATGTCGCGGCGTGTCATCCATTCATACGACTCGCTTATTGCTCTTGGGGCAATTATTATCTTGATAAGTTCTAGAAATAAAGATGAACAAGGAATTTGGCATTTTCTCCCGGCTCCGCGGGGTGAGTTGAAATCAAGTGAAACTCACCGGCGGAGTCACATTCATTTTGACGCTTTTCTCGTGCGCGGCGCAGTTTTGCTCCGCCGCGTCCGGAAAGGAGCTGGTTTGGGGGACCAGCGCCGTCACGCTCGCGCCGGCTTGCGCCGAAACAATCTCGTTGACAAGTCTTTTGTCCGATCCCAAAAGCAGCATTTCGCTGGGGCCTTTTTATCGGGCCGGGGGTGAAAACCGGCCGGTGACACCCACGGAATGCCGGATTGCGCACAATGCGCGCGAATTGCTGGTGGTTTTCCGATGCGCGGAAAAAGACCTGGCGTATCCCGCGCTGGACCACGCCGTGGATTGGTATTCGCATGTACACTCTCCCATCGAACAGGACGCCGCGTTCCCGGATAAAGTGGACTTGTTTGTGTCGCCGGACATGAGCAAAGCGGTCTATTACCAATTCGCGGTCACCTTGGACGGACAGAAGTTCGGCGTGAAACGGAACGCACACCTGCATAAGGCCCAGACCGACGAGGAGCCGGTTGCCCCCGGCAAGGTTGAGAAAGTCCGTGATTTTTCAGCGGTCGTATCCAAGGGACAAAAAGAATGGACGGTTGTTTTGCGCATACCGTGGCAAACCGTCGGTGGCAGACCGGATGGCTGCTTTAGGCTGATTCCCGTGCGGACGCGCTGGCGGCAGGGGGAAATAACCAGCCCGGTCGCCGTGGATTTTGCCGACCGTCCCCCGACGGATCTTTTCATCGAAACCGCATTTCCCGGAGCGCCTACCATGATGTCCGCATCGGGATGTTTATGCCGGCTGCCCTCCGGCGCGTGGCGGTGGCAGCGGCCCGCGTTGCTCACTTATCCCGATGCCGCCACGGTCCGCGAAATCTGGCAGATGGAGCAAACGCTGTCGCAACCGACCCGCAGCACCAATCTGGCGCAACGGGTTTATCTGGCCCAACGCTGGACTGACCTCCTCGAATTGGAAGGTTTCTGTTTTCGCCCTTCCTCCGGGTCGATCACGGATGAGAATTTATCGCCGTCATTGGTGCGGGGCGGGGTCAACACCGCGCTGCGCGCCAAAGACCCTGGGCTGGCCGATCGATTGCTTGACGATTACCTGAACAAACTGGATGCAGTGTCCAGACAATGGTTTGCCGACGGCTCGCCGGGCAATATCCGGACAGAGCAATGGGAAACGCTGACGGCGGTTAACGCAGTGGAGGAGCAGGATGGCATCGCCACATTCCATTGCCTGGCCGAAAAACGACCGATGGATTTGCACTTCTCCTTTCCAAACGCCGGCGGCGTCCGCTTATGGGCGAATGGCGAAGGATATTTCAAACCGGCCAGCTTGCGGCCCATGACCCTGAGCAATGGAGCCGATAAGGTTTCCGTTACGGCTTCCAACGCCAGCGTCGTCCTGTCCCGGCGTTCCCTTGAAATGTCCTTTTGCAACCCGGCCGGACACACGGTCGTGCGGCTTGATGGGCGTTCCATTGCTTTCAGGTTTGATGCGACGGGAAAAGTTCTGGCGGTTGATTTCAGTCATCGGCTCGATAGGAGCGAAGTCATTTACGGTTTTGGCGAGAGATTTGACCGTTTCAATGAAAATGGAAATGTGCTCACGTTATGGGGGGTTGACGCCTGGAACGGCAATACGGCCGGTTTGAGAAATCAGTCCTACAAGCCGGTGCCGGTCTTTCACAGTTCCAAAGGCTACAGCATTTTTGTGAATTCTTCGTATCGGCTCCGGGCTGACATTGGCCAGGCCAACCCCTCCGAATACCGGCTGAGCCAGCAGGGTCCGATTTTTGATTACTATTTCTGGATGGAACCCGCTGAGCAGGCCATCCAATCTTATACAGAATTGACCGGCCAACCGATCTTGCCCCCGAAATGGGCCTTCGAGCCGTGGATGGGACGAACCGGACGAGGGTGGAATGGCGGACCTTTGCACAATGCCGTAGCCGAGGAAGAGGAGGTTGCGCGGCGCTTCGGCCAGGAGAACATCCCCCACTCCGCCATTTATTCGGAGGGCGTTGGCGCGGACTCGGCGGCGTTGCACCAGTTTATGGCCAAGCGCGGGTTGAAGGTTCTTTCCTGGTTCTTCCCTGTCATCGGAGCAAAAACACAAGCGCAGCTTCTGCCTGCGCTGAAAAAAACCGATCTGCCAATTTTGAACGCGGGCAAGAATGCTTCGATTGACCCGATTGACTACGTGGATTTCACCCATCCCAACGCATTGGAATTATCCCGGCGGTGGTGGAAGCGGCGCCTGGACTTGGGGTTGGCGGGGAGCATGGTTGATTTCGGAGATCGAACACCGGAGTCGGCAGTCTTTTATGATGGGCGAAAGGGAGACGAAATGCACAACTTCTACTCCTACGATTACCAGAGAACTTATCACGACGTTTTTGCGGAAAAGCGCGGGGAAGATTTCATCCTCTTTGGCCGGGCCGCCGCGCCCGGCACGCAAAAGTGGGCGGGGCAGTTCCCCGGAGATCAACCGGCCAATTTTGGCGGACTTCAAGCCGTCCTGACCGGAGGATTAAACTTGTGCGCCTGCGGGTTCTCGACGTGGGGCAGCGATTTGGGCGGATTTGTCGGATGGCCCGGCCCGGCGGTTTATATGCGCTGGACCCAATTCGCCTGTTTCAGTCCGCTCATGCGAAGTCATGGCCGAACGCCGCGCGAGCCTTGGGAGTATGGCGAGGCAGCGGTGCGGAACTACAAACGTTATGCCTGGGTGCGGGAAAATTTATTGGACTACATTTACGACGCGGCGGTCCAGGCGCATCAAACGGGCCTTCCCATGATGCGATCCCTGGCTGTCGCGTATCCGCAGGAGCCGGCGCTGGCGGACGTGCCGGATGAATACATGTTTGGGAATGATCTCCTGGTGGCGCCGGTGATTACGGAAGACAATGAGCGGACGATTTCGTTTCCTTCCGGTCGTTGGACAAGTTTATGGGATGGCAGCGTGGTGGCAGGGCCGGCTTGCGCTCATCTCAAAGTGCCCCTGGACACCATTCCTGTTTTTCTGAAGGAAGGGTCAGCGGTTCCGATGCGCCTGAGCAGGAATTTACATTTTGGCGAAAGCATGGCGAAGGGGGCCGTCGACGCTTTAATCATCGCTCCGCCGCAAGGGAGTGATGAGCCGTCGTTCGATGCCGGCAGCGGCGTCATGTTTCGTTCCGTTGCCAAAGGATTTTCGATTACATGCAGAAGTGTGCCCGAGGCGCAGTACCTGGTGTTCTATGGAGGGGGTATCTCGCGCATCCAAGTGGACGGCACGATTCTGCATGGATGGCATAACGATAGCCGTTCGGGGCGGGTTGAGGTCCTGCTCCCGAAGGCAGTCAAAGAAGGCGGTCCCCTGCGGGAAATTAGTGTGCAGTTGGAAACCCGCCACGCCAGGCGATAGGCCGGCCGGAAAAGGGTGCCGGTTTCGCTGTTTTTGGAGGGATGTCATCCAAACGTATGACTACCTGAAATCTCAGGGCAATGGCATGTTGTTCTGGTACAAGCGAAACAAATCCGTTCAAAACACAAGTTTATGCGCAACTCAAGAATCGTACTCGGCGTCCTATTCAGCATTTTTCTTTCAACCGCTCTGCCGGCTGCCCCTTTAAATTGGGACCCGTCGAGCAGCGGCGGAAATTCTCTGGGAGGAAGCGGCAATTGGGATCAGGTGGATTTATTCTGGTTTAACGGCGCCAGCGACGTTGCCTGGATAAACGCGAACAATGATGACGCGATTTTCTCAGGAACCGCCGGCACGGTCACATTGACGGAAAGCATTTCCGCCGGGAATTTGTATTTTACCAACGTGACCGGAAATTATTTTATTACGAATGCGACGGGCGCGGAAGTGTTGACGATTGCCGGAGCAATTGACACCGGCGGCGGCGAACACACCATCGGCGCCCCAATCGCCAATTCAAGCACCTTGAGCAAAACTGGTGTTGGACGGTTGCATTTACCCGTGGACAACACCGCCGGCCTCAACGGCGGTGTGATGATCAATGGGGGCGATGTTTCGGTTGAGAACGAAAACGCACTGGGCCAGATTAGTTCGATAACGGTGGCGGACGGCGCCGCTCTGGTGTTGAACGGCGGCTCCGCAGGATTTTCTGCATTTTATCCTAATACAACCATCAACGGTTCAGGCATTACCAACAGCGGGGCGCTTAGGAACCTGTCGGGTGTAACCTCTTTTTATGGACAGATTACGTTGGGGGAGAGCAACAATGTGATTTATGTGGACACCGGCGCCTCTTTGGTTTACGCGGGGGCAAACCCGCTTACTGACAATGGAAATAATTATAATCTCACTATCAGCGGAAATGGGACGGGCAACGTTCATTTGGGTGCAACCAGTATTGGCGGAACCCTGATGGTTAAAGGCCCTGCGTCGTGTTATAGTTACCTGAGTTCGGGTACGACGTCGGCTTGGACAAACACTTACATCTCCTCGGGCGGCATCTTCTACGTCCAAGCCAACAACAGCTTTGGAAACCCGCCGGCCTCGCTGATCACCAACGTGATTTTGGACGGCGGCATTATTAACTCGGTTGGCACCACTTTTGTCATGTATGGGACGGACGGTCTTTTCGTGACTCCCAACGGTGGCACGCTGACCAACACCAGCGGGACTTTCACGACCTGCAATCTTTATAGCACATACGCCCCGATTACAATGACAGGCGGAGGGTCCTATAGACCCGGCGGTGCGGCTGGGACGACCCTCGGGACAATTAATCTGAGCACTAACGCCATCATCAAGGGTGGTGGCGGCGATTGCAACCTGACATACGCCAACCCTGCGCTGGTAATCTTCAGTAATCTCGTCATAAACGGCGGCAGTGTCACCTTTAACTACGATCAGGCTAACGGAACTTCGAGTTTAGGATCGTTGCCCAGCAGCCTTAACCCATCCAACATTATTCTGAATGGTGGCTCGCTGCACGCGGGTCATACTACCACGATAGGCGCCACGCGCGGAATCTACGTTGGGTCGGGTGGCGGAACCATCGAGGATGTCACAGGTGGCGGAACTGTCACTGTCGCATCGCCGATTAGTGGGCCTGGCAGCATGAACTTTCCCTTGGGGAAGAGCGCCAGCACTACGGGGGTGACTCTAACGGGCAATAACAGCTATGCCGGAACCACTACTGTCGGCGCCAGTTGCACGGTGAGCGTCGGTTCAGGCGGCTCGACCGGAACGCTCGGCACGGGCAATACCACCGACAGCGGCACGCTCACATTTAATCGCACGGGCACCTATTCATACGGCGGCGCCATCGGCGGCGCTGGGGTGGTAAATAAATCCGGGAGCGGCACCGTCACCCTCACCGGCGCGAATACTTACTCTGGCAACACCACCATCAGCGCCGGCACGCTGCTCATTAACGGCAGCAGCACAGGCGCTGGCACTGTGGCCGTCAACTCGGGCGGCACTCTTGGCGGCAGCGGCACGATCTCAGGCCCGGTGACGGTTGCCTCCGGCGGCACGCTCGCGCTCGGCTTGAGCACATTGACGATAAACAATTCTCTCAGTTTGGCCGGAAGCGTGTCCGTTTCCGTGAATAAATCTCTCACCCCGTCCAATGGCATGGCGGTAGTCTCCGGCACTATCACTGGCGCCGGCTCGCTTACTGTTACCAATCTGGGACCCTCCGCCTTGGTTCCGGGAAACACGTTCCAATTGTTCAACAAAGCAGTCTCCGGCGGTGCCTCGATCACCGTGTCCGGCGGCGGCAATGGCGTGGTTTGGGCCAATAATCTGGCCGGGAACGGGACGATTTCTGTAGTATCTGTGCCAACGCCGCAAATCACCCAGGTGCAAATCAGCAACGGAAACATCATTCTCAGCGGCACCAGCGGCCCTGACAACGGCACGTATCACCTACTGGCGTCAACCAATGTGGCGCTGCCATTGTACCAGTGGACTGATCTTTCGACCAATTCGTTCAACGGAAGCGGGCAGTTTTCCGTCACCAACGCGATCAATCCCGGCACTCCTCAAAAGTTTTATGTGCTGCAGGTTCAATAGATTCAACCAATCTTGAAGCGCGAGAAAGGTTTGCCGATCATAGAGGATCGACAATACCGTGGACGGAACGGAAAGGCCCGTTGAATAATGGTTGCCGGGGTATAAGATTTAGCGGGCTGCCGGGCGCATCTGGACACTGCTACATTTGGAGTCCCGCGTTTACGCGGCTCTTACATTCGAGAAGGCCCGGACCGCCTGAAGGCGGGACTCCAAACAAAAGTTCCTCCCTTATCACGGTAGCAGTGTCCAGATGCGCCC
>Ga0182030_10011889_pt1 | contig 17519 bp, 20 predicted proteins | sample 812S3MmetaG_FD_121299 | JGI IMG/M metagenome (GOLD analysis project Ga0182030, IMG submission 121299) | Permafrost microbial communities from Stordalen Mire, Sweden - 812S3M metaG (Illumina Assembly) | ecosystem: Environmental > Terrestrial > Soil > Wetlands > Permafrost | place: Sweden...
GCCGTCGTCTGGAGCGCGTCGAGCCGCGCCGCGACCGCCTCCAACTTCTCGCCCAACTCGGCGACCGCCTGACGCTCCGCCGTCGCCTCCACCCGCGCCCCGAGCGAAGCCACCGTCTCGCCGACGAGATCGGCGAGCGCGGACATATCCGCTCGCAGGCCCGTAGCTTCCGCGCCGCGATCCGTCGCGGCCTTAAGGTCCTCGAACCCCCGCGCAGCCGACGCCTCCAGCCGTGCGGCGACGGCCTCGACCTGCTCGCCGAGCTGCGCCAGCGCTTCGCGCCGGGCCTGACCCTCCGCCGTCGCCTCCACCCGCGCTCCAAGCGAGGCCAGCGCCTCGCCGAGCGCGGCGATGTCCGCGCGCAAGGCGCCCGCCTGAGCGCCCTCCGAGGAGAGGCCGGCGTCGAGGGCGTCGAGCCGCTCCGACAGGGCCGCCAACCCTTCGCTCGTGTCCTGCCGGGCCGCCGCCGCCTCGACAGCCTGGATCAGGGCCTGAATTTCGCCGCGCAAGCCTTGCAGCTGCGCGCTTTCGGACGCGCCGGCGGCGGCGGAGATCGCGTCGAGCCGGTCGATGGCCGCGCCGAGTTGTTTGGCGACCCGGGTCAGCGCGGTCATCGTCTTCGATTCGGCGTCGCGCTCGACGGCGAGGATCTGCTGCACGACGCGGGATTCGACCGCCTCGATGCGCTCGCCCTGCGCCGCCGTCTGCTCGCCGAAACGCTCGGCGAGTTCGGCGACGCCGCGCGCGACGATTTCGTCCAGCGGCGCGGCCGGCGAGGCCGCGTCCAAGCGGCCCCCGAGATCGGCGAGGGAGGCGGCGAGATCGGCCGCGGTTGCGCGCCAGTCGGCGCGCAGCGCCTCGACGTCGGCGCCCGGCGAGACCGCCTCCAGCCGCGTGAGATTGCGCGTAAGCGTTTCGGAAGCCTCCGTCAGCGCCGCTAGCGGCGCTTCGATGTCGGGCGTCGGCCGCTCGGCCGCGCTTGCCTCCAGCCGAGCCAGCGCGTCGCCGAGGCCCGCCACGGCGGCGGCGAGATCGCGCAGTTCGCCGCGCAGACCCTCGTCCGATTCCGGAGCCGGGATCGCGTCGAGCCGGCGCGTGGTCTCCTCCAGCGCCGCCTGCGTCGCCGGCAGCGTCGTCTCGGCGAGCCGGTCCACCGCGGCGAGGCGCTCGCCCACGTGTTCGGCGAGGCCCGCCAGACGTTCGCTCGCCCGGCCGACGATCTCGGCCGCCGTCTCGATGCGGCGGCGTTGCTCCTCGGCGTCGGGCGCGGGGGCGGGGATCGCGTCCTTGACGAGCTGTTCGATCCGGTCGCGCAGCGCGCGCCGGGTCGTCTCGAATTCGGCGCGGATGGTCTCGGCGATCTTCTGGGCTTCGGGCGGGGCGGCGTCGAACAGCTTGGTGAGCACGCGCGCCTCCGCCGTCTCGATTCGCTCGACGAGCCGGGCGCGGGCGGTCTTGTCCTCGGTCGCGCTCGCGGCGATGTCGTTGCGCAGCATGGTGGCGGCGTTGGAGAGGCTGCCCTGCACCGCCTCGGTCTCGCGCGCGACGAGGCGGGCGAGTTCGGTGAAGGACTTCTCCACCCGCCCGAACGCGCCCTCGAAGACCTTGTCCTTCGCCTCGCGGCGGTCGAGCGACTCGCCGACATAGACGAGCATGGATTCGATGCGCTCCACCGCGCCGTCGAGATTGGCCGGCAGCGACGCGCGCAGCGCTTTCACCGCCTCCGCGATCTCGGAGAACTGCGATTGCGAGGCGCGGCGCAGTTGGCTTTCGCCGAGCGCGGTCGCCTCGGCCAGTTCTTCAGTGTGCAGGCGGAAGGCTCGGATCGCCTCGTCGCCCGCCGCCACCATCTTCTCGCATTGGGTCAGCGTCGCGCCATATTGCCCGAACCGGGTCTGGGCGGAGCGGACGTCTTCGGCGAGCGCGACGAGGTCGGCGACGATCCCGGCGGCGAAGGGGACGCCTTCGGGAACCGCGCGGCCGTCGCGCACCGCGCGCAGCCGGGCGGTGGCCGCGCGCAGGGGCTTGGCGACGAAAATGTCGATGAGCGCCATCGGGGCGACGGCGCAAAGCCCGAAGCCGCCGATGGCGACGATCGCGACGAGCTGCGCGGAGCCGCCGAGCGCGACCGCGGAGACGACGACCATCAGCCCGAACACCGCGACGAGCGGCATTGCCAGCGCGAGCTGACTGGGGCTGCGGAACGATCGGTCGAGTTCGGCGGCCTCCCCGCCATCGCGGGGGCGCAGGCTTGGCGTCATAGCAGTCGTCCCAGGGGTCCGAGATCGAGATTGAGATCGGATTCTTCGAGGCCGAAGCGTTCGGCGACGTCGAGAATGGCGATGCGGGCGTTCATCAGTCCCAGACCGACGCGCTCCTGCTCGGTCTCGTCGAGCGCGCCCGAATCCATGCGGCGGATTGCCTGACGTTCGAGCAGCTGGCGCAGGAGTTCGGCGATGGCGAGCGCAAACCGCGCGATGTCCTGGCCGGCGCGTTCGGGCGAAATGTCAAACTGCGGGGGCGCGACAGTGGGGGTCACGACAGTTGCCCGTCGATCGGGCGCCCGCGCCAGCGCGCGGCCTGTTCGACGGAGGCGAGCACGACGTCGAGCGCGACCGCGATGAGTTCGACGCCGGCGATCGAGATCACGAGATCGCCGCCGGCATAGACGCCGCGGTCGATCAGGCGGTCGAGCGCTTCGACGAGGGAGGTCGGGGCGTCGCGGACGTCGGTCATGAGAGACTCGCGGGTGAGAGGGATGCGAAGGAATAGACTGGCCACGGACCGCGAAGGCTCGCGGCCAGACCTAGCGCGGCCAACCGGTCCTCCCACTGCCTAATCCGATTTGACACTGTGGAGATTGCGCAGCGCTGGACAAGCCACGCGAGGTCGAGCGCGCGAGGCGGCGCAGGGGGCCGGCGCACCCGCGCGCGGGAAAGCGGCGTGAGATCGGCCTCCAGCGCCTCCAGCGCCGCTGCGACACGCGCCGGGCGCGAGCGCGCTTCGGAAAGCGCCGCCGCCCGCGCCTTCAGATAATCCTTGCCGCCCGCCGCAGCGGCTGGCGGGGCCGGCGGGGCGCCCAAGTCCTCGACGACGAGCGCGAGTTCGACCGCGTCGGCGCAGACGTCGAGCCTTGCGCGAAACAGGTCGGCCATCTCCGCGAGGGCGCGCGCCGCCGTGTCCGCGTCGGCGAAGGCGGCGCCCAGACGCACGGGCAGGATGTCGGCGGCCTCGGCGATCCCACTGAGAATCGCGTGATGCCGCTCGGCGAGCGCGAGCGTGCGCGCGGCGTCATCGCCCTCGCTCTCGGGCTCGGGCGAGATCACGGCCGCGAGATCGCCGAAGGGGAGTGCGGCGAGGCTCAGCCGGCGCGAGTCGGGCGCGCGCATCACGCCATGCACGAGGAACCGGGCCGCGCTCACCGCGCAGCCCCCCCGGCGCGGCGCAGCGACGCCACGCCGTCGGCGCCGGCGAAAGCGGCAAGGCGCGTGCGCGCCTCGACCAGTGCGCGAAACCGCTCGGGATCGCCGCCGGCGTCGGGATGCGCCGTGCGCGCTTTGGCCCGGAAAGCCGCCTTCAGCGCCTCCGGCGACGCCCCTGGCGCGACGCCTAGAGCGTCGCGCGCGCGCGCCATCGCCGCGGCGTCGGCGCGCTTCAACTCGATGGCGACGAAGGAATGCGCCGGCAGCGGCCCGACGCAGCGGATGCGAGGCTCGCCCGGCAGATCTGCGTCGAGCCGCTCCAGCGCGACATCGAGCGCCGGCCCGCCGTCGGGGCCGATCATGACGATTATATTGGCGATCTGATTCTCTCCGGGAGTCGGCAACTCCAACAGGTCGAGCGCGACCGCCTGCAGCGCGGCGCGGGCGGCGTCGCCGTAGCGCGCGCGCTCGGCCGTCATGGCGCGGGCGATGGCCTCGCCGAACCGTTCGCGCCCCAGCGCGCGCGCGGCGGCGAGTTCCGTCGCCTCGCGCGCGGCCAGCGCGGCGAGGCTCGCGCGCGCATCCCAGGCGACGCCGACCTGATATTCGCAGGCGCGGCCGTAAGCGCCCAGCGGCTCGGCGAAGCGGGAGAGATCGTCGCCGAGCGCGGCGAGCGCCTCATCGGCGCTTTCCGCCTCCGTTCCCGGCGTCGCCGCCAGGATCGGCCCTTGCTCGGCCGCCGCCTCCAAGAGGCGCTGCACGTCGAGCAGCCGCTCCAAGGGATGCGGCTTGGAGGGGAAAAAGAAACTCGGCGGCCGCGCGCCTTCCTCGGCGCACAAGGCGGCGAATTCCCCCGCGAATGCCGCGCGGAAACGGTCGCGTGCGACCAGACGGCGCGCCGTTGCGGCGTCCGTGATTCCCAAAAACAACATGATGACGTGCGCTTTCTCTATCGCGTGGCGAGGACGCCGAGGGCGTCGGCGATCTCCGCGTCCGAAATGGCCGAGCGGTCGCCGGCGACGGCGCGGCGCACGGCCAGAACCCCGAGGCGCTGGCAGACCAGCGCAATATCGGCCCCGACCTTGCCCTCGGTCGCCTCCGCAATGCGGTCGAGCGCGGCCTCGTCGAGCGGCAGCTTGGCGGCGTGCAGGGCGGCGATGGCGCGGCGGGCTGTGAGGTCCGGCGGCGCGACCGCGATTATGGCGTCGAACCGGCCGGGTCGCCGCAACGCGGGATCGACGGCCTCGACCCGGTTGGTCGCGCCGAGCAGGAACACGCCGCGCAAATCCTCGACGCCGTCGATCTCGGTCAGCAGCGCCGCGACGACGCGGTCCATGACGCCGCCCGCGTCGGCCCCACGCGGGGGCGCGAGCGCGTCGAGTTCGTCGAAGAACAGGATCGCGGGCCCGACGCGTCGGGCCTTGGCGAAAAGGCGGTGGATCGCCTCCTCGCTCCCGCCGACATAGCGGTCGAGCAGTTCGGCGCCGCGCACGGCGAGAAAGTTGACCCCGGCCTCGTTGGCGAGCGCCTTGGCGATCATCGTCTTGCCGACGCCGGGCGGGCCGCTCAGCAGCACGCCGCGCGGCGGGCGAACGCCATATTCGGCGAACAGGTCGCCATGCGCGAGCGGCAGCAGCACGGCTTCCGTGAGCGAGGCCTTCACCGCGTCGAGCCCGCCAATGGCGTCGAATCGCACGTCCGGCACGTCGACCGCCGCGTCGCGCAGCGCGGAGGGGGCGACTTCGAGCCGCGCGACGTCGAAATCCTCCGCCGTCACGGTGACGTCGTGTGACGGCGAGCGACGCAGCGCCGCCATGCCGGCCTCGCGGACGAGCGCGGCGAGATCGGCGCCGACGAAACCATGCGCGCCCGCGGCGAGGCGGTCGAGATCGACGTCGGGGCCGAGCGGCATGAAGCGGGTGTGCGCGGCGAGAATCGCGCGACGGCCGTCACGGTCGGGGGGCGAGAACACGATCTCGCGGTCGAACCGGCCGGGGCGGCGCAAGGCCGGGTCGAGGCTGTCGGGCAGGTTGGTCGCCGCCATGACGACGACGCGGTTGCGCGCGTCGAGGCCGTCGAGCAGCGTCAGCAATTGCGCGACCATGCGCCGTTCGAGCTGGCGCTCGGCGCCGACGCCGTCGCGGCGCGGCGCGATGGCGTCGATCTCGTCGATGAACACGATGGCCGGCGCCTCGCGCGCGGCGCGCTCGAAGATCGAGCGCAACTGCGCTTCGGTGTCGCCGTAGTGTTTGGAGACGATTTCCGGCCCGGCGATCGAGAAGAAGGCCACGCCGCATTCCTGCGCGACCGCGCGCGCAAGCAGCGTCTTGCCCGAGCCCGGCGGACCGGTCAGCAGCACGCCCTTGGGCGGATCGACGCCGAGCCGCGCGAACAGGTCCGGTCGCCGCATCGGCAACTCGATCATCTCACGCACACGCGCGACTTCCGCATCGAGCCCGCCGAGCGCGGAGAAGCCCGCCTCGCGCGGGCCGCCGCCGGTGGTGCTGAAGGAGACGACCGTCTCCGCACCGATGGTCGCGGGGCCGTCGGGCGCGGTCGAGAGCACCCGCAGGCTGCGCTCGGGGCCAAAGGTGAGCGTGTCGCCGACGGCGACGGTGAAATGGGTCAGCGTGTCGCGCGGCGGCGGATCGCCCGCCACGGCGAGGAACTCCACGCGCCGCGCCGACGCGGCGGCGGCGGGGGCGAGATCGACGGTGGCCCGGCCGCGCGGGGCGGCGTTGGCGACGACGATGGCGTCGAGGCCCGCCGCGCCCGGCGCGGAGGACGGGAAGGCGCGCGCATAGGCGACGCGGTCCCCCGCCACCCGCACGACCGCGCCGGCGCCGACGCCGAGCGCGCTCATGTCGTCGCGCGAGAGGCGGATGATGCCGCGCGGCGGGCGATCCTGCGGCAGTTCGGTCCAGGGGCGCGCGATGGCGTTCACGCGCGGCTCTCCTTGGCGGCCATGCGCTGGCTCGCCTCGCGCAGGCGCTGGATCAGGACCTGCTCGATCTCCTCGTATTCGGCCTCGGTGAGGTCGCCGCTTTCGAGCCGGGCCTCCGCCGCCTCCAGCTCCTTGCGCAGCTCGACGGGATCGTGGAGCGCGTCCTCGGCCGCATTGCTGACCGTGTCGGCGACCCAGGAGAGGGCGTCGATGGGGCCGGAAAGGGGAAGGGTCAAGAGCTTGAACAACATCAGGCCGCCTCCGAGCCGAGATCGCGGTCGCTGAGCCGGAGATCGACGAAATTGTAGGGCGGCACAGGCGCGACATATCGCAGGTCCACATCGTCGCCCGCGTAGGCCTTGAGCGCGGCGAACAGGCCGGGCTCGCGGGCGCGCGGGCCGAGCAGCGCGCGATGAGCGAACATCATGTCGTCGACGGGGCTGAGCGTGCGGGTCACGATCGCGTAAGGGGCGACGAGGGCGTCGAGGCGCTCGGCTTCGGCCGCGCGCAGTTCGGCGAGACGGGCGGCGATGCGGCGTCCGGCGTCGATGCGGGAGAAATAGGCGGCGTTGGGATCAGCCTTGGAGAGATTTGCGCATTCGGCGGCGAGCGCGGGATCGGAGGCGCCGACGCGCCGCCACGCGCTGCCGCGGCTCCAGGAGGCCTTGACCCCGATTTCAATGCAGCCGTCGAGACGGGCGAGATCGCCGAGGATCAACTTGCGATGGCGGTGGATCAGCGCGGCGAGACGCTCGCGACCCTTGACGATAGCGCCGAAGCGCATCGGCAGCACGGCGCCGGCGGCGAGCGCAGCCTCCAGGATGCGGGTATGGGCGAGCAGATGGCGGCGCAGCGGATCGAGCCGCGTCGCCGCGATGGGGCTGACAAGGGCCGACAGGTCGCCGAAATCGAGCCACTCGACCCGCGCGTGACCGGCGTCGACCGGCGACAGCCCGTCGGGGAGCGTGGCGCGCTCCCGTGTGAGGCCATAGAGATAGAGGCCCTCGGTCAAGACGCGGACTCGGCGGTCAAAGTCGCCTCCAGCACGCCATTGACGAGGCTGACGCGCAGCGAGTTGGGCTGCACCCGGCAGGGCAAGCCGATACTGCGCTCGGCCGCGCGGGCGGAGCGGATCTTCAGGATCTGGCCGTCGACCGAGACCTGGGCGGCGGGATCGTCGGTCTCCGTCGTCACGACGACCGTGACGCCGTCGAAATGCACGTCGACCAAGGCCTCGGGCGTCTTCGTCGCGGGGCGGGCGGGGCGGCGGGGCGCGGCGCCGGGCGGGCGGGCGCTGGCGGGTCCGACCTTGACGCCGAAGCGTCCGGACATGCGCCCGAGCGGGGTCTCGACGTCGAAACCGTCCTCGCGCGAGGTTCCGGTTTCGAGCGCCTTCTGCACCTCGGCGCCGAGCCCGGTCAGCCGCTCGACGATCTCGGCGAGGGCGGCGGCGCCCTTCAGCTTGCGCGGGTCGGCGGTCATGGCGCGGCCTCCAGATCGTGCAAAGCGAGCCGCTGCTCCAGAATCGCCACGCGGCCCTTGAGCGTGCGGTTCTCCTGTTCGACTTTCGCGCTTGAGCCCGAAAGCGTGGGGTCGGACTGCCACCAGTTGACGCCGAGTTCGATCGCCTTGTCGACGGTCGTGACCAGCAGGCGGATCTTGATGGTCAGCAGTTCGACGCCGACGAGCGAGATCGACACGTCTCCGGCGATGACAATGCCCTTGTCGAGCACGCGCTCGAGAATGTCGGCGAGGCTGTCGCCGCGAATGTTGTGCTGGAGCGGAGCATGGGACATGGCGTCAGGCCGCCAGGTTCGTGTTGCCGACGCGCGTGTATCGACGCGTGCGTTCGTAGGCGAGGAGTTCGCCGTCGCTGTCGAGCTTGAGCAGGTAGCTGGCGAAGATGTCGTTGTCGGTGAGGCGGCCACGCGTCTCCAACACCTCGAACTGAAGTTCCCAGCCGCTATCCGTCGCCTCGCAGCGCGAGGTGTGTTCCGGCGGCCTGCCGGTCAAGGTCTCGATGGCCGCACGTCCGGCGAGCGACGCTTCGATGGCTTTCATCGTGAGGCCCCCACATTGGCTCCGAGCAATTCGAGCACCTTGGCGAGCCGTTGCTCGGCTGACTGCGCCGTCTGATCGCGCCGGATGACGTCGCTGGGCGGCGCGTGATTGTTCTCGAGCATGTCGAGCACCCAGGCGACGCGCTGCTCGGCGGTCTTGAGATCCACTTCGGCGCGCCCGAGTCCCGAGGCGAGCCGCACGCGCAGCGCGGCGAGCCGCGCCTTCTCGTATTCGAGCCGCAACAACTCGGCTGCGGCGTCGATGCGCATCCGCCCGACCGAGCGGAAGCGCGGGGCGCGCTTGATGGGAGGGGAGCGTCGCAGCGATCTCACGCGGCGCTCCTCACGGCCGCGGCGGCGCGGCTCAGCTTTCGAATCGCCGCAACGACATCCTCGCGGAAGGCGATCCGGGCCTCGCGGCCGCGGTCGAACAGCTTCGACTCCAGGACGTCGAGCACGAGCTGAAGGAAGCTGGACTCCCCCGCATCCGGCGCGATTCCCTGCTTTTGCGCGACTTTGGCGATCATGATGGCCGAGCGCAGCGAGGGAAGCTGGCCGAGATGGCGCGAGCCGCGCAAGGCGCGCACGATGTCGACGATGCGCTCGGCCGCCTCGGCCTCGACCCCCGAGCGCATCGCGACGATGCCGACCTCGGTCGAGCGGTCGTGGCCGTCGATATCGAACGTGACGACGCGGTCGATCAGCGCGTCCTGCGGCGCATTGACGCCGGCGTAGTCGGTGGGATTCGAGGTGAGGATGGCGCGGAATTCGGGGTGCGCCTTGACGATGCGCTCGCCCCGGCTTCGCCCGGTGAGGATCAACATGCGCTCCTCCAGGGCCGACAGCAGCGGATTGTTGGCTGCGGGGGAGGACCGGGTGAACTCGTCATAGACGAGCGTATGGCCGTCGAGAATGGCGCGCGTCAGCGCATTGTCGGACCAGACGGCGGAGGTCTCGGTCTCGATCTTCGTCACGGTGTGGACGAAGCGGTCGACGACCTGCCGCGAAATCGACCCGGCCTCGCGTCCGACGAGATGCGCGGACGTCATCCAGGCGTCGCCCGTCAGAAACACCATCGGGCGGCCGATGCGGGCGGCGATCTGAATGGCGAGAGTCGTCTTGCCGGCGCCGGCGGGTCCGCGCAGATGTACGGCCAGGCCTGCGCCGAGATAGGCGAGCGCGCGTGACTCGATCGAGCGCAGCGCGTCGTCGACAAAGAGATCGGCCGGAGCCGCGACGCTCACCGCCGCCACCGTTTCGCCCTGTGGGCTTCGCGCCTTCATGTCTGCCCTCACTTGATTCGCAACTACAGGTTGCAGCGCGAACTGTTCGTGAAGCTGACCCCATGCCGGGCTTGTTCAATCTTGCGAAAGAATCTCGCGCGCCGCCTGGACCCAGACCTCGCAGCGCACCAGCCGACCGATCGGGCCCAGGCTTTCGCCCAGCCGCTCGGGATTGCAGGCGGCGAGGTCGTGAAGCGTATGGACGCCGAGTTTGTTGAGCCGCCAGACCATGCCCTGGCCGAGCAGGCGCAGAGCGCCGAGCGAATAGTCCTTGGGAACGGGGCGGCTGTCGGCCGCGCGCGCGGCTGCGGGCGGCGGCGCCGCGGGCGAGAGCGCGGCGATATCGGGATCGGGCAGGAAAGCTTCGGGCGCCGCCGGCTCGGGCGGCGCAGACGCCTCGGCGGGCGCCGGTTCAGCGGGCGGAGCGAGACGGCGCACGCGGATATCGTGCAGATAGGCGCGGGTTTCGGCGCGCATGGCGGCCACCTGCCGCCGTCGATCGGAGTTCAGGGGCATGGGCTCGGCTCGCAAACTTCAGGAAATACCAACGAAGAAACGGCGCCGGTAGCCGCGAGCAGCGGCGCCCGGCGCGAAAGGGCCGCTCGGGCCTTTAGGCGGCCTGCGGTTCGGCCGTCAGGCCCACCGCCTCAGCGTATTTGAGCCAGGTTTCGACCGAGGCGATGACGACGCGCGCCTCGATGGCGAGGAGCTCGATGCCGACCAGGGCGATACGCAGGAACGCGTCAATCACCACGCCTTTGTCCAGGATGCGGTCGACGACTTCGGCTAAGCTGCTCGAAGCGATGCTTTTTTCAATGGCCATGGAATGAACCTCTCTTGAGACGACAGCCGGTCGCAGTAGCCGATCCGTCGCGAAAACATGTAGGTAGAAAATGCTAAGGATTTACTATCGATATGCGGACATCTGCGTCGCACATGCTTCAGGCAAGTTTCGCGCGCGCCGTCTCGCGCGGCGCGCGAACTGCAACTGCCTGACCGCGCCCAGCAATTTTCGCCCAGTTCCTTCAACGAGGTCGTCGCGGCGCAGATCTCCGCAATGGTAGCAAACACGGCGCGGGCGCGAATTTCGACGGGATGCAGAACTGTTGATCCTGTCATTCCTGGCGCGCTCGAGGACTGTCTTCAACCGTCGGCCCGAGGGACGACCTGAAAACCAAGCGATGCAGCGAAGCAAGGCATCTGCGAGTCTCGACGTCGCAACCCGGCCGGTAAGGCTCAATAAACGAATGTCGGTTATCCTTAGACCGCCTTGTCGCGGATAGATACTCCCGCGCCAGACATGTCGAAAAATCATCCTGAAACGTCTTGCGTTCGCCTTCGGCTGCGACGGGCCTTCTCGATCGAGGGAGAGTTGTCGGCTCCCGAGGGAAAAGGCGACACATGCCGCGCCGCGTCGGCCCAAGCAGGGCCATGCGCTGCGCAATCGGACCACGCCAAGGGAGCCGCCTTTCAGGCGTCCCCGACAACAGGCTTATCCCCGTATGTTCAAGCTTTACCCCCGATACGTGCAGGCGATGGCTAAGTTTGCCGCGCTCGATCGCGCATTCGCGACTATCGAGTTCAGCCCAACGGGCGAGATCATCGGCGCGAACGCCAACTTTCTCGATCTCATGGGGTATAAAGCGGAAGACCTGGTCGGCGCGCAACATAGTTTGTTTGTCGAACCGGAGGAAGCAGAGAGCGAAGCGTACCGGCAGTTTTGGGAAAAGATCGGACGCGGCGAGTTCGTCAGCGGCGAATTCAAGCGCCGTCGCAGCGACGGCGGCAAACTGTTCATCCGAGGCGCATATAACCCCATTCTGGACAAAAAGGGCCGCGTCACTCGCGTTCTCAAGGTGGCGCAGGACGTGACGTCAGACAAACTGGCCGCCCTGGAGGCCAAGGCGAAGCTCGACGCTGTCGCCAGGATTCAAGGCATAGCCGAATACTCCCCAGACGGAACGATCCTCTCCATGAACGAACCCATGCTGAAGATGCTTGGGTACGCTCTCGTCGACGTCGTTGGAAAGCCGCACAGCCTGTCGGTTGAGCCCGCATATGCCGAGTCTCCCGAGTACGAGGATTTCTGGGAAAACCTGCGCGCCGGCGAGTCGACCGCCGGAACTTTCCGGCGGCTCGACCGGGACGGCAAGATCATTTTGCTGCGCGGCTCCTACAGCCCCATCCGCGACGTCGACGGTCGCGTCGTCAGGGTCTTTGAAGCCACCAACGATCTGACCGATCTCCTCGTTCTCGGCGACGGCCTGGCGGCGGTCGCGGTCGGAGATCTGACTTGTCGCATCGAATCGCCCTTCAGCGAAGGGTTCGAGGATGTCAGAACCGACTTCAACGCCACGATCGACGCGATGAGCAGCATCCTGGGGCGAATGTTCGAATCCATCATCATTTTTGGCGAAACTTCCGAGCGTATGGCGACCGCTTCCGATTCTCTGGCGCGCCGCACCGAGGAACAGGCCGCCAATCTCGAAGAGGCCGCCGCCGCGCTGGACGAAGTCTCCGCCACCGTCAACTTCACCTTCACCAACGCCACCCGCGCCGACGCCGCCGTCGAGCGCACCAAACAAGACGCCGCGAAGAGCGGCGAAGTGGTTGGGCGCGCCGTCGAGGCGATGGGCCGGATCGAGAAATCGTCGAAGCAGATCGGCAACATCATCAGCGTCATCGACGAGATTGCGTTTCAGACCAGCCTGCTCGCGCTCAACGCCGGCGTGGAGGCGGCGCGCGCCGGCGACGCCGGGCGCGGTTTCGCCGTCGTCGCCGCGGAAGTGCGGATGCTGGCGCTGCGCTCTGCGGAGGCGGCAAAGGAAATCAAAGGACTCGTCACCACCTCCGCCGCCGACGTGACGGTGGGCGTCGGTCTGGTGCGCGAGACTGGCGATTGGCTGAAAACCATTGTCGATCAGGTCATCGAGATCAACTCGCTGGTGCGCGACATCGCCAACAGCGCCAAGGAGGAAACGACGATCCTGGCGGAGGTCAACGGCACTGTCGCGCTGGTCGACGAGGCCACCCAGCAAAACTCGGGCATGGCGGAAGAAGCCGCAGCCTCGATCAGAGATTTGAAAGCTCAGATAGAAAATCTGCTCGGCGTGGTTAACGAGTTCAAGCTCGCAGACGGCGGTCTGCCGCAGATGGTTGCCGAGCACGCCCTGGGTTCCGAAGCGGCGTAAGGCCGTAGGCCGGACTCCGAAGCCGCGACGCTCCAACGAGAAGAAAGTTTCAGAGGGGCGCGAAGCCTTCCTTCGGCAGGCGCCATCGAAAGCCAGCGAGTCGAGGCGAGCGAACGGCGTAATGGGCTATGGCGGCGGAAGAACGCTCATAAGTTGAACCGCCAAATCCTCGTCGCCGCTGCCCGACCGCGGCTCGCCGCCTGCATCTCCCCGGCGGACTCGCAAGGCTGCGCGCGGCGGCGGCGGTTCGGAGAATGCGTCTGGGCGGATTCGGCCTATCGCGCCGCGCGGGCGCCGCAACTCTTATACCAAGTACCGAGGATGAAAACCTATTCAGCGGCTCGCCGTCATGGCCGGGTTTGTCCCGGCCATCCACGCCGTGCCGCCATCCTTTACGGTTGGAAGGATTAATTCGATTGTAGCTGCAACATTTCAGGAGATTCGATCTCTCTGCGGCGTGGATGCCGGGGACAAGCCCGGGCATGACAAATTCGACGCGCACATGAGTCATTCTCTCTGCGACTTAGTATTGCGCCACACTCGGCTTCGCGTTCCTGTCGGCCGCGTGACTCCTGACAAAGGGCGTCAACCAACAGCCGTGATGAGTTTTGCCTCACGCTCTCTGAAGCGATTGCAGCTCGCACTCTCGTCGAAACACTCGCGTAGCGTCGCGCAAAACGACGATGAAGTCTCCGCTATTGAGCCTTAACAACGAGCAGGCGAGCGCCTCGACGCCATCCATAGCTTCAGGCAAGGGGATAAGCTCGTCTTCGAATCCCTGCTCAGCCTGCGCCAGAGAACCTTGAAATCTTGCATCAAGCTCGGGCGAGAGAGACTTGAGCAAGTCGAAGAAATTTCCCGTCGCGAAATCGTCGAACACGATTTGTGACAGCCGGGCGAACTCGTTATTGGCAAGTTCGAAATCTCCGCTCGCGTTCAGCCGCGCGAGCCCCACAGGCGCCGCGTAAAGTAAGCGTAGAAGCGCCTCTTGCTCGCTTCCCGCGTCAGGAGAGTGGACGCTTTCGATAATCGCCATAGGACTTGCTCGCTTTATCGCTGAATGAGAAGATACTTCAGCTGCGAAGCCGGCCGGCGAAGCAGGCGTAGTCTGGCAGGCGTAAGCTTCATCCGCAATGTCAGAACGTAATCGACGATCTCATCGAGTTCCGGCTCGGCGTCAAAGCGGCCAGCAACGCGCTTGTTGTTCATGCATCTGCCGATTTCGTTGAAAAAGTCCGTGTGGAGCACCTGTTCCGGCACCAGCCCCGCCATTCGGCTTTCGGTGGCGTTGTACAGTTCGACATTTCCCGTCGCCACGGAAATGCCGACCACGCCGAAAGGAAGCTGGTCGAGGTCGGCGCGGGCGAGACTTTTGAGTTGATCGATCGAGATGGTCTCGAAACTATGGGGGCTTAGGGAGAGCTTGCGTACCGGCGCCATCATTGCGTCCTTTTCGAAGGCTATACAACCTGGGGTATATACTCCTTGTCTTAATGGGATATTGCGCCCTGGCGAAGGGGCGAGCGCCTGATTCGCGAGCCGCGCCTAGAATTGGCCTAGTTGTTTGGAGTCACGAACTTATTTTTCGGGTCGCTGGGCTTAACGTTTTGATACTCTGCCGATTCGCATTTTCGGCGATGGGGATGGAACTCGTCTTGCACGGTATGTGGAAAGCCTAGCCGACGTGCTGGGGCATGCGGATCGAGCGGAGCCGTTGAAGGACTACTGCACGAGCTTGCTGACGCCTGTCGAACGCAAGAGTGCGGAGCCGATGGCGGCGATGGTTTCGCCCACGCGCGCATCGGCGGCGCATCAATCGCTGCTCCGTTTTGTCGGGCAGTCGGTTTGGTCGGACGAAGCCATGCTGGGCAAGGTCAGAGAGCTTTTGGCGCCTGCCGAGGGCGGACGTCACGCAGTGCTCTCCTGACCGAGATACGCCGCGATCACGGCGGCGTTGTTTCGCACTTCGCTCGGGGCGCCGTCCGCGATCTTGCGGCCGAAATCGAGCACGACGATACGGTCGGACAGCGACATGACCACCGGAATGTCATGCTCGACGATGAGCACGGTCAGGCCGCGCTCGTCGCGGACGCGGCGGATAAGCTCGGTCATCTCGCTCTTCTCCGCGCGGCCCATTCCCGCCATCGGTTCGTCGAGCAACAAAAGCCGGCCGTTCTGCATGAGTGCGCGAGCGAATTCCGCGCGCTTCTGGCCGCCGTAGGGAAGCTCTCCCGGCAGCCGGCTTGCGGCGCCTTCGAGGCCCACGAAGGCGAGCGCGCCACGCGCGACCGCCTCCGCTTCGCGGCGCTCCGCCCTGGCGCGCGGCGAAAGCATGGCGCCTTGCAACAGACCCGTTCGCCCGGCGCCATAGGCGCCGACCATCAGGTTTTCGATCACCGTCAGCCCGCCGAACAGCGCGAGATTTTGAAACGTGCGCGCGACGCCGAGCCGGGAAATCCGATGCGCGGCAAGGCCCGCAATGTCGTGTCCGTTAAACCGAATGGCGCCGTCGCTCGGCTTGATCGCGCCGGCGATGCAGTTGAACAGCGTGGTCTTGCCGGCGCCGTTGGGACCGATGACGGAGGTGACGGCGCCTTCGCTCGCCGCGAAGCTCACGCCGTCGAGCGCGCGAAGGCCGCCGTAGACCTTTTGCACGCCGACAACTTCGAGCAAGGGCGTCATGCCCCCTCTCCGCCGAGATAAAGCTCGCGCATCGCGTCGCTCGCGGCGATCTCCGCCGCGGGACCGGCCAGCGCCACGCGGCCGCGGTCGAGCACATAGGCGTGGCTTGCGAATTCGAGCGCGAGACGCGCGTTCTGCTCGACAACCAACATCGCGGTTCCGAGGTTCTCCGCCGCGCTGCGCAATTGCCGATAGATCGCGCGCACGATGAGCGGCGCGAGACCCAGCGAAAGCTCGTCGACGAGCAGCAGGCGCGGGCGCCCGATCAACGCGCGGCCCAGCGCCAGCATCTGCTGCTCGCCGCCCGAAAGCCAGCCTGCCGCCTGACTGCGGCGCTCCTGCAAACGAGGAAACATCGCATAGACCGACGCGAGACTCTCCTTGCGCTGCGCGGCCGGCAAGATCGCGGCGCCGACGTTCAGATTGTCCTCGACAGTCAGCTTCTTGAACACGAGCCGCCCTTCGGGAACCTGCGCCATGCCGAGCCGGACGCGCACATGCGGCGGCGCCCGGTGCAGTAGTTGACCGTCGAAACGCACGGCGCCGGCCGCGACGGCGCCGCCATGAAAATCGATCAGCCCCGTCGCGGCGCGGATCAGCGTCGTCTTGCCGGCGCCGTTCGCGCCGAGCAGCGCCACGACGCCGCCGCGCGGCACGGCGAGACTGACATCCTCCAGCGCGAGACCCTTGCGGGCGTAGCCGACACTGAGGCCCTCGATGACGAACAACGGCTCCATCAGCGCGACTCCCGAGGCGAGAGCAGCGCGCCGAGCTTGCGGCCGAGACCCGCAACGCCGCCGGGCGCAAAGATCAGCAGCAGGATGACCAGGAGACCGAAGACGAGTTGCACGAGCTGCGGCTTGTGCGCGGCGACGAGCGCGGCGACGGCGCCGCCGCCCTGCGGCGCAAGGCCCGAGAGGATCGAAGGCAACAGCAACCAGATCGCGGCCCCGAACAGCGAGCCCGTGAGCGAGCCAAGCCCGCCGATGATGATCATGGCGATGAACTGAATCGCGAAATCGAGACCGAACGCCTCCGAGCTGATGTTGCTCATGAAATAGGCTTGGGCCGCGCCAGCGGTCGAGGCGACGGCCGAGGACAGCGCGAACGCCTTGAGCCGAAGAACGCGCACGTCGACGCCGGCCGCCTGCGCCGCGAGTTCGTGATCGCGCATCGCGCGCATCGCGCGGCCCTCGCGCGTGTCGAGGCAGTTGCGCAGCGCCCAGTAGACAAGGGCGACCAAGGCAAGCAAGAAGAAATACCAGCGCATCGGCGTATCGAGCGCAAATCCGCCGAGGCTAGCCGGGTTGTACGGCACGCCGGAGACGTCGAACAGCTTCACCTGGACCTGCAAAAAGATGTAGGCGACGACGTGGTGGACCGCGAGCGTCGACAGCACGAAATAAAGCCCGCGCACACGCAACGACGGCAGGCCCGCAAGCACGCCCACGACCGCGCCCGAGAGCGCCGCCGCGACGAGAACGACGGGAAACGGCAAACCCCACAACGAGCCCACAATCGCCGCCGTCATGGCGCCGGTTGCGTAGAAGGCGGCATGGCCAATCGAAATCAAGCCCGCGCAGCCGGTGAGAAAGTTCAGCGAGAGCGCGCCGAGCATGGCGATCAGCATCAGATCGATCTGCGAGAGACCGAGATTGAGCAACTGAACGTTGGAGAGCCGATAGCCGAACGCCGCGCGCTGGGTCAGCACGAAAGGCAGATAGAGCGCAAAGGCGAGCAACGCTACGCCGAACGCGGCGCGCCTCAGCCGGCCCCAGATCGGCGGCTTCGCGGCGAAGGCGGACGAAGCCGGGGCGAAGGCGCCGCTCATCTTCAAACCCTGCCCAGTTCGCGCTCGCCGAACAGACCCCAGGGCCTGACCAGCAGGATCAGCAGCAAAAGAGAATAGATCATGATGTCGGTCGATTCCGGCGATA
>Ga0182030_10011890_pt1 | contig 17518 bp, 19 predicted proteins | sample 812S3MmetaG_FD_121299 | JGI IMG/M metagenome (GOLD analysis project Ga0182030, IMG submission 121299) | Permafrost microbial communities from Stordalen Mire, Sweden - 812S3M metaG (Illumina Assembly) | ecosystem: Environmental > Terrestrial > Soil > Wetlands > Permafrost | place: Sweden...
CCTATTATTTGACGCGCATCAACGGAGGCTGGGGATACGTGGCGCTGGCGGTGGTTGTGGGCCACTTCGCGCTGCCGTTCGCCCTGCTGCTGTCGCGCGATCTCAAACGCAATTTCAAGCTGCTGGCCTCGATCGCGGTCTTCGTACTATTCATGCGGCTGGTGGACCTGTACTGGGTGGTGGCGCCGGAGTTTCGCAAGCACTCGTTTGGGGTGAGCTGGATGGATTTCACCATGCCGCTGGGGCTGATTGGCATCTGGCTGGCTTACTTCCTGACGCAACTGGAGAAACGGCCGTTGATGCCCATCAACAGTCCTGACCTGGAGGAGGCTCTGCAGCATGGACGAGAATAACAAGCGTCGCGGCGGCTTCGAAGAGACCGACGTCAATGCACTCGCCGTAGGAAAATTCGGCGTCGCGCTGCTGCTGATCACCATTCTGGCGATGGCGTTACTGGTGGGACTGTTCAACTATTTCAAGGCCAGCGAAGGCGGGAAAGCGATTAGCGTGGATCCCACGAAGCTCTTCCCGCATCCACAATTGCAGGAGACTCCGCTTCTCGATTTGAAGGCCGTTCGCGCCGAAGAAGACCAGGTGTTGAACGGTTACGGCTGGGTGGACCAGCCAAAAGGCGTAGTGCGGATTCCCATCGCGCAGGCCATGGATCTGGTGGTGAAGAAGGGATTGCCCGTGCGCCCTGCCGCTCCTCCAAACACCGGGGAGGTCAGCGTGCCCACGGAAAGCGGTTTGGGACCAAAGATGCAGCCGCCCGGCGGGGCGCTGGGAGAGGGGAAATGAAAAAGGCAAGTCAATTCGCTAGTGACGCGATATCGAAACCAGGGGCCGGCAGGAGCGCCTGTGCCCCATGGGGCGAGGTATGCCTTCGCTGGCCTCTGCTGGTGGCGCTTACGGCGCTTGCCGCCATGGCGCAGCCGGGGCAACCGGCTCCGGTGCAGCCGAGCATCGGCATGCAGGATTCGAACCTGAAACCGGCCCTGCCGGGCGCCCTGGCGGGCGTCGGCATCGATCAGAAACTCGACGAGCAGGCGCCGTTGAATCTGTCGTTCGTCGACGAAGGCGGCGCCACCGTGCCGCTATCTTCGTTCTTCCACAGCAAGAAACCGGTGATTCTGGCGCTGGTCTACTACCGCTGCCCGATGCTGTGCACGCAGATTCTGAACGGTCTCGAAAGCAGTCTGAAGGCCGTTTCCTTCAATCCCGGGCAGGATTTTGAAATTGTGGCCGTGAGCTTCGACCCCAAGGACACCTGGCAAACCGCGGCCGCCAAGAAGCAGACCTATGTGAAGCGCTACGGCCGGGCCAACACCGCCAACGGCTGGCATTTCCTCACCGGCGACGAAGCCAACATCAAGGCGCTCACCGATGCGGTGGGCTTTCACTATAAATACGACCCGGCCACCGACCAGTTCGCGCACGCCAGCGGGATCATGATACTCACTCCCGACGGCCGGCTCTCGCGCTACTTCTACGGCGTGGAATACGCTCCACGGGACGTTCGCCTGGGACTGGTGGAAGCGTCGCAAGAGAAGATCGGAAGCCCTGTAGACGAAATTCTGCTGTTCTGCTACCACTATGACCCCACCACCGGCAAGTACGGCGCCATGGCGATGAATATGGTGCGCCTGGCCGGGGGCGGCTTCGTCCTGATAGGCGGCGGGGTTCTATTGTTTGCGATCAGACGCGAAAAGCGGGGCGGACTGGTTCGACATGGGATCTAGAATACCCTTATTTCCGGAGGCGGCGTCCACCATCGCGGCCGATGTGGACCACTTAACGCTGTTTCTGCTGGCCGTGGCGGTTTTCTTCACGGTGCTGATTTTCGGCGCGATTTTTTATTTCTCCATCCGCTACCGAAGGCGTTCGGATCGCGAATTGCCGCACGAGATCCACGGCGGCATGGCGCTCGAAATCTTCTGGTCGGTGGTACCCTTCGGCATCACCATGGTGATGTTCAGTTGGGGCGCCAGTATCTATTTCAAGGAAAGCCGTCCGCCCGACAACGCGCTTCCCATCTACGTGGTGGCCAAGCAGTGGATGTGGAAGACCGAGCACCTGGAGGGGCAGCGCGAGATCAACGAGCTGCATATCCCGGTGAACCGCGCGGTGAGGCTGACCATGGCATCGGAAGACGTGATCCATAGCTTCTACGTGCCGGCGTTTCGCCTCAAGGAGGACGTGGTGCCGGGAAAGTACTCCACCTTCTGGTTCACGGCCACCACGCCGGGCAAATATCACCTGTTCTGCGCCGAGTATTGCGGCAACGGGCACTCCCGTATGATCGGGTGGATCTACGTGATGAAGCCGGAGGATTACGAGACCTGGCTCAACGGAGGTCCGGCGCCGGCGACGCTGGCGGAGGGCGGCGAAAAGCTCTTCCAGAACCTGGCCTGCGCCAATTGCCACAAGCCTGACGGCAATGGCCGTTGTCCCTCTCTGCTGGGGCTCTTCGGCAGGACCGTGCAACTGGCCGGCGGGGCCAAAGTGGTGGCGGACGAAGACTACATCCGCCAATCGATCCTGCAACCGGCGGCCCAGGTGGTGGCCGGGTACCAGCCGGTGATGCCTACATTCAAGGGCCTGGTAAACGAGGACGGCATCCTGCAGCTTGTGGAATACATCAAGTCGCTGGGCGAGAAGACGGACGATAGGAAACCATCGGCCGGAACGCTGGGGGAACAGCATTAGGACATTATGATTACCACGGCGGTACAAGAACGCGAAACGTATCTCAACGCGAGCTATGGGATCAAATCGTGGCTCCTCACCAAGGATCACAAGCGCATCGCGCTCCTGTACATGGCGACGATCACGCTGTTTTTCTTTCTGGGCGGCGCGTTCGCCACCATGATCCGCATCGAGTTGCTGACGCCAACGGGCAATTTCGTCTCGTCGGACACCTACAACAAGCTCTTTACCATGCACGGCGTGGTGATGGTCTTCTTCTTCCTGATCCCGTCGATCCCCGCCACGCTGGGCAATTTCTTCCTGCCGATGATGATCGGCGCGCGCGATCTGGCGTTTCCGCGCATCAACCTGCTGAGCTGGTACCTGCTGGTGATCGGCGGGGTGTTCACCCTGTTCGCCATGTTGGCCGGCGGCGTGGACACCGGCTGGACCTTCTACACGCCCTACAGCACCACCTATTCCAATAGCTGGGTGATCGCCACCGCGCTGGGAATTTTCGTAGCCGGCTTCTCCTCCATTCTGACGGGGCTCAATTTCATCGTCACGGTGCACCGCATGCGCGCGCCGGGCATGACGTGGATGCGCATGCCGCTGTTCGTCTGGTCGCACTACGCCACCGCGCTGATTCAGGTGCTGGGCACGCCGGTGCTGGCCGTGACCATCATCCTGCTATTCTGCGAGCGCGTGTTCCACATCGGCATTTTCGACCCGGCGCTGGGCGGCGACCCGGTGTTGTTCCAGCACCTGTTCTGGTTCTACTCGCACCCCGCCGTCTATATCATGGTGCTGCCGGCCATGGGGGTGGTGAGTGAGATCGTCTCGGTGTTCTCGCGCAAGCGGCCGTTCGGCTATATTTTCATTGCCTATGCCAGCATGGCCATCGCGGTGTTGGGCTTCCTGGTCTGGGGCCATCACCTGTTCGTGTCCACGCAATCGGTGTATGCCGGGCTGGTTTTTTCGTTCCTCAGCTACTTCGTGGCCGTTCCCTCGGCCGTCAAGGTCTTCAATTGGACCGCGACTTTGTATAAGGGCTCGATCTCGTTCGCCACGCCGATGCTGTATGCCTTCGGCTTCATCGGGCTCTTCACTATCGGTGGTCTGACCGGGCTATTCTTAGCGTGCCTGGGTTTCGATGTGCACGTTACCGACACGTACTTCGTGGTGGCTCACTTCCACTACATCATGGTGGGCGGCGCGATCATGGCGTACATGGGCGGGCTGCATTACTGGTGGCCCAAGATGACCGGCCGCATGTATCCCGAAGCGTGGGCCAAGCTTTCCGCGCTGATCATCTTTCTCGGCTTCAACCTGACCTTTTTCCCGCAGTTCATCCTGGGTTACCTGGGAATGCCGCGGCGCTACCATGTCTACCCCCCCGAGTTCCAGGTGCTGCACGTGCTCTCCACCGCGGGCGCCTCGGTGCTGGCGGTGGGGTACCTGCTGCCCATGATCTACTTCTCCTGGTCGCTGCGCTATGGGCCGATGGCGCCGGCCAATCCCTGGGGCGCGACGGGCTTCGAGTGGCAGACCCCTTCGCCGCCGCCGATGGAGAATTTCGAGGAGATGCCGGTCATGACCCACGAAGCCTACGATTACAGCACGGTGGTCAGGGAGGAGATGCCAGTTGGCTAGCGAAGCTCACGTCCACCAAGAATCGCTCGCGCTGCGCGAGCAGTTCGATACCGCCGCGCAACAGAAAGACGCTTCCACCCTGGGGATGTGGATCTTCCTCATCACCGAAGTGATGTTCTTCGGCGGCCTGTTCCTGGCCTACACGGTGTACCGCCGGGCCTATCCGGAAATCTTCGCCATCGCCAGCACGACCCTCAACGTGTACATCGGCGCCGCCAATACGGTGGTGCTGTTGTGCAGCAGCTTAACCATGGTATTGGCGGTGCGCGCGGCGCAATTGGGTAAGACCAGATTGATCGTGCTGTTTTTGATCCTGACGTTGATTCTGGGTGGGATCTTTCTGGGGGTGAAGGCCTACGAGTGGAACGAGAAATACGTGGAGCATCACATTCCCGGCCCGTCATTCCATCTGGACGGCGTGCCGCCGGACATGCAGGGCCACGCGCAGTTGTTCTTCTCGCTGTACTTCGCCATGACCGGGCTGCACGCCTTGCACATGGTGGTGGGCGCGGGCTTGCTGACCTTCCTGCTTTTGCAGGCGCGCGCCGGAAAATATACCGCCGAATACAACACGCCGGTGGATTTAATCGGTCTCTATTGGCACTTCGTCGATATCATCTGGATTTTCCTGTTCCCGCTGTTGTATCTGATCGATCGTCACTTGAGATAGCCATGTCCGAACACGTCGATAGCGTCACAACATACGTCCTGGTATTCGTCGCTCTGATTTGCCTGACGGTGGCCACCACCGCCGTGTCCTTCGTGGACCTGGGCCCGTTCAGCGTGGTCGCCGCACTGTTCATCGCCGTCTGCAAAATGCTGCTGGTGGCGCTGTTCTTTATGCACGTGCGCTACAGCACCAAGCTCACGCGCCTGGTGGTGCTGGGCGGATTGCTGTGGCTGGGCATCCTGCTGCTGCTGACCCTGGGCGACATGGCGACCCGCGGCTGGGTGGGCGTGCCGGGCCGGTAGGGGCGCGGGCGCCTGCTTGCCGAATGTATATGCCAGATATTTACTGGCGTCGTGCCCGAACGTCAAGATCCGGTCGATGCTTGCACCGGGTTTGAGTGGGACGAAGGAAACGCGCACAAGAGCCGGGAACAGCATCGCGTCGCGCCGGAAGAAGCCGAGGAGGTTTTCTTCAATGAACCCTTGGTGGTTCGCAGCGATGTTCGTCACTCCGAGCGGGAGAAAAGGTATTATGCGCTCGGGCAGACGGCCGAGGAGCGTTATTTGTTCGTCAGTTTCACGATTCGCCGCGCCCTGTTGCGCGTGATTTCAATCCGCGACATGAATCGGAAGGTGAGAGCAGCCTATGCCAAGCGCGAAAAAGACGCCCGTGCCTGAATTTCGAGGCGAAGACGAGGAGCGCCTGTTTTGGGCCGGGCACGATTCGACGGAGTTCATCGATTGGCAGGCCGCTCAGCGTCGCAGGTTTCCAAACCTGAAGCCTTCCCTGCGAACCATTTCGTTGCGATTGCCCGTTTCGATGATCGAAGCTCCCAAGGTCCTGGCGAATAAGCGGGACGTACCCTATCAGTCTCTGCTGAAGGTGTTCCTGGCGGAACGGCTGGAACGGGAGCGGCGGCGCGCGTAAGCGGCGCAGGGAGGCCCGCTGGAGCCGGCAAACGGACCCACTCGTCGAAGTGATCGGGGATCGCCCTATCGTGCCGGCCGGCTCAGACGCCTCCGATCTCGACGAGGTTTCCGGGAGCGGCGCCGTGCACCGCGTGCAAGGGAATCGACCGATCGAACGTGGCCAGCCGGCCGTGATTCCGCACGGCCAGTCCGAGCAAGTACGCATCCGTGATTTTCTGGTGTCCGCGGATCATCGATGCCTGAAACAACGACTCATCCGTGAGGGACACGCTGTCCTCCCAAAAGTGGTGGTCCGCCGCGGAGCACGCGTTTCGGAGAACGTGGGCAACTTCGCCGGGAGTCGTTTGCCTGGTGAGATATGACGGGTTGCTCAGAATCCGGATACAGCCATTGATGGTGATCGGGCAGGTCGCCCAACCGTACTTGCGATTCCGGCCGAGCCAGCCGTGGGCGTTTTCGTGGTCGCGGTGACCCTGATCGAAAAGCGCCACCAGGACATTCACGTCCAGCAAGGCGATACTCAATCTTCGTCTCGCAATCGATTTACGAAATCCAGATCGGCCCTAAAACCGCCAGGCTTCGGCGTGAGAAGCTGAAAGCCGTTGCGCACTTTTGGGGGCGCCGTGGACGCCAGCGATTTCCGGGCCAGCTTCGAGATCACCTCTCCGAGCGTCACCCCTTGGTCCCGTGCCATTTGCCTGGCAGTGGCGATGAGATCGTCGTCGAGCTGCAATGTGGTACGCATGCCATCAGTATAACGTCCGGCATCGGTATAGGTGATGCTCGATGCATTGCCGGGCGCCTAACCGTTTTGGAAAATGCCTCCGCTCGCTTACGCTCGCGGCTCAGAAAGCCTAGCGGAATCAACGCGACCATTACCGAGCCACGACCGTCAGGCAGCGTTTACCGCCACAAATCCCGAAAACGTTTACTATACGCACCCGCATTGCGGTCACTGCCGCTCTTTGCCCGCCACCTGCGAGGCGCCGGCAGCCAGCGTTTCCATGGCTTCCAATTGCTTGCGGGCGGCCGGAGCGTCGCTGGCATCCGGGGCCAGCAACAGGTAGGCGCGATATTTCTCGGCGGCTTCGGCGTATTGATGACGCTCGGCAAGGATCGTGCCCAGCAGGTCCGCGATCTGCGGGATCTGGTGTTGCACGTCGAGCTTCTCCGCCGAGAGCGCGCTTTTCTCGGCCGCCTCCACGTGCCGGAGGTTCAGGTTGGCTACCGCGTTGAGGAAGAATGCCTGCGGGTATTCGAAGGAATTGAGCCGCAGGACGCGATCGGTGGTGTCGGCCACTTCCTTCCAATTGTGCGACTCGACCGCCATCAGCGAGAGCCGCAGATACGGCTCGGGCCAGCGCGGTTCGGCCTTGGCGGCCGCCTCAAAAGCCTGGTGGGCCTCGGCAATATGGCCGTTATCCCCCTGCAGTTTGCCCAGTTCACACCACGCAAAAGCGAAATCGGGGTCCACCTTGACGGCCTCTTCGAAGCTGGCGATGGCCTCCTCCGGCTTGTTCTTTTTCGCCAGTTCCATGCCCTTCTGGAGAGCCTTGCGGGCCGCCTTTGGCGCCGTCAGAGTGGTAGCCGTCACCGTCGCCGCTTTTTCCGATTCGCCCATTCGATGGATCAGGATGACGCCAACGTTGGGGTCGTCCAATGGACTGCGATTCGTCAGGTTGATGGATTGCGAACGGTATCCGCCCAGGCGGGCGCGCAGTTCGCAGTTGGCGAAACGGTTCACCATGCCTGGGTTGCGGCTGGTCCCGGCGCCCAATCCGGCGCCCGCGCTTCCCAGGGATCCGAGTTGCGGGGAGGTCCGGCCAAGGCCTGCGGTACCTTCGCTGGCGTCGGCTGCCACCTCGCTGTCCTGCCCCAACAGAACGGAGAAATAACCGTTGCCGTCGGTATAGCCTTCCGAATGCGCGGTCGCGTTGCACAGCAGTTCGATGACGGCCGCTGTGGTTGGCGCCGTGCCGTCGTCCACCATGACGCGGCCGGTGACCCGGATCGACTGCGGGAGCCGGGATTGGCCCGTCGCGTTGGTATTAGTGCTGCCATCGGTCGAAGATCCCGGTGGAAGCCCGGGCCGCGTGGGGATGGTTCCAGTGGTGGTGCTCGCCCCGCTGGATGTAGTGGTGGACGTGGTCTGGCTGAAAGCCGGGACCAGTAGAATCGCGGCAGCCGCGAAGGCGATACCCAGGGCGCGAGATTGAGGAGACATGCGGACGCTCCAGTTGGTCCCGATTATGGCACACGAATCGACCAAAAGCTGCAAAAGAAAGCGGCGCACAAACTCACCGTCCCGCGCCGGCGCCCGAGCGCGTCACTTTTTCCAACTGGGCGAGTTGGCGGCGCACGCTGTCCGCGTCGGAGGCATTGGGCGCGAGCTTCAGGTAGCTGCGCAGTTCTTCCTCGGCGCCGGCCAGATCGTTCTTCGTCACCAGAATCGCCGCCAGGAACTGGTGCGTCTTGGGGAAACGATTCTGGGCGTCGAGTTTCACGGTTTCGCGCAGGCTTTTCTCGGCCGGTTCCATGCGCTGCAACGTGTAGTTGGCCAGACCGTTATAGTAGTGCTCGCCCGGGAAGTCGACGGCGTCGAGTTGCAACAGCGCGCCGGTCACGTCGGCCAACTCCTGCCACTTCCTCGACTGGAACGCAAGCTGCGAAAGCTGCAGGTAGGGGCTGAGGAATTTGGGCTCGGCTTTTATCGCGGACTCGAAGGACTTTTGGGCGTCGTCCAGTTGCCGCAGGCCCACCTGCAGCTTGCCCAATTCGAGCCACGCGGCGGCGAATTGCGGGTACACTGCCACCGCGCGGCCGAACGACTGGACGGCGTCGGCGACCTTTCCCTTCCTGGCTTCGTCGAGCCCCTTCTCGTAATCCCGGGCGGCGTTACGGGGAGCCGCGGCCGAGGTGGCGCTGATGACGCTGCCCTCCACGTTGCCCATCCGGTGCAGCAGGATCGTCCCGATATTGCTGTTTTCCCCGGGCTTGTACGTAGCCAACAGGATGGAATCCGAGCGATATCCGGGCAGATTGGCGCGGATTTCGCAGTCGCGGTACGGCCGGTTGGGATCGGCCGCGATGTCGTTCGAAACCACGGGATGGTTGGGATTGATGACCGCGCCGCCATTGTAAGAGGCGTCCTGCACCACATCGTCGTGGCCCAGTTCAAATCCGAAACCGCCCCTCCGGTCAGTGTGTCCTTCGGTGTGCGCGATGCCTCCGCAGACGCGTTCGATGGGCACGCTATCGGGCGGCGGCGCACCGTCGTCCATCACCACCTTGCCGCTGACGAACTGCGGCGTCGCTTGGAATCCGACTGGCAGGTTCGAGTTGGGAGTAATCTCGCCGGTTGCGCCGCCGGTGTTTGTGGTGCTCGTGGTTTTTTGGCCCTGCCCAAACGCCGGCGCAAGCAGCAACATCCCGGCCAGGATCGCGCATGGCAGTATTTGAAGACGCATCGCCACCCCCTGAACTGTTCTCTATTATGTCACGACGCCTGCCGGATGCCGCGCGCGGCTTGATAGAATGCGTTCAGATGACTATGAAGAAGTTTCCTTTGCTGGCGGTTTGCCTCTCTTCGCTCCTGTGGGTGAGTTGCTCGGAACCGCCCAAACCGGTGGCCCAGAAAGAGCCCGAAAAACCGGCCGAACCGGCCTCGGGGCAATCCGCCCTATACAAGATGTACCAGGTGGCGCGTGCTGCCTGGTCGGCCGATGCCCAGGTTCTGAAGCTCAATAGCATCCATCTGCCGGACGTCCCCGCGGAAGCGGGGAAAGCCGGGGCGTGGCAGGCCACGTTTACATCCGCCAATCTGGGGAAGACGCGAACCTACACGTATTCCGTGGAAGAACAGGAAGGCAACCTGCACAAAGGCGTATTCAGTTTGGGCGAAGAACCCTGGTCCGGCCGCCAGGGAGTCAACACGGCCTTCGATATTCGCGCGGTGTCGATCGATTCCGCCGCGGCCTACAAGACGGCTGACGAAAAGGCGGCCGACTACGACAAGCAACATCCGGGCATGCCGATTTCCTTTCTACTGGAGAAAACCGACCAGTTTCCGAATCCGGCCTGGCGGGTGATCTGGGGAGAGTCGACGGGGACGTCGAGTTTTTCCATTTACGTGGACGCCAGCACGGGCGCTTTCGTCGAGAAGATGCACTAGACTGGCGGGCCCGCCAAAAACGCCGCCGCTCAAAATGCGCGGGGCCACCGTTTCATCGCGGACGAAGGTCCGGGTGTGGGTGGCCGGAGGCGGGCCAATGCGGGGCATCGCACGGCGCCGCGCGCGTCTCACACCTTCTTCTGGTCGGCCTTCTCCAGCCGCGTGTCGGGCGCCGTGTTGCAGTTCCTCAGGTTGAAATCTTCCACCTGTTTCAGGAAGAAGGTCCCGGCCGCGGCATTGGCCGGCGCCTTGATGTGCCAGAAGTCGCAACCCTTGACATCGTCCAGCACGAAGGCCGGGCGCGCGTCCGGCTTCGCGGCGATCACTTCCACGTTGCTCATTTCCAGGCCGTTCACGTGGCGGATGTAGAAACCGTTGGAGGGCGTGGCGCCGAACATCGTGGGCTCGGGGTACGCGTTTTCCAGTTCCCGCGGCTCGATCGCCGCGTCCTGCTCCGTCCCGCCGCCGCGGTGCTCGATCAGGATATCGCTCAGCTTCACGTCTTCAATCGGGTGCCCCGGAATGCCGCTCAAGACCGAAGCCGCCCGCGATGCCGAGTTGGAGCACACGATATTGCTGATGAGGATCCGCCGCAGCGTTCCCACGGGCGTGCCGGCAGGACCCCGCATGCGGCTGCCCAGCCGGAGGAAAATGGGCATGTTGACGATGTCCCGCATGGAAATATTGGTGATCGTGATGTCTTCCAGCAGGGCGCCGTCCACGCTCTCCAGCGCGAGGCCCTGGCAGCCGTCGAACACGCAGTTGGAGATGGTGATGTTGCGGAATCCGCCGTTCGATTCGGTCCCGAACTTGATCCGCCCGGTGCGCGACATACGCGTCTCCGGCGTCCATTTCTTGTACGTTCCGTCGAGCACCGTGCCTTCTTCATATGCGCCCGTCACGTAGCAGTTGGTGATGGTGACAAACTCCGTGGGCTTGGCATATCCCAATGCGAAGGAGCTTTTCGGGCAGATGCCATCGTCCCACGGCGAGTTGACTATGCAATTGGACACGCGCACGTTCTTGCAGCAGTCGATGTCCACGCCGTCGCGGATGGTGTCGATCTTCAGGTTGTCGACGGTGAAATTGTCGGCGCCGGTGGCCAGAATGGCGAAGTGTCCGCCGTGCAGGATGGAGAAATCGCGCAGCGTGACATTGTGGCAGTTCTTCAGCGCGATGGCTTTGTTCCCCACGCCGGCCTGCTCGGCGCGCGGTCCGGCGTCGCGCCGCCCGCTGCTCAACCCCTTGCCCCAAATCAGGCCTGGGCCGAGGATGGACACGTTCTCCACGCCTTCTCCCCAGATCAGGCTGTTGCGCCAATGGCTGTGCCCGTAGTCCTGGAACTTGTCCCACTGGTTAGGCTCCGCCAAGTCGTACGCCTTGGTGTTGCTGTCGCCGGGCATGGGGGAATCGGCGGCGACGATTTTGGCCCCCTGATCGAGGTACAGCACCACGTTGCTCTTCAGGTGGATGGTGTAGCACAGGTAATTTCCCGCCGGAAAGCGCACCGTTCCGCCACCGGCGGCTGCCGCGGCGGCAATCGCCTTGTCGATGGCCGGAGTGTCGAGCGTCTTGCCGTCGCCCGTGGCGCCCAGCGATTTCACGTCGAAGACGCCCGCCGTTTCCGCCGCGCGGACGGTTGCCGGACCGGCCAACCCGGCCAGTGCGACGCCTGAAACGGCGCCTTGCAGGAAGTTCCGTCTACCACTCTTTTCTCTCGGCATGTTTCACCTCGACTTACCCTATGCTCATCTTAATCAATTGCTCGGCGTGCTTGAGCGCTTCGGGCGTCAGTTTCTGCCCCGAAAGCATACGTCCCACTTCGCGGGTGCGCGCGGCGCCATCCAATTCTTCCACGAAAGCCCCGGTCCGGCCATTCGATTCGCGCTTCTCCACCAGGTAATGATGGTCGGCGAAGGAGGCGATTTGCGGCAAGTGGGTGACGCACAGGATCTGGTTGTTAGCCGCCAGCTTCTTCAGCCGCCGGCCCACTCCTTCGGCCGCGCCGCCGCCCACGCCGGCATCCACTTCGTCGAACACCAGCGTCCGCGGCGGACCGGTGCGGGGCGCCGCCAGGCACGTCTTGAGCGCCAGCGCGATGCGCGAAATCTCGCCTCCCGAGGCTACCTTTTCGAGCGGCCGCGGCTCTTCGCCGAGGTTGGGCGACACCAGGAAATCCACCCGGTCGGCGCCGTGCTCGCTCCACGGCGCGGGGTTGATCGCCACGCGGAACACCGTGCCCGCCATGGCCAGCGCGGCCAGTTCGGTCTCCACTTTCTTTTCCAGCTTGCGCGCGGCAGCGGCACGGCCGGCGGACAGATCCGCCGCCTGCTTTTCGAAATCGCCGGCCAGCCGCTTCTGCTCCCGTCGCAACTCTTCCATGCGTTCCCCGGCGTGTTCTACTTCCGCGATCTGGCGGCGGACGTCCTCCAGAAATTGCAACACTTCGGCGATCGACTGGCCGTACTTGCGCTTCAGCTTGTCGATCGCGGCCAGGCGCGTCTCGATCTCTTCTAGCCGAGCCGGGTTCGCCTCCAGGCGGCCCAGGTAATCGCGCAGGGCGTAGGAAACTTCCTGCAAACCGAGATCGGCAGCCTTTAGATGCTCGCGCAAAGCTTCCAGCGAAGGGTCGATACGGCAGAGTTCGTCCACCCGGCGGGCCGCCGTGCGCACCAGGGAAACGGCCGACTCGGGCGCGTCGTAGACCGCGGTGTAAGCCGTGCTCGCGGCCTCTTCCAGCTTCTGCACGTTCTGCAGGACGCGCCGCTCGTTCTCCAGCGCCGCGTCCTCCCCGGCGTGGAGCGCGGCGCTCTCGATTTCCTTGCGCTGGAAAGACCACAGATCCAGCAGCCGCAGCTTCTCCTGTTCGCGGCGCTCCAGTTCTTCCAGTTCGACGGCGGTGGCGCGCCATTGCCGGTAGAGCGCGGCGGCGCGCTCCAGCGGTTCGCGATGGGCGGCGAAAGCGTCCAGCATATCGCGTTGGGCGTCGGCGGCGAAGAGAAGCTGCTGGTCGTGCTGCCCGTGAATATCGCCCAGGTGCGGCGCCAGTTCCTTGAGCAGCGAGACCGCCACGGGACGGCTGCCGAGGAAGGCGCGCGACTTTCCTCCGGCCAGAATCTCGCGCTCCACCAGCAACTCGCCGTCCTCGATTTCGAGCCCCGCGGGCTCCAGCAGCCGGCGTATGGCCGTATGATCGCGCACATCGAAGATGCCCGCCACGCGGGCGCGGGATTCCCCGGTGCGCACCATGTCGGCGGAGGCGCGGCCTCCCAGCAGCAGTCCCAGGGCGTCCACTACGATAGATTTTCCGCTGCCGGTTTCCCCGGTCAGCAGGTTCAGGCCACTATGGAAGCGGATGCGCAGGCGCTCCACCACGGCGTAGTTTTCCACCACCAGCTCCTGCAGCATGCTTGCGATTATAACTTGCATCGCCGCGGCGGACCCCTGGGGCGGGCGCTTTCCGCCGCCCAGGGAATTGCCGTTGTAATCCCGATTTATTGAAGCCTGGGAAGCACGCTGGTGTATAATCCGTCGCAGAGGGGCCCAAATCGTGACCGACAATCTGCTGATCCTCACCGCCGCAGTCCTGCTGCCGCTTATTCCAGCGTTTGTCCTGTATCGCTTTCTGCCGTCCAAAACGATGGTGAAAGGACCGTTTCAAGGATTGACGGTGCAGTTGACCGGGGCGTTCGGAGGATACTTTCTGGTGATGCTGGCGGTGTTTGCCTTTTACCAGACGCTTCCGGCCGACACCAACCGAACCGACGAGGTGTGGACGATTCGCGGCAAGCTGCAAACCCCGATCGCCGACCCGGGCGACATACAGATCGCCGTTCGCCCCGCGAGTACCCAGATCGATGAAGACGGAACCTTCATGATGCGCATCCTGGTGCCGCTCGATCAAGGCACACCGCAACTCCCCACGTTAATCGTCCAACACCCGTCGTATGAGACGTTAAACGTTCATTTTCCGGCCCCCGGCGCGCCGCCTCCGGACTGCACGAGCCAGATCAATGCCAAAGACAAGACCATCGATATCCCCGAAGGCTGCCTGCATTTGACGCCAAAAGAAGCGGCCCCGGCGAACACCTTTGTAAGCAAGCTTGAAAGCGTCCCGGAGAAATGACCATGCGATCCCTAAAAACTTCTGCCCAATTGCGAATTGCCCTCTTGCTGCTGTGCCTCCCCGGCGCCATCGAGGCGGCCACGGTGCGCGGCAAAATCGAGCGTAATGCGGGGTACCCCGTTCCCTATATGAAGGTTACGCTCAAAGGACCGAAGGGCGAGTCAAACCCCGTCTATACCGGAAGTGACGGCATGTACTATTTCAAGAACATCGCCGCGGGAGAATACACTTTGGAGATCTGGAACCAAAAAAAGGCTCCGACTTCATACCGGGTTCAGGTCCGCGAGCCGGGCACGGAGATTCCGGTCGCCAAGATTCCATGAACGCAGGCCGGCTGGCGCAAGCGCGTGCCACGGCGCAGGCGCGAAACCCGTCCTGCGACCGCCGCGATCTGTGTTTTTGCGTCCCGATTAATGCCGAATCATTACATTCGCTTAATGGCGTCTTTCCGCTGGTATCCGGCGTCTCTATGCTAGATTGAGAACAGGAGATGAATTGAGCTTCCCGGCTCCCATTGCTTTCCTCCTTCAAACCGTGAATATCTGGGAAATGATCCAGGGCAGTGCCTTGACGATCGCTGTCATGGGCGTGCTCTTCTGCTTTTCCATCTACTCCTGGACGGTTATTTTCTCCAAGTGGATGTCGCTGCGCGGCGCTCGCCGGACCAACGACCGTTTTTTGCGGGCTTTCCGCAAATCCTCCGGCCTGGAAGCCGTCATGGTGGCCAGCGAACGGTACCGGCCGTCTCCCCTGGTGACGGTCTTCGATTTCGGCTACGAAGAAGTGGAACGGCAGGTGCGCGGCCGCAACAAAGTGACCAACCGCACCGCTGTGGAACGCGCCCTGCAACTCGGGGTGAGCGAAGAAATGACCCGCATGGAGCGCAACATGAACTGGCTGGCCACCACCGCCACGGCGAGCCCCTTCATCGGACTGCTGGGCACCGTGCTGGGCATCATCCGGTCATTCATGGACCTCAGCCAGCAGGCCAGCACCAGTCTGCGCACCGTGGGACCGGGGATTGCGGAAGCGCTCATCGCCACCGCGGTGGGGTTGCTGGCGGCCATTCCGGCGGCCATTTTCTACAACGTGCTGGGCACCAAAATCCGCGATATCGGGACCCGCATGGACGATTTCGCCATGGAGTTCTTGAACATGGTGGAGCGCAGCTTCGGAGAGTAGCTTATGGGGATGTCCCTGAATGGCGGCGGATTCGGGTCGCGGCGGCGCGGCGGCGGCGGTGCGCTCTCGGAAATCAACGTCACACCGTTTGTCGATGTCGTGCTGGTGCTGCTGATCATCTTTATGCTCACCGCGCATGTCATGGAATACGGTATCGAGGTGGATGTGCCGCAGGTGCGGTACGTGCAGAATACCACCAAGGACATGCCGGTGGTCACTATCGACAAGACCGGAGACTATACGCTGGCCACTGGGATCAGGGTCAATATCAATAAGCTCGTGGAGGAGATCCACAGCCGGTATCCGGCGGCCAAGGGCGTGTACGTGCGGGCCGATAAAGACGCCACCTGGGACCCCATCGCGCAGGTGACGGCGGAGTTGGGCCACGGCAATTTCCAGGTGTACATGGTCACTCAGCCTATCGATTCCGCCAAGAGACGCTAGCCATGCCTGCCCATGCCGACATCCTGGACCGGCCGGAGCCCCTGACGGCGCCGTTTTGGGTGTCGCTGACACTGCACGTCACGGTGGTAGTGAGCTTGGCCGCCGGAGCTTTTCTGCAGGAGCGGAATCACCTGAGCATGGGGAGCGTGACGGGCGGAGGGTTAGGCGGTGTCCTGGTCAAACCCGTGGCGAGCATCCCGCTGCCCGACCGCGGCGGGCCGGAGAATCCCGTGGCCAATGACACCAAGTCCCAGGTGCCCACGCCGCCCATACCGAAAGAGAAACCCAAACCCAAACCCGCTCCCAAGCCAAAACCCCTGTCGCCGGATGAAATTCTCCTCCAGGAAATGGAGAAAGCGCCGGCCCGGCGGAAAGTGGAACCGGCCCCGCAGAACAAGTTCCGCGAGCAGCAGAAATACAGCGACAGCCAGCTTTACAGCGACGCCGGCCAGCGCATGAATTCGTCGCAGTTCGCGGTGCAGGGCGGCGGCGGCGTCAGGATCGGCGACAGTTCGCCGTTCGGCGAGCAGTTCGGGGCCTATGCCAACATCGTGCGCGACAATATCGCGCGCAACTGGCGCCCGGCGAACCTGGGCCGGACGCCGGTCGCGCCGTCGGTAACGGTTACCTTCACCATTCACCGCGATGGGTCGGTGGGCAACGTGAAAATCGCGAGAAGCAGCGGCATCCAGACTCTGGATCTTTCGGCGCAGCGCGCGGTGCTGGATGCGCAGTTGCCTCCTCTTCCACCCAACTTTCCACGTCCGCAGGCGGATGTGGATCTGAAATTCGAATTGGGGAATTAAATGAAAAGAATCGTCCGGATGACGGGGGTGGCCGCCGCAACGCTGGTGGCCCTGGCGGCGCAACAACAGAGCGATATCAGCATAGTCATCAACAAGAACGGGCAGCTTCCCTCTCTGGCGGCGCCCGATTTTCGGGGCGACGGCCAGTCGCAGTCCTTCATGGCGGCGTTCAACCAGACGCTGTGGAGCGATCTCGACGGCTCCGGAATCTTCCGCATGGTTCCCAAGAGCCAGTATCCCTTCACCATTCCGCAGCAACTGGGCGATTTCAGAATTCCGCCGCCGGTGGAAAATACACCGCTGCGCCGCGGCCAGGCGCCTCCGCCGCCGCCCAGCGGTGGCGGCTTGTGGATGTCGGATTGGTCCAACCCCCCGGCGCAGGCGAACTACGTAACCGTGGGGTACGCGGCGGTGCAAAACAATCTTTTTGTGCTGCGCGGCTGGCTGGTGGATCTCAGCATCCCTGACCCGGCCAATGCCGGGGCGCTGGCGAAGACCTACATCGAATCTCTGGATGAAGCCGGCGCGCGCAAGGCGGCGCACGAGTTCGCCACCGACATCCTGGCGCGCTTCGGCGCCAAGTCGCTATTCGGCACGCATATCTATTTCGTGCGGCGCACGGGAACGCTGCGGAATCCCGTGCAGGAAATCTGGGTGATGGATCCCGATGGCCGCAATCAAAAGCAACTCACCCACTTCAACTCCCTCAGCGATTTTCCCGCGGACTCTCCGGACGGCGGCAAAATCGCATTCAATAGCTGGGTTCACGGCAATCCTGCTATATTTATATTCTCGGTGGATCCGGTCCAGGATTTGCATTTCTACAATCAGCGGGGCGCGTCGGTGACGGCC
>Ga0182030_10011892_pt1 | contig 17518 bp, 10 predicted proteins | sample 812S3MmetaG_FD_121299 | JGI IMG/M metagenome (GOLD analysis project Ga0182030, IMG submission 121299) | Permafrost microbial communities from Stordalen Mire, Sweden - 812S3M metaG (Illumina Assembly) | ecosystem: Environmental > Terrestrial > Soil > Wetlands > Permafrost | place: Sweden...
CAAGGAATCGATGCATCGCCGATTGTCCGCAATACAGGCGGAGATCGCCTCCGCCCATAAGAGCGCTCCGCTATCGCGCTCGCAGCGTCCTTCGACATAGACTCGGGCGAGACGGGTGATGCTCGCGGAACGTAACGCAAGCTCATTCGCGCGGACGGCGCTCGCAAAGGGAGTCGAGGGGACTTCGAGGAGCGCAAGGAGCAGGCTGTCGACAGCTTCCTTCAAGGGGCCCTGGCGCGTCGAGCCAGCCATATCGCCATCCTCGCGAAGGCTCTCGCGCAGCAGTTCCGTCGGATCCCTGATTCCATCGACCCACTGTCGACCCACCACCGGACGAAATCGAATTTCCTTGCAGGCGTTCCATAAGGCGATCAGGTGACCCGCGAGATTCCCGCTGTCGACCGAGGAGATATATTTTGGAGTCAGGGGCCGAAGATCGAGAGTGTCGTACCAATTGTAGAAATGTCCCCGGAAGCGTTCGAGCCGTTTCATCGAACCGAGCGTCGCCTCCAGCCGATCCGTGGCCTGGATCACGCCGATCCACCCAAAGTCGCCTGCTGCGATCACCGACAACAGATATAGACCGAAATTAGTGGGAGATGTTCGATGGGCGATTACAGGCGCCGGATCTTCCTGAAAATTGTCGGGCGGAAGCATGTGGTCCTTCGCCGTCACGAAGGTCTCGAAAAAGCGCCAGGTCCTGCGCGCAATCATGCGCAACGCCCGCCTGTCCGCGGGCAAAACAGCCAGACGGCCCGATCCGGACGACGGAAGACTGACCCATCGCGCAATGGCGGGCGACAAGAGCCAGAGCAAGAGGAAGGGCGCTGCAATCGGCCAGGAGGCCGGCGCAACCCAGACTACAAGACCCGCCGCCACGATCGCTAGAGCGACTCCACCAACCATCTGCTTGTAAAAACCCGGCAGATCGAGTGGGGGCAACGTTTTCGCCTGTGCGGCGGTAACCCATTCCAGAAGATTTCTGCGCGAAACTGTCAAACGGAAAAGCGTCAGAAGGATCGCTCCCGACATCACCCAGGCCTGATGCGCGAGGAATGCGACCTGCAATATTGTTTGGGAAACCGCAAGTTTCAAATCCGTGTAGATTCCCCAAAGGTGCATGCGTTTCGAGAGTCCAAGCCGTCTCGGCAATAGGGCGGAGAAAAATGGAATGAGAGACGGCGTCGCGATGGTGACGACTATGAAAGCAGTCCAGCGGTCGGCGGAAACGAATGGGAATATCCATCCCGTAACGAGAGCAAGAAAGCTGAAAGGAGTGGAAATCGAGCGGCGAAGATTATCGATCATTTTCCATCTGCCGACCAAGGGAATCGCTTGACGCCGCCGGACGGCGTCGGAAGACCAGCCCTGACCGAAAATCCATGGCAGTAGCTGCCAGTCGCCGCGCACCCATCTGTACTGACGGGCTACGGCGACGTCGTAGCGCGCTGGAAATTCGTCGACGACCTCGATGTCGGACACCAGCCCTGCGCGCGCATATATGCCTTCAAGAAGATCGTGGCTAAGCAGCGTATTGTCGGGGATGCGTCCCGCGAGCGCCGTCTCGAAAATGTCGACATCGTAAATTCCCTTGCCGCAATAAGAGCCTTCGCCGAAGAGATCCTGATAGACGTCGGATACCGCGCAAGCATATGGATCGATGCCGCTCGTGTTCGAAAATACGCGCTGAAATATCGACCCATCCAGACCTGTGGGCAGGGCGGGCGTCACCCTGGGCTGCAGCACTGCATAGCCGTCGACGACCCGACGGGAAACAGGATCCAGCGTCGGACGATTAAGCGGATGGGCCATTTTGCCAACGAGGCGCCGGGCCGCGCCTCTAGGAAGTCGCGTGTCGCAATCCAGGACGATGACATATCGCACTCCGGAGGGCGTGGCCGGCGCACGCCCGCCAACCGATACAAAATTCGTATCCATCGCCCCGCGCAACAGGCGATCGAATTCATGCAGTTTTCCGCGCTTGCGCTCCCAACCGGTCCAGCAATTTCCTGCTTCATTCCAGCAGCGGCGGCGATGAAGCAGAAGAAACCGGTCCCCAGCGGGACCAGATCCGTATTCGAGGTTCAAGGCGGCGATATTTTCCTCCGCGACCTTCAACAGGCCGACGTCGTCGGGCATGTTCTCGCAATTGGAGTCCGTCCAGTCCGAAAGCATGGCGAAGAAAAATTCAGCGTCGGAGTTCGCGAGGTAATGAACCTGCAGTCGCTCGACCTGCTCAATGATCGCATGGCGTGAAGTGAGAAGGGTCGGTATGACGATCATCGTGCGCAGAGCCGGCGTAATGCCTTCGGCGAGTTCGAGGCATGGCAGAATCTTTGAGTCAAACCGGTTGGTCGCAACGAAGTTCACGAGCGCTATCGCCACGTCGGAAGCAAGAAAGAAGGCGAGAACAGTAACTAGGCAACCTTCCCAGCCAGCGGCCGCTTCAATGCTGGAATGCAGCATCGCCGCGGCCAGCAGAAATGTAACGCCGATGACGACCGCGATATAGCCGGCGATACCGATATTCGTATTTGCGCGGACGATTCGTTCCTTGAAGGTCAGTCGAAAACCGATCGCTTGCTCGAATGCCGGGCGTCCCTTGGCTATCAGGTAGTAGCCCGGTTCACGCTCCTGAACGGAACTCACGCTGTCTTCGTCGTCTGCTCGCTGTTCGGCTTCCTGTGCAGCCTCGATTGCTAGATGAGCCACATCGATTTCAGTGTGCTTCGAGCCGCGGGCCAGAATTTCGATCGAACGCCGATAGGACTCTCTCGTGGGAAAGTCGAGCGCTGCAAAGTCGCTGTCGGCGCTCAAAATCCTGTCGACGAGACTGACGCTTTCGAACAATTCCCGCCAATCGAGGGAGGAGAGCATTCGCATGCTAGTGATCACGTTGCGGATCGTCACATTGGCGGCCCCCTCGCGTTGTTGTTCGGCGTGGACGGCGTCGTCCGCCGTGCTTCCCTGCGCCGCGAGGCGTTTATTCAACCATTCGAGCGCGGGAACGACCAGTGGATCCTGCTCTCTCAAGCGCCGCACAAGTTGCGCCGCAAATGCCGCGGACAACACCCCGGTCCTGTCGGAAAAGACCCTTCCTGTCGGCTCCGCGACGCATTCGACTCCAAGCAAGCGATCGGCGCAAGAATTGGCTTCCTTGCGGGCTGTCTGGCAATTGACGATGTCGTCGGCCAGACGACGCAGGTTTTCGACCAGCACCACCCGCAATGTGATTGAAATTGCCCAGAGCTCGCCAATGGTCAGCGGCTGCACATGTTGATAGGCGCGCAGGAAGCGGATCAGGCTTTTCGACTCCAGCCGACTGTCTGTGTGGGCGACCAGAGCCCAGGCGAGTCCGAATACGCGAGGATATCCCTCGAACGTTCCATCGACGAGTTTTGGAATTTGACGGTAAAATCCCGGCGGAAAATCGGTGCGGATTGCAAGTACCTGTTCGGCGAGAACATGGAAATTGTCGACGAGCCACTCGGCGGCGGGTGTTGTGGATCTTGTGTCTCTGGACGCTTTGATGGTCGTCAGATAGGCGAGGCGCAACGCTTTGTCGTTGTCTCGAAGGCGCGCTTCGAGGCGACGGTCGATGACCGGGCTCAAGGCGATGCGTTGGGTTCCCGCCAGACATGCGGCGTGTTGCTCAAGCCTCTCGATACCGAACAGTTCTTCACGTATGGGAGGGTAACCAGCTTGGGTGCGCGAACGCTGGAAGCGCCGAAGAAGGCTATCGATTGAAGAAAACACCTTCCGCCCCGTATTCTCACGGGGAGTGGTCTCTAGTCGAGGTTTCGAAGGATTGGTTGAACAAGCCTGGAGCACTGGGATTTGCTGCTCTTTGGGAGGTATATTCATCCGCGGTCTCCGGTTAATTCGATGGCCAGCGGCGAGTCTGCTAATCCTTCGCGGACTTCGAAGGGTCCTTTCGTCGAACTGATGGTAGAGAGTAGGATGGAGGAGGTTGGGGCCGCCAGCCTCGGAAATTACGCAGTCCGCAGGCGAATGCGCCTTCAATCGCGCCGGGCAATGCGATAGCCAGATACGATAAAGAGTATATTCCGACTCTATGATCGCCAATATCTCGGCGCCTATGATAGAAAGTCTGAACCGCGCTGATCCAGGCCTTTCTCTCGCCCGACAGACGACGAACCTGTCCTTCGGTCTTAAGTCGAGACTTGGACCGACGAATTCATAAGCCAACTTCTCGTCGAGTCTTGCCGAGGCCGTCTCGAAGGAGGCGCCCTTCCCACAAAGGTCAGTCTTGCGCGGCAAACTGCTCGCAGTCACAATCCGGTCATTCGAGCGACCCTGAAGCGGTCAGGATTTTTTAGACGATGACAGTCGCATGGAAATACGGGGCCACCTGCGAGAAGGACGCGCATTTTTCCGATTCCGAGCTGCTTGAACTCGTGCAGCGACAGACATTCGGATATTTCTGGGAGGCAGCACATCCCGGAAGCGGGCTCGCCCGCGATCGGATAGGGGAGCGCACGGATCCGGACGACGACGCCGTTGCGATCGGAGGTTCCGGCTTCGGCATAATGGCTATCGTCGTCGCGGCCGAAAGGGCATGGATCACGCGCCCGCAGGCCTTGGCGCGGTTACACCAGATGCTCGATTTGCTGGAGAGGGCGACCTGTTTTCATGGTCATTTTCCGCATTTCATGAGTGGACGAACCGGAGCCGCGATCCCCTTCAGTCGGAAGGACGATGGCGGCGATCTCGTAGAGACGTCATTTCTCTTCCAGGGGCTCCTGTGCGCACGGCAATATTTTGACCGCGGCGCAGTGAAGGAGTTGAGGCTGCGCGAACGCATCACGCGGCTTTGGCTCGATGTCGAATGGAGCTGGCATAGCCAGGGCGGGAGAAGCGTGCTGACATGGCATTGGAGCCCCAATAATGGCTTCAGCCTCGCCCATGAAATCCGTGGCTGGAACGAATGCCTGTTAAGCTATGTGCTTGCCGCCAGTTCGCCAAGCTATGCGATCGACGCGTCGGTCTATCACAAGGGCTGGGCGCAAAGCCGGGATTTCCTGAATGGGCGATCCTACTATGACATCGAACTTCCGCTCGGCCCGGCATATGGCGGCGATCTCAGCTTCTGCCACTATTCATTCTGCGGTCTCGATCCTCGGGGGCTGACGGATGTCTATGCCGATTACTGGCGGCAGACCACGCATCATGTCGCGATAAATATGGCGCATTGTGTCAGGAATCCCGGGAAGTACAAAGACTATGGATTGTCTTGCTGGGGCCTTGCGGCGAGCGACGATCCCAAGGGCTACCGTCTGCACGCTCCGGATTGCGACAATGGCGTCATTACGCCCTCTGCGGCCTTGTCCAGTTTTCCCTATGCGCCCGAAGCCTCGAGCCGCGCCTTACGATATTTTTACGAGGTGCAGGGGGCCAGACTTTGGGGTCGCTATGGTTTCACCGACGCCTTCAGCTTGCACGACAATTGGTATGCAAAGAGCTTTCTGGCGATTGATCAGGGTCCTATTGTCGTCATGATCGAGAACCATCGTTCGGGCCTATTGTGGAACTTGTTTATGAAGGACCCCGATGTTCAGGCGGGGCTGCGCCGTTTGGGATTTCATAGCCCCCATTTGAATTAGGACCGAATGAGATGGGAGAAAGTCAGGGCCAGAGCGGATGTGCTGGGCGGCACAGACGGCCCGATGTTCGCTCATGTCCCGTTTAAGGCGTAGTTGCCTTGCTGTTCGCGAATGGAAGCAATCGCCGCAGCATAGTCGGTTGCGCCGAATATTGCGGAGCCGGCGACAATCGCGTTGGCGCCAGCGGCGATGGCCAGTCTCGCGGTGTCGTGATTTTCTCCGCCGTCAACTTCGATTGCCGTATCGAGGCCGCGCTTCTCGCAGAGGCGACGCAGTCGCCGAATCTTGGGCAGCATCTCCGGCAGGAATTTTTGTCCGCCAAACCCGGGGTTCACGGTCATCACGAGTATGATGTCACAGAGATGAAGGACATATTCAATCAGCTCTATGGGGCTAGCGGGATCGAGCGCCACGCCCGCCCTTTTGCCGAGTTCGCGAATCCGGGTGAGAGTGCTATGGAGATGCGTTGTGGCGGACGGCTCCGCTTGGACCAGAAGATGATCTGCGCCCGCCTTGGCGAAATCGGCTATATAGCGCTCGGGCTCCACTATCATCAAATGAACGTTTAACGGTTTCTGAGTGTGCCTTCGCACTGCTGCGACGATCGCCGGTCCTAGTGTTATATTGGGGACGAAACGACCATCCATCACATCGATATGAATCCAATCTGCGCCCGCAGCATCAACACGGCGCACCTCTGCGGCAAGATAAGCGAAATCCGCCGACAGGATTGACGGAGCTACGATAATCGGCCTTCGCTTTGCAATATCGTTCATGAGGGCTCTGCGTGCTCGCAAGGTGCGATCGAAGTCGGCTTCAGGCGCATGCGAGTGTAATCGCCTGGGAGAGGTGCAGAAGCCCGGTGTCGACATCGCTGAGGTGTATGCGCAGCGCGCGTCTACCGCGCTCTACTAGAACGTCGAGATCGCCGCGCGCCTGGGCCGCCTTCACTACGCCGAAACTATAGGCGTGGCCGGGAACCTCGATGTCGTGGGGATCGTCGCACGTAATCTGAAGAAACACACCGGAGTTTGGACCGCCTTTATAAAGCTGCCCTGTCGAATGCTGAAAGCGGGGTCCGAAGCCGACGCAGGTCGCCGCGTGCGTGAGGCCTCTAATCTGTACGCGCATTAGCGTCAACGCCTGTGTATTGGCCTTATTGCGCTCGATATATGCGAGCAGCGCCACATAGTCGCCAGCGGCGCTGCTGGTGCGCGTAAAATAGCTTTGCAGATACCCGAACAATGTATTGTGATCGCCAATCGCGGCGGCGTTGCGCGGATCGGCAAAAAGCGCCAATCCATTTTCGCTGAAGATCGGCTCCTCCTCATGCAGACTTCGTGACTTCTCATATTGCGTAGTCAATTCTCGGGTCTTGTCTTTGCTGGCCTCGACATCGGGTTGATTGAAAGGGTCGACGCCGATTATTGCACTCGCCACTGCAGCCGCGATCTCCCAGCGGAAAAATTCCTGACCTATATGCAATATATCCTTTACGCGGATGCGGATGATTGGATGCCCCGATTGCTCCAGGGCCTCCAACGCCCTCACTTCGGATATATCCTCCTGGCCATCCAAGCCCAGATAGACGAAAATGCGGTCGTCTCCATAAACAAGCGGGCTGTCGAGCGGCTCTCCGTTCAGGGGAACAAGCCCTCGCCCTTGCTTGCCAGTGCTCTCGGCAAGAAGCTGTTCTAGCCAGGCGCCGAGATCTGCGATGCCCGGCGAGGCGACGATTGTCAGCTTGTCACGCCGGAAACGCATCGCAGCAACGCCGATCGCTATCCCGAGCTGAACGCCCGGATTCTCCGTCGGCGGCATATCTGGACCGCATGACCGCTGCATCTGGCGCGCCGTGTCCCGAAGTCGCTTTATGTCGATTCCCGTAATTGCGGCAGGCGCCATGCCGAAGTTCGACAGCACGGAATAGCGACCTCCGATAGAGGGGACGCCATAAAGGATGTTGGAAAAGCGCAAAGCCTTCGCGCGTTGGTCCAGTGGCGATCGCGGGTCGGTTATCGCAATGAAGTTTGCGCCGGCTACGTCTTCGCCTCGAACCAATGCAACCCGATGCATGAAGTAATCCAGAAATATATTCGGCTCCAGGGTAGCGCCGGATTTGGAAGAAATGATAAACAGCGTAGTGGGCAAATCGATGGATTCTTCGACCGATCTTATTTGCGCGGGATCCGTGCTGTCCAACATATGGAAGCGTGGCCATCCCGATTGGGGGCCGAAGGTTTCTCCCAGAACTTCGGGTCCTAGGCTCGATCCTCCCATGCCTAGCAGCACGATGTCGGAAAAACGGTTAAGGCTGACGGTCTTCGCAAATGCTTGCAGCTTATCGATATCGAAAAATTCGGCTTCCAGAATATGAAGCCATCCGAGCCACTTGTTCTCGTCGTTTCCAGACCAGAGCGAGCTGTCTCCTGCCCAAAGTCGGCGAACTCGACCTTCCTTGCGCCAGATTTCGCTTTCTTGTTCGAAGGCGCTCCTCATCTCCGGGGAGCCTGGTGCGATTTCCATTCGTGGACGCGGACCCTCAAGGAAAATGCGGCGGCGTCGGCCGATTTCGCCGAACATCTGGTCGAATGCGTCGGCAAACTGCTGCACTCCATCTTCGACCAGCTCATCGCAGGCTTCCTCCAGCGAGATCCCATGTCGGCGGAGTTCGAGGGGCACAGCATGCGCGCCTTCAAGATCTTGCTCTATCCGATCTGGCTTGGCCTCGCCGTGTTCCATGAAAGCCTTCATGGTCGATGGCGCAATGGTTGTGACGGTGTCCCTGCCAATCAGTGCTTCGACATAGATAGTATCTTTGTAGGCGGCGTTCTTGTTGGTGGTCGAAGCCCATAACAGGCGCTGTGTCTTCGCGCCGAAGTTGGCAAGACGCTCCCATCTTGCTCCAGAGAACAGCGCTTTGTAGCGGGCATAGGCAAGCTTTGCGCTTGCGATAGCGGCCCTGCCACACAGCCCGTTCGCGAGCTCCTTGTCGCCGCTTTTCTCCAGCCGATCGTCGATGGCTCTATCTATTCTACCAACAAACATGCTCGCGACGCTGCAAACCGTGGAGACGTCCCCTCCGGTGAGAAGCAGGTCTTCAAGTCCCGAGAAATAGGCCTCAACCACCTGCTCGTATTTGCTTACCGAAAAAATCAAGGTGGCATTGACGTTCAATCCCAGCCCGATCAGCTTTCGTATCGCCTGAAGGCCGGAAGGAGTCGCTGGGGCTTTCAACATCAGATTTGGACGAGCCGTCGCCCGCCAGAGGCGCAGCCCTTCGGCGACAGTGGCCTCGACGTCGTTGGCGAGATAAGGCGAGCACTCCAGGCTGATATAGCCGTCTCTGCGTTTCGTGCTCTCGTAAACGGGAGACATTACGTCGGCGGCCGTGCGAATGTCCGGGATGATCAGGCGCTCGTAAATTTCCGAGACGCTAAGATCGCCTTGCGCCAGCAGTTCCTTGAGAGCCGTGTCGTATTGGTTGGTCTCTCCGATAGCCTTCTCGAGTATCGAAGGATTCGAAGTCACGCCCTTGAGCCCATCCCTCTCGACAAGCTTATGCAATTTGCCAGATTCAATAAAGCTGTGATCCAGAAAGTCCAGCCAGGCCGATTGCCCACATGCTTCGAGCTCCTTGAGTGAGGACATGCCGCTTTCTCCCTGGCTCTTAGCTCCGGAAAACACTCGCTCCCAAAGCGCGACAATCTTGCCGACGATCTACGGTCACGCCGCAAAAGCAGCTTTATTAGTCCTGTTGTGCGTTTAGGTCGCGCAGCTTTCGCTGCTCTTTCCGTTATCGCGAGATTAGCTTCCGGGATTAAGGCCGCGACAGACTCGGAAACTACTCAATGCGCTAGCGCGAAGGCGCGGCTCTTGCCGGGCTTGCGAGGCCGCCTGGCGGATGACTTTGGCTTGTGTCTCGTCGACATTGGGCCGGGATCGGCCGGCTCGATGCGCCAAAGCCAATCGTCCATCGGGCCCTATTACCATTCCACATAGGTCATGACCTATGTGGAATGGTTAGGAGCGAAGCGAGCCTGAGCTTTTTGCGAGGGGCGCCTTTACCGCGATGATTAGCGGTCAGGCATTTGGTATAAGTAGTTCCCGAACCTATCGTGGGTGTCGCCGATACTCTAGTTCATTCTGCTCTGGATCGAGTTTGCGAGAACGATGTCCAAATACGCCGCAACGGGAGCCTTGCATGAAAACTCTTCTCATATCGGCGCTTGCGCTGGGACTCATGATGGGCGGCGCCTATGCGCAGACCGCCGCGCCGCCGTCGCCTGCCGCGCCGCCTCAGTCGGGAACCAGACTTCCGCTTGCACCCTCCAAGGGCGCCCATTTTCGTCTCCAGGATGGGGACGCGGCCGTCGATGTCAAATGCGCCGACGATGAACCAATGAAGCTATGCGCGGAGATAACCCTCCAAATACTGGAAAAGTTGGTTTCCTTGCCGAAACGGTGACGACGGATTTGAAGACGGGTGTAGTTCGACCATCGCTTCGCAAAAACGGCGTACCGTGAGTCCTGCTGCATGAGCTAGTCGAATCTCTATTCATGGGTGTGCGGTTGCGCGGCGGTTTGGCCGCGTTCTCGCGCCCTAGGTTTGGGACGCCGGTACGGCGGTCCGCCAGGGGTCGAGCATAGATCGCGGCGCCGATAACTCTTTCAACTTCACCTATTCCGGCGGCTCTGCACCAACGGGGAATTTGGCCATGTCTCGGAAATTAGCCTTCTCACTTGCGCTCCTGGCGGGCGTCGCCTTGCCGATTGCAAACGCCGCCACAGCGGCTATCGGCCTGGGCGGCGCAGGACCGCAAGCCCTGGCGCTCGTGGCAGGGCCAGTTGTAAAAGTACAGTTCGTTTTCGATGACCAAAACTATTGTTGGTATGACGATGGCTGGCAAGGGCCCGGCTGGTACTGGTGCGGCTACGCCTGGGATGAGGGCGTAGGCTGGGGCGGCGGCTATGGTTGGAATGGATGGCGCGGGGGGACTCGCACAAAGGAGAGTGGCGCAAGGGTTGGCCAGCGTGGCGGTGAAGTCGGCAGGGGAGCGAGCCATGAAGGCGGAGCTCTCGGTGGACAGATATCGGGCCATTTAGGAGGCCATTTGGGCGGCGCGATTGGTGGCCATCTGAGCGGCGCAATGGGCGCCTTGGGTGGCGGCCATGCGGCTAGCGGTTTCATGGGCGGCGGCGCACACACGGGCGGTGGCGGGGTTGGCATGGGCGGCGGCGCACGCATGGGTGGTAGCGGCGCCGGCATGGGTGGTGGAGGTCATGGTGGCGGCGGCGGTCATGGCGGCGGCGGTCGGCGGTGATCAAATCCGTCGAACGTCCCTTCGGAATGGAATAGCAACCGCGCCGCCACGATCTGCAAGGGCGGCGAGCCTTCGCCGGCGCTCTGCATTGGCAGGCGCCAGCATTCGAGGATAATTCTTTCCCCATTGCCCAGACATGGCGCAATGTCGGCGATGATCCACCTATCGTATCCCTCAAGCACGACATGCTTGTTCTCTCGAAGACGCGGGATAAGCGGGATGTTCCGTTGTCGAAGGTGAGTATTGAAATCCATGTCAATATTCGACAGGTGTAGCGATTTCCGGAAGAATGTCCTCGGGATTGGAAGCGCGGCTCAGGGCACGAGCACAGCTGCGCCGTTGAAGCGGCCGGCGCGCAAATCGGCCAAGGCCTGGTTTGCGTTCTTGAGCGGATAGCTCGTGGTGTGCGTGACGATGCCCATCTCCGGCGCCTTGCGCAGGAAATCGACGCCGTCCTGTCGTGTGAGATTGGCGACCGAGAGGAGCTGACGCTCTTCCCAGAGCAGCTCATAGGGAAATCTCGGAATGTCGCTCATATGAATGCCCGCGCAAACGACGCGGCCGCCTTTGCGAATCGCCTTGAGCGCTAACGGAACGAGGTCCCCAACAGTCGCGAAGATGATCGCCGCATCGAGTTGCTCCGGCGGCGGCTCGTCCGAGCCGCCTGCCCAAGCGATCCCGAGCGAGTTGGCGAAGGCCTGGGTGGCGACGTCTCCAGGTCGGGTGAAGGCGAAGACGGATCGGCCCTGCCAGATCGCGACTTGCGCGACGATATGGGCTGCGGCGCCGAAGCCATAGAGGCCGAGCTTCTGGCCATCGCCAGCGATGGCAAGCGACCGCCAGCCGATCAACCCGGCGCATAGCAGAGGCGCAAGAGACACATCGCTGTCCGCTTCGCCCAGCGGGAAGGCGAAGCGAGCGTCGGCGATTGTCGCGGTGGCGAAACCACCGTCGCGCGTGTATCCGGTGAAAAGCGGATGGTCGCACAGATTTTCCCTGTGCATGCGGCAATAAGGACAGAGGCCGCAGGTATGGCCGAGCCAGGGGATGCCGACACGTTCGCCCATCGTCAGCCCCTCCACGCCTGTTCCGATCAAATCGATGCGACCGACGATCTCGTGACCAGGGATGATCGGCGTTCGCGGGTCCGGAAGCTCCCCATCGACCACATGCAGATCCGTCCGGCAGACGCCGCATGCCGTAACCTTGACCCGAATTTGCCCTGGCTCGGGGCGCCGATCCGGCAGGGTCGTCCATTCGAGGGGAGTCTTGATCTTGTTCAGCACCATTGCCTGCATGACTATCTCCCTCATCTTTCGCGCCGGTGCATGGACAGCATTATCTGGCGTCTTGAAGGCCCCGAAGCGTAGCCGGCAGAAGGTTGGGCAAATCCTCGGCGACGAGGCCGGGTCCGCACATGATGGTCTCGGCGCGCGCCGACCAGCGCTTTACGATTGCTTGCGCGGCCGAGTCTCCTGCATTCTTCCTGCCCACCGCGCCTGACGTCGCTGCGACAACCGTCAGGCGACCGCTTCGCCCATCTGGCTGACGTCGAGCAACGCCTGCCGCGCCAGATCGAGGAGTTGGGGCGTCGTGATGCTGGATAGGTCGGTGGTGATTTCACGAACAATGCGTCGATATGTCTCGCTGCGATGCGTTCGCAGATATTCGGTCAGATGGTGCGCGGCGTTGCTTTTGCCTTTTCCGTGACCGACCACGACGATTTTGCCAGCCAGGGCTAAGGCGTCCGCGATCTTCTCGTAATAAGCGGGCTCTTCCGGCGCTCTTTGTCCGCGTTCGCGGGATTGGTCCTTATGCACAAGATGATGCAGGAAGTGATGGGGATCGTAGGGTCTGATGACATGCTCCGAGGCGTCGCCGGACGTGACGTCGACATGGAATATTTTCGTAGAGTGATGATCCACGACGATCATGAGACTTGGCGCAACTGGATTGGGATGCGCTTCGGGCCGAGACGGATGCTCCTCGGAAAATCCAGCTTGCGCGAGGAAATGGCGAAGCTCGATCACCTCGGAGCTTGTAAGATCCTTGGTATGAGGCTTTCGCATCATGCAGCGTTTGCCGGCGACCTCGAACACAAACTCGCCGTTACCCTTTTCATGGGCTTCGCCAATTTCCGAGATCAGTTCGACAACATGTCTCCATTCGAGATTATGCGCCGAGGGATGACGGAAGATTGCTTCGAGCGTGCGACGGCGAGAGCCCGTTACGGATAAGAGGTTTGTGGTGGCGGCGCTGGCGTCGATGTCGGTTTGGTCTGTTTTCATAAGGCTTTCCTTACCGGTCGTAAGCGTTTGCGGTTGGTCTGAGGCGGCGGTTAGCGATCTCTGCCGTCGATATCTCGATCACAAGTCAAATCGGTTAGCCGCCTGGCGCATAAGTTCGAGAAGACAGCTGGGCGTCTATATCGGCTGACATTGTCCGACGAGTCGCCCGGACGGAACCCACGGTTTTCCTGCGCGGGGGCCGTCGGATTCAGGCCGGGGTCTTTTCTTCGATGCGCATGGCGGCTCGGCTTTGATCGAGAGAAGGGTAGTCGGTATAGCCGTGGGCCCCGCCGCCATAGAATGTTTCCTGACCCATCAACCTGTTCAGCGGCGCATTCTCTCTCAGTCGCTCCACCAGATCCGGATTGGCGATGAAGAGGCGCCCGAACGACACGAGATCGGCGCGCCCGCTCGCCACCGCGTCGACCGCCATCTGCCGGTCATAGCCATTGTTGACCATCAAGGCGCCGTCGAAACGGCTGCGGAGTGCTGCATAGTCGAACGGGATACCGTCCCTCGCGCCGCCCGTCTCGCCCTCCACCACGTGGAGATAGGCCAAGCCGAGGGGATTAAGGTTTTCGACGACGTGATTGAAGAGCGCCTGCGGATCGCTGTCGCGCGAGTCGCCAGCGGTGGATACCGGTGATATCCGCACGCCCAAGCGGTTGGCGCCGATTGCGTCCGCACAGGACTTGGCGACTTCGAGGAGCAGCCTCGAGCGGTTCTCGATACAACCGCCATATGCGTCTGTGCGCTTGTTGGTTCCGTCGCGCAGAAAGGCGTCGAGCAGATAGCCATGGGCGCCATGAAGTTCGACGCCGTCGAACCCGGCCTCGATGGCGCGGGTCGACGCATAGCGGAAGTCTTCGACGATACCGGGGATTTCGTCCAGTCGGAGCGCACGAGGCGTCGATGCGTCGACGAAGCCCTGGCCGGCCACGAATGTCTTTGTGTTGGCCCGAATAGCGGAAGGGCCCACGGGCGCCTGGCCGTCTTTTTGAAAGCTTGTGTGAGAGACACGGCCGGTATGCCAGAGCTGAACGGCGATGACTCCGCCCTTGGCGTGCACGGCGTCGGTGACCTTTTTCCAGCCCCGGACCTGCTCGTCGGTATAACAGCCCGGCGTATCGGCATAGCCTTGCGCCCGCGCCGAGATCTGCGTGGCCTCGGCGACGATCAGGCCGGCCGAGGCGCGCTGGGCGTAATATTCGGCGGCGAACGGACCCGGGACCAAGCCTGCGCTGGCGCGATTCCGGGTCAGCGGCGCCATGACGATGCGATTGGCGAGCTTGAAGGCGCCTATCTGGGTGGGTTCGAACAATGCCGTGGCGGAACGGATCGGATGAGTTCGTTTCATTTAGTGTTTCCTCTATCGATAATCGCGTGGCGAAATTGCTTTCATTCTTTTAACGGCGTCCCCAATCGCCTAACTGTCGCGCCAGTTGCGTTTAACTTGGCCTTTGCGACAATAGCGGCGCTTCCGTGGTTTCGTGCCCCGGAAGTATTCTTGGAGCGAAAACTGCATCAGCAGCCCTCATTACGGCATCGTGTCCATGCGCGACCCGGTTCCTGCCGGCAACGAAATCGCCTGTATCGAGGAAACAAGACTTGGCCTGGCGCTTACGAGCATCTGTGGCAGTCGGCTGTAAGGTTGAATTTGATCTGGAGGGGCGATTCTTGAATTCTACGGTGAAAGGATGGACGTTATGACGCATTGGACCTCTTGGGGGTGAATTTGCCTCGGACATTCCAGAGAGCTTGCCAGGAGAGCCCGCGATCTTGACGCAGGTCGAGCCGAACAGCGCACTCCCCCCGAGGCGTTAAAAGCACGGAATCGCAAAATAGAGAGTGGCGAGCTTTATCTGGCCTTGCAGGAGTCCGCTTGCTTTCCGTGGGACGCTGTTCAAACAACAAAGGCCAACTCGCAACTCCGCCTTTGCGTCCCGCACAGTCCGGCGCTCCAACTTCAGAGTCATATGGGCCCCATGACCAGCAGATTGATCCGTAAACCGCGTATTCAACAGAATCGGAAACCACTCAGGCCAACCGGCTTCCGCTTATCGAGCGTGGCTGTTTTTCGTAACTTCGGCCGCGCCGGTTGCGATCCATTTTACCGCAGCGGGGCGTCTGACCTGCCTGTATCTCAACTCGATGCGCAGCTTGAAGGGCCCAGCACCAACAAGTAAATTAGCGGGATAACGGACTATTTGCGACGAGGTTCTTCTTTGGCGTAGTGTTGCCGGGCATATGACATTGCATCGGGAAATCACGGATCCATCTCAAGCAAGCGCCGCTTTGGAACGTAGTTTTTGGTCTTGGGATCGTAGCGTGGCGACGCCTCCAAGCGCGCCTTATCCAAATCGACGGCATAGCCATTTTGTTTTGGATCGTAATGCAAGGTCGCCCAGGGCAACAGATGGTGCTTCCTGCCCATACCGAGAACGCCGCCATAGGACATCACTGCATAGTTCGCGACACCCGTGACCTTGTCGATCAAGATATCGTCTATCTTGCCGAGCTTGTGGCCAGCCAGATCATAGACGGTTTTACCCTCCACTCTCTGGGATGCGATGAGAGTTTTGGGGCTGATCGAAACAATATCGGTCATCTATGGCTCCTTTTCATATATTGGTTTCGCTTCCTCGGCTTGACAGACCATCTGCCCACGCGCTTTGACGCATCCGACCGAGAAAGGAATTATAAACGCGAACAAGCGGCGCTCGCTAGGTTCGGAAAATACTCAAAGAGAGAGGCCCGCTGCGCAAATTCGAAACTGTTGTAGAACGCCAATCAGCTCCAGTTCGCGAATGATTAGCATGCCTGACTTTCGCGGCTCCACGCTATTCGACATGCTGACTTTGCATCGACGACAGGAGTGGTGTTCGCTTGAACACCGGCTCGTGTTTAGTGGCCGAAGGCCTAGCCAAAAGCTCTCCGAGCAGTGCCGGTCGCGCTCAGCTTGTCCTCACGCGATTGTCTCGAACAGAGACCCAACACCCGCGGTTACAGCCATCGCCAACGCGCCCCAAAACGTGGCGCGGATCATCCCTGTCGCTAAATTCGCCCCGCCGGTGTATGACGCCAGCGCGCCCAGGATTGCAAGGCAAACGAGGGAGGTCGCGGAGACAAAGACAGCGACGTCCGACCGAGGAATCATCACGGTCACCAGTAGAGGCACGGCTGCGCCCAGGGAGAAGCTGATGGCCGATGCGATCGCGGCCTGGATCGGACGGGCTCTCAAGCTCTCGGATATACCAAGCTCGTCGCGCGCGTGAGCCTGGAGGGCGTTGTGAGCCATCAGCTGGTTGGCGACCTCTGTTGCGAGGGCAGGCTCCAGGCCACGACCGACGTAGATCGCAGCCAGTTCCTCATGCTCACCCTTGGAGTCGGTCTTCAGTTCATCTTTTTCCAGCGCCAGATCCGCTGTCTCGGTATCCGCCTGGGAATGAACGGAAACATACTCGCCCGCAGCCATCGACATTGCTCCGGCAACCAAGCCGGCCACACCCGCAAGGAGCAAATTGCCGCGGCTACCATGCGCTGCAGCGACACCCAACATGAGACTGGCGGTCGACAGAATGCCATCGTCCGCGCCCATTACTGCAGCGCGAAGCCAGCCAGATTTCCCCGTGCGGTGCTTCTCCAGGTTCCGCATCATCTATAACGCCTTTTCATTGTCGCGAATACATCCGTCGATTTCCAGGTGACCACGAAAAAGGATAATCGCCTCACGGCGCGGGTGGCGGCAAGCTGTTGAGGAACCCGACAAGCTGGCCCAACGACGGACTGGACATCGCGATTGCGGGCAGGGTGGCGAGAGATATTTCCTCGATAGCGAGAGTCGCCCTCATGCTTTCCATGATGACCCGCAGGTCGTAGATGGGTTCGTACATTGGGATCATGGGCTTATCCAGAGCCGTTAAGCCCCAGACAGCCATCATTGCCGTGCGAACCGACGTCTCGACGGTGAAGACGACATCTCCCGGCAGTTCGACGAACTGTCCGATGAAGGCGAGATTGACGCAGCCCTCGGGAATGACCTTCGGACGATCGGCGATCTTTCGCGGCATGAATTGACTGGTGATGTAGGGCATCATCGACGTTGACACCGTGGCGTGTTCAAGGATCGAATCGATTTTGCTCTTCAGACCGCAGTGGCAGAGCAGCTCCGCAAACATTTCCGCGCCGGTGCACTCGCGCATGGGCTTTTTGATGTAATCGCCAACCGCTTCGCTGCACTGACCGTAAGCCCAAAATACGTTCACGTTATCCGGTTGGTTGG
>Ga0182030_10011893_pt1 | contig 17517 bp, 15 predicted proteins | sample 812S3MmetaG_FD_121299 | JGI IMG/M metagenome (GOLD analysis project Ga0182030, IMG submission 121299) | Permafrost microbial communities from Stordalen Mire, Sweden - 812S3M metaG (Illumina Assembly) | ecosystem: Environmental > Terrestrial > Soil > Wetlands > Permafrost | place: Sweden...
AAATAGCACTTACTTCCAACTATGAGGACGATTTACGAAAAACAGCATGATGCTCTATAGACCTTTGCTCCTTATTCTCTGTGCCTTTGTGTGGAACCAGGAGGATGCCTGGGCCGCAAAGCTGGCTGACAAGCATAAGGAGCAGGGTATGGTGGTGGTCAGAAAGGGTGAGAACCTGCTGGATGTGGCCAAGCGCTGCGGATCTACCCCTGATGATTTGATCAAGACTAATGGGCTGTTGAAGCCCTATAAGATCTATATTGGCCAGCCGCTCATATTCCATAAGGCCGTTAAGAACGTAACGGCTAGTCAAAAGTTGCCAGAGCCTGCTGATGTGAAGGACCCGGTGAAACCTCAAGTTAAGCAAGTTGTTTCTGCGGGTGCCCCGCCCAAGCGAGACTATTACGCCGAGGAGAGTGCTGCATTGGGGTTGAAGTCCCAGGAAGCAACCAATCCTGAAGCCAACGAACAACCCACAACAAGTCTTGCCCAAGGGCAGCCGAAAGCCGTGGAGCCCAAGCGTACGGGTAAGCATTTCTCTTGGCCCGTTGAGGGTAAGATTCTGTCGGCATTCGGTAAGAAAGAAACGGGCCGTAAGAATGATGGTATTAACATCGCGGTTAAGTTTCAGTCAGCGGTCAAGGCCGCGGAAGATGGTGTCGTTGTCTATGCAGGCAATGAGATTCGTGGGTTCGGTAATGTGGTACTCATCAAGCACGGGGATGGTTGGTCGTCTGTTTATGCTCATAATGATATGTTGTTGGTAGCTAAGGGCGATCAGGTCAAGCGGGGCCAGGATATTGCTAAGTCTGGTAATACGGGGCATGTGGACGCGCCCCAGTTGCATTTTGAGTTGCGCCATAAGGCGCAGCCTGTGGATCCGATGAAGTATCTTAAGTAAATAGGCTGAGTCTCGTCGTTAGGACTTTTTCTATTAGTAGCTTTTTGAGGTAACCACTCACCAAATATTGCCAAGGGTGGTAACATATCCCAGCTTGTCGTCCCCGCGAAGGCGGGGATCCAGCGCAAAATGCGTCGCGTAGCGACTCTGCGCAGTCCACACAGAGCTGCTTCGCAGCGCATTATTAGAGCTGGATTCCCGCCTTCGCGGGGACGACAAGCTGGGGGCTTTTGCCATCCTATCCACCATTATGGTGAGTGGTACCTTTTGAGTATTTAGGGCTAAGAAGTGTGAAGATCTTTCTAGAACCTTCAAACTTCTTAGCCCTAATACTCAAAGGCCACCCATATTGGGGGCGCGCCAGGACTAGATTGAGCCTTTTGAAACAACAAAAAACCCCGCGTACGTGACGCGGGGTTTTTCGTTGTTGGTGCTCGATTACCTGCGGTCGCCGAAGAGGCGGAGCAGCATCAAGAAGAGGTTGATGAAGTCGAGGTACAGGTTTAGGGCACCCATGATGGCCATCTTGGTGGTGGACTCGTAGCCCAGGCCATCCATGTACATGTTCTTGATCTTCTGCGTGTCGTAGGCTGTAAGGCCAGTAAACACTAGAACACCGATAAGTGAGATCGCAAATTGCAATGCGGAGCTATGCAAAAAGATGTTCACAACACTCGCGATGATGATACCGATCAGGCCCATAAACAGGAACGAACCGAATCCGGTAAGATCACGCTGGGTTGTGTAACCATATAAGCTCATGGCGCCAAAGGTACCGGCCGTTATGAAGAACACGCGCGCGATGCTCTCTCCTGAGTACAGGATAAAGATAAACGCCAGGGATAGGCCCATGATAGATGCGTAGATCCAAAAGAGCATTTGTGCCGTTGACGCTTGAATCTTATCGATTCGGAATGACAGGAAGAACACAAAGCCCAAAGGTGCCAGCATGACCAGCCACTGTAATGGTGTCCCATAAATGGTGTGTAGCAAAGCAGGTGAACTAGCTGTCAGGAAGGAAACTATACCCGTCAGAGCAAGGCCTCCGGCCATGTAGTTGTATACCTTTAGCATGTAGGCGCGTAAGCCAACATCTACAGACGTGCGTTCGCCGGCTCTCTCGATAACGGGGGCGCTTGTGCGATCAGATCTCAAATTATTGTTCATTTCTTTCTCCAAATATGTATTTTTGATCCACCTTCCAGCACAACTTACGTTGCGCCTTCTTGTGACTGAAGTAAGATAACAATCTCACCTTTTCCCGTGGATCAGCCAGGTGATATAGCTCAATCACACTATGAGTATACTCCTCCATGGTGCGGAAATCAACTATTTAACCTAACTCTCCAGCTAGCACGCCATCTGAGTCGTCAGATCTGCGCTCCGGTGCTCACGTATGAAGAATACGCTCCGCTCCGGTGCTCGATCTTCCTAGCATCTGGCGCACTATCTGAAGAGTCACCCATAACTTCCTGGGTTGTTCCAGCCTACCCCTTAAAAGGAAAGAACGTATAGGACAGGGTGATCGTCGTTATATCGTCTACGGTATAGTCATCGGCGAATTTTGGGTCGATGAAGAATGAGACGGGCATTTGTACTGTTTTTCGGGGGGGTAAGGTTTGTTCGATAAAGCAGAAGCATTCGACTTTGTTGAAGTAGATGCCGGCTTTGTCTGGGGTTACGTTGTAGACGGCCATGCCTTTGATGTCGTGGTCGCTTAGGTTCTCTGCCTCGTAGTAGGCTAGGGCTGATTCGCCTACGCGGACGAGCATTTCTTTTTGCATGGGTACAAAACGCCATGGGAGGCTGGGATTTACATCGGCGTTGAATTGGACTCGGATGTAGCGATCGCGGACGTCCCCTGTGGGTGCAATGGCGACTTGGGTGGCGCCGCCATAGCCTGTTTTTTGGCAAAACAGGCGGTAAAGAGGTACGGAGGCAAAGGCCAGGCCCGTCATGCAGACGAGGATGGCGCAGACAAATATGGCCGTGTTTCGGTTGCGATGATCCGACATCGACGGGCTAAAAGCCCTTCAGTTTAACGATGGTTAGCCCATAGAACAGCAGGCATAAGGATGACAACACAAAGAGCATAAGTTTGTTTTTGACGAGCTGGTTACGTTTGCGTTCTTTATTATCCATATTTAACTCACAATTCGGTCAACGAGTAGGGACAAGTATAGCAGGAAAAGATAGAGAATGGAAAACCAGAAAAGGCGTTTTGCATCTCCGTAATCCCCGTTGTGTTTGATCTTCCAGGCGAGGTACAAAAAGATGCTGCCTAGGCTTGATGCAGTTAACATGTAGACAAAACCGCTCATTTCGAAAGCATAAGGCAGGAATGTTACCGCTACCAGGACAAAGGAATAGATCAGGATTTGGGTTTTGGTCTCGTCAATACCAGCTACCACGGGCATCATGGGTACGCGCGCATCTGCGTATTCTTGAGAGCGGTAAAGTGCCAAGGCCCAGAAATGAGGGGGTGTCCAGAAGAAGATAATGGAAAACAGGATAATGGGCTCTAGGGAAATCTCGCCAGAGACCGCTGCCCAGCCTATCATGGGAGGGAAAGCGCCAGCCGCGCCGCCTATGACGATGTTTTGGGGGGTGCGGCGTTTAAGAAACATGGTGTAAATGACGACGTAGAAGAAGATGGTGAAGGCGAGAAGGCCGGCCGCTAGGAGATTGGTTGCCAGGCCTAATATTGTGACAGATCCAACTGCTAATAGGGTGGCTAAGATAACAGCGTCTTCCGGCATCACACGGCCTTTTGGTATGGGGCGGTTTTGTGTGCGTTTCATGATGGCGTCAATGTCGCGGTCATACCACATGTTGAAGGCGCCGGAGGCACCTGCGCCGACGGCGATGCATAAAATCGATACGAAGAAAATGTAAGGGTGTAGGTGGCCTGGCGCTAGATAGGCGCCAATAAATGCTGTGAAAATTACCAGAGACATGACCCGGGGTTTGAGCAGCACAAAAAAGTCACCGGCGCTGGATACCGGATCGGCTATGAAATCGGTGGCTAGTACTTGGGTTGTTTTTGACATCTGTTTCCTAAACTACTCTAAACTATTTCTATCGGTACCAGAAGGTACCAGATTTTATGAGGAGTTCGCTTCGCTCACACATATCTAACTGGATCCTTCACTCCCGCCCGCTTCGCGGTCGTCCGTTCAGGATGACGGCTGCGGGGGGTAGAATTAATGATTCGGGGGGTTTGCACTATTTTACCACCGGTTGGGTCTCAAACGTGTGGAATGGTGCTGGTGATGGAACGGTCCATTCTAGGGTTGTTGCTCCTTCGCCCCACTGGTTATTAGGCACCTTTTTTCCTCTTGCGAGGGTGTAGAACACGATAAAGAGGAACAAGAACGTTGAGGCAAAAGTCATATAGGCACCCATGGATGCGATGTGGTTCCAGGGCGTGAATGCATCGGGATAGTCAGGGATACGACGGGGCATGCCGGAAAGTCCTAAGAAGTGCATGGGGAAGAATAATATGTTCACGCCAATGAAAGTGGTCCAGAAATGGATCTTGCCCAAAGTTTCTGGGTATTGCTTACCGGACATTTTGCCGAACCAATAGTAAAACCCAGAGAAGATCGCAAATACCGAGCCAAGGGACAACACGTAATGGAAGTGGGCTACCACGTAATAGGTATCGTGTAACATGATGTCCAAACCTTGGTTTGCTAGCACCACGCCTGTCAGACCACCCATGGTAAAGAGGGCCACAAAGCCAATGGCGAATAACATAGGTGTCTTGAAAGTAATCGAGCCACCCCACATGGTGCCTAGCCAGCTGAAGATTTTAATGCCGGTGGGCACCGCAATAACCATGGTTGCTGCTGTGAAATATGTGTTCAGTCGCACATCCATTCCCACTGTAAACATATGGTGGGCCCAGACGATAAAACCAATGAAGGCGATCGATATCATTGCGTAGACCATTCCCAGGTAGCCAAAAATTGGCTTCTTGGAGAATGTAGTGATGACCTGACTGATAACGCCAAATGCGGGTAAAATCATGACGTAGACCTCGGGGTGTCCGAAGAACCAGAATAGGTGCTGGAACAGCAATGGATCGCCGCCGCCTGCTGGATCGAAGAAGGTGGTGCCAAAGTTGCGATCGGTCAAGAGCATGGTGATCGCACCGGCCAATACGGGCAACGCTATCACCAGCAAGAATGCGGTAATCAGGCTGCCCCATACAAACAACGGCATCTTGTGCAGAGACATGCCTGGTGCACGCATGTTAAAGATCGTGGTGATAAAGTTAATAGCACCCAGAATTGAGCTGGCACCAGCAACGTGCAAAGCAAGCAACATGAAATCGACGGCCGCATCTTGGTGACCCACCATGCTACTGAGGGGTGGGTAGAAGGTCCAACCGGTACCTGCGCCCAGACCTACCAGTCCGCTTAAAATGAGAAGCGTAAGCGATACGGGCAGCAGCCAGAAACTGATGTTGTTCATGCGTGGGAATGCCATATCGGGCGCTCCGATTAGCAATGGAATGAAATAGTTACCAAATCCACCAATCAGGGCGGGCATCACCATGAAGAAGATCATCAACAAGCCGTGTAGGGTTATCACAACGTTGTATAATTGGAAGTTATCCCCAAATATCATCGACCCCGGATGGGAGAGCTGAAGGCGAATGAGGCCAGAAAGAGCCCCTCCTAATACACCTGCTACAATAGAAAAGATGATATACATAATACCAATGTCTTTGTGGTTGGTGGAAAAAAGCCAACGACGCCAACCGGTGGGATGGTGATCCGCATGAGCTTCGTGAAGTGCAACACTAGTAGCCATTATCGCCTAACCTCTTATATTATATAATTGTTTTTGGAGTTTGGAGCTGTAGGTCCAGATGGGCGACCTTAGTCGCTTTGGACGCATCGAGCCATTTTTGGAACTCTTCTTTGGAGACAACCTTTACGGCAATAGGCATGAATCCATGCTTCATTCCGCAAATCTCTGAGCATTGGCCATAGTAAACGCCTTCGCGCTCCACAAAGATCCAAGCCTCATTGAGTCGACCGGGCACGCAGTCTCTCTTGACACCAAAGCTAGGTACTGTCCAGCTGTGGATCACATCGGCGGCCGTAAACAGCAAGCGAACGGTTGTTTTAACGGGAACGATTATCTGATTGTCCACATCCAGAAGACGTAACTGACCGGGTTTCAAATCCGCGTCGGGAATGATTGTGCTGTCAAAGGAGACGTTGTGATCGGGATACTCATAACTCCAATACCACATATGGCCAGTCACTTTGACGGTGAGTTCAGGGTTTATAGCCTTATCCTCATAGAAGATGAGCTTAAAGGAAGGAACGGCGATGACCAGCAAGATCAACACAGGTATGGCTGTCCAGATCACTTCAAGGGGCGTGTTGTGCGAGCGGGCAGATGCTACAGGATTCTTAGTTGCGCGGAACTTATAGATGATCAGTGCTAGAATAGCCAGCACGAGTATGCCAACAGCAGCAATGATGATCATGACCAGGTCATGAAGCTCATGGACTTTTTCCATGACGGGTGTTGCTGCTTCCTGAAAATTATAGTGCCAACGTTCGGGTTTATCGGCAAATGAGCTTGTAACCCATGCCGCCCAAAGTGGAAGTGCCCAGAAAAATCTTAGTATTTTCGCCATTTTTTGCGCCCCAGCCATCCGCTGCTTGTATTAGTTTGATTCAGTTATACTACAGCTAATCGGGCTGGTCGAGGGGGTTTATAGCGAGAAAGATTGTATTTTTAACAAAAATCGCTTATCTAAGACAATAACCTAGATATAAGGACTCGACTTTTGAGGATAATTGCAGGAAAACATCGAGGGCGTCCCCTCAGCCGGCCGCCGGCCATGATCACCCGTCCGACTATGGATCGGGTGCGTGAGTCTATCTATAATATGCTGGCTCATGCGGATGTGGAAGGCAAGATTGATTATATCCAGGATGCGCAAGTGCTAGATGCTTTTGCAGGTAGTGGTGCTTTGGGTCTGGAGGCGTTGTCCCGGGGAGCGAAGTTCATTTATTTCTTCGACAAGAATACTCGGGCTCTGGCTACGGTGCGAGAAAATGTCTGGTCTATGGGCGAGTCTGAGGCAACCAAGATCATGAAAGCGGATGCTACAAAACCACCGAAGGCACCCCTGCCCATGGATTTGGTTTTGTTGGATCCGCCTTTTGGAAAGAATTATGTGGCTTTGTGTTTGCCTGAGTTACTGAAGGCTGGCTGGATCAATGGGGATACTCTTGTGGTTGCGGAGATCGCTACAAAGGAGGAGCTGAACTTGCCGGGTGGTTTTACCATTATTAAAGAACGGGTCTATGGCACCGCTCAGATGTTTTTCATTAAAGCTCAATAAAGTTTCTATCCCTACCCCCTTAACTAATCATAAACACTAAATGGATTACTATGTGGGTAAACCAATAAGCTAGCGGAAACATGAAATGAAACACGAATCACGGGAAAATCATATCAAAGGATTAGGGCCTGCGGGGTTTCATAAGATTGCCTATCGAGAGTGGGGGGATCCGGATAATCCAGAGGTGTTGGTGTGTGTGCATGGGTTGACTCGCAATTCCCGGGACTTTAATTTTCTGGCCAAAGCTATTCAGAACAAATATCGTGTGGTGTGTCCAGACATTGTCGGTCGGGGAGATAGTGATTTTACCGGCGTGCCGGCGACTTATAACATTACGCAGTATGTTTTAGACATGGTGGCTCTTTTGGCGCGGGTGGGTGTGGAGTCGGTGAGTTGGCTGGGTACGTCTATGGGTGGTATTATTGGGATGACTTTGGCATCTCGGGCTCAGAGTCCCATCAAAAGATTGATTCTCAATGATGTGGGTATGGTGATACCCAAGGAATCGGTGATCCGTATTAAAGCTTATGCGTCACGATACCCCTTGTTTGACAGCCTTGAGGATGCGCGTGTGGATATGGAAAAGCGGCTCAAAACTTTTGGTTTGAATCAGCCCGAACAATGGGAGCATATGCTCAAGTATTCTTATCAAAAGGGACCTGATGGTAAATACCATTATGCTTATGACCCTGCTTTGGTGAAGATGGTGGAACAAAGCGAGGTTATGGATACCCATATGGAACCTTTGTGGCAGGCTGTGCAGTGTCCTACGCTGATCATTCGCGGGGGGATATCTGACCTGTTGCTGAGGAAGACGGCAGACGACATGGTTGCGATGAGGCCGGGCACGCGCCTGGTTGAGATTCCCGGTGTAGGCCACGCGCCAGCCCTGATGTCTGAGGATCAGATTCAGATCATCGCGGACTGGCTGGCGGGGAATTAACTATTGCGCCTTCTTGAAAAAGCCCAATAAGTGTAGCAACTCATATACGGATGCCTTCGATATGGTTATCTCTTCGGTTTTGTCATCGTAAGAAAGTTCAGCCTTGCTTCCATGGTTTTCCATAAATTCTTGGATGCGCGTAATCATGGGCGCCGTTGCTGTTTGCATTTCCCTGTGGATAGCAATATGAGCATCATTTGCCAGGTCTTCAACCCTGATGAATTTGGAGAACAAAAGCTCTAAAACTGCTGACCGCTTATAGTCGAGCAGCTCGTTAGGTACACAGTTTCGGGTATAGGGATCGAACTGAATTTTGGTATTGAACGGCACATCCATGAGCAAAAGATTTTTGAAGAATAATTCGACGTGGGATGCATTCGGCAAAACCTCCCCCGGACTAAGACCGCAGAGGGTTCGAAGGAAGGGCTTCTCGCAAGAAAATAGATCCTCGACTATATCCATAAATGGACCTTCAATAGTTTTTCGTAAGTATTCCTCAGATGAATCCTCAACTGTTCTTACTTGCAGCAAACGCGCCGAGGCGGGAAGAGACACGTAAGTTTTGTGAATGACTTCGGACTTATTAGTTTCACACGCTTGAGCATGGCACATGAAAGCTGCAAATTCCACTTCTTGCGGCGATAGTTTTCCGGCCTCTGCCTGATCTGGCAATCCCTGCAGATGAGCAACAATAGCGATGAGTTTGGCATTTAATGTGGGCAGCACATCTTTGGGCTTGGGCTTGGGCAGTCCTGGTGGAGCGAGTAATCCTTCAAGATATCCGCCAAGGCTCGCGCCGAGCATATCGCCTCGCGAGCTAGGTTGTTTACTTACAACCCTTGTAATCATGTCGCGTATATATGTCCCCTTATAGGGCGGCAGCTGTGCATAGGTCACTTGGCCCACTCTCATGCCCCTGAACACATCTCCGGTAACGTAATATCCGGCACCACCCTCAACTGGGACTACAACAGGAGACTTGATCTTGTCATAATCCACTACTTCTTCAGCTACCCGCTGGTGGTGTTTCACGACATTGTATGGGTTGACAGGGTTCTTGCTATTTTCTGTCTTTACAAGAACCATAATTGCGTATTGATAGAGCTCATCATTGTCTTCATCGAAGATGCCAAATTCTTGTACGTTATCTCTGACCTTTTTTGCGGCTGGTCGCGCAACATTACGCGCATCAGAGCGCATTTTCTCCATAATCTCATTGCGTCTGTGAAAAGCTGCGGCAGGCATCAGGTCCTTAAGTGAGTCTGGAAGATACTCCCCTTTCAAAATAAGCTTAGCCAGAGGCTTATTTTGCTCAGGTTTCATGAGCTCGCTCTTCCAGAAATCATGAACAGCTTCTTGGACCCCAGAACGTCTATACTTATACCAAACCATTAACTGGTACTGTGTGGAGGAAGAAAAGTCAGTATCAGCCAAATCCAACATATCTTCAATCCATTCTCCAGGTCCTAGGTAGGGGTATAATTCTAGATAACGACCCACTTGCTCTACTCGGTATTGTCTTGCTTTCACACTAGCGGTTAAAGCCTCTAAAGCTTTTAGCCAGGTGTCACGAGGATTCTTACTAAACCACTCTTTTAATTTACGAATTATCTCCCTACCGGATGCTTTAAAGCGGCCTTGTGTGGACGCACGCTTACTATATTCCTTCGTGTCTTGAAGAATATTCAGCATACACTCAAAAGCCTTGACCATCTCTTGCTCAGGAAAGCCCTTAACCAACTCTAGCATGAGTGTTGAATATTCATGTTCACCTGGGAAGTAGCTATAGCCCTCATTCCGCAGCTGTTCTTCCACGAACAAATTCCAGAAACGCTGGGCTATCGGCTTCCTGACATTCTCTGGAAGACCTTTCATGATACGCGCTCGTTCATTCATGCGCTCTTTAAGGTTGTTGATGTTAGATAGCCGAGAAATATCGGCCAAGACAGTTCTCCAGTGAGTCTCGTGTAGCCCCATCTCACGGACTTGCAATAGCATCTTGCATATATCGAGCAGGGTATGAAGATAATAGCTATGGTCAGGGTCTCTGGTTTTCGTTTTCCATACATCCTGATGATCGATCAAGCACTGCAAGACTGCTGTTAGCTCTGCTTCATTTGCTATCCGCATTATGGCATGGGTGAATTCGGTAGCTTCCGCAGCTTTTGCTTTATCCAAAGAGCAAACCTTAAGAATCTGAAAAAACAGATGTTTTCTTGACTGATACATCAGATCACGGACCTCACAGAAAAAAGCTAGCTTCACCGCGTTGAAAACCTCAGGCGTCATGGCAAAGCCGCTCTCCTGAATACGGAATTCCCATGCAAGCAAGCGATCACCATAGCCACTCATATCCAGATCTTTAGGCGTTGCTTCTTTAGCAAGCCTTTTAATGTCAGGAAAATGCGCCTGGGCTTCCTTAATCGTTCTTGGGATAGGCCCATCATGGAGAAGCAATGTCATCAATTGATTGAAGGCGGCGGAAAATTTGTTGGTATTTAGGAGTTTCGTCTCTTTTCGCCCGCATACTAATTCAACCACCCCTAGAGCGACTGTGCTATCAAACTTTTTATAAGCTCTTAGGGAATTGTCATCCAATCCCTTAAGTCCGCCCATAATCAGCTCGCCCATCAACCAACCAGCCACTCTTGGGCGATCATTCAGTTTAAGTGCATTAAGTAAAGATTGTATGCCATCTGACGCTTCCTCCCCATCCGGTTCACAAATGTGCCGAAATGCCTGCACATGAATCTCCATAGCTTTACCGGGAGCATAAGCTAGCAACGAAAGATAGTTTGGAAAATTCCTCTTGATCAAGCCAAACTTAACGTATTGTTTTAATTGTTCCAGAAGTGGGCCAGCTCGCTCAACGAGGCCTGGTATTTGTCGGTTCTCAGCATTTGCTAACATGTTGGCTTTGATCTCTGCCCAATCCTTTTTGCTGCGAGCATGCTGCTCGGCTTTCGCTAACTTTGCTGCCTCCGTGAGAGCCTTTGATGCTGGCTTTACATTACTTTTTTTCTGATTTTCTCCAGTTGTTTTAGGAGCAACGGCACTGTCTTGCCGCTCCCTTTTCTTGGTTTTCGTGACAACTTGCCAGTCATTTTTACTCTTATTTGCTTGCCGACGATTATTTGGAACATCATCGGATGATAAACACGGTTCAGCTATAGTTACAGCAGCAATAGCGATCAGAGAACATGAAAGGATTTTTGAGAGCAGCATGATTTTCCCGAGAGTTAAATTGACTGACAGGACAATAATAACTTTTGTCTCTTCGGGCAATAGAAAAATGCTGCGAGGCAGTGACAGGGCAAAACACCCATTCCCTTAAAAATGGAATCGAGCATATATGCGTGAGCGCAGCGAACTCTCAATATTAAAATGCACCACGGTAAAGTAGTTTCGAGTTCGCTGCGCTCACGCTACTCTGAATGACGGCCAAAGAGAGCAAAAATTACTAAGCCTTTTGTTTTTTCAAGATCTTGAGTTGATAGAGTAACTCATAGACGCTGGGTGTCTGGATCGTTGTTCTATTCGTTTGCTCATCATACTCCCATTGTACTGCGATCTTCTTATTTCCGAGGAAATCATTGATGCGCGACAGGATGGTGGAATTGGGCTGTTGTAGCTCATGGTTGATAGCAGTCCTTGCAGCGTCAACCAAATCGGCCACGTTGATATGCTGTTCGAACAGGATCTTGAGAACTTGACCCTTGGTATAGCGCAAGAGACGGTCTTCGAGCGACCCTAAGGTATACAGGTCCAGTTGAATCTTTGGATAGAAGGGTATTTCACTGTTCAGTAGGTTTTTTACGAATCTTTCTTGGTGAGTTCCATTTTGCATTCTTTGGCCCATGTGAAGACCGCATAATTCGCGGACAAAAGGTGTTTCGCAAGAGCAGACTTTTTCCGCCACATCAAGCAGGGAACGCTCAATCACCTGTCGGACTTGCTCCTCACTGGAGTCGGTGATTGTTATCAGGCGAGGTAGGCGATGGTTCTCAGGTAGCGTGGTGTAATATTTGTGGATGACCTCGTCCTTGTTGACCTGGCAGTTTTGGGCATTTTCAATGAAGACCATGAACTCCTGTTCTTGGGGTGGTAGCGGTTCCTCCCCGCTTACCTCATTGGAGAGACTCTGAAAGTAGGCAACGATGGCGATCATCTTGGCCGAAAGGGTTGGTACAATTTCATTGGGGTTTTTTGGATCTTTTGGGGAAGCATAGAGCTGGCTTTCCAGGTGTCCGCCACCCAGGGCTCCTATGAATGTGAGTTCAGGCACAACTTTCTTCGCGCTGATGCGAGCCCGCATGTCGCGAAGATAGGTCTTGGAGTGGGCTGGAAGTTGGCTATAAGTGACCTGATTGACACGCAGGCATTTAAAAGCATCCGACGTCACATAGTACGAATATCGCCCGTTATCAGGTCTGACGGGGCCGGAGCGGATCTGCCTGTGGTTAATGACCTCTTGAGACAGTTCCTCCAGCTTTTTGTAAACGTTGTAAGGGGCTTTGGTCTCTTTCGACTTCTCGGTTTTGCACAAAATATACAGGGCTTCTTGATAGACATCGTCGTCCTCGTCTCCGTCACGAATGCCATAGCTACTGGGGTTGTTCATAACGTCGTCTGCTGCTTCTCTGGCGATCTCTGCATTCGTGGACTGCATTGCGGCCATGATTTCCTTTCTCTTCTGAAAGAAAACACAATGGACAAGATCCATAAGCGAGTCGGGGAAGTTGTCTCTTTCCCTCATAATCATCTTGGCGATTGTTTGGTTCGGCGATGGCTTCATGAGTTCGTTCCGCCAAAAGTCATGTACAGCATTTTGATCGTCTGGGGATAAATCCTTGTACCAATCAATGAGTATATCGTCATCTATGTATGAAAATCTTTGTAATCCAAACCATCTATCCAACTTCTTTAACCAGCTATCATGCGGCAGATAAGGATAAGCTTCGAAGTGATACTGAGCTTGAGACCAAGATAGACCTAAGTCGAGGAAACGATTCATGAAGGACTTTAAAGCGGGAAACCTCAAGTCTTCTTCAAGCTTTCTTATGGAATGCGATACAGGGGAAAGGGAAAAGGAGGTTAATTGGTCCCCGAGCTTTTCTTTCAGTGAAAGTAGTAAACTCAAAGCGGAAATTATTTCTGATTCAGGAAAACATCTTACGGTCTCAACAAGGGCTGTAGCACTTGATGGTTGGCTTTGATACCGAGCAATAACGGAAGCCTCGGCTTGGAAACTTCCCCAAACCATTTGGAAAACCGTTGCCCGTAGAGATAATGGTATGTTCCTTACTTGCCAGTAGTGATCACCGATGAGTTTAGGATAGGCGGGATGGACTAGTAAATGCAGGGAGAGTGCTTGCGACCAATATTCCTGGCCTAACAACTCGATCTGGGAAAGTGAGTCAAGAATTTGGAATACTGTTAAGGCTCCGACGGTTGTGACGCCCAGAGCGGGGGTTGTCCAGGAATCTTTATGTTCCAGCATATACCTCAATACAGGGCCTGCTCTCTCTCTGCCAACCAAAAATACGCCCTGGCAGAGGGTTGTTAATCTCTCGTTAGGCACTACAATGACATCCAAATTATCGAGCTGTCTGTTATCCCAGGCAGCTATTCTTAAGAGCAAGAGACTACAATGCCAGCCAAATCTCTCACCGTAAGGGTATCCTTGCTTCTCGTTCTTTTCAATGAGGGCCAGAACTGTTTTATAGAGTTTGAGTTTCAGCTTGATAGTCGAATTAACGTCACTTGTTTCCATTATGTACTGCCAAGCTAATTCCCGGTCTTTAAAGTCGTCCCGATAGAGTTTCCTAATAGCCTCTTGCGTCAGAATTATCTTGAGATAGCTGAGCTGCGTGGAGAGTGGTTGCGGCCGATATTCCTGGCCGTAAAACAGCAGGCTCATGAGCTCACCAAATGCCAAATTGAAGGGTTTGTCGCGGAGATAAGCTATCGCATCATGGTCGAGGGCAAAGGTGAGCGCCTCCAAAGCTAGCTGCGGATCTAACTGGGAGAACAATCTCAGGGAATACTTTTCCATTGCCAAAAGTCCCTTGTTTCTCGCTTCATGGAATAATTTGGCTGCGATGAATGGCCTTGCTTCGGCAGGGATAGGATTCAATAGGGATGCCATGACATAACTATCGTTTTGGGCTTCAGGTACCTTCGTGTTTGGGTAAATGTTAAGAATAGCCTCTTGATGTTGGTTTTTCGGTTGTTCTTGTAAGCAGGCCATCAGGTGAAGGTAGTCTTCCATATACTTCAACGAAGGCTTCCAGGCCATCTCTGGCTGCAACACCATAATCAGCCAGCTTACATCATTGCGGAGAAGCGGATAGCTTCCCATCCTCTCGGCTCTGCCTAACAGCTCTTCCTTTTCTGTTTTGTTCAATATCTCTTCTTGGTTTTCTTTTGGGGATGTTCTTCGATTTAGGAATGTTCTGGCACGTCCAAGGGGTTTCGGATCCGCCCTGTCTTTCTTCTCGAGAGCTGTCGCAGGGACCGCAGCCGGTAGAGCATTCTGTCGGGGGGGATTTTGTGCCGCAACTTGCTGCTCCTTGGCTAGTTTTTTCTTTTCCTTAGCTGACAAAACTATCTGCCAACTACCTTTTTTGGGGGTTTTCCCTTGGTCACCATCTGGATCATCGGAAGCGATGCAAGGCGCAGTTAAAATAGCGAAACAAGTGGATATTGGCGCAAGAAGTCTGAAGAGCCGGCTAACTGACATTGACTATTTTTCCCTACACGATTAGATGACAGGACTTTAGTCAAATTTGTTTTCCCAATCAATGGTAAAGGAACACCTGGCCCAAAATTAAGGGTTTGACCTTAATGTCGCTTTATAGAACCTTAATGACGAGTGGGCTGGCAGATGGCGTAGAGTGTCTCTCCTGCGATATCTTTGTCAGCTTTAGTGCTGAGATCTCCTAATGAAACAATACCTACCAGTCTTTTGTCCTTGTTGAGAACAGCCAGTCTATGAACTTGATTCTCAGCCATATTCTTAGCCACGTCCTCAATGGGATCATCCTCGAAGCAATACAAGACCTTCTTGCTCATCACTGTTGAGATGGGATCTGTTGCGTTAAATTCATAGGCGATTGCCCGGATAGCTAGATCCCGATCGGTGACAACTCCAACCAAGCGATCATCATCACTGACTAGAAGTGCCCCCACACCATCCCTTTCCATCAGCTTTGCAGCTTCTGCGATGGGTGTGTTTTGCTCCAACCTATTCACTCGTGCACTCATACAATCTTTTATATTCATGATAACCTCCTCCTAAAAAGGGGCGAACCTGCCTCGCTATTATAGTTATATAACAAATTTGTTAATAGAACGTTAACGCGAGCTCTAAGCGACTGAAACTAGGCACTTTTGTGGGGGTGGTCAATTGCCACTCAGCAACTTAGAAGATTCGATTGAGTTGATAATTAAGCATTTTTTAACCGTTCCGTAACCAATTTCAACACCATTGGTATACCTTCCTTTCACTTAACTAGCGTGTAATGAACTGGTGAGCAACCGTAATGGAGGGAAGACATGAAACAAGTTGCAACAAAAACTCTGGGAGCTTTTTCTCTGATTACGGCTTTAAACTTGGGCTCAGTCGGTGTGTATGCGAGTGCGGACAAGAACCCTTTTGATGATGAGGAATTGAAGCCTGCGCTTCAGTCGGCCTTTACGGTGCCATTGAAATTCAGCACTGATTTTGGGGAGTTGTCCCTGACAATTACAAACGATCCCAAGGAGGAAGACGTTAATTACATTCGTCCCCACCTAATGAATCCCTCAAGTTTTTTGGAGATGAGTCACCGCCATTTTTTGAGACGCATAGAGTTGAGCCTGATGGAAGCAATGGCTGGCATGGCGCAATTAGGCCAGGGTGATGACTTAAGTGGTATGGTTCCGTCATGCATGCGGTCAATGCCTGGTGCCAGTGAACCAACCTTAAGAGGTCCGACGCAAATTCAGCAGGCTTTTGAGCCCGTCAATAAGAGAAGCAAAGTGTTGATGGATAACGCGATCTATCCCATAAAATATCAAATGGACGATTATTGGATGAACGACAAATATGCATTCCCAAATAGTGTCATCACCCTGGAATGGACTTTTGAAAAAACAGATGACGAAATGACCTACGCGGATCTGGGCAAGTTTAATGATGCCACACAGTTTTATAGTTATATCCAGAGCCGCCTGTTCGAAGCTATTAAGGAAAAAGCTGAGGAGCTTAGAAATAGAAAGTTTCGTGATGAGGTCAGACCATTTATGTTTCTTTAAAGAAGTGGAAGTCAAAAAACTGTACTTGCGAAGCCATCTGTCTACTAAGTCATCACTGCGCTGTGCTTAGCTGACAGCTTGATGAATAATGGCTATTCCGCATATGCATGGTTACTTTTCTTGACACTAAAGGCGTGCTGTTATATTACTGTTGTCAGAGCAGATGTTGCATTGTTTTAATATTGTTAATGGAGAATGAAGATGTTTAAGTTTAGTTTTAAGAATTTAATGGCCGCTGCGGCGGTTGCAGTTTGTACTTTAAGTCCGGTTTATGCTGAAGGTACAGAGCTAGAAATAGGAGCTCCTAGGGTAGCAGCTGTTGTAGTTGCTGGGGATGCTGTTAAGAAGATCGACGCTAAGCAGGTTGCGTTTGAGGCTGGCAAGGTTGCTATTGCAGCAGGACAAAAATGGATGGATCCAGCTCAAAACGTTAAGCCGGGCCAAAAAGTAGAAGAAGCAAAGTGTTTCTTGGATGAAGCTTTGGACGACTTTAAAACTGCTAAGACGGCTTTTGATGCTGAGTATAACAAGTCACTTCCTTGGTATAAGAAGGTAGCCCTTGTTGTTAAGAACTTTGCAGCGCCTGTAGTTAAGGTTGGTGTTGCACTGGTTAAAGATGTCATCTTGCCCCTCGTAGAGGCTTTCAAGAGCGTAAATGCGGCTGCAGCTGCAGCAGCGTAAGGCTTTGAATCCAAAAAAGGCTGTGTGGATAACGCCGCACAGCCTTTTTTATATTTGTTAGGTTATAACTTCGCTCTCAATTGCTTAATGAGGGCTATGGCAAACTGGTCAGCAGGGTTTTGGGGTTCAACCTGAAGTCTGTATTCCACAAAGAGAAAATCCTTCATACCTAGAATCCTCGATATTTCCCTAACTTGCCAACCAATACGATTCATTTGTTCCGAGAGAATCCGCATTTTCTCTGTGGTGAGATCCCTAATCTTCAATGTAGTTATTAAATTAAAACCAGCTGCTTCCGCCAGTAATACACACTCTTGA
>Ga0182030_10011894_pt1 | contig 17516 bp, 12 predicted proteins | sample 812S3MmetaG_FD_121299 | JGI IMG/M metagenome (GOLD analysis project Ga0182030, IMG submission 121299) | Permafrost microbial communities from Stordalen Mire, Sweden - 812S3M metaG (Illumina Assembly) | ecosystem: Environmental > Terrestrial > Soil > Wetlands > Permafrost | place: Sweden...
GCCGAGCTCCAGTCCCAATTCTCCTCGGACCAATCGCCCGATTGTATTTAAGGCCCAGATTCTGGGGTTCGCGATCTACGGCGCCCCGTTTCGATCTCGTTACACATTGCTGAGATGCGATAATGACAGTTATCTTTGGTATGCGGCGACGCATCAATATGATATAACTTAGAAATGCCCAAGCAAGCAGGTGAATTTCGCCCCGGACCTTTGGCTCCGCAACCGGTGTTGTACGGCCCATTGGCGGACCTTTTGCAGTGGCAGGCACTGGCGGAGGGCGCGTACTCGCCCAATACGCTACGTGCGCAGAAAGCCGATGGCGCGATCTTCCAGGCGTTTTGCGAGAGTCGTGGGGAGCCTTACTTGCCGGCGAATCCGATGACGATTCGCGCGTTTATCGAGGACTGCGTGAAGGCCGGCAAGAAACCCGCCACCATCAAACGCTATGTAGCGACCGTCGCGCGCGTGCACGCTGCCGCAAAACTATTGAATCCTTGCTCAAGTGAAGCGGTCCGATTGGGGCTAAAAAAGATGGGGAGAGAAACTTCGGCGCGGCAATCCCAAGCGCATCCTCTGGGCTGGAAGGAGATCAAAGACTTTATAGACAGCGCCGGTGAAGGCCTGCGCGCCGATCGCGAGCGAGCGATGCTCTGCGTCGCTTACGAGACCCTAGCGCGTCGAGCCGAGCTTGTGGCGCTCAAACTCAAAGACATCAACTTCCATCCCGATGGCACCGGCCAGGCGCTCATCCGACGCGGCAAGACCGACGCCGAGGGGCAGGGGAGGGTGGCGTATTTGTCTCGAGAGACCTGCCGTTGGCTCAAAATTTGGCTCGAGCACGCGAAGATCGAGCAGGGAGCCGTCTTTAGGAGGCTCATTGGCCGCAAGGAAATCGGTGGATCCTTAAGTCCGGGGAGCATAGGACCGATATTCAAGCGGGTGGCACAGTGGATCGGGCTGCCGGAACGATTCGTTGCTCAGGTGAGTGGGCACTCGACGAGGGTTGGAGCGACTCAGGATCTCGCGGCGCTCGATATAGACCTGGCTGCAATTACTCAGGCTGGCGGATGGAAATCGACGCGAATGCCGCTGCAGTATGCTGAAAGGATCGATGTCGCCAGATCAGGAATGGCGCGGGCGGCGGAGAAGACGGGAAGGGATTCGACTTAGAAGTTAGACCGACTGCCGCCCCAGCTTTACCGAAGTCGCGGCTCTGCCGGCCAATCTTTCTGGACTAGGTGCTATTGAAATTCGCAGAGGAATCCGACATTGTCATCAGTGAATGATTCAAGTGAATCGAGTCTACGGCGAAATCCGATCGCAAGGAGATGCTCCAACTCGAACGCTTGATCAAGGGTCTCTATCTTTCTCTCGCCGCACGATAGGTCAATTACCGCGTCTAAAACCATATCCAAGTAGTCGTGGCCGTTCTCGATAAGGGCTCCGAGATAAGAGGGAGCATCACCTGTGTGCACCAAGCTGTTTCTAGTCCGGTAAATGCGCCGCACTTGCCAATCGACCTTTTTCCAGTGGGAATCAATAGCCGCCTGGACTGACTTTGGTGATTCCAATAGTTTGTGCAGACAATAGATTCTGTACCGCAGAAGGTGATAATCGCCACATTCATCATAAAGCGATTGTCTAGACTCGGAGTTAGTATCTAACGAAAGCAATCGCAATAACCGAGGAACCATCCTGAGTCCCTTAGCCAGCGGGATATTGCGCAATACTCGGCGTGTGATCCGAGGATTCCAAATCATCAGATCGCGTAATGCGGCAGTGACCAGACGCCGGACGTAGTGTCGTTTTACGAAGGGTTCGAGTGCTCGCACAACTCGCCCGATTTTTGCGCCTTTCGCCGGAGCGAGGGTCTCGAGCGATATCCATAGATTCAGGAGCTGGTTTTCCGGCACGTCGTTTGTCACGCAGATGCCATGAATGTCAACAATACGATTGAACTTTTCAAACGTACTGCCGTGTCGTAGGCCAAGATTGCTGATCATTGAGTTCAGCTTGGCAGATGCAAGGATGTAGCTTGGATCAATGCGCTTCTGCATTGCGTTTTTTGTACTTCCGACCACTACTGGCACTTCAATACAGCATTGATTAATTAGCGTACCTTCGCGCCAAGACAGTTGATTCCTGTGCGAGAAAAGCGTGAAGACATCGCGCAGCATGTCGATACGGCGCTCAGCTTGCTTTCGGGCGGAGTAGCAATCAAACGAACGCACATTCTCCACTTCGACAATTACTTCTCCTGATTCTGGGACGCAATCTAGTTTCATCGCACTTGCGACAAGATCAGCAGGAAACGATTCGTGCACCTTCAGCCCAAAAGCATCCAGTGATTTTTTGATGAGTTTAATGTCATTTGAGACAATAAAGAAAACATTGAAATCGTGGATTACGGGGGAAATACCATCCAGAAATGGTTTTAGCGCATCCGTAGACGCAATTACCGGCGCCGAGCCTTTGAAAAAAAAGTCCTGGGTTCTTTGGTAGAGAAAGGCTTTGCTTACACCGTGATTTACCAGTGTAGTAACCAAAGAGCGCGCCAGAAAATCTATATCGCGCTTATGCTTTTGCAGGACGGCATTCGCGAGCTTGTCCTTGCAGCGGTCGATATACCGGTTGGACCTTAGTGTTCTATTGAGAACCTCCAGTCGGAGCTTCTTTTCGAGGAGGGGAGTGTCTGGATTCGGCAGGATATATTGGTCTAGTTCGACATCCATCAAGCTCTTTGCAACTATGTCGCCATGGATTGACCACTCCAGTTCTTCGAGCACGGGGATCAAATTAGCTGCTTCAGTCTGATCTTTCTCAATCGCGGAAATAACCGTCAGTGCCTCGGTGCAGAGTGAGGGTGCATTTAGTGCGGCGGGCTTGTAGGAGTCCAAGGTGTAATCGAAAAGCAGCTCGTCAAACCGCTGCGCGAGGAACACGAGTCCATCTAACGACGGATCGAGTGACCACTTATGAAGACTTCGTGGCTTCACGTTATTGGCGTCCTAGCCTTATTGGGGTGCCGGATGCAAGCTTCAGTCCGAATTCCATTTCCACAAGTAGAATAACTCACTGGGACATTTAGATACATTACCGATGCATTGGTGGCATCCGGGGAAGGGGTCGTGCGATGCATTTTCCCTACCATGCCGCAGTAGTCGGAAGAGTACGCGATTTCTTGAGTCGATCGGGGTGGCAGGACTGGGCAGGTAAAACTAGGCGGCTACGGCTGCTGCCCGATAGCATACAGTTCCGGTGATGGCGGACTACTGTATACGACTTTGACTTGGGACCCGGCTGGAACACCGAATTGGCTTGCCAGTTGCGAAAGATGGGCACCGTCCTGGTACACTACCCCCGAAATGGCGGATCCGGCCCGGAACGTCTTTTGTGCAAAGGAACGGCACCCTATGACATTCGCGAAGGCATATAGATGTTGAAGAGAAAAATCCCACCGGCGGCAGCCACAACTTTTCGCTATTTGGATTTATTTTGCGGATGTGGGGGATTCAGTCTGGGAATCGAGCGCGCCGGGCTTACCTGTGTCGCGGCTATCGACATCGACCAACAGGCGATCGATGTGTTCAAGACCAACCTACCAGATGTGGAGCATGTCCTCTGTCGAGACCTGACGACGTTTAAACCCGAGGACTTGCTGGGCCTCATTGGAAAACAAAAGATCGACATGATCGTTGGTGGTCCTCCCTGCCAGGGTTTTAGCCGGGTGAGAAAGGTAGACGGCGCGAATACCGGCACGCGCCTCATCGAGGATCCGCGAAGGCTTCTGTATAAAAACTACCTTCACTTCGTGGAGTTTTTCAAACCGTCGATATTTGTTATGGAGAACGTACCGGGTATCAGGCAGGCAGCTGGCGGTGAGTTCTTTAAGGCGATCCAACTGGACGCGCGCAGGCTGGGCTATCGCGTCCATGCAACCACGGTCCTTGCGTGGCAGTACGGCGTACCGCAGAAGCGCGAAAGGCAGCTGATTATCGGCACCGCATCAAAGCTTCCGATTTTCTCGACCGCGATCTATGCGCCTCAGACGCACGCCGACCCGGAAATGCGCGTCAATAGTCGTCGTGCGGGCGAGCAGCGTGGCGGTCGAGGCCGCAAAAAGAAGCTTGAGCCACCTGTAACGCTGTGGGAAGCAATCGGAGATCTACCGCCACTTCAGATAAAGAGCGGAGAATTCGACGCAGACTATGATCCGGTTCGAGGCAGGGAGCATCTGGAGAGGTACGGACGCCGATTCATGCTGGATGTGCTGGAAGTTCACAAAGCGGAGGGCCTCACGGCTCACGTGTCGCGCTTCCACAGCGAGCGGGATCTGCGCGATTTTGATCGTCTACGAGAAGGCGAGAGTTCCAAGCAGGCACTTAAGCGCGGCGAGGAGATGGAGTTTCCATACGATCGCAGCCACTTTCTGGACCGGTACACGCGCCAGCACCGCGATCAACTTTGTTCGACCATTGTTGCGCATTTAAGCAAAGATGGGCTGATGTACGTCCATCCCACCCAGCGCCGTTCTCTCACGGTTAGGGAGGCGGCACGTGTGCAAACGTTCCCGGATTGGTTTCTTTTCCCAAGTTCGAAGCTGATTGCATATCGACTGATCGGCAACGCAGTGCCTCCGCTCTTGGGGCAGACGATCGGCCGGGGTGTGAAGCAATATTTGAGTGCCGCACTACCCGCACGAGCACTCTCGCCGATGCCGGTGTCACCGAAACAGGCCGTTGAATGGCTCGGCCCGGCGATCGACGTGCCCGCCGGATCGCACAGACTAAGAAACCTGCCGATGGGCGATCTGAAAAAGGCGTGGTTCTCTGTCGGCTTCCTTCACAACTGGCTGCACCCGGATGGGGTCGTCGACAATGGCGATGAGATCGCGCAAAAGGTGGATGTGACAGCGCTGCTTGCGGCTGTCGCGCCTCAGATAGCAGCACCAGCCTACGTGGTGAGCGGATGGCCGATACAGCTTGTGCCTCTTGCGCGTGAAGCCGAAAGACGGTTCCGGGGCGGCCAACTGCGATTCGACGAGTACTACTACTCAGACGCGCAAGTCTCAGGCTGGGAATGGTGCAGGAAGAACCGGAGATCGGAATGGGCAAGAAAAATCACGAATTGATACCTTCGGCGCGGCGATTAATCTCCTCGCTGCGCGATATGGGTTACGACTTTCCGGCTGCCGTCGCGGACATTGTCGACAACTCGATCGAGGCTGGCGCTTCGCGTATTGAAATCGACGTGCGCACTGATGCCGACGACTCCTGGGTGCGCATCTGCGACGATGGCATCGGCATGAAGCCCGCACAGGTTCGCGAAGCATTGAGATACGGCGCTACCCGCGATTATGACGAGCGAAAGGCGCTGGGGAAATTTGGCCTTGGTCTCAAAACAGCGTCTATGAGCCAATGCCAGCATCTGTTGGTGGCAAGCCGGTCCAACCCTAAACAGCCGCAGATTTCCGCCTATGCATGGGATCTCGCGCATATTATGGAAACCGATTCGTGGGAGATATTGGAGATTGGGGCCCGGGAACAAGCGGATCTGCTGCGGGAGCCGCTGATGACGCATACGGGTACGGTGGTGCTGTGGCGCAGGCTGGATCGGATGCTGGGATTCAAGCATCCCTATGGAGGGATGGTCAAAAAACGCCTTGCGACGATGTGCGTGGAATTGGAGGAACATCTTGCGATGGTGTTCCACCGATACCTTTCTGGAGAGGGCGGCCGGCGCCGGCTGCGAATAACGGTGAATGGCAAATCGTTGCGCGCGTGGGATCCGTTTGTCCGCGGGGAAAAGGCGACGGCGTCCGTCCCACCGATCGTACTTCACTACGATCACGATGGCGTAAAGGGCATCGTTACCATCGAGCCTTACGTGTTGCCTCATCAAAATGAATTTTCGACGCCGGCAGCCCATGCCGCTGCGGCGGGATCGCTGCGCTGGAACCGACAACAGGGTTTTTACATTTATCGTGCGGATCGGATGGTTCAGAGCGGGGGATGGAGCAATCTGCGTACACTCGATGAGCACACGAAGCTTGCGCGTGTCGCAGTGCGATTTGATCCGCGCTTGGATGAAGCATTTCGGATCAACGTGGCCAAAATGCGCGTGCAGATTCCGCGGCAGCTACGGGAGCAGATGGAACAGGCCATCGCGCCTGTCATCAAGATGGCGCAGGCGGCATATCGGCGGTCGCAATCGACGGCGGCTCCTCCGGCGACTGAGGGTGGAAAGCAGGGCGTCGCGCATCCCGCAGAGAAACAGCGGGACTCAGAAACGAACCGGGTGAGGCCAAAGACATTGGCGGACCTGAAGGTGGTCCGCAGTTCAACTCTTCACCATATGTGGACCATTGAAGAATTGTTGTTTGAACTCGAGCGGGTGGCGACGAAGGAAGAAAGACTCGTCGTGAGGGCCGTGCTCGAACGCTTGGCGGCCATCGAGAAGCCGAATGAAAATCAGGTAAGAGATGAACATTTGCCGGCAGGGCGCGGCAACGGCCGGGAGCGGCCCTTGCGTGGTCAGCTCAAACACGCCTGAGGCCAAAGCCGGCGGACGGTCAGTTGGGTGGGAAAATGTGTGACTGACGTTTTCAGCAAACGTAAACGCTCGGCGCTAATGTCCCGGATCCGAGGGCGCGGCAACAAGGCGACGGAGCTTGAGTTTGTGCGTTTGCTGCGGGCTAAGAATGTAACGGGTTGGCGGCGACATGTGTCGATTACGTTGCCCAAACAAAAAAATGAGACAGGGATTTCCAAACACCCACGGGTGCGTCCGGACTTTGTATTTCAATCATCCAGGATTGCGGTATTCATCGACGGTTGCTTCTGGCATGGGTGCCCCATCCACGGTACTTCCCCCGAGAACAACCGCAGGTTTTGGTCTGAAAAGCTTGAAGGGAATCGCAAGCGTGACCGGCATGTCACCCGCCAGCTGCGGCGAAAAAAATGGTTGGTGTTCAGGTTCTGGGAGCATCAGCTGGGCCAGGGTGAGGAGCTGATCGGGCGGTTGCGAAGAGAGCTCAAACTGCGGATTGAACAGGGGTGATCGGGTAAGTGTGAAAGGGTTCCGGTCCGGCGAACGCTGTTATGGGATTTATGAAGCATTCGGCTATGGCATCTGAGATAAACTGCGTCAACGGGCCTAACCTTTAAGGATCTCCGGAATTGTGACAGGGAATGCGCATGAGACAGGTTTTCGGCGGCCCAAGGGGTCGCGTATCCGGATGAAAACCCTGGAGGCGATGCTTAAGCCAATCTCGTTGATGGAATCGATGCGCACGTTAGGCTTCACGCCTAAATCGGCCATAGCGAATCCGATCAATGGTCTTGATTTGAGCACCAAGGATCCGTATCTCTGATGTGGTTCTTTCGACCCAAGGAGGCGGCGGAAAAGATCCGTAATCCGATCCAAGGCGAGTTCTTCGCCACGGACGCGATTGACGGGCCTGCGCAAGCGCTTGTTCGAGAGAGCGTACAGAACTCCCTTGACGCGCGATCCGGTGCCGCTCCCGTAAGTGTTCGGATCACGCTCTGCGTTGGCGAAAACGCATTGTTGGGACCTGCCGTTGCCGAGCTTTTCGGGCATGCGTGGCCTCACTACGAGGCCAAGGGCAATGGCCTTCTCCACCCCCCTAAAGCGGGTTCGCCCTGCCCGTATTTGCTCATCGAGGACTTCGGAACCAAGGGATTGACAGGCGATCCCACACAGAGTGATCCCAACACGAATCCGGACATTAAGAATCCTTTCTTCTTGTTTTTCCGAGCAGAGGGCCTGTCGGCAAAGTCAGGCACGGAACTCGGCCGATGGGGCATCGGAAAATTTGTGTTTCCGCGATCCAGTCTGATAAGCACGCATTTCGGGCTGACAGTACGTTACGACGACAAGCGACGTTTGCTGCTTGGGGCGGCGACACTAAAAGCTCATCGCATCGCCGGGCAGGATGTCATGTTCAGCCCGGACGGATTGTTTGGGGTGCCAAGGCACGACGGATTTGTATTGCCAATCGAGGATGACGTCAAGATTCGCAAGATTTGTGGTCTGTTCGGAGTTACTCGGGAGACGGAGCCAGGATTGTCAGTCGTAGTCCCATTCGTTGATCCGGAGATCACATTCGAAAAACTGCTGGTCGCCGCCACGAAGGACTATTTTCTACCAATCCTCAACGGGCGGCTCGAAATCACCATCAAAGCAGGCCCTACCATTATCCGGCTCGCCGCCGATACCTTGGACCAGATGGTGGCGACACACCGCGCACTTCTCAACGAAGGTATGGTGACTCTGATCGCTCTTGCCCGGTCTGCGGCAGCCACGGGCAATGAGGAGTGGATCCGGCTTCAAGAGTCTGACGCCGAGCGGGCGATGCGATGGTCTGATTCCTTGCTGGCACCTGAGCAAGTCAATGCCATCCGCAGCAGATTAGCCAGCCACATGCGTGTTTCGATACGCGTTCCTGTGACTGTCCGCTCAAGACGCGACGGAAATCTCGCATCGTCGTTCGATATCCATTTACTTGCTGATGCGACCTGCGATGGCAGGCCTCTTTTCATACGGGAGGGCCTGATAATTGCCGATGTCCGTGGTCGACGCGCTCGGGAGATTCGCTCCTTGGTGATCATAGACGATAAATCATTGGCAGCCATGCTTGGCGATTCGGAAAATCCCGCGCACACGCAATGGCAGAAGGACAGCTCGAATTTTAAAGGCCGGTACATCTATGGACCGGCCATGATTGCGTTTGTTGCCGAAAGTGTCAGCGCATTGTTGGCTATCGTGAACCGTCAGACTGATGCGGCGGATGCTGCTTTAACGGTCGATTTTTTTTCGATACAGCCACCAGTTGTGGACGAGCCAAATTCAGAAGAAGCAGCCACCCCAAAACGGAAGAGAAAACCGGGGGATGAGGCCAGCAGCGACGAGGTGCAGATAGACCCGAAGCCAACCCGGCTTAGGATCATACGTACTGAAGGCGGCTTTTCAGTGCTTCCGGGCTCATCGCCACCGACGCCACCGTACTTGATCGAGGTACGCTGTGCATATGACACTCGTGCCGGCAATCCCTCAAAGAAATGGCACTCGGCGGACTTCACACTAGGTCCTTCTGGAATTCCAGTTGTCTGTCATGGCGATGCTGCGGTATTCGAGGCGCGCGACAACCTGGTTATTCTGAAGGTAAAGGGCGCGGAATACGCAGTGCATCTTGTCGGTTTTGATGTGAATCGAGATGTCTACGTGCGGGCTGAAGTACATGAGGTGACCATTGCCAGTCCGGAGGTTTAACTTCACGGCGCGCCAACGAATCGCGCAATCTGACGTCCACATTGTGTTGGAGAACACTAATGACAACGTCGCCGTATTCAATCTGGTGCTTGACCTGGCGCCCTATGAATTTCCCTCCGACGCGCGAATCTTTGTGGAAGCCTACCGTCAGACCAGCGTGATGCGTTTCGATTTTGGTACCGTTTCCGCGCCGACTCCGCCGTTGGACCGGTCGTTGCTGGACTTTCCGAGTGCCGATGAAATTCTCTTTCGCATCCGGGTCACCGCGACCTCAGGCAACCCGGGGGTGCTAATGGGGGAGGCCGATCAGATCAGGCCCCGTAAAAAAGAGGAATTGCCCGACCTGAGGTTGCCTTTACTCCCGGCCATTCCAGACGACCTCGGAGAGGAAGTGTGGAGAATCGATTTCAACAATGGGACATGGCTGGTGGTTAGCCGGGATCTGCCGAACTGGAAGCAAACAGTGAGCTCAGACACTTTTCGCGCGCTGGTTTACCCTGCCGCAATGCGCCAAATACTGCAAAGAATTCTCTACACGGAAGTCTACCGGGACATCGAAGATCCGGATGATTGGCGCTCACGGTGGCTGCATTTCAGCGTTAGGCTGCCCGGCGGACGATCGATCCCTGATGCACGTGACGACCAAGAAGACTGGATTGAGGACGTAGTTGCGGCGTTTGCACGGCAGTTCTTTCTTCGTTCCAAATATGTAGTCGATAGCGCAGATTAGTCCAATGGAACTCAATCGCCTGACTGCCTCTGGGATCTCCATCTTTCAACGCTTTCTTGATTCCTGCAATAGCGACGCTGTTCTCCCATGGCCTGAAAGCATCCTTTCCGACCCGGCACACTCGGAACACGTGGAAGTGGAGGTGCTCCTTGAACGTAGGTCATTTACCACCCGGTTTGAATTGGCGGAGTATTTGAACAATCAGTTCGAATCAGCAGGATTTCGACCTCCGCGGGCAGATAGCGGTCTTTGGGCATGGATTGCGTGTTTTTATTTCAATGAGATATGTCCCAAATCCCGCGGAGTACTCCAACCGGGCTCGGCGCCCCGATGGATCCCTCAGAGCAGCGACTGGCGCCGCTATTATCGACACCTCGTAGCGGGACCGTACGGGATTTATCGCGCGCACCGGGAAGCACCAATGCGGGCGTTTGCGGTGCTTTGCCAAAGACCGGGACGGCCGGGTGATCTTGTGGAACAACTGGCATCGCGACAGCAAATCGTCACAAACCCGGCCATAATGCAGGTGGCGACCAACTGGTTTGTAGATGCGTCCACGGGTCAGCAACGACGAAATGCAAACAGCAAGGGCGCCGGTGGGCCTCGGCGCTTCATCGATGTCCTCAATCAATTCGACCTCACCTGGGATCTGTCAATGCTCCGTCCCGAGGAGCTGAGCGCGCGCTTGCCACCCGAATTCCGCGCAGCCTCCTCGCAATGATTGCCAACATGCATACAAATTCGAAGGCCGTGTTGCAACTTGAGGCTTCCCTCTCATTTATCACGATATTAAATTCGATGCCGCTGCTGCACTCGAGCCGAGTCGCATCAGAATTGCATGCAATAGTCTGGAAGTAAATGACATGAATTATGCAGTTGCAGACGGGGAAAGTGGAGGCGAATTCGTTCCGCCAAATGCTGCCCAACTCATCAATGCGCTGAGGCAGATCGGATATAGCTTCGAGCAGGCGATTGCGGACTTGATCGACAACTGTATCAACGCCGACGCTTCCAACGTGCTTATCAGGATAGTCCATGACGAAAAGGCTATTCAAAGTCTGCAGATCGTTGATGACGGTCATGGCATGAACGAAGACTTGCTCAGGCACGCAATGCGTTTTGGTGCTCACGAGGATGCCAAGGAGAAATCCCTCGGAAAATTCGGGATGGGGATGAAAGTCGCTTCGCTGAGTCATGCGAAGACTCTTTCCGTTTATACGGCATCAGGCGCGCATCAATCCGGTCGCCGTTGGGCTGTCGAACGGATAGCGGAGAATTGGATGCTGGATCGAATCGCACAGAATGAAATCGACCGGGTGATCAAGACGGCTTACCAAGGACTGAAACTTACCGAACACGGAACGGTAGTAGAGTGGTCGCGCATAGACAGATTGCCGCTGAACGAAGGTGGCGTTGACGCGACGATTGACAAGCTGTTCAGCCGCCTCAAGATCCATCTCGGTTTGCACTTCCATCGGTTCATTGAGACTAAGCGACTGGCTATCCAACTCGATTCTTACCCAGTCGGGGGTGGCGGCCAGGAACGCGCTATCGCCGTACCAGCTCTCAATCCATTCAACTACGAGGAATCTGGCGATCCTGCCTATCCAATGAATTTTCCCGTTGAGATTCCAGGCGTTGGGGACGTGCTTGCAATCGCACACATCTGGCCGCCAAACAGTACGTCGGCTGAGTACAAACTGGGAAACCGCGCTGCGGCCCGGCAGGGACTTTACTTCTATCGCCATGACCGACTTATCCAAGCCGGTGGTTGGAATGGTGTGATCGAGCACGAAACGGAGCCGCACAACTCCTTGGCGCGCGTCGCGATAGATTTGCCGGAAGCCTTGGACGTTCATTTCGGTCTCAATATCAAAAAGTCCCGCATTGAGGTGCCGCCACCATTTCCGGAGGCGATACAGCGGGCTAAATCGCAGGACGGGACGAAGTTCGCCAAGTACAGGCGAGCCGCCGATCAGGTTTATCGCAAGAAGGACTCCCGGAGCCAGTCGGACCTCCCGCTTGTGCCCGCGGGAGGACTATCTTCTTTAGTGGCGAAGCGCGCGAAGGAATTGCTTGCCGACGGCAAGAAGTCGAGAAGTGTCGACGTGGTCTGGGACGACCTAAGTGACCAAGACATGCTTTTCGATGTCGATCGTGATGCGATGTGTGTTCGACTAGACAAGCGATTGCGTCGCAACCTCTTGGCAGGTCGCCGTGGTTCCGCTGCTGACTTGCCGGTAGTTAAACTCCTTTTCTTTTTTCTTTTGGAGCAGGAGTTTGACAGAACTCGACAATCATCCCAGAGGTCGCTGCAGTTACAGGGAATCTCAGACTTGCTGCATGCCGCTCTTCGATCCGAGGACTGATCTGTGCCATTGGGGAAACTGATCGAATGGCAATACCTCCGTGATCACTACATCGATCCAGGAACTCCTATCGAGGATCCGATCCTCGATGACCCAGAGTTCCGACTAATTTTCCATCCGAGTCCAAGGCAACTCGGTATTCGCCTACGGATAGCAGACGGCCAAGAACTTCCGAAAACGGGTGAGCTCCGAAACGTTGCTGTAAGCCGCGTGAAGATTGCTGGCCAAAGCTTTGCGCAGGTTCTAACGGATTCCGTCCCGCTCTTTCCTACAATCTATGCGTTGATCGGTGATGTGTTGCGGAGAATTGACGCTGGAGAGAAAGACAGTGTTCTGGCTCTGGCGAATAGTCTTCGAAACTTCGAGGCCTTGGTCGCAAAGGCAAACGGGATTTCGCGGGATGAAGCCGTCGGTCTCTACGGAGAACTGCTCGTTCTTGAGGCTTTGATCAGTGCGGGGAAGGTTGATGTCAGGGCGTGGATTGGTGCAAACCAGCAGTCCCACGACTTTCGTCTGAGTACTTTGGAGCTAGAGGTCAAGACAACGACTTCCAACACTCGCCATCACTTCGTGCACGGTTTGAATCAGCTGGATCCGAGCCCTGATCACAAGCTGTTTGTCGTCAGCATCAGGCTAGGCACCCCCGGGAGCGGCCTAGGCCGTAGTTTGGATGATCTGGTAGACAGTCTCACCGCCACTCTTTCCGGCAATGAAGACAGCGCACGGTATTTCAAGAACGAGTTGGAGAAAACTCGCTATGAACGTGGAAAGCATGAATGCACCGTTGCCTACCACCTGGCGGCAGATTCGAAAATGATTTCCATTGGCAAAGAGTTTCCCGCCGTTAATCAAGACCATTTTCAGAAAATGCTAGGAGCGTCGGCGGCTGGGAGAGTTATCCGAGTGGACCTGTTGTTGAACTTCGAAGGGCTGGGCGTGAAGTTCGATCCTGAGGCACTGTAGTATGGAGGAAACGGTGGTTGGCAAATTGGCCGAAGTGCTTGAGAGCGTTCTCCAGAGCATGCAGAACTTGGGTCCAGCCAACTTGTGGAAACATCTGCGTTTCGTCATCGACGATCGAGAGCTTGTCACGGACGCGGATAGCGCGCTGCAATACCTCCGGGCTCAAATCACCCTCGGGGATGCCAATTCTCACATTCATCGCGTCTTTGCCCGGTACATTCGCCGGTGGGACTTCGCTCCGGATCCCGAATGGGCACAAGGCACAGCCCCCCTGACCATCGACCGGCGGAAGCTCATTTGCGAAAGGCTTGGCCTCGAGATGGCGACAGCCGAGGCCCTCGCAAGCTCAACCCCGATAGCCGTGCCAATAAATGAAGCCGTGCTTATCGCCGAGGAACATCAGCGATGGTACACGGACGAACGGAAAAATCGGTCTGGCCAATTTTATTGGACACGATATGAAGAGTACCTTCGCACACGCGGTAACTGGACGGAGGCCGCCACCGGTAGCCTTGATCGCGCCACGGATAAGGTAATACGTTGCCTCTCTGACCCTGAACGAGGCGATGCATTCGCCGCGAAGGGACTCGTTGTTGGCTATGTCCAGAGCGGGAAAACGGCTAACTTCACAGCTCTGATCGCAAAAGCTGTCGATGCTGGCTACCGTATGGTGGTTGTACTTGCGGGTACATTGGACAGTTTGCGTCAGCAGACGCAACGCCGATTAGACAAAGAACTGTGCGGTACGGAGCAGATCCTGCGAGATGCTGAGGCCGGTCAGCCTCCGGAATACTCCAGCGACAAGGATTGGGACAAGTTTGCCTCGTATGGTGCTCTTCCAAGCCTACTGGGCGGTTGCGACATCCGCCGGATCAGTACGTCTCGTGGCGACTATAAGGCTCTAGGCCAGGGTCGCGATGTGCTGAAGTTCAGCAAGCGTTTTGGAGACCGGCCGCTCAACAACCGCGACAATCTCAGCGCCACGAATGCACACCTAATACTTATCAAGAAGCATCCCGCGGTCATCCGCAAGCTGCTCCGGGATGTAAGGAACACAAAGATGTTTTTGGGGGATGTCCCTCTCCTTGTCATCGATGACGAATCCGACCAAGCATCCGTCAACACGGTTGACCCCGTCAAGTTCCGGGAGGGGAAGGCCAAGAAGGACAGGACCAGCACCAATCAAGAGATAGTAAATCTGCTGAAGGAATTTCCTAGATCCCAATACGTGGGTTATACGGCCACGCCCGCTGCCAACGCGCTTATTAATCCTGGGGATACGCTGGATCTCTTTCCAAAGGATTTCATCGAACTGCTGCCGAGGCCGGAGAATTACATGGGAGTTTCAGACTTTCATGACTTCGACATCGACTTCAATCCGCTGGACGAGGCGGATGTAAAGAAGCTCGGGTTCAGCTCGAACAAGAAGGCCTTTGTGCGAAAATTTTCCAGCGAGGAAGAGCAAAAGACCCTGAAGGCGGCGCTGGATGCATTCTTCCTCGCGGGTGCCATCAAGCTATTTCGTAACAAGCAAAGTCCCGGAATTGTCAGCGTTCGGCATCATACGATGCTGGTTCACAGGGCCACCCAGCAGGATGCGCACGAAGAAGATGCCAAGCTTGTTCGGGAAATGTTCACGGCAAACACTTACCGGAAGCCGGCAGCAATAAATCGATTGTGGGACCTCTGGAAGCAAGACTTCGAGCCGGTAAGTATCGCGCAAGAACCGAATCTCGCTAGACCTGGTTCCCTAGATGACCTCAGGCCATTTCTCGTGGAGGCATTGATCAGATATGAGGGCAACGACAAACAGGTTCTCGTTGTCAACGGGCATCCCAAGAACAAGGATGATATGCCGGACTTTGACAAAGATGACATATGGAACATCTTGGTCGGCGGTGCAAAGCTGTCCCGTGGTTATACAGTTGATGGTCTGACAACGACCTTCTTTCTTCGAAAGGCCGGTGCCGGCGATACGTTAATGCAGATGGGGCGCTGGTTCGGATTCCGCAGGGGATATCGTGATTTGGTGCGCTTGTATATCGGAACGGGCATTCAGGGAAGTGGCGCAAAAACTGTGGATCTGTACGAACTGTTCGAGTCAATCTGCATGGACGAGGAGCGCTTTCGAAAGCGCATAAAGATGTACTCCGATGAGAACATCACTCCTCGGCAGGTTCCTCCACTCGTTCCAATGGGAATGCTGCTGCCAACTCAGAAAAACAAGATGCACTTCGCCGAGATTCGCTTTGAAAATTTTGGTGGGCGGTCTCCGGAGTCCGGCCGAGTAGCGAGGAAGACCGGCGACAGAGAGAAAAACGTCGAAGCGCTGCAGCGGTTGGTTTCCGGCGTGGTCGGGAAGGAGATGAAGCTGACTGGTTTCGATGATGAAAAGAGTCTTCAGAATCTGGATGGCATTGTTTATGTGGTCGGGCCTGAGGTGATCAAGAAGTTTTTGGCGGACTACCGTTGGGGTACAAAGGAGAGCCAATTCGCCGGAGTGATTTCATTTCTCAACGGAAAAAATGATACATCCCCCGAGATCGATTCATGGCTGGTGGCGATTCTTCGGAATCCGAGCTCGAGCGCCCAGTGGATGTTCGATGGCAAGAGCTTTGGCGCATTCGGTCGTACGCCAGTGCCGGCTGCCGACGGCGCTCTTCGCTACAAGGTCATTTCAGAGTCGCGCCACCGTGCCGTGGCCAGGCACCTGGCTGGCACTGAGCCACTGCAGTCGCCAAATGAGGAACTCATTTCGGCAACGCGACCACGGCAGGCGGTGTTTCTTGTATATCCGACCATAGACAGAGGATCGAAGGAGGGCATTCTTGCAGACGATGATGTGACGGTGGGCATCACGGCTGTGTTCCCGAAGAATTCCATAAAGCAACGAATTGACTTCCAAGTGGCCCAAAAGAACACAGAGCTTCGGGACATCGATCACGTTCCGGATGAAACGGAATAGACAGATGGGATATCAGAATGGCACGCGACTGGGCGTCGATAAAAGGGAACGAAGCGCGAGGTATCGCCAGGATTTAAAAGGTTAGCGGAGATGGGCCTGAAGGACTACGCCTTTGAATCCGTTGTACTTCGCCATCAAGACAGCTTCTCGATCGAGGCAAGAAGCAAATCGCGAGAGCGCTTGGAAAACGGAACGTAGCTGTAGGCAGACTGTTTGTCCTCTCATGATTGTCTGGTTTAGATCTGAGATCTCCGATTGAATCAATTCAGATTGGTAAGAACAATGGAATGTGAGTCATATGACCGTAAACTTCTTCTACGTCTACGCCCTAAAGGATCCGCGAAACTCGCCGGCCATGCCCTTCTACATCGGCAAGGGTGCTGGAAGTCGAGCGTTTGATCATTTAGTGACCCCGGACAGCACAAGGAAATATGCGAAAATAAAAGAGATCATATCTGCGGGCTTTTCGCCACTAGTGGATATTCTTCTGGATGATCTTACGGAGGATCAGGCTCTGCGAATGGAAGCGGAAGTGATATCGGCATTCGGAACAATAGAGTCTGGCGGTCCACTCACGAACTCGGTGCTGCCTTCAGGTTTTAGAAGCAAAGCAAAGCCAGCCGTTATTGTCCCGCATGGCTCTGTGGAGCGAGCACAACTTGGCCTTCAGTTCATTGAGGCTGCAATCTTCAGTTTGGCGCAAGCAAACCCGAATGGGGTCACCAACTCGGACACCGCGAGCGCTCTCGGTCTTCGAAGCGACTATCGGGGAAAACAGAAGGACTATTTGTCCTATAGCGTTCTGGGTCTGCTTCTGCGAGACGGCCGTCTGGAGAGAGACCCGGCGACAAAAAGACACAAGGCGCGTGGTTCAGGTTGAGCGCGCAAGAGCGCCAATTTTGTGAGGTGTTCGCTTTCTCTATCACGTTGCATCGAGAACAGATGTTGCTATGCGTGATCGCATAGGGTGAGTAAATCTTCTCATTGCGTCGTTACTCACGATAAGGTGGGTTTGGCGGCTGTTATCACAGCGATGATCACTGACGCCGACAAGGCGCGCCGTTTTTCAACGCATGATAAGGCTTCGCTTATCATACTCAATAAATGGTCTCGACTTAAGATTGCCTAAACCCCGTGGATTCTGCCTGAGCTGACTGGCGCGGCTCCATAGGATGGCTAGACGTCTGCGCCATGTGGA
>Ga0182030_10011896_pt1 | contig 17516 bp, 9 predicted proteins | sample 812S3MmetaG_FD_121299 | JGI IMG/M metagenome (GOLD analysis project Ga0182030, IMG submission 121299) | Permafrost microbial communities from Stordalen Mire, Sweden - 812S3M metaG (Illumina Assembly) | ecosystem: Environmental > Terrestrial > Soil > Wetlands > Permafrost | place: Sweden...
GACACAACCACCATAAGAGCCTCCTCTCCCCGGCCCTCTCCTCCACAAGTATGTGGAGGAGAGGGAGGAGATGCCGCGCGGGGGCGCAAAGCGCGTGGTGGTGGTTGCAAGATGCGCCCGGGAAAATGTTCAAGGGGCTTTTGAGCTTGACACGAGAGGGGTTGCGAGAGAACATCGCCAATCAATATGACAAATAGGGCAAGCTGCGATTGGTTCCCTGCTTGCCAGTGAAGGTTCAAATTACACGGGGAGATGTGATCAGACATTTCCAATCAATGAGATATGAAAACAAGGCGGGCTTTTCTTCTGGCTTTGGTGCTGCTCGCGGCGCCGGTGGCGGTGCGGGCGCAATTCACATACACGACCAATAACGGCGCGATCACGCTGGCCCATTATGCCGGTTCCGGGGGGGACGTCGTCGTTTCCAATTTCGTCAACATCATCGGGTACGAGGCGTTCTACCAATGCTCCAGCCTGACCACCGTCACGATTCCTGGCAGCGTCACCAACATCGGGGTTGATGGATTCTTGTATTGCTCCAGCCTGACCAGCATTGAATTCATGGGCAACGCGCCCACCACGACTGGGAACGTGTCCTATCCCCTAAACGCAACCGTTTATTATCTGCCAGGCACCACCGGCTGGAGCAATACTTTTGGCGGGCTTTCTGCTGTTCTGTTTCCATACACTTTCACGACGAACGCCGGGACGACCACGGTCACCGGTTACGCGGGGTCTGGCGGGGCGGTCGGCATTCCGGCCGTCATCTACGGACTGCCAGTCACGGGCATAGGAACCAATGCGTTTTCCGGCTGGGGCAACCTGAACATCGTGGCGATTCCGGGCAGCGTCACCAATATCGCGGCGGGCGCGTTCTCATGCTGCTCAAATCTCATGGGGGTCTATTTCGGGAGCAATGCTCCCGCCACGGACGCCACTGCGTTTGCTTCTGACGGCAACGCAACGGTCTATTATTGCGCTGGGAGCACCGGCTGGAGCTCGCCTTTCGCGGGGCTTCCAGCGGCAGTAGTGCAAAGTCAATACTACACATGCGCGACAAATGCGACAAATGCGGGGACGCTCACAATCACCGGTTACAGCGGCCCAAGCGGTTCAGTGGCCATTCCAGCCGCGCTCAATGGCGTGCTGGTAACCAGCATTGGGCAGAGTGCGTTTCAAGGCACGGGCCTGACCAGCGTTATCATTCCCGGCAGTGTGATCTCCATCGCGAACAATGCGTTCGCGAGCTGCACCAGCCTGGGCAGCGTCACGATTTCCGGCAGCGTCACCAACATCGGGCTTGCCGCATTCGCTTCCTGCACCAACCTAACGAGCGTTGATTTCGGGGGCAATTCGCCTTTGGGGAGTAGTTCATTTACATTCTTTCGTGACCCGGCCGCAACCGTTTATTATTTGCCAGGCGCCACTGGCTGGAGCAACACTTTTGGCGGGGTTCCGGCGTTCATGATTCCATATACCTTCACGACAAATGCCGGGATGATCACCATCACCGGTTACCTCGGGTCTGGCGCGGCGGTGGCCATGCCCGCCTTGATCAACGGACTGCCCGTCACGAGCATAGGAACCAATGTGTTCTCCGCTTGCGGCAGCCTGGCCACCGTGGCGATTCCGGGAAGCGTAACCAACATCGCGGCGGATGCGTTTTCAGGCTGCACAAACCTCATTGGGGTCTATTTCGGGAGCAATGCTCCCGCCACGGACGCCACTGCGTTTGCTTCTGACGTCAACGCGACTGTCTATTATTGCGCTGGAAGCATCGGCTGGAGTTCGCCTTTCGAGGGCCTTCCAGCAGTGGCGGTGCAGGACCAATACTACACATGCGCGACAAACGGCACCGGCATCACCATCTCCGGTTACACCGGCCCTAGCGGGGCGGTGACCATACCCGCCGCGATCAATGGCTTGCTGGTCACCGCTATCGGGTCGGGCGCGTTCGAAGGGACGAGCCTGACCAGCGTCGTCATTCCCGGCGGTGTGGCCTGCATCTCGAATCTTGCGTTCTTTGAATGCTCCAACCTGACCAGCGTCACCATTCCCGGCAGCGTCACCGCCATCGGGGTTGCTGCATTCAATTTGTGCTCCGGCCTGGCCAGCGTTGAAATCGGGGGCAACGCGCCCATGGCGGCTGCAAATACGTTCGTCGAGGACACCAATGCGGTCATTTATTACTTTCCGGGCACCACGGGCTGGAGCAACACTTACTGTGGAGTTCCGGCTGTACTGGTTTCATGCACTTTCGTGAACAATGGCGGCACAGTTGCGATCACAGGTTACGCGGGGTCCGGCCAGTATGTGGACATTCCCCCCACCATCAACGGCCTGAGTGTCACCAGTGTTGGAGACGGTGCTTTTGATGATTGTGCCAGTCTGACCTGCGTCATCATTCCCGCCAGTGTCACCAACATCGGGAGCAGCGCGTTCTGCGGATGCAGCAACCTTGCCTGCCTCTATTTCCTGGGCAACTCGCCGGCCGTTGGTTCCGGCGCACTGACCAACGATAACATCGCCACTGCCTATTATTCGCCCGGCACGACCGGTTGGAATTCCTCTCTTGGCGGTATTGCGGCCGGGCCGGCAACGGCGCCATCCCGCTTCGTTTGCTCGACGGGTGCAGGCGGCATCACCATCAACGGTTACACTGGACCAAGCGGCAGCGTTGTCATTCCACCTGTAATCAACGGCTGGCAAGTCACCAGCATTGGAGGGAATGCGTTCAGCAATCTGACCAGCGTCACTATTCTGCCCGGCGTCACCAACATCAGTGCGGGGGCGTTCAATGCCAGTTACTACTTGACCAGCGTTACGATACCTGCCAGCGTCACCAATATCGGGTCTGGGGCATTCGCCTCCTGCATCAGCCTCTTAAGTGTATATTCCCAGGGCAACGCTCCCTCGGTCGGTTCCGGCGTTTTCCAGAATGGCAGCACTCCGACGGTCTATTATTTGACCGGCGCGAACGGATGGGGGTCCACATTTTCCGGTCTTCCGACTGTGGCAATTCAGGAGCAAAATCAGTTGCTTTACGAGACTGCCGGCGGCGGCATTACGATCAACCGATACGTCGGACCAGGCGGTCCTGTGGCAATCCCGGCCGCCATCAACAGCCTGCCGGCGACCGGCATCGGGACGAATGCGTTCGTGGACACCAGCGTAACCAGTGTCTCGATTCCGGCATTCGTTACCAACATCGCAGTGTTTGCCTTTTGTGAATGCTACGATCTGGCGGCGATGGCGGTGGATCCAAACAGTTCCTTTTTCAGCAGTTTGAATGGCGTGTTATTCGACAAGAGCCAAGACACGCTGGTTGCGTTTCCGGGAGGGATGGGCGGAAGTTATGCGATTCCCGGAAGCGTTGCCAGCATTGGGGCGGGCGCGTTTTGTTGGTGTACCAACCTGACCAGCGTCACGATTCCAGGAACCGTCACCAACATCGGGCATGGTGCATTCGAGAGTTGCCTCGGTTTGACCAGAATTACGATCCCCGGAGGCGTGACCAACATCGGGGACTATGCGTTCTACTTCTGCAGCCGTTTGACCAATGCAACCCTCGGCGCCAGCGTCGGCTATGTGGGGGCGTCCGCATTCACATACTGCACCAGCCTGCGAAGCGTCTATTTCGAGGGCAATGAGCCAGCCGTTGGCACTTATTGTCTTGGTGGAGGGCTGTATCCTTATGTGGACCCCGCGACGGTCTATTATCCACCGGGTGCCACGGGGTGGGGCAGCAGTTTTGCGGGTCGCCCGACGGTGCTGTGGAACCCGCTAATCCAGACCGGGGACGGCGACTTTGGTGTGCAGAACGGGCAATTTGGGTTCAATACCACGGGCACAAGCGGTATCGCCATCGTGATTGAGGCTTGCACGAATCTGGCGTGTCCGGTTTGGGTTGCGGTGCAGACAAACACGCTTACGAGCGGGTCGTGTTGTTTCAGCGAACCGATGCAGGCGGGCAGCCCCGGGCGATTTTATCGCATCAGGTCGCCTTGACGGGCTTGTCTCGAAAGAGAATCGGCTCCGCGGGAACGCGGCACGGCGTTCGGGAGGCGGGGCGAGACGCTGGAGCGTTCGGCGGGACGCCGAACGCGGCGACCGGGACGGTCGCCCTACCCACACACCCAGAATCTCCGGGGCATTTTGCGCGGACGCAACTCGTACGCGAAGAGGTGGCCGGCGGGGGCGCCGGCCACCACACGCGAGGGCGCGTATGCTCCCCGGAATTTCTTGCGGCGGGCGGGTCCAGGGTTAGCTGGAGTAGCCTTCTTCGCCGTGGTCGGACAGGTCCAGACCCTGGGTTTCGTCTTCTCCCGATGGGCGGAGACCGATGGTGAACTTGACGATGTACGCGATGATGGTCGTACCGACGATGGCGATAACGAGCGTCAGGGCGATGGCTTTGAGTTGCTCGAAGACCAGCGGCTGGAATGGGGTGTCTTTGACGTAAGCCTTGAGGTTGTCCGCCAAGTGGTAGTTGGCGCTGTTTCGGGCCAGCACACCGGTGAGGAATGCGCCGAGGGTTCCGCCGATGGCGTGAACGCCAAAGGTGTCAAGCGCGTCGTCATAGCCGAACCAGCCTTTCACTTTGTAGCAGAAGAACCAGGGAATCAGACCCGCAGCGATGCCGATGAGCACTGCGCCGTTGGCCGTGACGAATCCGCAGGCGGGGGTGATCACCACCAGGCCGGCGACCGCGCCAGAGCAGAATCCGAGAATGCTCGGTCTGCCACGGGTCATCCACTCCATCATCGGCCAAACAAAGGAAGCGACGGCGGTGGCCAGGGTGGTGGTGGTAAAGGCGTTGGCGGCAATGACATCCGCGCCCACGGCGCTGCCGGCATTGAACCCGTACCAACCGACCCAGAGCATGCCCGTGCCGACAAAGCAGAGGACCATGCTGTGCGGAGCGAAGTTGGTTTTGCCCCAGCCCAGGCGTTTGCCCAGAATCAGGCAGAGGATGAGAGCCGACCAGCCGGAGGTCATGTGGACGACGGTGCCGCCGGCGAAATCAATGGCGTGGATTTTGGCATTGGCGTTGGACACGCCGTTCATCATGCCGTCCGCGCCCCAGATCATGTGGGCCTGGGGGAAATAGATGATGAACATCCAGAGGGTCATGAACAGGCAGATGGCCGAGAATTTCATGCGCTCAGCAATGGCACCGAGGATGAGGGCCGGGGTGATGATGGCGAACATGAGTTGATACATCGCATACACGTTGTGCGAGACCCACGAGGAGTAATCGGTGTTGGGGCTGGAATCCACGCCCTTGAAAAAGGCGAAATCAAAACTGCCCAGAACCGGCGACAGCGGACCGCCCTTGGCGAATGCCAGGCTGTAGCCGCAAGCCCACCAGAGAATGGTCACCATGCCCGTGATGAAGAAGCACTGCGCGATGACGGAGAGGATGTTCTTGCGCCGAACCAGGCCGCCGTAGAACAGGGCCAGTCCGGGCAGGGTCATGAACAGCACCAGGGCGGTCGAGATCATTTGCCAGGCATTGTGGCCGGGGCCGGGGCTGGGAACGAATTCGCCCTTGTCGTTGACGCTTCCGAGTTTGGAGCTGACGTGATTGCTGGCGGTGTCGGCCTGACGCGGGGCGTTCATGACATAGGCTTCCAAGTCCTCAAGGCGCTGCTCGGTATTGGGGTTGGCCAGCTTGTTGGTGGTTGCGGCGGCTTCGGCGGCCCGGATGGCCAGCGGGGCGGCGCAAAGCGCGGCCAAAAGTGTCAAGCATATTAAGCTTCTTTTCATGGTTCGTTTCATTGGGTTTTGGGTAGGTTGGCTTGGGTTTAAAGCGCTTTTTCCCCCCGCTCTTCCGTGCGGATGCGGATGGCCTCCTCGAGATTTGAAATGAAGACCTTGCCGTCGCCGATCTTGCCCGTTTTCGCCGCGGTGACGATGGTCATTGCCACTTCCTCAGCGCGCTGGTCAGTCACCATCACTTCGATTTTGATTTTCGGAAGCAGGTCCACCGTGTATTCGCTCCCCCTGTAAATCTCGGTGTGCCCCTTCTGCCGGCCGCAGCCTTTGGCTTCGATGACGGTCATCCCCTCCACGCCAATCTTGGCGAGAGCGTCCTTAACCTCTTCGATTCGGAACGGTTTAATGATGGCTTCAATTTTTTTCATGTTTTAATGCTTCTTGGTTCACGGCTGAACGCCTGTGGCTAAATTTAACCACATCGAAAAATAAAGCGTGGAGGAGATATACAGCAAGCACAATGCCAATGGAAAGAAAAAAGGCCCATCGTCTTCCTAACCGATTTTACCTTAATGACTTACAGAAAAAAATAATTTCTCCGGCCTTGAGCCAGGATCCGCCTTTTCTGTGGCGAATTAGTCAGAGTGGCTCTTTTTGACCATCTTGTGCATCGGTAGAGCGAGACTCCGTCGAGCCGTAACTCGATTGCCTGGGGAAAAAGTCAGGACTCGACAGAGTCTCGCCCAACCGCAGTGGAATGGAATTTCGGCTCTACAGAGGCTGTCCGGCTGCGATGTTAGTAAAGATCCGGGTATGCCTGCGCAATTGCAGAATGCGCGCCAGCGGGGTCTTGCTGCCGGGGCGAAAGGATTCCCAGAAGACATCCTCCTTGCCCGGACCGGAAACCAGAACCCAGACCTCGGCGGCGGCGGCAATGGCGGCGTAGCTCAGGCTGATCCGCTGGCGCGGCAATTTGCCGGCGTTGCGCACTGCCACATAAGGCGTTTCGCACTCCACTACCGAGGCCGGCGCGTTGGGAAAAAGGGAGGCGACATGCCCGTCTTCGCCCATGCCCAGCAGGACCAGATCGAGGACGGGCTGTCCGGCGCTGTTGGTCGGGGCCAGCAGACCCAGCGCGGCGTTGGCATCGGCCACGGCTTCGTCCGGCGCCAATTCACCCTTGATCCGGTGGATTCTGTTCTTGTAAATGCCCAGCGGGCCGAGCAGTTCCGCCTTGGCGACGCGGAAATTGCTGTCGCGATGCTCCGGCGGAACGCAACGCTCATCCGACCAGAAAAAATAGACGTGTTGGAAGGAAACGCCGGAAGCGACGGCGTGCTCGGTAACGGCGTCAAAAAAATCGCTCGCAATGCGCCCGCCAGGAATGGCAACCAAATGCGCGGCAGGGAAGCTGGGGATCAAACTCAGCCAGTCTTTGGCGGCCCTTTCGGCCAGCTCGACGCTGCTGGCGAAATGCGTGACATCAAGGTCTTTCATGCGTCGCGGTGCTCCTGGGGCACAGGACGGCTTTTTGGGCATCCTCTCTTAATCATAATCCTAATCCTAATCTCCCCCATCCTGCGCGCAATCCGAAATTGCTAAACCCGGTGCGTCAAGCTGTGCGGGTTCCCCGACTTCATCAGGCCTTTCAAATATCAAATGTTCAAATGTGACCCTGTCTGCTTGCAATCTTCGGTTGAATTCGGCTTCTGCAACCCTGGGCGCGGCGAGTTGCAATTCCAGCAAGCGTTGAAAGTTGCAGGAACAGCCTCCTTGCAAACGGGACACGACCACGTTGCAGCCTCAGCGCGGAGAGTGTGGAGAGTTGGAAAAACAAGCGCCTCGAGAGCCTCCGAATAGCGCGCAGGGTCAATTTCGTTAGCCTCTAACTGTCTAAAGAGGTCTTGTGCTGCGTGCGCTGAAGACAATTCTGCGTCATCGAGGTCTTTCCGAAAGCTGCATGAACCGCAGATGAGCTGGTAACTGCTGTCAAAGTTAATGAGTGGATTTCCAAGTACGACCAGTCCAGCGCTCAACCGCCGCAGGCTGAACCGGCTTTCCTTCTGGCAGTGCGGGCACATCACGGTGACACAGGGACCCATGTCCTGCTCCAGCTTGGCGATTCTAATAGGGAGCATGTTACATTGCCATAAAATGGCTATTGCAGGCGGAGCTTTCGAGTCATTCCGGGAGGCTGTCACTTCTCAGTCGCGCTGTCAAACCGGAATCTGGCAAATCCAGGAACCCTTTTCGGCCTATTTCAAGGGTAAAGTTATGGCCTGACCCTCCTCCCCCTCCTCCGAGCCTCCTCCCGCGGAATGGCAACCAAATACACGACAGGGAAGCTGAGGATCAAACTCAGCCAATCCTTGGCGGCCTTTTCGGCCAGCTCAACGCTGCTGGCGAAATGCGTCACATCAAGGTCTTTCATGCGTTGAGGGCTAATCCCCGTCCGAAGAAGCTGGCCGTTGCCCGGCGTTCTGGCCGGCACTCACCTCTGTGAGCGTGGGCAGTTGGAGAAAGTTGATCGCCTGTTGGATTTTGACCTTTTCCTGAGGCTCCAAGTCCCCCTCCATCGCCTGCTGGAGCGCCGGGATGATGCCGCGGTCGCCAATTTCAACGGCGGCGGCAACGGCCGCGCGACGCACACTGGCATCCGCGTCATTCAACTCGGACGAAACCGTGTTTAGCGAATCGGCGTCCCTTGTCGAGCCAATTTGTTGAAGCTTCGCAGCCCGCTCCCGCGCAGCCTCAGAGCGCTGCTCTTCCCCGCCGGATTCCGGCTGAGTCCGAGGTTGTATCACTGCCGGAGCGACTGGGCGGTGTTCGGAAACAGGCCGAACCGGTGTGGAAGGATTCGCGGAAACTGATGTGGCGGGAGCTTCGGGAACCGGCGACGGCTGGGGCTGTGTTGACGGGCCAAATGGCAATGCGATGGCCAGAAATACAACAATGCTGGCCACCGCCAGGACCGGAATTATGATTTTGGCCCTCACAAAAACCGATAAATTTGCTTTCCCACCCGGCGCGCGAGTGGCGCGCCGGATGGAAGACTCTCCTCGCCAGGGATACTATTGATAAACTCCTGGCAGATATGTAAGTCCCTTGACATCGGGGGCGGATATAGTGAACGTGCTCAACGTATCCCCAACGACAAGATTCTCCTGCACAGCGTTGGTGCCGGTGCCGATGGTGGTAGTGCCGAGGCCGAGCACAATCCACGTTCCGCTGTCCCACGTCTCCACCCCCGCTTTTTTCACATAGGTCGCTTGGCCGACGCCCGCCAGGTTTAAAGTGGTCGTCAACGGCGCGAAGCTGGGATCACTCGACAGGCCGAAGCTTCTGACCTCGGTGACGGTCGCGGATTTGCTGCCGTTGGTAGCAACTGTTTCGTTTGTCACACCCGAAAGCTCATAACTGCGGAAAAACCCGGTGACATCCACGACATTAGTCGTCCAAATCGTCACATGGTTGGTCACTGAATTTGTCGTGACCACATGGGTCGTCCTATTGGTCGAAACGGTGGTTGTGACTTTCGTTCCCCTGCTGGACGTGACGTCCCTCACAACTATGAACGTCTCCTCATTGGTTCCGTCAATGACGGGTTTAACTTGAAGCAACTCGGCGTTCCTGGAAAATGTGTTTGTGGTGGACGCCCCGAGCAGATTGATGACGTCCGCCGTTGTGATGCTCATCGAGTCGGCGTGCCACGTGACGGTTCCGTGGGCGTTGGTCGTGTTTGTGCCTTGATAATTGGCAACCAGCGCAAAGCCGAATTTCTCCACGACGTTCGTTTGGGGGGAAACCATGGCCTGTGCTGCAAGCGCCGTAGCGCCGATAAATGCGGTCGCAACGACCGTTTTGAGGTTCTGAATCATATAATAATGGGGCTAATTGGTTTATAACGCTTTTTCTTCACTGCAACTGACACAACAGTGCTACCCTAGCACATCCCGGATTGATTTCAAGGGTTTGCTCCCACAAATTTCCGACAAATGCGCAGGTTAAAATTCTTCGCATTCTCCTCGCTCGCCCCGCTTGCAGGGAGAGAACCGGAGAAAAGGGTTCTCCAGATTTGCCCTGCGCCCCCCTCTAACGACGGGCGCCTTGTTGTTCCGCGCCTTGTTCTGAATGTCGGCCCGTGGTAATCTGACGAACCGTGAATCCCGTCCAAAAATCTGAACTGCCCGCTTTGTCGGACGTTCAGAAACGACATCAAGCAGAGGGTGTTTCCCGCCGCCTGTCTTCGTTCACCCGTTGCCGCGGTTTTGTTGGCGTTCTTCTGGGCCTTGTGCTGGCCGTTCCATTTTCCAGCCGCGCCCTGACCAACGGTCTTGCCCTCGCTCCGCCCATGGGCTGGAACAGTTGGAATTATTATGGCTGCAATGTCAGCGACGCGATCATTCGCGGGGTCGCCGATGCCATGGCCACCAACGGCATGAAGGCCGCCGGCTACCAGTTCGTCAACATTGATGATTGCTGGCAGACCAGCCGCGACCCCAACGGCGTGCTCGTGGCGGACCCGGTCAGATTCCCCTACGGCATCCAGGGGCTGGCCGATTACGTGCATTCCAAAGGCCTTAAGTTGGGCATCTATTCGGACCACGGAACTCTCACCTGCGCAGGGAGGCCGGCGGCTTACGGGCACAACTACGTTGATGCCAACACGTATGCGTCCTGGGGCGTGGATTACCTCAAATTTGACAATTGCAACCTGCCTGCCGGCGACAGCACCAACGTGGATGACACCGCGATGGCGAACGCGCTGATGAACAGCGGACGGTCCATTGTCTTCAGCCTTTGCAACTGGCAGTTTGTCTCCTGGGAACCGGGGGCCGGCAACCTGTGGCGCACGACCGGCGACATCAACGACAGTTTTTCCAGCATGTTGTCCAATTTGAGCGGCGACAGCCCGCCCGCCTTCTTTGCCGGCCCCGGCCGATGGAATGACCCGGACATGCTGGAGGTGGGCAACGGCGGCATGACCTTCTCCGAAGACCAGGCGCACTTCAGCTTGTGGTGCATGGTCGCCGCGCCGCTGATCGCTGGAAACAACATGGCCACCGCTTCGGCCCAGACGCTTTCCATTTTGACCAATGCGAACCTGATCGCGGTGGACCAGGATCCCGCCGGGGAGCAAGGGGTCAGGCTGCCTAATACCTCCACGAACCAAATCTGGGTAAAACCCCTCGGGACCAATTTCAACACCAAAGCCGTCGCCTTGTTCAACACGAACGCCAGCGCTTCGAGCATCACCGTTTATTGGACCAACATCGGGCTGCTGGCCGGCAGCGCCACCGTTGAGGATTTGTGGGCCAATGCCAGTCTGGGCGCCTCGAACAACAGCTTCACCACCAACGTGCCCGCGCAAACTGCCGTAGTCCTGAAGGTCGTCGGCACGGCACCGCCTCTCCCGGCAACGGGCACCAACTACCTCAGCGCCTTGCAGGCTGCTTACGCCTACACCGGCTATGGCACGATCACTGCCAACAAGAACATCAACGGCGGCGTCATCACCCTTAATAGCAAGACCTACACGCAGGGCATTGGCGTCAATTCTTTCTCCGGGGTCGAATATCGGCTGGGAGCCATTGCTTCCCGGTTCCAGTCGGATATTGGGGTGGATGACACCGCCGGCACCAGAGGCTCGGTCGTGTTCCATGTTCTGGCGGATGGCACTGAAGTTTTCAACAGTGGCGTTATGACCGGCGGCATGGCGCATCAATCCATCAATCTGGACGTGACCGGCGTCAACAGGCTCACTCTCGGAGTGGACGATGCCGGCGATGGCATCAACTACGACGATGCGGACTGGGCGGGAGCGTTGGTGGTGGTTTCCAACACGACACCCGCGCCTCCGCCAGCGCCCACTGGATTGACCGCATCCCCGGGGAACCCGGTCTCGATCTACTGGGACGCCACCCGGAGCGCCGCCGGGTATAATATCAAGCGCTCTTTGGTTTCCACCGGTCCCTTTACAAATATCGCCGCCTCGGTGCTTCCGGCTTATTACGACACCAATGTTCAATCGGGCGACACTTATTACTACGTGGTGTCCGCCGTGAGCAGTTTTGGCGAAAGCTCGAATTCGGCGCCCGCGTCGGCGACCGCTTGCACGCCGCCGTCCACCCCGTCGGCGATGACGGTTGTCCCAAGCAGCAATCAAATCGCGCTCAGTTGGAATGCCGTTCCCGGCGCCACCAGCTACAGTGTGGCCCGCGCTCTGGATGCGACTCCATACAGCATCATTGCCGCCGGCCTGGGCGCAACCAATTACACGGATACGAGTGTGATCCTAGGCACCAATTACAGCTACGTTGTTTTTGCCGGCAACTCATGCTCGCAAAGCGGCCCGTCGCCTCGCGCGAACGCCACTCCCATGCTGGTCCCGGTGGCACCCACCGGCCTGACCGCCACTCCCGGCGGTTCAAGCGTGGTCCTCGTGTGGAACGCAAGTTCCCAGGCCGCCGGCTACAATCTCTACCGCTCGACCAGCGGCGCCGGATCGTTTGTCGTCATGGCAAGCAACGTTGCTGTTCTTCTTTACCAGGATACGGGGCTGTCCGCCGGAACGACTTATTACTATGCCGTTTCGGCGGTGAACCTGGCCGGTGAAGGCCCTCTTTCCAGCCCTGCCGTCGCCGCCAGCCCCTGCACAGGGGCGTTGCCGACGGGCTGGACGGATCAGGACATTGGCAGCGTCGGTTATGCGGGCAGCGCGTCAAGCTGCGGCAGTTCCTTCATCATGCAAGGCGGCGGGGCGGATATCTGGAATAACGCCGACGCCTTCAATTTCGCCAGCGCGACCCTAGCCGGCGACAGCAAGATATTCACCCAGGTGGACGCGCTCGAAGCGACCGATCCCTGGGCCAAAGCCGGCGTCATGTACCGCAACGACAACACCGCCGGAAGCATGTTCGTGGACATGATCATCAGCGCCGCCAATGGCGCAAACCTGCAATGGCGCGCCACCACCGGCGGCGCCTGCAGCTTCACCGCGGTTGCCGGCGTCACCGCGCCGGCCTGGGTCATGTTGGGCCGCGCCGGGAACCTGTTCACAGGCTGGTACTCGTCCAACGGGACAACCTGGACGCAGGTCGGAACCACGACTGTGGCCATGAACACCGCCCCGCTCGCCGGCTTGGCTGTGACCGCGCACAACAACTCCTATTTGTGCCTCGCTGCGTTTGATTCCGTCAGCACGACCGCTCCCGCCACGCCCACGGGGCTGAACGCGGCCGCCAGTTGCAGTCAGGTGACGATGACCTGGAATACGATGCCCGGAGCTGTCACATATAATCTAAACCGCGCCGGCGCGATGGCCGGCCCCTATACCAATCTGCTCAATCTGGCCGCCACCAGCTACGCGGATACCAATGTGGCAAATTCAAGCAACTACTGGTACGAGGTTTCCGCCGTGAATCCCATAGGCCAGAGTCTCTATTCGTCGCCCGTCGGCGTCCAACTGTCCCTGCCGCCTCTCTCGGCGCAGGCGGGCGGCAATTCCTTGGTCATTTCCTGGCCGGTGACCGCTTCCAGTTTTGCGCTTTACAGCGCGACCAGCCTGTCGGCCCCTGTTGCCTGGAGTGCCGTCACCAACGCGCCATCCACCACCAATGGCGTCCGCGCGACCACGCTGCCGCCGACCAACAGTGCCGTCTTTTATCGTTTGATCAGCCCGTGAGGGTCGGGGCTGGGGGTCAAACCGTAGCTTTGTCCGTGGCGACGGGCTTCCGTCTCGCGACGCGGAAATTGCTCTCGCTATGCTCCGGTGGAATCCAACGGTCATCCGACCAGAAAAAATAGACCTGTGCAAAGGTAACGCTTACTTCTTCGAATCAAAGGCGGTCACCACCAGCGTCTGATGCGTGACAGTGGTGGTTGTGGGATCCGTGGCTGTCTTGAATGTGGATTCGGACTTGGCCAAACCACCGGGGATTTCCGGGCTGTTCCAGACCTTGAGGGACATGGAGCCGCCGTTGGGGCGCGCCGACTCGGTGAGTGTCCAGTGAGTTTTGATGTTCTTGGCCGCGATTTGTATTTCCTCGTCGCCTTCGGTCTTGGTGACTCCCGGTTCAGCGGCGCTGGCGGCAGAGTACATGCCGGTTTTTGTAACGGTGGACTTGCCGGTGGTTGGGTTCTTGGAGCCGTCGGCCTGGGTGGTGGTGGAAACAAAATCCAGAACGAACTGTTTGTCGTCGAGGGAGGATAGCGTCTCGGTGCGTTCTTTGGTGTAGTCCATTTTGCCGTTAATCTCCTGCACCACTTTGGTAGTGACGGAAGCGCCAACCTTGAAGGATGACCAGGCGAGATACCGGGGATCAACCTGCTGCGAGGCGGGAGCGGATGTCGGGACGGAAGCGGTCTGCGCCCCGGCAAAGTTGGAAAGCAAGAGGGCTGCCGGAAGGAGTGCGAGCAAGAGAGCGGCGGAAGCCGGGGCGTGGCGTGAGTTCATTTGAATGAGGGTGGTATGTTGAGTCGGTTGGCGAGTATTTCTACAGGCCGTATTTTGATTGCGCTGGGAAAGCGCCTTTTGCGGCTTCCATCGCTATCATGGTTTGCTCCCGCATTGGCGGATTGTCAAACCATGACTTTTCACCCTTCTGCCTCGTCCGCGGCGCCCTTGGTAGGGGGCGAAACCGCGGCTTTGTCCATAACGACTGGCGTCCATTGTTCGTCCAACTCCAGGTTGTGCTTCCACAATAATAGACGCAGCCCATTCTGGACTAACCACTGACGGCCAATACCCTGACACCCTCTTGGAGGGTGCGGTCAAAAGAAATTGCCGGGGATTTGCGGCTGTCCCTGTAAATCGGCCCGTCGTGGTTAATAAGATGTTGCCCAATTGCAACATGCAATTCCGGGATTTGCCTTATTCTGGTGTTGTTGCGGCCCTGCCAACGCCCGTCGTCGGCTGGCGGCAGCCTTGATAAACCATGAGCGGAGAACTCGACAAGTTCGAACGGGACAAGGGAAAACAGCCGGGCTGCAAAACGCAGCCGGAGCCTGCGGACGCTGAACTGCTGGCGTCCCTTTCCGGCGGCAATGCGGAGGCTTTTTGGTGCTTGTGGTCCCGGCATCAAGAGAATTTACACCAGGTCTGCCTCCGGGCAATGGACGGCAACCGGGTGGATGCGCAGGATGCTCTGAGTCAAGCGATGATGAAAGCGATGGAGAGTCTTCCGTCTTGCGCCGGCAACGTCGTGTGTCCGGCAGCGTGGCTCCATCGGCTGGCCAGGAATGTGTGCATTGATTTGATACGGGAACGGAACCGCCGGTCGAGAACCGCCGAAGGCTGGAAGGACCAGATGCTCTCGGAGCCAACGGCAGAGGCGCCGATGATTGAGGCGGAGCAGGAAGCGGAAATTGAACGGCAGATCGTGGCGCTGCCCAGCGCGTTGCGGGACCCGTTTCTGCTGCGCGTCGTTCGCGGCAAACCGGTTCGCAATGTGGCGTTGCAGTTGGGACTTTCCCCGGCCAACGTGCGCAAGCGCGTGCAACTGGCCCGCTCCCGGCTGCGCCGGGAGTTTGAATGGAGCCTGGAGGAGGGCAGCGGCAATGGGCCGGGCGATGAGCGGCCGCTGCCGAAGCCGGTGGCAGATCGCCCCTCGCGCAAGCGATGCGGGCGGGAGGATTATCCGCCAACCGCTGTTGTGCGCACTGTGCGTGTCAAGCTGCGGTGCGGGGTGGAGAAGTTGTTTCATGTTTTCGCAGCCAAATCGCCGGTTTCGCCAGCCCGGCAAATCGGGTCATTGCGGCGGTACTTGCAGGCACATCCGGGTGGATGGAAGAGGCGCGCTGAATTGGCGGAGTTGCTGTACGTGACAGGGGACTGGAGGGAGGCTGTCGCCCAGTGGCAACAGGTGCTGGCGATGCGGCCGCATTTGCCAACGGTGTTCAAACTCGCGGAGACGCTGCTGCGATTGGGCGCGCGGGAAGAGGCGGCCCCGGTGCTTAACAGGGCGCGACCTCAATCGGAGGGGGTCAGGCAGCATCTGCAAGGCTGGATTGCCGTCTGCGGGAAGGATGCGCCCCAGGCTGTGATGGAGTTTCAGTCGGCAGCGGACTTGGAACCGGAAAACTCCGCGCACTGGCATGGCCTGGCGCTGGCGCTGCATCTGGCGGGCCGGGGAGCTGAGGCGGTGGCGGCGATAAAGCGGGCGCTGGCCGTTAATCCGGGTGATGTGGCGGCGTTGAGCATTGGCCACGAAATACTACTCGCGACGGGGGCCATTGAGGAAGCAATGCGCCGGGCAGAGCTGCTCCTGACCCTTGTCCCCCGCGATTTGCTGACGATGCTGCGTTTGATAGACTGCCGCTGCCGGTTGAAACTTTCGCAGGGCGAGGCGGCGCGCGAAACGAGGGTGCTGCTGCGGCACTCCTCCCGGCTTTCGCAGAATCCTCTCTTGATGCGCGAGCCGCTGGCGGCGTTTTTCCTTTCGCGGGAGGAACCGCAAAAGGCCCTGGCTGTTGGCCGGGAATTTGTCGAACGGCATCCGCAATGTCCGGGGGGCCGGCGGATTTATCTTCACCTTCTGGCTGCGACCAGCCAGGACGGGCGTCTGGCAATTGACTTGAGGGATCGGGAAGGGGCGGCCGAGAAAGCCTGCAACGGCGCCTGCCAATGGACCAGCCGGATAGACAGTCTCCAAGCCTGACTGAAGGATCGCGCGCCGGACGAATTTTCCCAGCGGAAGTTACGGACGCGTGCCGCCGGCTTTGCGAACCCGTGACAAACCCCAAAATTCACAAACACCCTTCAAGAAACGTCTTAATAGACGAAGGGTCATCAGGCCCTTCTTTTGTACAACGAAACAACGAACGCACAATTTAACATGAAAAAATCATCTGTCCTCGCGGTTGGCGGCACGCTGGCCGTTGCCGTGTGCCTCGGCGCGGCAAATTCCGCCTCAGCCCAAGTTTGGAAATTCGGCGTCCTGTCGGACACCCAATGGGTTTCCGCTGATGACGGCAAAAGCCCTGAATCAGTGCCGGCCTCCATGATCCAACAAATTGACAAGGCATTCATTGCCCAAGGGGTCAAAGCCGTCATCTCGGTCGGCGATGTCGTGGATGTCCCCACCCAGGCCTCGCTGGCCACCCGGGCGCTCTATTCCCAGGATCTTTACAATGCGGGCATCGCCTTTTATCCCCTCCGGGGCAATCACGAGTCGGAAATGAAGAACTCAGGAGCCAACTTTGCCACTCTCTTTCCGCAGATCGTCAACGGCGGTGTGAACAATGAGACGCCCGCTTGGGATACCCCCTTCTATATCGAGAACAACCTCTTTGTCACCGGTTCTGAACCCTATAGCGAGACCATCGCTGAGTTGACAGCGGATTTTAACACGGGCGTTCCGCCGGCCACCCCCGGAGGCGCGGCTTTCCAGTTTGGCGGCAACTTCTACTATCCCCCCCAGAATTGCCCATTGCAGGGCGTTCCGAATTATCCAGGCGTTACCGCAGGCAACGGCCTTACCTATTCGTTCGACAATGCTAATGTCCGTTTCGTTTTGCTGGATCAGTTCGTTGACAGTGATTTGGGTGGCAACACCAGCAGCCTGGCTTCCCAGCAACCCTGGATTAGCGCCGTGCTATCCGATCCCGCGCGCCCTCTGCATGCGTTCGTCTTCTCCCACAAGCAACTGCTCGGGGGCAACCACAAGGACAACCTGTTCGGGGCTAACGTCGTCTCTCAAGATCCGGGCGATGGCGCCGGAATGTCACAATCGGCCATCAACGCCATGTCATCTTCCCAAAAAGCAACTCTTCTGGCAAAGCAACAAGCCGAAGACGCC